>Ga0247819_10001389_pt1 | contig 13162 bp, 10 predicted proteins | sample 13C_Xylose_Day6_FD_193428 | JGI IMG/M metagenome (GOLD analysis project Ga0247819, IMG submission 193428) | Soil microbial communities from agricultural site in Penn Yan, New York, United States - 13C_Xylose_Day6 | ecosystem: Environmental > Terrestrial > Soil > Agricultural land | place: USA... | reverse complement strand
GGTGGTCGCGATTCTCGGCAACGGCATGGTCAACGTCGTGTGCGCGGTCGCGATCTTCAGCATCCCCGCGTTCGCGCGGCTCGTGCGCGGCAACACGCTGTCGCTCAAGCATTTGACCTATATCGAGGCGGCGCGCAGCATCGGCGCATCGGACTGGACGATCATCGTTCGGCACATCCTGCCGGGCACGATTTCGTCGGTGGTGGTGTACTTCACGATGCGCATCGGCACGTCGATCATCACCGCCGCGAGCCTGTCGTTCCTCGGTCTCGGCGCGCAGCCGCCGACACCCGAGTGGGGCGCGATGCTCAACGAGGCGCGCGCCGACATGGCTGCGGCGCCGCACATCGCCGTGTTCCCGAGCCTCGCGATCTTTTTTACGGTGCTTGCGTTCAACCTGCTCGGCGACGGCCTGCGCGACGCGCTCGATCCGAAGCTGGACCGCCCATGACCGGTGCGCCGTTCGTCGGCTCGCTCCGGGCGGGGCCGCTTCAGACGATCGCCGACGTGGCGGGCGTCACGGTCGGGCACTGCACGCTCGACGCAGGCCCGGTGCAGACGGGCGTGACCGTCGTGCGCCCGCATGGCGGCGACGCGTACCGCAACAAGGTGCCTGCTGCGGCGAGCGTGATCAACGGCTTCGGCAAGAGCATCGGCCTCGTGCAGGTGGAGGAGCTCGGCGTGCTCGAAACGCCGATCGCGCTGACCAATACGTTTGGCGTCGGCACGGTGGCGAACGCACAGGCGAGGGCGGCGATCGAGGCGAATCCGCAGATCGGACGCGACTGGCCCACCGTGAACCCGCTCGTCTTCGAATGCAACGACGGCTATCTCAACGACATCCAGGCGCTCGCCATCGAAGAGGCGCACTACCGCCGCGCGCTCGCGGCGTGCGCTACCGGATTCGAACGAGGTTCGGTTGGCGCGGGGCGCGGCATGTCGTGCTTCGAACTGAAGGGCGGGATCGGCTCGGCGTCGCGCGTGGCGCAACTGGGCGGACGATCGTTTACCGCAGGCGCGCTCGTGCTCGCGAACTTCGGCCGCCTGCCGATGCTGACCGTGGCGGGCGCGCGGATCGGCCAGGCGCTCGCCGTATCGGATAAAGCGAAGCCCGAGCAGGGCTCGATCATCATGATCGTCGCGACCGACGCGCCGCTCGACTCGCGCCAGTTGCGCCGCCTCTCGATGCGCGCGGCCGCCGGGCTTGCGCGCACCGGGTCGGTGTACGGCCACGGCAGCGGCGACATCGCGCTCGCGTTCACGACCGCCTACACGGTGCCGCATGACGCCGATTTCGTCGACGTGCCGCCGCTACTCTCCGACACGCGCCTCGACCCGCTCTTTCTCGCCGCCGCGGACAGCGTCGAGCAGGCGATCATCGATGCGCTCTACAGCGCCGTTTCCGTGACGGGCCGCGACGGCCGCCGGCGGCTTTCGCTCAACGACATGCAGGCCGGCAAGCCATGAAAGTACTGATTTCAGCGGATATCGAAGGGGTGGCGGGCGTGTTCCATCCGGAGCAGACGCGCGCGGGCAACGGCGAATACGAACAGGCGCGGCGCTGGATGACACTGGAGGCGAACGCGGCCATCGAGGGCGCGTTCGCGGGCGGCGCCGACGAGGTGTGGGTCAACGACTCGCACGGCGGCTTTCGCAACCTGCTGCCCGACCTGATCGACGCGCGGGCATGCATGGTGCTCGGCAAGCCGCGCACGCTCGGCATGATGGCGGGTCTCGAAGACTCGCCCGAGCTCGTGTTCATGGTCGGCTATCACGCGCGGGCGCAGAGCCGCGGCATCCTCGCGCATACGATCAACAGCTTCGCGTTCGCGCGGGTCGTGCTGAACGGCGAGGAAGTGGGCGAGGCCGGGCTGTACGGAGCGCTCGCGGCCGAGCGCGGCGCGCGCGTGGCGCTTCTTACCGGCGACGACGTGTTCGCGGAGGAAACGCGCCCCGCGTTTCCCGAGGCGCGCTTCGTGACGGTGAAGACCGCGCACGGCTATTCGAGCGGCGTCACCCGCACGCCTGCGCGCGCCTGCGAGATGATCCGCCGCGCGGCACAGGAGGCGGTAGAAAGCGCCGCGGCTGCGGTGCGGCCGCGCGCCGCGCAGGCGCGCCCCGCGCGCTGCGAGCTGCGCGTGCAGACGACGGCGCTGGCCGATCTCTTCTGCCAGATGCCTGCGCTCGAACGCATCGACGGCGTCACGCTTTCGTTCAGCGCGCCGTCGGTCGAACATGCGGTGCGCACGCTCAATTGCCTGTCGGCGATGTCGTTCATGTTGCGCTGAAAGCGCGCGCGTCGTCTATCATTGAGATTGTGGGGCGGGATCGACGACGGATGAAAGGCGATTGTCATGCACAAGGTGAAGCTCGAGCATAACGACGACACCGCGCTCGACCCTGCCGACCCCGACCTGGTGATGCGCGGTTCGCTCTTCATCGACTGCCACGAGGCCGGCTGGTGGGAAGCGCGCCACGACGGCACGTGGATGGCTCATCTCTGGCACGCGGGGCACGACATCGTCGAAGCGAGCAGGGAGCGGCTCATCGAGCACCTCGCGCGCGACGCCTAGTCTTTTCATTTCACTCTCAACCTCGTACATGTATCTGTCGATCATCGCCGTCGGTCTCGGCGGCGCGCTCGGCTCCCTGCTTCGCTGGGTGCTCGGGCTGCGCCTCAATGCCCTCTTTCCGAATCTGCCGCTCGGCACGCTCGCGTCCAACGTGATCGCGGGCTATGTGATCGGCGTCGCCGTCGCGTGGTTCGCGCGCATGCCGGACGTGCCGATCGAATGGCGGCTCTTCGTGATCACCGGGCTGATGGGCGGCCTGTCCACGTTCTCCAGCTTCTCGGCGGAAGTGGTGTCGCACCTTCAGGAAGGGCGTCTCGGCTGGGCCGCGGGCGAGATCGCGATTCACGTGTCGGCTTCGATCGTCATGACCATTCTCGGCATCGCGACGGTCTCGCTCGCCACGCGCTGACGTTCACGCTGACGAACGAGCCGCGGTCACGTTCTGTTACGCCTCGCGGCGCGCGCTTACATTTTCTCGACGTTTCGGCGCGCCTGCTCTGGTAGATTGCTGCTCCGCGCGCGCGGCGCGCGCAGTACGGCATCGCAAATGAAACTGACCAGGCTTTTCCTGAAGGGCGCCGGCATCATCCTCGCGCTCTTCATCGCAATCGTCGCGGCGGCGACGGTCTATTTCGTCAACTTCGACTGGAACCGCGCGCGGCCGCTGATCGGCGAGAAGGTGAGCGCGGCGATCGGCCGGCCGTTCGCGATCGAGGGCGATCTCACGCTCGGCTGGCGCCGGCCGCTGGCCGAAGAGACCGGCTGGCGCACCTGGATTCCATGGCCGCGCCTCACCGCGACGCGCATCACGGTCGGCAACCCGGCGTGGGCGAAGGACCCGCACTTCGCGACGCTCGAGCGCATCGACTTCGAGGTCGCGGTGCTGCCGCTCCTCGCGCACGACATCGTCATCCCCGCCATCCATCTCGCCAATCCCGCCGTCGATCTCGAACGCATGCGCGACGGCCGCAACAACTGGACCTTCGCGCTGCCCGAATCGAAGGAGCCTTCGGAGTGGAAGCTGAAGCTCGACCGGATCGCGTTCGACAAGGGCACCGTGTCCTTGCGCGATGAGCAGAACGACGCGCGCGCGAAAGTCAGCATCGATACGCTCGGCCAGCCGATTCCGATCGGCGAAGTCATGAAGCAGCAGGAAGAGGCGTCGATGCAGGCGTCGGCGAAGGTGGTCGGCAAGGGCGCGGCGAACAAGCTCGCGAAGCAGGTCGATGCGGCGTCCGGAGCCGCCGCGGCTTCGGCTGCGGCCGCTGTGTCCTCGCCAGCTTCGTCGCCGGCTTCGTCGCCCGCAGCGGCAGGCGCGAAGAGCGGTCCGGCCTACGCGATCGGCTGGAGCGTCGAGGGCAAGTACAGGCGCACGGCGATTTCGGGCCGCGGCAAGCTCGGCGGCGTGCTCGCCTTGCAGGACGCGACGCAGCCGTTTCCCGTGCAGGCCGATGTGAAGATCGGCGACACGCGCATCGCGGTGGTCGGCACGCTCACGGACCCCGCGCATCTCGCCGCGCTCGATGTCCGGCTGTGGCTGCAGGGCGTGAGCATGGACCATCTGTACGCGGTGACGGGCGTGACGCTGCCCGAGACGCCGCCGTACGCGACGGCGGGCCGCCTCGTCGGCCAGATGCGCCAGCAGGTCTTCAGGTACGAGCGCTTCACGGGACGTGTAGGTCAGAGCGACCTGAACGGCACGCTCGTCTACGAAGGCGCGCGGGCGGGCGGCCGTGCCCGGCCGCGGCTCTCGGGTGATCTCGTGTCGAATCTGCTGCAGTTTTCCGATCTCGCGCCGATCGTCGGCGCCGATTCGAAGGCGAGCCAGGCGAAGCGCGGCGAAGTGAGCAAACAGCCGCCGGAGCGCGTGCTGCCCGTCGACGAGTTCAAGACCGACCGCTGGCGTTCCATCGATGCCGATGTGAAGTTCACCGGCCGCCGCATCGTGAAGGACAAGGACCTGCCGATCAGCGACCTGTACACGCACGTGGTGATGAACGACGGCGTGCTCTCGCTCGAACCGCTCAAGTTCGGCGTGGCGGGCGGCACGTTCGCATCGACGATTCATCTCGACGGCAGCCGTCAGCCGCTAAAGGGCCGTTTCACGGTGTCGGCGCGGCACCTGAAGCTCAAGCAGCTGTTCCCGGACGTGAAGACCATGCAGTCGGCGCTCGGAGAGGTGAACGGCGACGCGTCGCTTGCCGCCACCGGCAACTCGCCGGCCGCGCTTGCCGCGACTTCCAGCGGCGAGGTGAAGGCCGTCGTGACGGACGGCACGCTCAGCCGCTTCCTGATGGAAGCGGCCGGGCTGAATGTGGCGAACGTCGTGATCGAGAAGATGTACGGCAATCGCGACGTGAAGATCAACTGCGGCGCGGCCGATCTGATTGCGACCAACGGCACGCTGACGCCGAAGGTGTTCGCCCTCGATACCGACGACGCGTTCATCGACGTCGGCGGCACGGTCGATCTTCGCAGCGAGCGGCTCGACCTGAAGGTCCGTCCGCACACGAAGGGCGTGCGCCTTTTCTCGCTGCGCTCGCCGCTTTACGTCAAGGGCACGTTCAAGAGCCCGGATGCGGGCGTCGAGGTCATGCCGATGGTGCTGCGCGGCGGGGCCGCCGTCGCGCTCGGGCTCATCAATCCGTTCGCGGCGCTGATTCCGTTCATGCAGCCGAGCTCGGGGCAGTCGATGTCGTGCGACGAGTTGCTGAACCGCAAGCCGAAGGCGGCCGTTCAGCCCGTGAAGGCATCGGCGAGCGGCGCGATGGCTGCGCCCGCACCCGCGCCGTTGCAGGGCGCCGAGCGGATGCAGCCGTGACGCGGCGCCTTCACTGCGCGGCTGATTGAGCGAACAGCACGCTGACGATCAGCCCGCCGCCGGGCGCATCGTCGAGCGAGACGCGTGCATGATGCAGCCGCGCGATCTCGCGCACGATCGCGAGCCCGAGCCCGCTGCCTTCCACGTTCTGCGTCGCCGAGCTGCGATAGAAGCGCTCGAACACTGCCTCGCGCTCCTGCGGCGCGACGCCCGGGCCGTTGTCGATCACCTGCAGCAGCGCGCCTTCCGGAGGCGTTGCCACGCGCACCGTGATCATTGATCCGTCGCCCGCATAGCGGATCGCGTTGTCGATGAGGTTGCCGCACAGCTCGGCAAGCAGCTCGCGCTGCCCGCGCACGTGCACGCGCGCCTCCTCCTCGAAGCCGAGATCGATGCCGCGTGAGCGCGCGACCGGCGACCAGTCGAGCGTCACGCTGCGCGCGATTTTTTCGAGCGCGAGTGTTTCCAGTTTCACGACATGCCCGCTGTCCGCATCGAGCCGCGCGAGCGACAGCAGTTGCTGCACGCTCTTGCCCGCCTGCCGCACCGCGCCGTGCAGGCGCTTCAGATGCAGGCTCGCGCGCTCGTCGCGCGTCTCGCGCAGCGCGAGCTCCGACTCCGCCTGTATCACGGCAAGCGGCGTCTTCAGCTGATGCGCGGCGTCGGTGAAGAAGCGCCGCCGCGACTCCTGCATGCTTCGCAGCCGCGCGATGTACTGATTGATCGATTCGACGAGCGGCTCGACCTCGCTCGGCAGGCCGGCCTTGTCGAGCGGCGCGGGGTCGTCGTCGGCGCGGGCCGCGACTTTCGCCGAGAGCCGGTTGAGCGGGCGCAGCCCGCGCCCCACGCCGAGCCACACGATGGCGAGCGCCAGCACGATCAGGAGGCCCTCCTGCAACAGCGAGCCGGTCAGGATCTCGCGCGCGAGCGCCTGGCGCGGCTCGATCGTCTCACCGACCATGATCCATGCGACGCGCGTCTGCGCGCTCGGCACGTCGTGAACCGGCAGTCTCAGCATACCCATGCGCAACTCCTGTCCGCGAAAGGTCGCGTCGTAGAAACGCGTTTCGTAGGGCGCGGGCACCGCGTGCCCGGGCGGCGGGGGCAGGTCCGCGTAGCCCGTGACCGCGCGGCCGTTCTCTTCGCGGATCAGGTAGTAGATGCGGCCGCCGACATCCGACTCGAACATCTCGAGCGCGAGATATGGCAGATCGACTTCGATCTGGCCGTTGTGCAGGCTCGTGCCTTCACGAATCGATTTCAGCGAGAACGCGAGCGAGCGGTCGAACGCGACATGCGCCGCGCTCATCGCGCGATGGTAGGTCAGCCACGAATCGAGCGCGAGCAGGCCGACGAGCGGCAGGAGGAGCCATAGCGAGACCTGCCGCCGCAGGTTCGGCTTGGGCATTTACGCTTGCGACGCGGGCGGCGTCTTCGCTTCGAGCAGGTAGCCGAGGCCGCGCAGCGTGACGATGGCGGCCGTGCTCTTTTCCAGCTTCTTTCTCAGCCGGTGCACATAGATTTCGATTGCATCCGGATTCACGGATTCGTCGATGCCGAAAATCTTCTCCGACAGCGTCTCCTTGTTGATCGCGCGGCCGTTGCGCAGGATCAGCACTTCGAGCACCGCGCGCTCGCGCGGCGTCAGCGCGAGCGGCTCGCCGTCGAGGCGAAAGCTGCGATCGACGCTGTCGTACGCGAGCGGCCCGCATTCCATGCGCGTGCCCTCATGGCCGTGGCTGCGGCGAATCAGCGCGCGGGCGCGGGCTTCGAGTTCGGTCAGCTCGAATGGTTTCGCGAGGTAGTCGTCGGCGCCGAGGTCGAGGCCCTTCACGCGGTCCTCCACCGATCCATGCGCGGTCAGGATCAGCACGGGCACCGGGTTGCGGCGCTGCCGCAGGCGCCTCAGCACTTCGAGGCCGTCGAGCTTCGGCAGCCCCAGATCGAGGATCACGAGCGCGTAGTCCTGGGTGCGCAGCACGTGGTCGGCGGCCTCGCCGTCATGCATGCAGTCGACGGCGAAGCGGGCGTGCGTGAGCGCGTCCTTCAGTGAGTTTGCGAGGGTGGGATTGTCTTCGACTAGCAGGACGCGCATGACGGTGACTTAGGGAAATCCATAAGGGCAAATGGCCTATTGTGGCCGAATTACGGCCGGGAATGAAAGCGGGCTGAAAGTGCTCGCGCCTTAACATGCGCCCACTCGACACGATAAACATTACAAGCGAATTCTGGAGGAAGACATGAAGAATTTGAAGCTGCGCCTGGGTCTCGCCGGTGCCGTCCTGCTTTCTGCGCATGCCGCGTTCGCGCAGGTGCCTGCGGGTTATCCCGGGGGGTATCAGGCCGTCATCGACGCAGCGAAGAAGGAAGGCAAGGTGCTCGTCTATTCGGTCACGGATACGGCGCTCGTGCGGCCGCTCATCAAGGACTTCGAGTCGCTCTACGGCGTGAAGGTCGAGTACAACGACATGAATAGCACCGAGCTCTATAACCGGTTCATCAGCGAGAACGCGGCAAGCAGCACGAGCGCCGACGTGCTGTGGAGCTCGGCGATGGACCTGCAGGTCAAGCTCGTCAACGACGGCCTGATGGCGAACTACGAATCGCCGGAATCGGCGCATCTGCCGCAATGGGCGCAGTACCAGAAGCAGGCCTACGGCACGACCTACGAGCCGCTTGCGATCGTCTACAACAAGCGCCTCATTCCCGCCGGTGACGTGCCGCAGACGCGCGCCGACCTCATCAAGCTGCTGCAGACGCAGGCCGCGAAGTTCAAGGGCAAGGTCACGACCTACGACATCGAGAAATCGGGCGTGGGCTTCAATTACCTGACGCAGGATGTGCGCGTGAATCCGCAGGTCGCGTGGCAGCTGGTGGGCGCGATCGGCGCGACGAACCCGAAGCTGCAGTCGAGCACGGGCGCGATGATGGAGCGCATTTCGTCGGGCGAGAACCTGATCGGCTACAACATCCTCGGCTCGTATGCGTTCGCGAAGGCGAAGAAGGACCCGTCGATCGGTTACGTCTATCCGAAGGATTACACGCTGGTGGTGAGCCGCCTCGTGACGATCTCGAAGAAGGCGAAGAACCCGAACGCGGCGAAGCTGTGGGTGGATTATCTGCTATCCAAACGCGGCCAGACGCTGCTCGCGAACCAGGCCGACCTGTTCTCGATCCGCGCGGACGTCGAAGGCGAAACGTCGATGGCGGGTCTTACGAAGCAGCTCGGCGACTCGCTCAAGCCGATTCCGATCGGCACGGGCCTGCTCGTCTATCTCGACCAGTCGAAGCGCCTCGAATTCCTCAAGCAGTGGCAGCAGGCCATCAAGCGCTGATCTTCACGAAGCCCGCGCATTGACGCGGGTCCTCCGTTCATTCACTCGATGCGCCGGCAAGGCGCAGGGGGACACTCATGCTGAGTTCAAGCACAAACGACCCGCGCGCGGTCCTGTCGGCGAACGGTGAGGGCCAGGTGCCGAAGCTGCCCGAAGGCGGCTGGCGCGGGCTCGCCGCCATGTTCCGCTGGATCGTGATCGCGGTGCTGACCGTCGCGGTGCTGCTGCCGCTCTCGTTCATCGTCTTCCAGAGCCTGCTGAACGCGCCTTTCTTCGATGCCAACAAGACGCTCGGCATCGCGGGCTTTCGCTTTATCTTCGAGGACCCCGACTTCTGGTCGGCGGTGAAAAACTCGTTCATCATCGCGGGCGGGATGCTGTTCATCTCGATCCCGCTCGGCGGCATCCTCGCGTTCCTGATGGTGCGCACCGATCTGCCGGGCCGCCGCTGGCTGGAACCGCTGCTGCTCACGCCGGTGTTCGTTTCGCCGATGGTCCTCGCGTTCGGCTATGTCGTGGCGGCCGGTCCGGTCGGCTTCTATTCGGTGTGGTTCAAGGCGCTTACCGGCGCCGAGAGCGCGCCGTGGTCGATCTATTCCATCCTCGCGATCACGATCATCGTCGGCCTCACGCATGTGCCGCACGTGTACCTGTATTCGTCGGCGGCGCTGCGCAATCTCGGCTCCGATGTCGAGGAAGCGGCGCGCGTCGCCGGTGCGCGGCCGTTTCGCGTCGCCCTCGACGTGAGCCTGCCGATGACCATGCCCGCGCTGCTGTTCGCGGGCGTGCTGGTGTTCTTCCTCGGCTTCGAGGTGTTCGGCCTGCCCCTCGTGCTTGGCGACCCGGAAGGCCATCTCGTGCTCGCCACGTACCTGTACAAGCTCACCAACAAGCTCGGCGTGCCCTCGTATCACCTGATGGCGGCAGTCGCGGTGTGCATCATCGCGATCACGTTCCCGCTCGTGCTGCTGCAGCGGCGCCTGCTGAGAAGCGCGAGCAAGTTCGTCACCGTGAAGGGCAAGGCCGGGCGCCAGACGGTGCTGCCGCTCGGCGCGTGGCGCTGGGTCGCGCTCGCGATCGTCGCGCTGTGGCTCTTCCTGACGGTCTTCGTGCCGCTCTCGGGCATCGTGCTGCGCGCGTTCGTGTCGAACTGGGGCGAGGGCGTCGCGCTCTCCGAAGCGTTGACGGTCGCCAATTTCGTCGAGCTTTTCGAGCAGGACAACCTCGTGCGCGCGATCTTCAATACGCTCGGCATCGGCGTGATCGGCGGGGCGCTTGCGGTGGGCTTCTATTCGCTCGTCGCGTTCGCGGGGCACCGCCGCAACGACTGGGCGACGAAGCTGCTCGACTATCTGGTGCTGCTGCCGCGTGCCGTGCCCGGCCTGCTCGCGGGTCTCGCTTTTCTCTGGATCTTCCTGTTCGTTCCCGGCATCAAGGAACTCAAGAACTCGATGTGGAGCATCTGGATCGCGTACACGGTCGTGTGGCTTGCCTACGGCATGCGCCTGATCCAGAGCGCGCTGCTGCAGGTCGGGCCGGAACTGGAGGAGGCGGGCCGCAGCGTGGGCGGCACGCGCGCCCGCGTGAGCCTCGACGTGACGCTTCCGCTCGTGCGCTTCGGCCTGCTCGCCGCGTGGCTGCTGATCTTCATGATCTTCGAGCGCGAATATTCGACGGCGGTCTACCTGCTTTCCCCCGGCACCGAGGTGATCGGCGCGCTGCTCGTCTCGCTGTGGGCGACGGGCGCGGTCGATCAGGTCGCGGCGCTTTCAGTCATCAACATCGCGATGGTCGGCGCAGGACTCGCCGTGGCATTGCGCTTCGGAGTGAAACTTCATGGATAAGCTCATCGTCGACAATCTGTTCCTGAGCTACGGCACCAATCCGATTCTGAAGGGCGTGTCGTTCGAGCTGAACGCGGGCGAGGTGGTGTGCCTGCTCGGCGCGTCGGGCAGCGGCAAGACCACGCTGCTGCGCGCGGTCGCGGGCCTGGAGCAGCCTTCCGATGGCCGCATCAGCCTCGACAAGCAGGTGTTCTTCGACGGCGCGTCCGGCATCGACTGCCCCGTCGAGCAGCGCTCGCTCGGGCTCGTGTTCCAGTCGTATGCATTGTGGCCGCATCGCACGGTGGCGGATAACGTCGGTTACGGCCTGAAGCTGCGCAAGGTGTCGGGCGCCGAGCAGAAGCGGCGCGTGCAGAGCGCGCTCGACCAGCTCGGCCTCGGCCATCTTGCGGGGCGCTTTCCGTATCAGCTTTCCGGCGGCCAGCAGCAGCGCGTGGCGATCGCGCGCGCGCTCGTCTACAACCCGCCCGTGATCCTGCTCGACGAGCCGCTCTCGAACCTGGACGCCAAGCTGCGCGAGGAAGCGCGCGCGTGGCTGCGCGAGCTGATCGTGTCGCTCGGGCTGTCGGCGCTGTGCGTGACGCACGACCAGACCGAGGCGATGGCGATGTCCGACCGCATCCTGCTGCTGCGCAACGGCCGCATCGAACAGGAAGGCACGCCCGCCGAGCTTTACGGCGCGCCGCGCTCGCTCTACACGGCGGAGTTCATGGGCAGCAACAACCGCATCGACGCGAAGGTCGCGCAGGTCGACGGCGAGCGCGTGATGCTCGAAGGCGGCGGCTTCCGGCTCGAAGCGCGCGCGCGCGAAGCATTGCGGCCGGGCCAGGATGCGCAGGCGGTGATTCGCCTCGAGCGCGTTCAGGTGGCCGACGGCCCCGGCGCCAACCGCCTGCAGGCGAGTCTCGTCACGTCGATGTACCTCGGCGACCGCTGGGAGTACCTGTTTCATTGCGGCGATCTGCGCTTTCGCGCATTCGGCCATGTGCCCCGCGATCCGGGCAATCACTGGGTCGAGTTTCCCGCCAACGACTGCTGGGCGTTCGCGCAGGCCAGCTAGCAGACCCGCCGCACACGGAGCCCCGAAGTCCCGCGCGCCGAACCGTTCGTGGGCGACCGGTTCAGCGGCCGCAGCCTGGTGTCCAGGCGCACGGTGCTGCAAGCGCGGGGCGCCCATGCGTTCGGTCTTTCCCATGGCGCCGCCGATACGCCGGCGGGGCGTGACAGCGGGGATTCAGCACAGGTTCCGAGCGGGTCCGGCGACGCGTCGGGGCCCCGAATCTGTATAGACAACCTGAAGGCGCGGATACCGTCGGCGTCAGTAGATTCCCTAGTCCCCTCTTGTTTCCGGGATGGCGGGCGTTTAGACTTGGCTCTAACTTGTATAGACAGGATGAGCCATGATCAAGCTGACCCCCGGACAACTGACGCTGCCGCAACTTCGCCGCATCGCACGCGGTTCCGATTCGCTGGAACTCGACCCCGCGAGCTTCGCCGCCATCGACGCGAGCGCGAAAGCCGTCGCCGATATCACCGCGAAGGGCGAGCCGGCCTACGGCATCAATACCGGCTTCGGCCGCCTGGCGAGCACGCATATCCCCGCCGACCAGCTCGAACTGCTGCAGCGCAATCTCGTGCTGTCGCATGCGGTCGGCGTCGGCGAGCCGATGTCGCGGCCGGTCGTGAGGCTCCTGATGGCGCTCAAGCTGTCGAGCCTGGGGCGCGGTCATTCGGGCATCCGCCGCGAAGTCATCGACGCCCTCGTCACGCTGTTTAACGCGGACGTCCTGCCGGTGATCCCGGTGAAGGGCTCGGTCGGCGCCTCGGGCGATCTCGCGCCGCTCGCGCACATGTCGACGGCGCTGCTCGGCATCGGCGAAGTGACGATTCGCGGCGAGCGGGCAAGCGCGGTCGACGGCCTCGCCGTCGCCGGCCTCAAGCCGATGACGCTGCAGGCGAAGGAGGGTCTCGCGCTCCTGAACGGCACGCAGGCTTCCACGGCGCTCGCGCTCTACAACATGTTCGCCATCGAGGACCTGTTCCGCACCGGGCTCGTGGCGGGCGCGCTGTCGGTCGATGCGGCGGCGGGCTCCGTCGTTCCGTTCGATGCGCGCATCCATGAACTGCGCGGCCATCGCGGGCAGACGGAGGCGGCGGCCGCGTACCGCACGCTCCTGGAAGGCTCGGGCATCAACCTCTCGCACGCGGACTGCGACAAGGTGCAGGACCCGTACAGCCTGCGCTGCCAGCCGCAGGTGATGGGCGCGTGCCTCGACCAGATGCATCACGCGGCGCAGGTGCTGCTGATCGAATCGAACGCGGTGTCCGACAATCCGCTGATCTTTCCCGACACCGGCGAAGTGCTGTCGGGCGGCAATTTCCACGCGGAACCGGTGGCGTTCGCGGCGGACAATCTCGCGCTCGCCGCCGCCGAAATCGGCGCGCTCGCGGAGCGCCGCATCGCCCTTCTGATCGACGCCACGCTCTCCGGGCTGCCGCCGTTTCTCGTTCGCGACGGTGGCGTCAACTCGGGCTTCATGATCGCGCACGTGACGGCGGCAGCCCGGAGAGCGTGGCGTCGATCAGAAG
>Ga0247819_10001388_pt1 | contig 13164 bp, 12 predicted proteins | sample 13C_Xylose_Day6_FD_193428 | JGI IMG/M metagenome (GOLD analysis project Ga0247819, IMG submission 193428) | Soil microbial communities from agricultural site in Penn Yan, New York, United States - 13C_Xylose_Day6 | ecosystem: Environmental > Terrestrial > Soil > Agricultural land | place: USA... | reverse complement strand
GCCTGAATTGAACTAAAATCGCCAAACGTAATCTGACTGATGCTGGCCTTGGGTGAGCGTATGCGTCTGGTGGCGAATCTCGTGGTCAAGTGATACAAAAAAGCCATCTGTTCCGCATTTAAAGGCGTGTTTTTGGCCGTTATGGCGTAGGTTTTTGTCAGAAATGTGTAAAAAACCGTGAAAAGTGATAGAAAAATGATACTACTGGGCTAGCCAAACGCCATTTGTTTCTTGCATGATAGGAACCATTCAACGGCAAGCTGAGTAGCATCCGTTAACTCTTTTGGGGAATCGCAAGGCCTTATCTCCTAATACACCCCCCCTCTAACCTGTCTGTGGTGCACCGCGATTCCCCGTCCTACAAAAAAGCCCCGCTCATAGCGGGGCTTTTTTCTGAACGCTAAAAGCTCAAAGGACTTCTTTGAACCGCTTCGCTAAAGAGTTAAGAAACTGGCTCTCCTTCACGTTCTCGGAGGCTACGTCCAGGGCGATACCGATTTTGAAACGCTCCTCTCTGTGATCGCGCCCGACGTTAGCAACCTGGCCATCGAAATGCAGTGACTCTCCGGATCGATCTACCAGGCGTATTTCGATCTCGTCACCAATAGCCAATTGGCGCTCTGCCAAAACCATCACTCCTGCGGCCGAGAGGTCCTTAATTCTGCAAACTGACCAACCTCGCAACACACCGAATAGCCCCTTTACCCGAACGTGCTGACTGGCCATTGACCCTTCAGGAACCATGTAGCGTTTGTGGCGACGCTCAGCTTCACTCATACCAGCCCAACCTTGATCGTAAAATACATGCGAATCGGTGGCGTCAAACGACACACCTAATAATATGGAACTGCCGTCCTGACTAATTGAGCGATGGCTGGATTTCTAAGTGGCAATTTTATACACGGCCACTAAGCAGTCTATATGCTACCCAGCCGCAATTTCGATTTTGCTTATATTGGTCATATTTTGGATGGCCTTCTCAGTTGAAGTGTCATCATTCGAGAGTTGGAGTCTTGTTAGTGCTAAGCCTAATTCATGCGTGGAAAGCTGATCGCATCATCGATATGCAGCAGCGGCTTAAAGAGTGCCGCACCTCACTACCGGATCTCGGAATTGAGGATGCCGAATCTATTTTCCGAAACGTTCAGCGCAATCACGCGGTTTTGGATGGCAGCGCGTCTGTGCTGGCCATCTTGAAGGCTGGCCGGGATGTCTCTGCCCTGGAAAAGGTGATCTACCACCAAAAAAAACTTCACGAAATCGATAAGCGACGTTAAAAAAGCCCGGTTTTTGGGGCTATTGATCTGACTATTAGGATATCCATCTTGACGTCAGCGGCCCTATGTTCACTCAACCGAAAGACACCCCAGCATGGGATTTGGCTGATCCAAAGTCCATGCGAAGCAGGTTTAGCGCAGAGAGCTTTTACATCGTGATTGATGGGCTCTCGGCCCAACCGGTCCGAGCAGCTTCCCAACGCATCAAGTCAATACTCAGTGCGGATCCCGAGGTTAGGGTGCGAGGGCCGCTGTCTATGCCCACCGAACGGCGTCGCTATATGGTTCTGCGTGAAATGCAGGGGGCGAACTCCAAAGGGCAGTACGTCTCAGCGCCTAAGCGTCATCGGCAGGTTCTCCTGGTCATCAACCCCACAGCGGCTGCCATCGCTGGAATGATCGCGATCGCCCTTCCCTCCACTGTGAACTTGAAGGTCGAGGATTACCGTGAGCAGTTTCCATTGAGGGAAGATCGTCGATGATCGCAGACATTTCGAAGCCAATATCCGCTCTCGATCTTCCACCTCCTGGATGGCTGAAAGAGGCTCCTGATGTATCCGTCGAATGGGCTAGCCTCTTGATTGCTGCAAGCCGGCACGGTCGCATTGAGAACTACGAGCGTGGCCAGGCCCTATCAACTTCGCCGAAGGATTTGCTTTTGATTCTGAAGGGATGCGTTGTCGCAGTGGCGACTCCTCAGCCTGACGAAGGCCACCAGATCTTCATTGGCGCGCTACGAAAGGGAGACATCATCACTCCGTCGATAAGCAACCGAGTTAGTTTCAGTCTGCAAGCCAGGTCATCAACCGCAGCACTACGCGTGCCTCAGTCAGCAATTCCAGAATACATGTCCGATGTTGGGATTTTGGACAGATTCTTCCTTGCCCTGGAGTTGGAGCTGACCCGTGTTTATGCAGAAGCTGCGACTGCCACTTTGCTGAAGGATCAGGCCAAGATTCTCCGCGTCATCGAGATTCTTGCATCGCACCCTGAGTCGATCAACACCTCGGCCGGCGTTGAGATCGAGGCGAGTAAGGATGAGATCCGCTCGCTCGCTGGCGTGCACAAGCGCTCGGCTACACGCGCCTTTCATGCCCTTGTAGAGGATGGTGTTGTTTCATTCAATGGGTACAAACGGGTTTACCTCAGCGGACGTTGTTCATGACCAGGAAATCAACCTCAATAGCCGCTAGCAAGTTGGCCATGTACGCGGCTGATCCTGCATCCGTAATCAACCCTAAAAAAATGAACAAGGCCGCCCTGCGCTATGGGACGCGTGCGCATTCGAAAATCGGTAAAGGCCCAAGTCTGGTGCTTTACATCATCATTGCGCTGACCGTGTTGTTCCTGGCTTTCAAAGGGGGTGCGCTGTGGAAATGATCGTCGGCATCGTTCTCCTTCTTCTGGTTGCCGCCTACTTCTTCAGGAAGCGACAAGCCCCAAACGACATCTTTGGTAAATTCGGACTGTCACCTGGCGCCTTCACACTCGTCAGTTCCGACCTTGGGGACTCGGCTCCAAGAAAGATGCTACGAGGCAGCGGTGTTGCCGGTGAGCCTGATGCTTTATTTTCGGCTAAAGCCGCTCGAAAGGTGGTTGTTGGCGAGTTCAAGAGTCGAAAGTTCAAGGGGTTTGTCCGTCCCTACGAGTTCTTCCAGACGATCTTGTACATGGGCATGGCCAAGCAGACGCATGGTGCCCATGACGCCCATGGTGTGATCGCGTACGCGGATGCGCGCGTCCAGGTTTACTTTGATCAGGCAGTGTTTGACGCCATTGTGGACCTGCGCGGAGAGATGTTTTCCTCGTTCAAGGAGCGCAAGCCCATCAACGCGAAGCCGCTTCAAAAGCGGATGAATGTGCTGTCTTTGAATCGACATGTCAGGTTTGAATGAATTCTTCGAACACCCGAAACTAACCGGATTACGCTATGAAATATCCAGCTTATTCTGAGAATGTTGTCTCATTAGCACGAGCTTATGATCGTGCTGACATGCTGTGTAAGTCCGGATTTTGGTATTTCCATTATCTCAAAGAAGCCGACCCGCAGGCCTTCGGGACATTTGAGAATCTGGATGACTCCGCTTGGGTTAACCATCATTTAGAGATGCTGGAGGAAAGTCTGGGGGGTATGCGCAAAGTTTTAAGTGACCTTATCGTCCAGGAAACTAAACCATTTTGTTCCGTTGAAATAGATAAAAACGGCTACGTAGTCGTACCAGATACGATTCAGGCGCTTTTGCCTGACTTCTTCGTGGATTCAGTGTATTTGGGGGAACTGAATGGGCCCGTTGATAGATCTGTGATGGCTGTCAGGGTGGCTGAGATATCTGAAGGTAGAAAGGCTATTGTTTATGACGATGATGTTCACTTTTTTCCTCATGACATGCCTACTAGTTTCATCGAAATTTGGTGGCGCCGGTTAATCAGCGGGCCTGGTGAAACCGACACACTTTATCCGCTATATCTTAAGGCCAACGTTTCTTATGGCTGGGACTGTGTCGGCATTGAGCGGTAAAACGGACGTCAATCTAGCTGCTGATCCTTGCCGAATAAAGGAAAACACCAAGCCCCGAGCGGGGCTGGTGTACGATTCAATCCTAACAGGGCCAATGCAGAAGTAATTGACTTCGCTTACGCAACATCCTCTTCCCCGTCGATAGTTTTCCCCGAGTGCTCTATTGGGGCCGGCGCCGCCTTCTTAGCTTCGCGAATGGCGACCACGAGTTCCTGTGCAATTTCAGGATTCTCTTTCAGGTAACCGCAGACGTTAGCCTTACCTTGGCCGATCTTGGTGCCGTTGTAGCTGAACCAAGAGCCGGATTTTTCGATCTTCCCGCAAGCCAACCCCAGATCCACGATCTCCGCCAGCGAATTGATACCTTGTCCATAAATAATCTGGAACTCGGCCTGCTGGAAGGGGCGTGCGACCTTGTTCTTCACGACCTTCACTCGCGTTTCGCTGCCGATGACCTCGTCCCCCTCTTTCACCGCTCCTGTGCGACGAATGTCGAGGCGAACCGACGCATAAAACTTCAGTGCATTACCGCCAGTGGTGGTTTCCGGACTACCGAACATGACTCCAATTTTCATTCGGATTTGGTTGATGAAAATCACCAGACAGTTGGCGTTCTTGATGTTACCAGTGATTTTGCGCAGGGCCTGGGACATCAGCCGAGCTTGCAGGCCAACATGCATGTCACCCATTTCACCTTCGATTTCAGCCTTGGGCACAAGCGCGGCCACCGAGTCGACGATAATCACATCGACAGCGTTGGAGCGCACCAGCATGTCGGTGATCTCAAGTGCTTGTTCCCCGGTATCAGGTTGCGAGACCAGAAGGTCATCGACATTCACGCCCAGCTTGCCGGCGTACTCAGGATCAAGTGCGTGTTCGGCATCCACGAATGCGCACGTGCAACCCGCTTTTTGCGCCTGGGCAATCACGGACAATGTCAGCGTGGTCTTACCCGAACTCTCTGGACCGTAGATTTCCACGATGCGACCTTTGGGTAACCCGCCAATGCCAAGGGCTGTGTCGAGGGTTAATGAGCCAGTGGAGATCGCTTCGATGTGCTGTCGTTCGTTATCGCCCATCCGAATCACTGACCCCTTCCCGAACTGACTTTCGATCTGTTTGAGCGCCTGGTCGAGAGCTTTCTTTTTGCCTTCGTTACTCATCATTCGCACCTGCTTTAGTGTCAAGCAGCACCTTTTGCTGCAAGTGGTAGAAACGGTAAGGCGGTGTGCTTTGTGTCACCAGCACACCACCGTAAAAGGGGTTACAGGACCTCGCCGAAAAGATCCACGTCAGCGAGATAGAGCCCGAGGCGGATAGGAAGAGTCACGCCGGCATCGATAGCTGCTTGCTTGTACTCTTTCATCTTGGGGCCATACTTTTGCAACTCTCGTGCGAGAAAAGCTTCGGGTGATAGGCCTTCAGGGCAAGCCCCGGATTTCCAGTCGTTGATCCAGTAGAAGCCATCGTCCACGAAAGGCCGGTCGAGGATCCGGTGGATCCACCGGCCATTGCGATAACCGCTAATTTTGACTTCCTGGCCACCTTCTTTGCGCTTCTTCAAAATCCAGCCGCCAAACTTACTCTTGAGGGTGGTCGCGACCAGGTCATGTATGCGACGGACCGCTGCTGGGATCTCCCGGATAGGGAAACCCTCACGACGGAGCAACGAAGCAATTGCTTGGGTCTTGCCTTCCAGGCGTTCAACCGACCACGCCTCTCCCCCTTCTTTACAGATCAATTCCACGATTCGGTGGTACACAATGCCAATGGTTTTTGCGCGGAAGTCATTGCCTTCCGATTCCCGAAGCTCGTCTTCCAGTTCGTTTTCAGTTGGCAGCGAGTCATTGGTTGCGGCCGGGATGAAGCAGTCAGTTGGCACAACCACTTCAAAGGTTGAAGCCAGCCGGGCCTTTGAAGGGACACAGGCGACGACTTCGCGGGTTACCGTGTCCGATGGCGCTGCATTGCCGAATACGTCGCTCAATGCGCCCCACAAGCACTGCATCAATGATCCCTTAGGGACCTTTGCGTCTTCGCCATCAGAGCCTGCGTTGATACAAGCCAACATGTAGAGCTGACGCACTGCCCTAGTTGTGCCGACATAACCCAGGCGGGGAATTTCATTGCGGATGTCCGCTTTCACCTGCTTACCAACGAAATCGAACAGGCGGCTTTCTGGCGCGTCATCGTCCTGACCGCCCAGATTCGGAACCAGAACAAACTTGCCATTCACTCGGCGCCAGTAGAACAGAGGCTCATCATCATTAGCGCTGCCCTTCTGCAAGGAAGGCAGGATGACCACGTCCATCTCAAGCCCCTTGGCCTTGTGTATGGTCATGATCTGGACGCGGCCGGCCTTGGGCGATGCATAGAGTTTGTCCACGGCGTTGAAGAAAGACTGCGGCTCTACCAGATCACCAGTGGCTGTATGCTTCAGCAGCAAGCTGAATACGGTGTTTACGTCGTCGAGCTCGATAGGATCGACTGTCGAAACGCCGCCCAAAGACACCCATGCCGACCTAGCAGACCAGACCAATTCATCACCACGACTCGCGGCTTGGATTGCTTCGAGAACATCTGCCAAACGCTGCACTCGTACTTTGCCGTCGTCGGAAAGGATGGCCCGTACACTCTCCATGCCCAGTGCTACTGGGACAATGGGGTGCCCTCTCCCTACTGCCAGACAGTCTTCCCAGCTCAGGCCTACGAATGCAGAGCGCAAGACCGTCATCCACGACCCACGGTCTGCCTTGTGCCAAAGAGCTCGAATCAGCGCGATGACTTCCGATACCGGCGTTGATTCGGAAATTGGATCGATATCCGTCCCGCTTGCTTCAATGCCCGCTGCTTTCAGCGCCGGCAAAATCTCTTTGAGGTGAGACCGACCACGGACCAGGATTGCTACCGATTGCTCAGGATCCTTGGCGAACTCAGTTTGGATGATCTCGACAACACGGGCCGCTTCACCCATGGCGCCGGAGGTGATTGGTTCGAGATGTACTCCGCCTTCGAAATTGCGAAACGGAATCGAACGAACGAACGTTGAGTCTGTTCCCGCGAAAACTTTCTCATAGGTGTTGTTGTTCCACTCGACCACCGCTGGAGCTGATCGGAAGTTCACCAAAAGGTGATGGATTTCCAGTTCTTTGGCGCCGAAGTGTTTGTCCTTGACCATCTGATTGAACTGCTCAACCGTGGCTCCCCGGAAAAGGTAGATTGACTGCTGCGGGTCGGCACAGAAAAACAACGAGCGCGTCTCATCCTCCTCCCATCCCTCGATCAGTTTTTTCAGCAGGATGAACTGACCGGGAGATGTATCTTGAGCTTCATCCACCATCAAGTGACGAATCCTGTCCTCTTCCAGGAGCGCTTCTCCGATCTCTCCATTAACGCCGAGGGACTGAATGGCGCGCTGAGCCACCTCGGGAAAATCCACAGTCGCAGTACTGTCGAACGCCAACATCAAGTTGGCCATGAGATAGCGCAGAATGATGGTCAGATGCTTAGCCATGACTGCCGACCGCTCTGGATACTCGCTGTCAGGCAACGTCTTGGCTGAGGCCAGGATGGAGGCAACAGCAGGGTCAGCTTCTTTCAAGCTCTTGAGGAGGTTGTTCATTCCTTTGGTAATGGGGTGCCCTGCCGGCATGCCATTACGCACATTCACGACAGCGCGAAGCTTGTTTTCCGTGGTCAGCATGAACCCTGCGAAGTCACGCAAATACGCCAAACCTTCTGGACTTGTGTCTGTTACTGGTTGAGCTGCCCATTCAAAGCCGTCGAGCTCGCCAGAAGCTTGCTGGAGCAACGAGATCGCCTCTCCCATGCCGGAGTTGCTGATAACGGCGTACGCCTCCTGTGCGGTGCTTGCAACCAGCGCGCTGACTGCCTCGGACATGCTTTCGACGTCAATGTTGAGCGCATCGTTCACCCACTGATCACGCTTGGCCAACAAAGATCCGAACATCGGAACCAGCAACTCGAAACGATTCTTGGAAAATGTCAGTACTGACTCCAATGCCTCACGGAGCTCAGCCGGGATTGATTCGTCGTTTACAGAGCCGAGGGTTTCGAGAATTGCCAAACGATAAACTTCGCGTGGGTCTTCTGTTGTGCGGCCACCACCCAAACCGGACATGATTGGTGTTTTTGCTGCCAGCGACGCGCAGAAGCTGTCAAAGGTCATAATCCGTAGGCGTGAAGGGTTGAGGAGCAGGTTCCAGCCCAGCTCCCTGTCGCGCTCAAGCACCATGCAGCTCAACCGGTACAGGGGGATTTCATGGACCAGTGTCGGCTCAATGCCTGATGCCGCTCGGGCCAATGCTGAAATCACCCGCTCAACGATTTCACCCGCCGCTTTGTTCGTGAAGGTGATTGCCAGGATCTCTTCAGGGCGCTGAACCGTTGTCAGGCAGGCCAAGGCTCGATAGAGCAGCTGTGTGGTCTTGCCAGATCCTGCCGGAGCCAACAGCACCATTGAACGACGTGGGTCAATAGAAAGTGCGCGGACCGGACCATCATGCGGGTTAGTCTCGGCGATACCGGCAAAGATGCTGTCAAGGTGCGGCAGAGTCGGGAGATTTTGGAAAGAGGTCATGGGTCTGTCTCGTCATTTGATGTAGACAAGATTAACGACCTAGATGTGTGTCACCAGCGACGCACCAAAATATTGTCATCCAAAAAAATGCCGGCTTAAGGGCCGGCATCTTGTGCTTACTGCATGAGGGGTCGAAGGAACTCATACCCAATGGGAAGTTGGCCTGAGATGTCATCAACAACGGCTATGCCGTCCAGGAAGCCTGATGCCATTACGTCAAGGGACGCGTCCCACACCTGACGCTGCACCTCCCACGCGTCTGGGGTAGCCACATCCCCCTTACGAGGTGGGCGCTCTACCAAACTGGCGCCGAATGAGCTACGAACGTGGGCACCGATGTTGGCCGAGTTCACCTGCGCCAGGGTGATGCCATCGATGCTCTGTTCACCAAATTGGCTTGGGTCAATTTGAGTGGCATAGATCGGCAGTTGCGGCTCAGTGAGGCGTTCAGCATTTAAGCCGGTCATGCTTATCGAAGCGCCGCTCTTATAGTCCATCACGTTGATGAAAGACTCTTCCTCACTCACAAGGATCCGCTCACGACGGTCCAGGGTAATGCTTAGGGGAACGCCGTACACCACCACGGTATGTTTTTCCTCAACCGCAAGAACCTCAAAGTCGTACTTGCGGGTCGCTTCAAAGGCAAGCCAATCCATCATGAGCTCGACAAGCCGGGCTTCTTCGAGCTTGATCAGGCGAACACCGTAGCGCCAGATCAGCTTGTATAGCAGCTTGTCGCACGCTGCGGCCACGGATGCTTTTACACTTTCGCGTAGAGCAACTGGGTCCATCTTCTTCAAGTCTTTGGAGGTCTTCACTTCCGTCCAAAAGATCTCTTCAACAAGGTGAATCATGGTGCCTTGAATACGCGGATCAAGACCAACGATTGGGGTTGGGAACGGTGAGACGTCCAGCCTGTTTCTGGCAAAGGCAAAGAACGGCGATTCAGCATAGTTCTTGAAGATGCTGACGCCACCCTTCAATGTCCCCAGTTCCTCTTCAGATACAGCAGGTACGGTTTCCTGGGGGAACTGAGAGCGATCAAGCATGTTGATCTGGGTATTTATGAATGCCCCTCTATCGGCTGCCTGCTCATCGGAGTTCGGCCATGCACCGAACAATTCGCTTGCACTTACGGACCCACCCTTCGCGTCATGCTCCGGGCAAGAAACGAATACTTCCTGGCCACAGCCTCGAAGAGCAGATACAAGCCTTTGAGCCTTGGCTAACGAATGTTCACTGCTTGATTCCGGAATACCTGCGGCTACTTGCAAATCTAGCGGGACAAACGGATTCGGATCGGCCGGCATTGGAAGCACAGAACTTGATGCCCCAAGAATCCAGATGTAGTCGAACGACAGGCCAACGGCCTCCTCGTAACTCATGATCGATACAGGCGCTACGTGACTGATTCGCGGTTGGAACTGTTTTGTCTCAACGATTTCACGAAGCCACATCACTGCCCGCTCGTGGTCGCATGCGCCCAACTGATAGTCGAGTGTTCTAAACATCGCCAGCGCTTCGGCCCAAGCATTCAGCGTTTGATAGTTCGCACTGGAAAGCTCACGGGTTTCAGGCCAGCCCATGATCTTCAGCGAGTTCTCATACTGTACCGTCCACTCCGAGGGATAGAGGGGATTGGTGATTTCCAACTGGGCATCCAACATGGCATCGAACCGCTTGGTGAAGTCCGGGCAGAATGTCTTGGAATTGTTGGTAAGCGCGCGACGGAAGTCCTTGCCGGTCATCGCCAGACCCGAGTTCTCGCGCATCCAGATATCAAGTGTCGACCGAGCAGCAGATTCCATATCGGAACCGCCAACCCAACGAGACCGCAGTACTCGGCTAAATGCCTCAGAATCAGCTTTGCGGTTGGTGAGACTGAGAATGTCCATGGCTGCGCGGATCATCGGCCGGGCGCCAAGGGATGCACCACTGGAGATATCCCAAGGTTCACGACTCTCTGCGCCTTCGCGAGTGGGAATGAGCGAGGCCGGGCTTACTGCCAAGGTCAAAGCTTCGACAAGAGGTGCATGGTAGGTACGCATGTCCGGCACAACGATCGCCATGTTAGGGGCCGCGTGGGGCTCGGCGATATGGGGTTTCAGTTTGTCATTCACCCATGCCGCCACTCGGGCGAATTCGTGGGCTTGGTTGTTGACTCGGACGAGCGTGGGAGCGGCGTTTTCATCAGGCACGGCATACTCAACAACCGTCGCACCACGTGCCTCTAATGCATCAAAAACGGCACGCTCAGCTGGATTCATGCTCAAGATGCCGACGATCACAATCCGCTCTGGGACTTCGATCAGGCCAGATTCGATCGCAGCCAGAACACGCTTTGGGAGCTCGGCACGGAAGACGTAGCCGTTGCTCGCAGATTCTTCAGTGATGCTGTTCTGCCAACTCCAGAAGACTTCATATTCATGTTTAAACACGAACCGATCACGATCAAGGGGGATTTGATACTTCAGAACCTGCGCATAGGCTTGATTCACTCGGCGGGCAGTACTCGTTGATGAGATGAGGTTGTCTGGCAGCAATTTCGAGCGGTCAGCGATCGCCTTCACTACTGCAAGCTCTTGCACTGGATGCAGCAGTTGCTCGTTAGGCATGAGATCTAGCCATGCGCTTTCAATCCACGCGCTGACGGTTTTGATCTGGCCTTTAGCGAACCAGGTGCGATTGCCTGCTAGCGACTGAAGCAGAGAGGCCTGAAGTTTCAAGTGCCTGGCAACCCGTTCCGTGGATGCGAGAACTAAGGTCTGGTCGGTAATATTTTGCAGTTCAGAAAGCATGCTCATGTTCGGACCTGTCGTCGTAGAAGATGACTACGAGAATAACGACGCGATTGTGTGTCACCAGCCCTTGGCGAATTTTCTCGAAGTGCCGCACAGATCACAAAAATATAGGTAGGGCTGGATTAAAACGGGGGAAAAAGGACGTCAGCGCGGGGACTATTAAGGTATCGACACTGCCGGCGAAAGATGATGAGAAATACAAAACGGTTGCCAGCATTCCCACCCGCGCACGCTCAAGAGATGGGGATAGCATTTCAACCCGTCGTTTTGACTACGGATGAGACAGTCCGTGTTTTCGCCTACGAGTCTTTCCTGCGAATTGGCAATCCGTGGTGCACATCGAGCCTGGCAGAGCTGATTTCCGCCGCCGAGTTGGATGGATCAATTGTCGATCTTGATAGTTGGGTGATGGCTGAGGTCTGCCATAGGTTGTACCTCAATCCCGAGATTAAGATTTGGATGAATTCATCCCAGATCTCACTGGCGAGCTCGGACTTCATAACGGAGACTGTCGAGAAAGCAGTCTCGCTTGGCGTGAGGGACCGTTTAACAATCGAGATGACAGAGTCAGCTGATGGAGATCTCTCCGCTCTAAGGCGCAATATGGAGCGGCTGCAAATGCAAGCCATCGCCGTAGTGCTTGATGACGTCAACGACGGTTATGCCAAGCAATGCTTGCTCGATTCAGAAGCTGTGTTGGGATGTAAGTTTTCATTCGAGACCAAGCGACTAATGCAGGTCGACGCCGGAACACGACGTGCTGTGATCGAATTGACTGACTGGTGTCACCGAAACGGCAAGACTGTGGTTATGGAGGGGATCGAGACGCCAGCTGAATTTCGAATGGCAAGGGATATGGGTATCGACCTTCAACAGGGCTTTCTCTTCGCAAGGCCAAGACTCTTTGATGAACTGGCCCCCATCGGTTCATCAATGCCAATCCCATAAGGACGGCGCCTTTAGGGCGCCGTTCTTTGCCAGAGATTGCTTAGCCGTTCACCCGGCCGCGACGGTACAAGAATTCTGCTACTTCATCTCGCTTTACCAAGCCTCGTGAGACCAGGGCGCTTGCACATTCCTGCATCGTCCTGCGTCCTTGTGACTTCATCTCCTGTGCAAGCAATGGATATGACGTCGGCCCTGTCTCCAGGATCTGGCGCACGGCTGATGTGACCTCGATTGATTCGAATATAGGGACTGGGCGCCGTGATGCATCGCCAAATCGGACAACGTGCTGCCACCACAAGCCCCGTAGAGTGCCAGGAAGCAAGCGTTCGTACTTTGGATCGAGCAGGGTAAGCATTCGCGGAACGATTTCAGTAGCACTGTCGGCGTGGATGGTTCCTAACACGCTGTGCCCAGTAGATGCGGCCAAAACCGCAGCGGCCGCCGTTTCTGGGTCACGAATTTCACTGATGACGATAGTTTTTCGAAATTGACGCATGCAATCTCGAATGGCTTGAACAAACGAGGTAACGTGAGTGTTGATTTCACGCTGGATAACTCCAGGCCCACGTAGGATTATTTCCGTAGGATCGTCGATGGTGGTTATTGGTCCACGCTCCCTTTTATCCATTCTGTCGATAGCTGAATAAAGAGTGGTCGATTTGCCACTGTTCATCTGCCCTGCGAAAAGCGTTAAACCCGTCCCACGCATCAATGGTTCAATAATGTTCCAGTCCAATTGAAGGTCTTCTCGCAAACGTGGGACATTCACCGGCAATTGCCGCATGGTGATGCCCCAGCCATCATTTGACGCGGCGAGGCAGCAACGATATCGATACCCGTTCAAATTGGCGGTAAAGTCATAAGAGTTTTTTAAGTCGAGTCCCGCTCGTTGGGCAACCGTAGTTTCAAAAAAGTCTAACCAGAGACCTTCATTTTTTCCTTGTTTGGAAACTCCATAGTTATCGACAGCCTCAATAAATGAAGACGTTAAATAAATGTTTGTGGCGGACTGGCAAAGTT
>Ga0247819_10001387_pt1 | contig 13164 bp, 14 predicted proteins | sample 13C_Xylose_Day6_FD_193428 | JGI IMG/M metagenome (GOLD analysis project Ga0247819, IMG submission 193428) | Soil microbial communities from agricultural site in Penn Yan, New York, United States - 13C_Xylose_Day6 | ecosystem: Environmental > Terrestrial > Soil > Agricultural land | place: USA... | reverse complement strand
GATACCAATAGCTGACCCAGCGCCAGCCATCGAATTCCGGTTTACCGGTCAAATCCATCCGCACCCGCTGCTCGTTGGAGATCAGGCGCAGGAGAAACCATTTTTGTTTCTGGCCGATGCACAGCGGTTGGCTGTGGGTACGTACCAGACGTTGCGGCAAACGATAGCGCAACCAGCCCCGGGTGCAGGCGAGTATTTCAACATCTTCGCGCTCCAGGCCCACTTCTTCGTTCAGCTCGCGGTACAAGGCGTCTTCCGGCGTCTCCTGAGGGTTGATCCCACCTTGAGGAAACTGCCAGGCATCTTGATTGATTCGGCGAGCCCATAGCACCTGGCCGGCATCATTCGTGAGAATGATCCCGACATTAGGACGGAAACCATCGGGGTCGATCACGGCAACAACCTCGCAAACGCATGTCGCCGCATTGTTCCACAAAGGTTGTGAAGGCAGCAACGCGCCGGCCAACCTTATGTGCACTCTTGTGAAAAGTCCGTATTCTGGACACCTTTCTACAGACTTTTCAGCGAGTAACTGCAATGCGGCTGGCTTTATTCGACTTGGACAACACGCTTCTGGGCGGCGACAGCGACCACGCCTGGGGGGATTACCTGTGTGAACGCGGCTTCCTCGACCCCATCGCCTACAAGACTCGCAACGACGAGTTTTATCAGGACTACCTGGCGGGCAAGCTGGACAACGCCGCTTACCTGAACTTCTGCCTGGAGGTCCTCGGCCGCACCGAAATGGCCACGCTGGACCTGTGGCACAGCGACTATATGCGCGACTGCATCGAGCCGATCATGCTGCCCAAGGCCATCGAACTGCTGGCCAAGCACCGGGCCGCTGGCGACAAACTGGTGATCATCACCGCCACCAACCGCTTCGTCACCGGGCCGATTGCCGAGCGTCTGGGCGTCGAAACCCTGATCGCCACCGAGTGCGAAATGCAGGACGGCCGCTACACCGGGCGCAGCACCGACGTGCCGTGTTTCCGCGAAGGCAAGGTGACACGCTTAAACCGCTGGCTGGAAGAGACCGGGCACAATCTCGAGGACAGCTACTTCTATAGCGATTCGATGAATGATTTGCCGTTGCTGGAGCAGGTGGCGAATCCCGTGGCCGTCGATCCCGATCCGAACCTGCGGGCCGAAGCCGAGAAGCGCGGCTGGCCGGTAATCAGTCTGCGCGACTGAAGATCAAAAGATCGCAGCCTGCGGCAGCTCCTACAAGGGGAATGCGTACTCCTGTAGGAGCTGCCGCAGGCTGCGATCTTTTCGGGTTAAACCGGTTTGGCGCCCATTAACCCGGCGATGGCGATAAAACACACGAAGCTGAACAACGCCAAGGCAAAGGTAAATTTGCCCACGCCACCCGGTGCCTTGCGCAGTTTGTTCAACCGCACCAGCAGCCAGAACCACGCCAATGCCGCCAAGGTGTACAGCACACTGGATGCCAGCAACCAGGTTTGCCCCAATGGCCAGCCCACCAGGTGCACCATCCACCAGCCGGTGAACGGCATGCTCAGCAACGCCAGCCCCATCAACAGCCAGATAAACACCCGCGGCCGCTGCAAGGTGCGGCTGCCCGCCGTCGCGTCGCCGTTACGTCGCGTGCGCCAGACCCAGATAGCCAGGCCCAGCGCACTCAGCAGCAACACCACCGTTGCCACCATGTGCGCCATTTTCAGGGCGGTTAACGTTTCCATGGTTCGATTTCCTTATGCCTTGCCCATCAGCGTAGCCGCTCAGCCCAGAAACAGCTGATAGGCCGGGTTGTCGCTTTCGTCCCAGTATGGGTAACCGATTTCTTCCAGCGCCGCCGGCACCAGATGACGCTCCTCGTGAGGCACTTGCAGGCCCGCGACCACACGACCATCGGCCGCGCCATGGTTGCGATAATGGAACATAGAGATGTTCCAGCGCCCGCCGAGCTTGTTGAGGAAGTTGAACAACGCGCCCGGACGCTCCGGGAATTCGAAACGCAGGATCACTTCATCAACTACATGTGCCGCGCGACCGCCGACCATGTGGCGGATGTGCAGCTTGGCCAGTTCGTTGTCGGTCAGGTCCAGTACCGGGAAACCTTGCTCGCTCAGGCTGGCGATCAATGCGCTGCGCGGGTCGTTTTCCGGGTGCGTCTGCACGCCGACAAAGATGTGCGCTTCGCTGCCGGTGTTGTAGCGGTAGTTGAATTCGGTGATCTGGCGCTTGCCGATGGCCTCGCAGAACGCCTTGAAGCTGCCCGGCTTCTCAGGGATCGTCACAGCGATGATCGCTTCGCGGCCCTCGCCCAGCTCCGCGCGCTCGGCGACGTGGCGCAGGCGGTCGAAGTTGACGTTGGCGCCGGAGTCGATGGCGACGAAGGTCTGCCCGCTGACGCCGCGTTGCTCGACATACTTTTTGATCCCCGCCACGCCCAAGGCGCCGGCAGGCTCGGTGATCGAACGGGTATCGTCGTAGATATCCTTGATCGCCGCGCAGATTTCGTCAGTGCTGACGGTGATCACTTCATCGACGTAGTCTTTGCAGATATCAAAGGTGTGCTGGCCGATCTGGGCCACCGCCACGCCGTCGGCAAAAATACCCACGGTCGGCAGCACCACGCGCTCGCCCGCGGCCATGGCCGCTTGCAGGCAGTTGGAGTCGTCCGGCTCGACGCCGATGACCTTGATGTCCGGACGCAGGTATTTCACGTACGCCGCGATACCGGCAATCAGGCCGCCACCGCCCACCGGGACGAAAATCGCGTCCAATGGCTGCGGGTGCTGGCGCAGAATCTCCATGGCCACCGTGCCCTGCCCGGCAATGGTGTGGGGATCGTCGTAAGGGTGAATGTAGACGTAGCCTTTTTCGTCGACCAGCTTCAGCGAGTAGGCCAGGGCTTCCGGGAAAGAATCACCGTGCAGCACCACTTTGCCGCCGCGCGAGCGCACGCCTTCGACCTTGATCTCGGGGGTGGTTTTGGGCATGACGATGGTCGCTTTCACGCCCAACACCTTGGCCGCCAGGGCCAGGCCTTGCGCATGGTTGCCCGCTGAAGCGGTGACCACACCGCGAGCACGCTCTTCATCGCTCAGCTGGGTCAGCTTGTTATAGGCGCCGCGAATCTTGAACGAGTACACCGGCTGCAAGTCTTCACGCTTGAGCCAGATATCGTTGCCCAACCGCTCGGATAGCTGGCGGGCAGACTGCAATGGGGTTTCTACGGCGACGTCGTAAACGCGCGAGGTGAGGATCTTTTTGACGTACTGTTCAAGCATCGGAAAGCATCACTGAGCGAGTTGGGCAGGACCACGGAGTCTAACCCGGCTTTTGGCCGGACGACCACACGAATACAGAGGTTTTAGACCGACATGGGGCTATAATGCCGGCCTTTCGTTCCCTCTTCGGCACCTCGGAGCCCGCATGACCCAGGATCAACTCAAACAGGCAGTGGCTCAGGCCGCCGTCGACTTCATCCTTCCGAAACTCGACGACAAGAGCATCGTCGGGGTCGGTACCGGCTCCACCGCCAACTGCTTTATCGACGCCCTGGCCCAGCACAAGGGTGCGTTCGATGGCGCGGTCGCCAGCTCCGAAGCCACCGCCGCGCGCCTCAAGGGCCACGGCATTCCGGTGTACGAACTGAACACTGTCAGCGACCTGGAGTTCTACGTCGACGGCGCCGATGAGAGCGACGAACACCTGAACCTGATCAAGGGCGGCGGCGCAGCCCTGACCCGCGAGAAGATTGTCGCGGCCGTGGCCAAGACCTTCATCTGCATCGCCGACGCCAGCAAACTGGTACCGGTGCTCGGCGAGTTCCCGTTGCCGGTCGAAGTGATCCCGATGGCCCGCAGCCACGTGGCGCGCCAATTGGTGAAGCTGGGCGGCGACCCGGTCTACCGCGAAGGCGTACTGACCGACAACGGCAACATCATCCTCGACGTCTACAACCTGCAGATCACCAACCCGGTTGAGCTGGAGACGCAGATCAACGCGATCGTCGGCGTGGTGACCAATGGCTTGTTCGCGGCGCGTCCGGCGGACCTGCTGTTGCTGGGCACCAGTGAAGGTGTGAAGACCCTGCGCGCCCAGTAAGTAACACACGAAACCTGTGGGAGCGGGCTTGCCCGCGATGAGGCCATCACATTCAACAATGATGTTGACTGATAGACCGCCATCGCGGGCAAGCCCGCTCCCACAGGGTTATGCGTCAATGGTCAGGGTTGGGCTGGCTTTTTGAAGACGTAAAACAGATTTGGCTCGCTCACCAGGTACATCGTACCGTCGTCGTCCATGGCGATCCCTTCCGCTTGCGGCACCGTCTTTTGCAGCCCCTGACGCCCCTTGTTCAGCGACATGGTGCTCAGCGGTCGACCGTCCACATCCAGCTCCAGAATCAACCGCGACTCATCAGACAGCGCCATCAAGTGGCCGCTGCGCTCGTCGTATTGCAGGCTCGACAGATCGCGCACGAACATCCCGGCATCACGCTTGGGGTTGTTGACTACGTGCACCGCGTAGGATTTTTCCGGATTGAAGTGGGGAAAGCCGTGCACTTCATAGATCAGCATCGGGTCGCGTTCCTTGGCGACAAACAGACGCTTGCCTACTGAATCGTAAGCCAGCCCCTCAAAACCCTTGTTACCGGCCATGTGCACACCGAGGGTCATCTGTTCGGCGTCCGCCGAGTCGAGGAATTGGGTGTCTTGCTCCAGATGGATCTTGATCAGCCGCTGCTCACGCTCGTCCGTGATGACATAGGTGTCGGCGCTGATGTACTCAACGGCTTCAGGATCACCAAACCCGATCAACGCAATGCGCCGCAGGATCCTGCCGTCGAGGGACAGCTCGATCAGCTCCGAGTTTTTATTGGTGACGGTGAACAGGCTTTTGCGCACCGGATCGTAGGTCAACGCCGAGACGTCATCGTCGAGCCCCTCGATGACCTGCGCCTCAATCACCACCTGATACTGATCAAGCGCAATCGACTGCGTGCTCAACGGCTGCCAGAGCGTGTGCAGGTTGAACCAGGTGCGCTCGAACAGGCGCAGGTACTGGCCGATCGCGATCAACGCGACCAATGCAATCACCGACAGGATGAGAATCAGGGGTTTGGGACGGGCAAATCGGCGCATTGGAGGCGAGCTCGGAATTAGATCAGGCGGATGAAATATCACGCCTGTCTGAATTGAAGCTTAATGGCCACTTGCCCGTTCTTACAAACGACTATCGAATTTCCTACAAAATAGTTTCATCGCTGTTTTTCAAAACGATAAAACAGGTTTGGCTCGCTCACGAAATACAGGTTGCCAGCCTCGTCCATGGTCACGCCCTCGGCGCGTGGGATGGTCTTCTTCAGGCCGTTGAAGCCGCGCAGCAGAGTCATGAAGCTGACCTGCTCCCCTTTTTCGTCCAGTTCGAGCAAGAGGTGCGAGTCAGCGGACAACACCAGGGTGTGGCCGGTCCGCGGATCGATGGCCAGGGCTGACAGATTGCGGATATCCAGCTCGTCGCTCGCCAGTGCCTGCTTGTCGCCGATCAGTTTCTGACCGTCACTTTTCCACGTAAACAGTGCCGGCGGGCGCTCTTCTCCGAGCAACAGCTGCTGATTGCGCGAATCCCAGGTGACAGCTTCAAAGGCTTTGTTCTGATCCTTCGACGGCCCGAGGTCGTACTTCGGGAAATCGGCGATGTTCAGCTCGCGGGTATTGGCATCGAGCTTGACGATCGTAACCACATGATCGCGCTCATCGACGATGGCCAGGTGGCCGTTGCCCATCACCGTCACGCCCTCAGGATTGCTCCAGCCCACCAGCGGGATTTTGCGCAGCACATCACCCTGCAAGGTCAACTCGGCCAAAAACGGGTTTTTGCCCATCACCGAAAACAGGGTCTTGCTTTGAGGGTCGTAGTCAAGGTCCGAAGCCTCGTCCTTCTCCATGCCCACTAGCGGCTTGGCATCGATGACCACCTGATAGTCCGGCAGCCAGACGCTCTCTTGGCGCTCGACCGGGCTTTCAAAACGCTCTTGCAGCCAAAGCACCCCACGGTCGTCCCAATGCATGGCAAACGCGAGGCCATAAGCGGCGGCGATCACCAGCAAAAGCCAGGTATACCAACGCAAGGCAAAGCGTGAGCGGCGAGCGGTTTTCAGCGTGGGTAGCGGTTGGGTGGCCATCGAGGGAATGCATCCAGAAATTCAGGCTATGGGTAATAGCACAATTGGGATCGGCTCAGACGCCGAAAGCCCTGGAATTATCCAGACAAGATGTGAAAAAAACGGGAAATGGCGGGATAGCCCTTTTGCGAGCCATTACAAACCCCTGTAGGAGCGAGCCTGCTCGCTCCTACAGGGGTTCACGGCGTCTGGACTAGCGAACGCTGCTGTTAAAGCTGCTGGCGCCCGGCAGTTCCAGGACAATTTCGTCGCCGACGTTCAGCGGACCAACGCCCACTGGCGTGCCGGTGAGAATCACATCACCGGCCTGCAGCGAGAAGCAGCCGGCCATGTGCTGGATCATCGGCACGATCGGGTTGAGCATCGCGCTGCTGTTGCCGTCCTGACGCACTTCGCCGTTGATGGTCAGGCGGATGCCGATGTCGGTCAGGTCAGCGAAGGTGCTGCCGGACACGAACGGGGCGATCACTGCGGCGCCATCGAACGATTTGGCGATTTCCCAAGGCAAGCCTTTGGATTTCAGCTCGGCCTGCTTGTCGCGCAGGGTCAGGTCCAGGGCCGGAGCGAAACCGGAAATGGCGTCGAGCACTTCTTCGACACTCGGTTTGGTCGACAAAGGCTTGCCGATCAACACCGCAATCTCTGCCTCGTAATGCACCGAACCGCGCTCGGTCGGAATGCTGAAACCACCTTCCAGCGGCACAACACAACTGCCCGGCTTGATGAACAGCAGCGGCTCGGTCGGTACCGGATTGTCCAGTTCCTTGGCGTGTTCGGCGTAGTTACGGCCGATGCACACCACTTTCCCCAGCGGGAAGTGAATGCGCGTACCGTCGACATACTGGTGCTGATAGCTCATTACCGACTCCTGCTTCGTTGGCTCTTAAAGTTCGAAAATCAAACAGCGAAAATCTTGCCCGGGTTCATGATGCCGTTCGGGTCGAACACTGCTTTGACGGCTTTCATGTACTCGATCTCAACCGGCGAACGGCTGTAGGTCAGGTAATCACGCTTGGTCATGCCCACACCGTGCTCGGCGGAAATCGAACCGTTGTACTTCTCGACGGTTTCAAACACCCACTTGTTGACGGTGGCGCACTTGGCGAAGAACTCATCCTTGCTCAGGGTATCCGGCTTGAGGATGTTCAAGTGCAGGTTGCCGTCGCCGATGTGGCCGAACCAGACGATTTCGAAGTCCGGGTAATGTTCGCCGACGATCGCGTCGATTTCCTTCAGGAACGCCGGGACTTTCGACACAGTGACCGAAATGTCGTTTTTGTACGGCGTCCAGTGGGAAATGGTTTCGGAGATGTATTCGCGCAGCTTCCACAGGTTGTGCAGCTGGGTTTCGCTCTGGCTCATCACGCCGTCCAGCACCCAGCCCTGCTCGACGCAGTGCTCGAAGGTTTCCAGGGCGTGGTTGGCCACTTCTTCGGTGGTCGCTTCGAATTCCAGCAGCGCGTAGAACGGGCAATCGGTTTCGAAGGGCGCCGGCACATCGCCGCGGCCCATGACTTTGGCCAGGGCCTTGTCGGAGAAAAATTCGAAGGCGGTCAGGTCGAGTTTGCTCTGGAAGGCGTGCAGCACCGGCATGATCGAGTCGAAATCGGCGGTGCCGAGGACCATCGCCGTGAGGTTTTTCGGTGCGCGATCCAGACGCATGGTCGCTTCGACCACGAAACCGAGGGTGCCTTCCGCGCCGATGAACAGCTGGCGCATGTCGTAGCCGGTGGCGTTCTTGATCAGGTCGCGGTTCAGCTCCAATACGTCGCCCTTGCCGGTGACGACTTTCATGCCGGCCACCCAGTTACGGGTCATGCCGTAGCGAATCACCTTGATCCCGCCGGCATTGGTGCCGATATTGCCGCCAATCTGGCTCGAACCGGACGAGGCGAAGTCCACCGGGTAGTACAGGCCTTTTTCTTCAGCGACGTTCTGCAATTGCTTGGTGACCACGCCCGGCTGACAAACGGCAGTGCGGTCGGTGAGGTTCACGTCGAGGATCTGGTTCATGTAGTCGAACGACACGACCACTTCACCGTTGGCTGCCACGGCCGCGGCAGACAAACCGGTACGGCCGCCGGACGGCACCAGCGCCACCTTGTGTTTGTTGGCCCACAGGACAATGGCCTGGACCTGCTCAGTGGTCTTGGGGAACACGATGGCGGTCGGGGCCGGGGCGAAATGCTTGGTCCAATCCTTACCGTAAGCATTCAGGGAGTCGGCATCGGTCAGCACCTTGCCAGGCTCAAACAGGGTCTTCAGCTCATCAATCAGGGCAGGATTGGTCATCGACAGAACTCTCGAACAATTCATGGTCATCCTGAGAACGCTTCACGTCGCAGGAATGAGTGTTTAGCGGGGTGCATATGCTAGCATAACGACCCCGCAGGATAGTGCCCAAGGGCTGTTCTGCGGTGACGGCTTTCCTGCCGTCCGGGTCAGCATCTGCTGGCTACTTCCTGCCATTTTTTCTCCGGGACACAGGTTTACGCAGATGAGCAAGACTTCTCTCGATAAGAGCAAGATCAAGTTCCTTCTTCTCGAAGGCGTCCACCAATCGGCTGTCGACGTCCTCAAGACGGCGGGCTACACCAGCATCGAGTACCTCACAGGTTCTCTGCCGGAAGCCCAGCTCAAGGAAAAGATCGCTGATGCTCACTTCATCGGCATTCGCTCCCGCACTCAACTGACCGAAGAAATCTTCGATCACGCGAAGAAACTGGTCGCTGTCGGCTGTTTCTGCATCGGCACCAACCAGGTCGACCTGAGTGCTGCCCGCGAGCGCGGTATCGCCGTGTTCAACGCGCCGTACTCCAACACTCGTTCCGTTGCCGAGCTGGTGCTGGCCGAAGCGATCCTGTTGCTGCGCGGCATCCCTGAGAAGAACGCTTCCTGCCACCGTGGCGGCTGGATCAAGAGCGCAGCCAACTCCTTCGAAATCCGCGGCAAGAAGCTGGGCATCGTCGGTTACGGCTCGATCGGTACGCAACTGTCGGTCCTGGCCGAAGGCCTGGGCATGCAGGTGTACTTCTACGACACCATCACCAAGTTGCCACTGGGTAACGCCACTCAGGTAGGCAACCTGCACGAGCTGCTGGCGATGTCCGACATCGTTTCGCTGCACGTTCCGGAAACCGCCGCCACCCAGTGGATGATGGGCGAGAAGGAAATCCGCGCTATCAAGAAAGGCGGCATCCTGATCAACGCAGCACGCGGCACTGTGGTCGAGTTGGACCACCTGGCTGCCGCCATCAAGGACAAGCACCTGATCGGCGCGGCCATCGACGTATTCCCGGTGGAGCCACGCTCCAACGACGAAGAGTTCGAAAGCCCGCTGCGTGGCCTGGACAACGTGATCCTGACCCCGCACATCGGTGGTTCCACCGCTGAAGCGCAGGCCAACATCGGTCTGGAAGTGGCAGAGAAGCTGGTCAAGTACAGCGATAACGGTACTTCGGTATCGTCCGTGAACTTCCCGGAAGTGGCCCTGCCGGCTCACCCTGGCAAGCACCGCCTGCTGCACATCCACGAGAACATTCCGGGTGTGATGAGCGAGATCAACAAGGTCTTCGCCGAAAACGGCATCAACATCTCCGGTCAGTTCCTGCAGACCAACGAGAAAGTCGGTTACGTGGTGATCGACGTCGACGCCGAGTACTCGGACCTTGCGCAAGAGAAGCTGCAACACGTCAACGGCACCATCCGTAGCCGCGTGTTGTTCTGATAGCGACTTGAGCGACAAAAAAGGGAGCCCCTCGGGGCTCCCTTTTTTTATTTGACGTTGACGGTGATTTTCTCGGAGACGATCGGTGGATCGAACGGCATGTGGCCGCTGTCGCCCAGGATCAATTGCAAGGTGTGCTCGCCCGGCGTCAGTGTCACTTCAGCCTGGGTCTGCGCTTTGCCAAAATGCACGTGGTTGGCATCGGTCGGAATCGGCTGGTTGGCGGCCGGCAGCTTGTCGACGTCAATCAGCAAATGGTGGTGGCCAGTGTTCTTGGTCACATCACCTGCGGGTGCCAGCGCAATATTCTTGACCGCAAACTTGACGACGAACGTCTTCGGGACCGTGGCGCCGTCCGCAGGAGAAACAATGGACACTTCAGCGCCCTTGGGAGCCGGCGTAGCCGCACTGGCCAGTACCGAAACGCCCATTAGCAGGCCAGCCAAAGCAGCACGTGACATAAAGGTTTTCATTCTCTTCTCCAGTTTTTCCGTAAAATCCGCGTGACCATGACAACTTCATGGTCAATCGTTGTCGAAGGCACTCGACAACCATAGCAAAGCGAGCCTGAATCAGAGGGTCGCCATAAAAAATTCAAAGGAGTGACCATGCGCTTTCTGCCTGGCCTGATCTGCCTGCTACCCCTTTTGAGCCCGTTGGCTCATGCCGAATTGATTGACGACGTGAACGACCGCGGCGAATTACGCATTGCCGTTGAGGCTAATACACCCCCCTTCAATTTCAAGGAAGACGAAAAACTCGCGGGGTTCGAAGTCGAACTGGGTCAATTGCTGGCCAACGAACTGGATGTGCGTGCCGATTTCGTCGTCACCGACGCCAGCGATCTGCTCAATGGCGTAGAGAGCGGCAAATACGACATCGCCATCAATCACATTACAAAGACCGCGCCGCTGACGGATCGTTTCGACTTCAGCGAGCCTTACATCAAGACCAACGCGCAATTGATCGCGCAGAAAGAAGAGCCGAAATCCATCCTGCTGGTGCAGTCACTGACGGAAGAAAAACCCAAGGCCAACCCGACCGTGGAGCTGGCGATTCCGTTTCAGAAGGGCAATCCGGCGTTCCACGCCAGCCTGGAAAGTGCGCTGCAGCGGATCAAGGCCGATGGCCGACTGGCGGCGCTGGAGGAGAAATGGTTTGGAGCGGAATCGGGGGCAGCTCCCAAACCCTGAAATCTAAGAGCAACCCTGTGGGGGCCAGCCTGTTGGCGATGGCAGCCTCACATTCAACATTGATGTTGAATGGGCGTGCCTCATCGCGAGCAGGCTCGCTCCCACAGGGTTTTGTGGTGTTGTTAGTCCTGCGTTGCCAGCACCTGCGCCGCTTCCGCCAACTCCAGCTCGCTGAACACCAACACTCCATGGCGCTTGAGCAACGCTGCCGTCACCCCTTCGCCAGTGACTTTCACCCCACTGAACGTCCCGTCGTAGGTCAGCAGGTTGCCGCATGAGGGGCTGTTGGCCTTGAGCACGGCAATGCGGATGCCGTGTTTTTGCACCAGCTCCAGCGCCTGATAAGCCCCGGACAGAAACGGCGCACTGACGTCCTCGCCTTCGGCCGTGATCACCGAAGCATGACCTTCAAGCACTTCACGGCCCTGCCCACCCGGAATCTCCGCAGCCGCCCGTGGCGTCGGCAACCCTCCGGCGACTTCCGGGCACAACGGCACGACGCGACCTTCGTCGAGCCAGGCCTGAAGCTGATCGAACGGCCCGCTGGCACCACCGTCGTAACGAACGCGGTGCCCCAGCAGACAGCGGCTTACCAATATCTTCTGCATGATCAGAACGGCTCGTTGCCCCGACGACGGAACCAACCGGTCAACGACAGGCGCTCCCGGGTCGCAGGCAGGACTTCATGAGGGACGTCACCCGACAGGAATACAACCAGGCAGCCACCGGTCGGCACCACATCGTATTCCGCGCTTTCATCCAGGTACATGCGCAACTGGCCGCCATGCTCGGGCAGCCACGCGTCATTGAGGTAGACCACCGCCGACACCATGCGCCGATCGTCATCGCGAAAACGGTCGACATGCCTGAGGTAAAACGCGCCGGGTGGGTACATCGCGAAATGGCTTTCGAAATCTTCCAGTCCCAGGAACAGACCACGGTTCATCGCCTCGCGCAGGCTGTCCATCAACCCCAGATAACTGTCGCAAGCCTCGGCCTGGCCGGGCTCGATCCACTGGATATGATCGCCACGAATCCCCTCACGGATCTCCGATGTCGGCCCGCGCCCGACCGCCGCCGGGGCCAGTTCACCCTCGGCGGCACGTTTACGGCACTCGGCCGCCAGCGCTCGGGTCAGATCCAGAGGCAGGAAAATATTCTGCTGCGACCAGCCATTGGCGGCCAAGTCGTCGACGATTCGTAACAGCAGCGGGTGATCAGAAGGTATTTGCATGGCGCGCATAGTATTCCTGCGCCTGAAAATCCGACAGAGCCACGCAGCGGGTTGATACGAATTCTCGACAAGTCCTGATGCCACACGGAGAATAGTCGCCTGCCGACAGGAGTCCCTATGCGCCGTTTGCTTTTCTCACTGCTGATGTTCTGTGTATTGCCCGCCTGGGCAGACGGCCACGACCAGTTGTACAAGGTCGCCGGCTGGCCGGAACAACGCGCGCATTTCAATGACGCCCTTTCGGCCGCGCAGCAACGCTACCAAAGCAGCCTGCCTCCGGCGGTGTTCCAGGCGCTGGTCAACAACAGCAATCAGCGTTTTTCCCCCAATGCCGTGGACCAGCGTGCCGAAGCGCAACTGCGTAAAAACCTCGCCGATCCAAAACCCGCACTGGCATTCTTTCAATCGCCGCTGGGCAAGAAGATCGTCGCCGCCGAGTTACTCGCCACCCGTCGCGACCAACTGGCGAAAAACGCCAAGGGTTTGCCGAAGATGCAGGCCAGCGACAGTCGCCTGCTGATCATCGGCCATCTGGCCCAGGCCCTGCCCGCCCGTGAGGCTGGCGCCGAGGTCAGTCTGGCGATTGCGGGCGTGGCCGCCGACAGCCTGAGCTCGATGATCCCCGGCCTGCTCGGTGCCGGTCAGGCCCAAGGCATGCTCAACGGCCAGCGCCAGCGTTTGATGGACCAGATCGGCAGCGACCTGAACAACACGTTGCTGTACGTCTATCGCGATCTGTCGGATGAAGAGCTGGAAGAGTTCGCCACGTTTGCCGAATCGACGGAAGGCAAGGCGTATTACCAGGCGGCGCTGGCGGCGATCAAGGCGGGGTTGGCGGTGGGGCAGA
>Ga0247819_10001386_pt1 | contig 13165 bp, 6 predicted proteins | sample 13C_Xylose_Day6_FD_193428 | JGI IMG/M metagenome (GOLD analysis project Ga0247819, IMG submission 193428) | Soil microbial communities from agricultural site in Penn Yan, New York, United States - 13C_Xylose_Day6 | ecosystem: Environmental > Terrestrial > Soil > Agricultural land | place: USA... | reverse complement strand
CCAGGGCATGGGGCGGTCGGTCCGTGGCGGTCGGGGGCGGCGGGACGCCGCGGCGCGACCCGGACGGGAGCAACGGCCATGCCCGGGACTACACGCCGCGCCGACTCACCCGCGGCACGGGGCGGGCGCTCAGGCTTCACCGCGTGGTCCATGGCGCGAGGGTTCATCGAGGGCGGGCGCTCGAAGCCACTCACGGGCGCTCGAGCCGCTCCATGGCGGTCCATGGCGCTCCGGGGCGTTCCGGGACTTTTTGTTGGCACTCAGGGCCGTTCATGGCCGTTGATGGCATGTCGTGCGCGCCGACCGGTTGCGCGACTAGCCGGCGGGCCGCTCGACTTCGGCTGCCTCGCCTTCGCCGGGGTCTGCCCCCGCAGCCTCCGGCACGGCCTCGGGCACCGAGTCGGGAAGGGCCTGCGGCTCCGCGGGCGCCGTCCGCTCCGCGGGCCGCGGGGCGCCGCCGGCGGCCGCCGCCTCGATCGCGGCGGCCGCCTCGACGGCCGCCGCCACCTCCGTCGCGGCCTCGGCGCGGACGGGCCGGAAGCCCTCGACCACCAGCAGCATCACGCCGTGCGGCCCGACCTCCACGCTGTCGCCGGCCATCGGCGCGGCCGGGGCGTCGGGTCGCTCGCTGTCCACCACCAACCGCCACGCCGCGTCGCGCGGCGTGGCGACGAAGCTGCGCGCCTCGTCGGTGCCGTTGACCAGCAGCAGCGACAGCTCGAGCTCGCCCTGACCGGTTTCCACCGCGCGGCGCAGGCCCAGCAGGCGTCCCTCGGCGAAGTCCCAGCCGCTGTGCTGCATCGGCTCGCCGTCGACGTCGAGCCAGTCGACCTCCGGCACGTCGCCGGCCAGCACGCGCGGCTCGCGCGGGTAGGCGTCGAAGCGCACGCTACGGTGGCGCCGCCGCGCGGCGAACAGGCGGGCGGCGTAGCCGGCCAGTGCGCGGCCCTCCGCGCTGCGCAGCAGGGACCAGTCGAACCACGACAGCTCGTTGTCCTGGCAGTAGGCGTTGTTGTTGCCCTGCTGGGTGCGGCCGAACTCGTCGCCACCGAGCAGCATCGGCGTGCCGTTGGCGAAGGCCAGCGTGGCGAGCATCGCGCGCTGCACCTGGCCGCGCGTGGCCTCGACCTCCGGGTCGTCGCTCGGGCCTTCGACGCCCCAGTTGCAGCTCTCGTTGTCGTTCGCGCCGTCGCGGTTGTCCTCGCCGTTGCGCTCGTTGTGCTTGTCGTTGTAGCGGACCAGGTCCTGCAGCGTGAAGCCGTCGTGCGCGGTGATGAAGTTGACCGAGGCCCAGGGCCGCCGTCGCCCGTGGTCGAACAGGTCGGCCGAGCCGAACAGGCGCGCGGCCAGCGGCCCGCGCAGGCCGGCGTCGCCGCGCCAGAAGCGCCGCACATCGTCGCGGAAGCGGCCGTTCCACTCGGCGAAGCCGGGCGGATGGCGGCCCAGCTGGTAGCCGCCGGGGCCGACGTCCCAGGGCTCGGAGATCAGCTTGACGCGCGCGAGCGTCGGGTCCTGGCCGATCGCGTCGAAGAAGCCGCTGCCCGGGTCGAAGCCGTGCGGCTCGCGCCCGAGCGTCACGCCGAGGTCGAAGCGGAAGCCGTCGACGTGGAACTCGTCGACCCAGTAGCGCAGCGAGTCCAGCACCAGCTGCAGCACGCGCGGGTGCGACAGGTTCAGCGTGTTGCCGCAGCCCGTGTCGTTGATGCAGTGGCGCGGGTTGTCGGGCAGCAGGCGGTAGTAGCTGGCGTTGTCGAGGCCGCGGAAGGACAGCGTCGGGCCGCGCTCGCTCTCCTCGGCGGTGTGGTTGTAGACGACGTCCAGGATCACCTCGATGCCGGCGGCGTGCAGCCGGCGGATCGCGCCGCGGATCTCGTCGAGCCCGCCGCTCGAGAGATAGCGCGGCTCGGGCGCGAAGTAGGACAGCGTGTTGTAGCCCCAGAAGTTGCGCAGGCCCATCTCGACCAGGCGGCGGTCCTGCACCAAGGCGTGCACCGGCAGCAGCTCCAGCGCGGTGACGCCGAGGCGCTGCAGGTGCTCGATCACCTCCGGGTCGGCCAGCGCGGCGAAGGTCCCGCGCCGGTCGGCACGGATCTGCTCGTTGCCGATCGTCAGGCCCCGCACGTGGGCCTCGTAGATCACGGTGTCCGTCCAGGGGGTGGCCGGCCGGCGCTCGTTGCGCCAGTTGAAGGCGTCGTCGCACACGACGCCCTTGGGCATGGCCGGGGCGCTGTCGCGGCGGTCGAAGCTGAGGTCGGCGCGCGGCGAGTTGATGCGGTAGCCGTACAGCGCGTCGGTCCAGCGCAGCTGGCCGGCCAGGCGCTTGGCGTAGGGATCGAGCAGCAGCTTGTGCGGGTTGAAGCGGTGGCCGCGCTCGGGCTCGTAGGGACCGTGCATGCGGTAGCCGTACAGCTGGCCGCTGGCCGCGTCGGGCAGGTAGCCGTGCCACACGCCGTCGGTGCATTCCGGCAAGGACAGGCGCGCGCGTTCCTTGCGCCCCGAGGGGTCGAACAGGCACAGCTCGACGCGTTCGGCGTGCGCGGAGAAGACGGCGAAGTTCACGCCGTCGGCATCGGGCGTCGCGCCCAGCGGATAGGGGCGGCCAGGGCCGAGGCGGTCGGGGAAGTGGGGTTCCATCGCGTCGGCGGGGTGCAGCGGAGCGCTCGGCTGAGCAATCGGCGTGCCGAGGGAGAGGGCCCGCGTGGCAAGAACCGGGGTCGCGGGCCGCGCGGCCGCGGTTCAGTGGCTCAGCAGCTCGCGAAGCCGGCCATAGTCGACCGGCTTCACGAGATGGGCGTCGATGCCGGCGTCCTCGGAGCGCTCGCGGTCGGTGGCGCTGCCGTAGCCGGACACCGCGACGATGCGCAGCGCCTGCAGTCCGGGCAGCGTGCGCAGGCGGCGCGCCAGCTCGAAGCCGTCCATCACCGGCAGGCCGATGTCGATGATGGCGGTATCGGGCTCGAAGCTCTCGACCAGCTGCAGGGCCGCCAGCGCGTCGTAGGAGCAGCGCACCTCGTGGCCCGCCAGCTCGAGCAGCGTGGCCAGCGACTGCGCGGCGTCGACGTTGTCGTCGACCACGACGATGCGCCGCCCGGTGATGCCCGCGGGCTCGGCCGGGGCCTCGGGCGCGCGGGCATGGACTTCCGCCTGGGCCGGCGCCAGCGGCAGGCGCAGGGTGAAGCAGCTGCCGCGGCCTGGGCCCTCGCTGGCGGCCGTCAGCTCGCCCCCGTGGAGCCGGGTCAGCGAGCGCGCGATGGTGAGCCCGAGCCCGAGCCCGCCCTGCGCGCGTTCCACCCCTTGCGGCGCCTGCACGAACATCTCGAACACGCCGGCCAGCGTCTCGGGCGTCATGCCGACGCCGTTGTCCTTCACGACCAGCACCACGGCGTCGCCGACCACGGTCGCGGTGAGCTCCACCCGGCCCTCGGGTGGTGTGTAGCGCGCGGCGTTGGTCAGCAGGTTGGAGATCACCTGCGCGAGCCGGGTGAGATCGGCCTCGACGCGGCAGCCGGCCGCCGGCACGTCGACCGTCAGCGTGTGGCGCGCGCGCTCGAACAGCGGGCTGGCGGTCTCGACGGCCAGCTCCACCGCCCGGTGCAGCTCGAACACGTGGCGGCGCAGCTCGATCTTGCCGCCGGCGATGCGCGACACGTCGAGCAGGTCGTCCACCAGCCGCACCATGTGGTGGAGCTGGCGGTCGATGATCGACCACTCGGCCTCGATCGCCGCGACGCCCCGCATCTTCATCAGCTGCAGCGCGGTCGAGATCGGCGCCAGCGGGTTGCGCAGCTCATGGCCCAGCATGGCGAGGAAGTCGTCCTTCGAGCGGCTGGCCGCCTCGGCCGTCTCGCGCGCGACGATCAGGTCGGTGACCTCGACGCACACCACGGCGAGCGCCGCCGCGTGCTGCGGCTCGTCGGGCAGCGGCTGCAGCACGACGTCGAAGAAGCGCGCCGCGGCCGGCTCGCTGTCCGCGGGGCCGCCGTCCGTCGCGGCGGACGGCGCGAGGCGCTGCGCGCGCGCGAGATGGGCGTGGCCGCTGGCCTCGACCTCGTCGAGCAGCGCGTCGATGTCGCGGCCGTCGAGCGTGGCGATCGCCTCGCGCAGCGGCCGGCCCGCGATCGCGACGCCGGGCGCCAGGCGTCCGAACTGCGGATTGGCGACCTCGATGCGGCGCCCGGCGCCGAGCAGCGCCAGGCCGACCGGCGCGTTGCGGAACACGTCGGCCATCCGCCGGTTCAGCGCCTCCTGCACGGCCTGCATCCTGCCGCGCATCAGCTGCACCTCGACCCGCGCGAGCAGCTCGCGCGCCGAGAAGGGCTTGACCAGGTAGTCGTCGGCGCCGTGCCCGAGGCCGGCCACGCGCGCCTCCTCGCCGGCCTGCGCCGACAGCACGATGACCGGCAGCGTGCGCGTGGCCGGGTCCGCGCGCAGGCGCCGCAGCAGGCCGTAGCCGTCGAGCTCCGGCATCATCACGTCGGTGATCACGAGGGCCGTCGGCGCGGCCTGCACGGCGTGGAGCGCCTGCAGGCCGTCGGCCGCGGTCTCCACCTCCCAGCGCGGCGACAGCAGGCGGCGGATGTAGCCGCGCATGTCGGCGTTGTCGTCGACCACCAGCACGCGGGCGCGTCCCGCCGGGGCGGGAACCTCGGCCTCGCCGCCGAGCGGCGCGGCGACGACGTCCGACACACCGCGCAGCGCGTCGTCGACGAAGGACTCGGGATCGACCGGCGTGTCGGCGGGCACGGTCGGGCCGGCGATCCGCTCGAAGGGCAGATGCGCGCTGCCGCGCGGCAGCTCGACGGCGAAGCGGCTGCCGTGGCCGGGCACGCTGGTGGCCTCGACCCGTCCGCCGTGCAGCCGCACCAGCTCCTTGACGAGCGCGAGGCCGATGCCCGTGCCTTCCTGCGAACGCGACCGCGCCCCGGCCACGCGGTGGAAGCGGTCGAACACGCGCGGCAGCGCGTCAGGCTCGATGCCGATGCCGGTGTCGGCCACCTCCAGCCGCACCGCGCCGCCGCCGGCGAGCAGCGACACGCGGATCTCGCCCACGAAGGTGTGCTTGAAGGCGTTCGAGAGCAGGTTCAGGACCACCTTCTCCCACATGTCGCGGTCCACCCACACCGGCTCGGGCAGCGCGGGGCAGTCGACCACCAGCCGCAGCCCCGCCTTCTCGACGGCCGCGCGGAACACCGCCGCCAGGTCGGTGGTGAGCGCCGCGAGATCGGTCGGCCGGTAGCGCGCCTCCACGCGGCCGGCCTCGATGCGCGAGAAGTCGAGCAGCGAATTGACCAGCTTGCGCAGCCGCAGGCCGTTGCGCAGCGCCATGTCGAGCGCCTCGGCGTCGCCCGGCGCCAGTGCCGCGCGGCGCGCGAGCAGGTCCTCGATCGGGCCCAGCATCAGCGTGAGCGGCGTGCGGAACTCGTGGCTCACGTTGCCGAAGAAGACGTTCTTGGCACGGTCCAGCTCGGCCAGCGCCTCGGCGCGCTGGCGCTCCTCCAGGCGCGCCTGCGTGTCGGCCAGCCGCGAGGCGATCTGCGCGGCCGCCAGCGACAGGAAGCTGCGGTAGCCGGCATCGAGCCCGCGGCGCGTGCTGATGCCCAGCAGCAGCACGCCGATCGGACTCGCCTGACCGGCGCCGGTCAGCGGCAGCAGCAGGGCCTGCTGCACCGGCTCGGGCCACGGGCCGATGACCGGCCCGAGGCGGCGCTCGACATCGTCGAGCAGCCGCTCGCCGGCGCTGCCCAGGGCCGCGGCGACGGGCAGCACGCCGGTGCCGGCGTCGAGCGTGCCGGCTGCGGCGCAGGCCGCGAGGGTGGGCGTCCACGCCCCGAGCGAGCCGGGGCCGTCGGCCTCGGCCAGGTAGAGCGCGGCGAAGGGCAGGTCGGCGGCACGGGTGTCGATCGACGCGAGCAGCCGCGCGCCGCACTCGGCGAGCGTCTCGCCGGCCACCGCCGGCAGTGCGGCCAGCTCGCGCAGCAGGGCCAGCCGGCGCTCGCCGATCACCCGCTCGGTGTCCTCGACCACGACGCACAGCATCCCGCGCACGGCGTTGAAGTCGTCGTGGACCGGGCTGTAGGAGAAGGTGTGGAAGGTCTCCTCGACATAGCCGCTGCGCTGGAGAAACAGCCGCAGGCCCTCGTCCCAGGTGGCGCGACCGGTGGCGAAGACGTGCTCGATGCGCGGCCCGATGTCGCTCCAGATCTCGGCCCACACCCGGTCGGCGCGGGCTCCGAGCGCCCAGTCGCGCTTGAGCCCCAGCGTCGGCAGGTAGGCGTCGTTGCAGAAGAAGCTGCCCTGCTCACCCCAGGCCATCCACATCGCGAAACGCGAGTCGAGCATGAGGCGCACCACCGTCTTCAGGCTCTGCGGCCATTCCGACGGCGGGCCGAGGGGCGTGGAGGTCCAGTCGAAAGCACGCATGCGCGCGCCCATCTCGCCGCCGCCGTTCAGGAAGTCGAGGGACATCGTGGTCACATGGAGATGGTACGGGGGCGCGCCGATGTGCGGGTGCGAAGACGAACCTGAACATGACAGAAGGCCTGCGGGCGCGGCCCCGCGATGGCGCCTGCAACGCGGTCCGCGCCAGCGTGGACGATGGCACTCCGCGGCGGCGCACGGCGGCGCGCACACCCAAGGCGAAAGGCGCGCGGCGCGACGCGTCGGTCCGCCGCGCGGCACGAGCGTGAGGCCAGGGGAAAACCCTCCGCCCCTTCGAGGGGAAGCGGCAGCCCGAAGTTCTCGATGGGTCATGCGGGGCGCTGGGGCGCTGGGCGCGGGGCCCGGTGCGCCGAGCCTGCGCTTGCGCTTCGCCCCACGTCCCTCGGTTCCGGGTGCTACGTCCCGCCGACGCGGTACGCCCGGGAAATGCCCGGATGCGCCCTCTCGTTTCCCGGTCGCGGCACCCCCGTGGAGCATGCAATCCTCCGCGACCCGTGCCCGCGTGTCCCATTGCGCCGCAGCGCGCACGGATCACAGAGGGTTGCGGCCGCCGCGAAGGTGGCTCACGAAGCTTGCGAGAGGGAGTGGCATGGTGCTCGAAGAGAAGGACGGGATCGGCGCGCCGCGGCGGACCGCCGATGCCGCGGACGGTCAGGCCGCGAACACGTCGGGCGAGCCGTCGTCCGGGCGCCTGGCCGTCGACGCAACGCCGAGGAGCTACGACTTCGGCGAACTGTGCGCTCAGTGCGTGCGCGACGTGCTGCCGGCGGCCCATGCCAAGGGCATCGGCTGCTCCTTCGACGTGCGCGGCGCGCAGGTCTTTCCTTGCGGCGAGGCGAGCGCGATGCGACGCGGCCTGCATCGCCTGCTTTGCGCCACGATCGACCTGCTGGAGCAGGGCTTCCTGGTGTTCCAGGCGACGCCGCGCTGCGTGCACGGCGGCAAGTGCCAGCTGAGCGTGACGGTGGCCGGCAACGGCCGGGTCGCCGAGCCGCGCGCCGTCACCGCCGTGCTGGAGCGGCTCGGCTTCGTGGAGCGCGGCGCCGACGTGCGGCTGCGGCGCGCGAGCGGCATGTGTCCGGCGACCGGCGCGAGCCTCGAGTTCGCCAGCCTGCCGAACCAGGGCCTGCTGTTCACGGTCGAGCTGACCGCCGGCCAGGGCGAGGAGGCCGACGCGCAGCCCGCGCCGGAGGCGCGCCGCGCGCGCGCCTGGGTCGTCGATGCCGACGACGTCGGCGCCGACGCGCTGGTCGCGCGGCTGCAGCGACTCGGCTGGACCGTTTCACGCTTCATCTCGCCCGGCCACGCGCTGCGCCGCCTGCGCGCGTTCGAGGCGCGCCCCGCGCTCCTGGTCGTGGTCGACTCGCCCGCCGTCGGACCGGACGATGCGCAGAAGCTCGCCGGCCTGATGCCGCCCTGGACCCGTTGCCTCTACGCGGCCGTGGCCGGCGCGCACTGCCTCGGGCTCGACGACGCGGTGCCCGGCTTCGACCTGGAGGTGCTGCCCTTCAGCCCCGCCGAGCTGGCGCGGCTGACCGTGGCGCCCGAGAGCGACGGCGCGCTGGAGCGCGGGCGCACCACGCTGCCGGCCCCGCCGGCCGCGGACCGCCCGCTGCTGCTGATCGTCGACGACAGCGCGGTCAACCGCGTGGTGGCGAGCGCGCTGGCGCAGTCGCTTGGCTACGAGGTGCAGATGGCCTCCGACGGGCAGGAGGCGCTGTCTCTGTGCGAACGCACGCCGCCGGCGGTGGTGCTGATGGACGTCGACATGGACCCCATGGACGGCATCGCGGCCGCCCGCGCGCTGCGCGAGCGCCAGCGGCGCGGTGCGATCCCGCCTTTCCACATCGTCGCGGCGACCTCGGACGCCAACGAGGACACGCGGCGCCGCTGCGCCGAGGCCGGAATGGAAGGCTTCCTGACCAAGCCGCTGCGCCTGCAGCCGTTGCGCGCCGAGCTGCGCCGGGTCGGCGCAGCTGCGGTGGCGCCCTAGCACGTCGCCGCAAGGAGCGCGGGGGTGGTGGGCGGCCTCGGCCCTCGCTATGCTCCGCTGATCGTTGCGGCCGCCGGGCGCGCGCGGCGCCGAGGCGTCGCGGCACCGCGGGCGGCCGGGTGCCTGGTGCGCCGTCCGGAGTCGTCGCCCGTGGCCGCGCGGCGCCGCGTTTTCGAGCCGGAGTCCGCTCATGTCGCGCTCACCCAGCGACCCTGATACGCCGGGCTGGCCCGTGACGCTGAAGGATGTGCTGCACACCGGGCGCTCGGTGGTGTGGCAGTGGGACGTGCCGAGCGGCGCGGTGCGCCGCGCCGGCCCCGTGCAGGAGGTGCTGGGCATCGCGCCCGACGCGCCCGCGTCGGCCTTCCTCGAGCGCGTGCATCCGGAGGACCGGCCCGGGCTCGAGCGCGCCATCCGTGCCGCGCTGGAGGAGGGCGCGCCCTACGAGGCGGACCTCCGCATCCTGCGGTCCGACGGCCGCCTGCGCTGGGTCGAGGTGCGTGGCCGCGGCAGCCGGCCCGACGAGCACGGCCGCTGCACGCGCCTCACCGGCGTGCTGCTCGACATCACCGAGCGCAAGCAGGCCGAGGACGACCTGGCGCTGAGCCGGCGCCGGCTGGCGCGCGAGCTGGCGGCCTCGCGGCGCCTGCACGAGCTGTCGACGTGGGACGGCAGCGGTCCGCTGGAGGCCTGGCTGCAGCGCGTGCTCGACGGCGCGCTGGCGGCCGTCGACCTGCGTCGCGGGGCGCTGCATCTGCTCGATCGCGAGACCGGCGAAGCCTCTCTGTGCGCGTCGCGGGGACTGGATCCCGCGCAGCATGCGGAGGCGGCCGCGTGTGCCCGGCGCGACGCGCGGCACGCCCGCGAGCGCGCCGGCGAGAGCCTGTTCGAGTGCCTGGCCTGCGGCCCCCAGGCGGGCGAGGGCGCGCCGCCGTCGGACGGCGGCGGATCGCACCCTGCCGGCCCGCGCACGCGCCTGGTCGCGCCGCTGCGCGCGCGCGGCGGCGAGCCGATCGGCGTGCTGACGCTGTATGCCGACGCGCCGGCGTCGGCCGACGAGGAACTGCGCCGCGAGCTGGGCCTGCTGGCGCGCGTGGCGACGGAGCAGGTCGAGCGGCGCCGCGCCGACGCGCAGCTGCGCGACAGCGAGGAGCGCTTCCGCGCGCTGGCCGAGGCCTCGCCCGGGCTGATCTGGCAGAGCGACGCCGAGGGCCGCCCGGTCTACCTCAACCCGCGCTACCGCGAGCTGCTCGGGCTGACGGACCAGGTGCTCGCGGCCTGGCACACCATCCTCCACCCGGCCGACGCGCCGGCCTACATCCACGCGCTGGAGCGCGCGCTGCGCCGGCGCGCGCCGCTGCACCACGAGGTGCGCGTGCGCACCCCGCAGAGGGGCTGGCGCTGGCTGGAGTCCTTCGCGGTGCCGTGGTTCGCCGACGACGGCACCTATGCCGGTCACGTCGGCATCTCGCTCGACGTGACGGCGCGTCGCCACGCCGAGGACGAGCTGCGCCAGACGCGGCACGCACTGGAGGTGCGCGTGCGCGCGCGGACCGCCGAGCTGGCCCAGGCCAACGCGGCGCTGCAGACCGAGGTGGCGGAGCGGCGCACCGCCGAGCGCCAGGTGCGCGCGCTGCTGGCCCAGCTGGTCGGCGCCGAGGAGGAGGAGCGGCGCCGCCTGTCGCGCGAGCTGCACGACACGGTCGGCCAGCACCTGGCCGCGATCGGCCTCGGGCTGAAGTCGCTCGAGCGCCATCCGGCCTGCGGCGCGGCGCTGATCGGGCCGATCCGCCGGCTGCAGCGCGCGGCGCGCGAGCTCGACGACGCGATCGACCGCGTCTCGCACGAGCTGCGCCCGCCGGCGCTCGACGACCTGGGCCTGGGCGACGCGCTGCGCCGCTACGCCTCGACCTGGTCGCAGGAATGCGGCATCGCGATCGACCTGCACCTGCTCGGCCTGCAGGCCGCCGCGTTGCCGGGGGCGCTGGAGACCACCGTCTACCGCGTGGTGCAGGAGGCGCTGACCAACGTGCGCAAGCACGCTCAGGCCACGCGCGTCGGCCTGATCGCCGAGCGGCGCGGCGGGCGGCTGCGCGTCATCGTGGAGGACGACGGCCGCGGCTTCGACCCCGCGGCCACGCCGCCGCCGCAGTCCGGGCGGCGCTTCGGCGTGCGCAGCATGACCGAGCGCGCGCTGCTCGTGGACGGCCGGCTCGAGATCGAGTCCACTCCGGGACAGGGCACGACCGTCTACCTGACCGTTCCGCTCGACGACGGCCCCGCTCGCGCCGACACGGCGGCGTCCTCGCATGTCTAAGCTGCGGATCCTGATCGCCGACGACCACGCGATGCTGCGCGAGGGCCTGGCGCTGCTGATCGACGCGCAGGGCGACATGGAGGTGGCCGCTCAGGCGCGCAGCGGCAGCGAGGCGGTGGCGGCGGCACGCCAGCGCCGGCCCGACATCGCGCTGCTCGACGTCTCCATGCCCGACCTCGGAGGCGCCGAGGCGGCCGAGGAGATCCTGCGCCACGACGCGTCGATCCGCGTCGTCGCGCTGACGCGCCACGCCGACCACGGCTACCTGCGCCGCATGCTGCGCGCCGGCGTCAGCGGCTACGTGCTGAAGAAGAACGCCGCCGACGCGCTGATCCTGGCGATCCGCAACGTCGCGGCCGGCGGCACCTGGATCGACCCGAGCCTCGCCGGCGCCATCGCCACGCGCTGGGCGCGCGGCTCCGAGGCCGCGACCGGCGCGCACCGTGGCATCGCCGAGCTGAGCGAGCGCGAGGAGCAGGTGCTGCGGCTCATCGCCTGGGGCCAGAGCAACAAGGAGGTGGCCGCGCACCTCAAGCTCAGCATCAAGACGGTGGAGTTCTACAAGGCGGCCGCGCTGGAGAAGCTGCAGCTGCGCACCCGCTCGGACATCCTGCGCCACGCGCTGGCGCAGCAGTGGCTGAGCGACGAATCCGATCCGCTCTGAACCGCGGCGCTTGCCGTCGTTGCCACAAGCCCGACTCGCCAAGCGGTCGTGCCGCGGCACTGTCGACCGCGCTCGCGGGCCGACGCGGTCGGGCCCGCCGCTCGAAAGCTGCATGAACGGTCGCGGTACGGCGCTGTGTTGCTGCGGCGCAATATGGCGTGCGCGAGCGCATTTGGCTCAGGGTAAACCCGCAGAATCCGGGTTAACCCTGATCGACCTTGCTTCCACAGGCGGCGGTCGGGGCTGCTGTCCCATCCTTGAAGGAGTTGCCATGACCCGCCCGACCGTCTCCCTCGCCCTGCTCGCCGCGCTCGCGCTGCCCTTCGCGGCGGTCGCTCAGGACGTCGGCCAACACCCTGCGGTGTTCGCGCCGCGCGCCCTGCCCGGCGTCGACCCGTCGACCTTCATCGTCGGTCACCCGGCCGCCCCGCGCTCCGTCGCCGGCCACGCCAACCACGAGCACCCGGCCGTCACCGCGCACGATGCGACTCCGGAGTTCGACACCGGGCGCTACCTGGTGCAGCCGCCGGCCAGCACGCGCTGGCTGACCACCGCGGCGGCCGCGCCGGTCGTCGTGCGCTGAAGCCCGCGCGCCGCGTCGCCGGCCTCCGGCGACGCGGCGTGCTCGGCGCACCCGCGGAGCGCCGCGGGGCGCCCGCCAGCGGCGCCTGCGGGCGCGCAGGCGCCCGATCCTTCCGTTCAAGCCTTCGCCGCTCCGACCCACGATCCCGCGGGCCGGCGCACCTAGGGCATCGGCCGGTCCGCCGGATACAGCGGCAGGTGCAGCCGCTCGATCGGCGCGCGGCCGGCGGCGGCGCTCAGGCGCGCGAGCCACTCGGCCGGCTCGGGGCCGATCTGCGACCAGGCGAAGCGCCAGGTCCAGCAGTCCAGCAGGCCCGGCGTGTTCATGCGGTGCTCGGTGCCGAGCCCGAGCAGGTCCTGCAGCGGGCACACCGCCAGCCGCGCCACCGACAGCCAGGCCGCGCGGATCATCTGCCGGTGCACGTCGTGCGCGCCGCACTGCAGGTAGGCCGAGGCGTAGGCGCGCTCGCGGTCGGTGGCGCCGTGCCGCCACCAGCCGACGACCGTGTCGTTGTCGTGCGTGCCGGTGTAGATGCAGCAGTTCGGCACGCAGTTGTGCGGCAGGAAGGCGTGCGTGGCGTCGCCGGTGAAGCCGAACTGCAGGATCTTCATGCCCGGCAGGCCGAAGCCGTCGCGCAGCGCCACCACGTCGGGCGTGATCACGCCGAGGTCCTCCGCGATGACCGGCAGGTTCTCCCCGAGCGCCGCGCGCAGCGCGCGGAACAGCGCCTCGCCCGGCGCCGGGACCCAGTGGCCGTCGATCGCGGTCGGGCAGCCGGCCGGGATCTCCCAGTAGCCGGCGAAGCCCCGGAAGTGGTCGATGCGCACGAGGTCCGACTTCATCAGCTCGTGGCGCAGCCGCGCGATCCACCAGCCGAAGCCCTCGCGCTGCATCGCCTCCCAGTCGTACAGCGGGTTGCCCCAGCGCTGACCGGTGGCCGAGAAGAAGTCCGGCGGCACGCCGGCCACGACGGCCGGCTCGAAGCGCTCGTCGAGCTGGAACAGGTGCCGGTGCGACCAGCAGTCGGCCGAGTGGTGCGCCACGAAGATCGGGAGGTCGCCGACGATGCGCACGCCGCGCTGGTTGGCGTAGGCCCTCAGCGCGTGCCACTGCGTGGCGAAGCACCACTGCACGAACTCCCAGAAGAAGATCTCGCCGGCGTGCCCGGCG
>Ga0247819_10001385_pt1 | contig 13166 bp, 8 predicted proteins | sample 13C_Xylose_Day6_FD_193428 | JGI IMG/M metagenome (GOLD analysis project Ga0247819, IMG submission 193428) | Soil microbial communities from agricultural site in Penn Yan, New York, United States - 13C_Xylose_Day6 | ecosystem: Environmental > Terrestrial > Soil > Agricultural land | place: USA... | reverse complement strand
GAAATCGTCAAGGCCTACTGCATGCGTCAAGAGTTCGTGCGTTCGGGTGTGTTCCGGACGTTGGACTCGTTCCTCTCGCGTAGTGACCTGGAAGCCGAGCTGGCTGACGTGTACGCCGATTCCGGCAAGCTCATCCGTCGTCTGGTGACCTCGTTCAGTCAGTTCAGCCTGACCATGCAGAAGTTCCGTGAAGCCAGTGACAAGGCTGCACAAGCCCTGGATGCGCAGGGTGGGGCAAGCTCGGGTAGCTTGGGATCGACTGACCCGGGTTCGGATTCGGGTGGTAGTGACTTCCCCAGTTTCGACGAACCGGACAGCAGCGACGATTCTTCGGGTAACCCCCAAGACGACGCTGGTAGCAAACCGGAAGACGAAGCCGCACCTAAGGACGACGGCATGCCGACGTTCTAAGGCAAAAAAAGAAAGGGCATAAACAGGAGAGGCCGCGAGGCCTCTCCTTTATGCTCTACTGAAACGCGGACGGGTTAGTCCAAGTCAGGTTCAGCACCAGGCCCATCACTGGGCTCGGTTGCAGGTTCTTCATCCCACGACGTAATCAGGATCGGGGAGTTGAAGAACTCGGGGTTACGGCGCAAGGCCGTTTCCATGGCAGATTGCGGGAAGGTCTCGGCCAGGAGCGCAGCACCTTCGATGTCCACGTTCTTGAACCCAGCGCGTTGCAGCGACTGGTTCAGGTTGGTGGCGATGATGTGGCGCCCGAGGGCGGTGCCGCCGGTGATGGCGATGTTGATGCTATCGTCTTCGGAAATGAGTTCTTGGTCGACACTCATGGGAGCTTCCTTGGGGTTGAAGGTTTTACTGCTTCGCTTTTTCCTTCGCCATCGCTTCCCGCTTCGTCTTCGTGATCGGTCGACGATTGCGTTTAGCCCGGCGAATAGAAGGATTGACGTGCCCGGTCTCATCCACCAACTGGGACTTCATCAGTTCCAGAAACATGGTGGATTGGTGAGGCTGGCGGCGTTTCTTGTCGGGTTTTTCCATCAGAAATCCGTGGTGCTTGGGACACAAAGCTGAGAGGTCCCTGAACCCCTCAGCCAGCGTACGTTTACTTTACGACACGGATCTGATAGAAATCGTCGCCGAACAGGCCCTTGGTGATCAAGTACAACGTACCTTCTTCGGTGATCAGGTAGTTGTTGGCCGTTTCATCCCCTGCCCGCTTCAACACATTTTGGATGATGTCGTAGAGGTAGGGTTGCGGGCGACGCAGCACCGTGCCGGCGTAGTCGTCTTCCAGACCGATGTTCAGGTCCACGTCCGAGGCGGCAATGGTGGTGATGGAGTGACGGCGGTACAGCAAGCCGACGAAACCATCGCTGACCAGTTCCGGGTCTTCCTTGTCATCGGCTTCGCGTGCTTCGTCTTCATCCAGGATCAAGCCCTTGATGAATTCGGTACGCACGGTCGGCGCGTACACACGAATCAGGCGCGCGATGAATTCGCGCTGATCACGCAAGAACGCCGCCAGCGTCAGCTCACCGTAGTGTTCCCGCAGCATTTCGGCGAGCTGATCGAAGTTCTTGGCGAAATTGCCGACCTTCACACCATGAATCGACAGACCGAACTGGATGCGCTCATCGACTGCGTCACCCAGCATCTTGTTCAGCTTGAGCGCGGTCTTTTTGCATTCGACCGGATCAACCGAGGTCACCACGCCGTGCAGCAGGCTGGCCGCTTCGGACAGAGTCTGCGCTGCCGCCACGCGATCGATCAGGTTCTGACCTTCGCCGTCGGTTTGCTCGTTGATCAACACCGCTTCCGTGCCGATGGTGGTGAAGACATCGGGGCCGTCATCGGTACGTTCACGCAAGGCCAGCATGGCACGGTCATGTTCGAAGAACAGCGAAGCCACCGATTTTTCGGTCGCCTGACGGTCTTCGTAGATGTGCGCGTATTCGGGGATCGTGAGCGTTTCTTCGTCTTCGCCGGTTTGTTCGTTCTTGACCGACTTGGCTTCGACCTTGGCCGGACCATTGACGACGGCGCGCTGGATCGATTCCATGCGCTGGATCGAGGGCATGACGGTGCGATGTTCTTCGAACTTCATGATTTCTTCACGGGTCTTTTCGATGACCGCCAGCTTCACCTGACCATCGGGCGAAATGGCGTAGACGAGTTTTTCGCGCTGCAAGTTCCAGGTCGGGAAGTACGGCTGGTCCGGGGTCGGATACCACGGCTCGCTGCCGTCATAGTCCTTGTAGACGATCTGGTTTTGGGTTTGGGGTTGTTGAGCTTGCATAGTGGGCTCCGGAATCGGTTCACGCGTTTGGAACGGCTGCGCAACAAAGCCTTGGGGGCTCATCGTCACGGCATCGATCACACCGTTGTTGGATTGCGACGCATCGCCGCCGCCACGGCTGTAGACCCGACCAGTGCCCACGGGCGACATGTTCGGTTGCACAGTCATGTTCGGGTTGTACGGCTGATCACCACCCATCAGCATCGACCCGGACAGCGGGTTGACGGCAGGGTTCTGCGGCATCTGCGGGTAACCGGGCTGCATCATCATGCCCTGTTGCGGATACGGCATCGGCTGGCCCGGCACACCGTAGCCCGGAGGAACCTGGAACGGCATCACTTGACCGGGCATCGGCATCATGCCCGGCTGCGGGTAACCCATGGGCATTTGCTGCATGGGTTGTTGCATCGGCTGCATGGGCATCATGCCCTGTTGGGGATAGGGGTAGGGTTGTTGCTGGGGATATTGTTGCATAACGGGCTGCTGGGGATAAGGTTGTTGCACGGGTTGTTGAACAGGAGGCGGACCACTACGAGCGTACTGGTTTTGCAACTTCTGGTACGTCTCGAACGTCGAGGCCAGCATTTGGTTCATGTCAGGGGGAAACTGGAGAACCTGAGCCAGGCCGGGGTCTTGGAAGTAGTGGAACGCTGCGACAAACGTGCAGGTCGCCTCAGCGGCCTTCGAGCATGCCTCTTCCCAAGTCTGCACTGCTTGCGCCGTGTAGACCAGATAATTCGCGTATTTGGCCGCCTCATTGACGAGCCACGCGAACGCTTCGTTCGTATAGTTGTTAGCCGCATAGCGGTTAAACAGATACGTACGCAGCCCGTTTTGAGTTGCCTTGTTTTGCAACTCCATCGCCGTCTCCCCGGCCAACAGAGCAGCGTACTGCACGAGCTCGGTCTGCACAGCCAACTGCGGCGTATACGGCGGGTTGGTAGTGCGGAAGTTGGGGCGATTGTGTTGCAGTACCGTGGTCGAGAACGGCAACTGTGCTTGCGGGTAATTCATGGACTTGTCCTAAAGGACTACTGATCTTGATCCGTCGAGGTCATTTCGCGGACCTGATCCAGTAGGGGGATGAAACGAGGATTACGAATAATTCGATACTCGCTGTCTGTCATTACGCAATGGTTAAGCCTCCTTCGGCCGTCAGGTGCTCGCTTAGGCAGGTAGGTGTAACCACCCACTTCTGCAATCGAGACATGGAAACGAATTGCCGGGTCATCCAGCGCCAAGCCAGATTTCGCAGCATCACTGGTGGTTTGGGGCACGAGCAACGTGGTCAGCTTGAGCGCCATGTTGTCATTCGGAATCGCCATCGTGGAGACGCAATTCTGATTGATGTACTGATACCCCACACTCAGTTTCAGGTTCTTGTCGAAGATCTCGACAACGTCTTTGGCCGTGATGACCTTGCGGGTCGCCAGGCGTTGGGTCAGCCCGTAGACGCTGTAGAAGATACGCTTACTGACTTCCATGAACAAGAAGTAGTTGACGTTCAACTCCTTGCCATACATGCTTTTCACACGTTCCCCAGACGAGCGGCTCCACTCGTTGAAGTTCGTCATGATCAGCACCAACAGCTCGTAGAAATCCGAGATGTTGTAGCCCATGTCGTGCAACTGCTTGAGCACGAACTGGTCCATGTAGTCATTCAGGCTCTTGATGTGTTCGGTCATCGCCTCGTGGATGCTGCCTTCGCCATCGGCCTCGTTGTAAATCAACAAGCCCAGGAGCGTACGCCACAACCGCGTGCTGTTCAGCCAATCCTTATCGGCCTTGACACGATCCGGGAAGTAATCCAGGACATAGAAGAACCCACCAACCATGGAGCGAACCAGGTTGTTGTTGTATTGCTCGATCGGAATCGCCATCCGCAGTTGGCTGGTCCCACGAGTTTTCATCCGACCACGCATCGGACGAATATTGGTGCTGGAACAGATCACCCACTTGTCAGGCGGATAGTTCTCCCAGTTGATTTCCCCTTCCCCTACCACCGGCACGAAACCGGCGAAGCGTTGCCAGGCTTCATCGAAACCGTATTTGGCGAGCAGATAGTGCATCAGGGAATGCTTGGCCGTGACCGACGGTTTGCCGTCTTTCTTTTTGTGGATCACCGCATGAATGACGTAGGCCATATCGGTGCGTTCACCGTTGACCACGTACGTGTGACGAGACCGTTCGAAGTTGATACGGTCACGCAACAAGCGCACAAATACCGTATCCCCCGTGACGGAGAACACGATGTCATTCAGAACTGGCGACACCACGAATTGCGAGCCGCGCTGCATGAAGTACCCACCCGGACGCAGGTGAGGTAGGGTCATGTAACGGGGCTCCAGATCGACGCCCTCGTAACGCAACAGGAATTTGACCATGTACAGGTCTGATTCGGCTACGTCATACATCCGACGGTTGTTTTTCCCACCACGGGTGGTCTGGCGATGGTATTCTTCCGTAGGCGAGACACGCACACACCCACGGTATTCCAGTCCAGGCGGGAAACTCTTTTCGGCCGCACGAAACACGCTATCCAAATACTGAATAGCCTGCGCAACTTGTTTGACGGCTAACCCCTTGGCCAAATCCATGTTCAGGCGAGGGGTATGCTCGTCTTGAAACCGCGCAAGTCGCTTATCCACGTCGGCATCCTTTTTTGATCAGTTTATAACAGTGTGCAACACCGGACGCTATACCTTAGCGATCTTTCGAAGGCCAAACATCAACGTCAGGATAGCTGTCATAGACTTGAGGATGTCTATAAAAAATCGCGTTTTCAGCTCAGAGCGCTCGTACCAAGCCTTCTGTTCCGACATAGTTGTCTGGGATTTGAGCGTAGATCGCTCGTGCCGAATCTTCTCTCGGCCGTGAGTAATGTTCTCGCGTTCCTTTTCCTGGTTCAGTCGATTTGTCTCCGTTTTCAACTTCAGGTTTTCGTTTTCGACCATCGCTTGTAACAGCTTGGCATCACCCATGCTGCGCGCCGCCTCCTGTGTCAGGTAGAACCCGTTCTCAGGTGTTAGCTCACCGATGTCAAGAAAGTACGTCTCCGTACTGTTACCGCGTGGATCCCGGCCCGTAGGCTTGGTGACCGTGATATACGCCCCAGAGCGATCGCCATGGCGTTTGATCGGGCGTACCTTGATCGTGCGGTTCAGCACATTCACGAAACGATCTCCGATCCGGTCTTCGTTATCCACCACTTGTACTGCGCAATCCACACCGCTTTCGGGCGCGACTTCATCAGTCGGCTGTTGAGCGCGCATTTCTTGCTTGGCCCGTAGGAGTTGTCCGTTTTCGCTATTCGGATGCACCTGATCGGTGAAGCCGGTGCTCAAACGTAACATGAACTCCGTTCCGTCTACCAACAACGGGGTGTCGATTCCTTCGAACTCGGTGACGTGCACCAAGTACTCGACAACCAACTGTCGGAACTGATAGCCACGGACTTGCGTATTCACCAACCCCCGGTAGGTATTGGCGATCGGAGCATCGGGCGCTTTGAAGTCATTGAGCTGACGCCGAAAGAGCTCGAGCTGATCATGTGTTGCAGTGAGCGTTTGCCGCACTACAAACATCTGGTTGTACTGATCGTCCCGCGCATACGTCGGTTGGATCGTAGTCGTCAGGCCGTAGATGCCTGTGACGTCAACCGTTTTACCGGTATTGTTGAAGAACTCGTATTTAACACCAAACGCGGAGGAATCCTGCTTGTTGATGTCAACGCAAGCTATCACCTTTGGGCGAATCTTTCGATAGTCGCTGATCATGGTGGCCTCGTTAATGATTAGCGATCACTCCCGCACGTATACCGAATACTAATTCCGGATGTTAGCACTCAACGGCCAGCTAGGCTGCTTGGCTCGCTTCTAGGTTATCCTAGAGAGTAACGTACGTAATGATCAAAACCGCTTTAGCTAATCCCTCAGGAAGATCTAGCCAATGGTCCCCTTTAAGTGAACTTAACTACTGTTTTTACGGGAGGAGTTCCGTGGAGTTTGCCCTCTGGTTGATAACATGCGTCGTCTAGAATGTGCTCATAACACCGACGCCCCAATTGTACTGTTTACGTGCCCTCCTATTCGGAACGGCATAAAACGAAAAATCGTGCTCGCGCATGCAGGGATAGCGCTACACTACTAAGATGATATATGTCTCAAATATTTTCATTAACACGACACAAAAAAGCCCCGGGGTTTCCCCCGGGGCCTTTATGCTTGGTCTTCGCGCCCGTTAGTACGGTTCGAAACCATCCAACGAACCATCCTCAAACAGGCGGTCCTTTCACGGACCCGTCGGCGGCGTCACGTCGGTGGTGTTGGCATCGACGGCCAGCGGCGTACGAACGGCCAGTGCAGCGGACAGACCCTTCACGGTGAACTTGGCCAGGACGGGCAGGTTCACGTTGTGGCTGAAGGCCGGTTGCACGGACAGTTGACGGCTGTTGGCGCCGTTGAAGTGGATCGGCAGGTTGACCACGATTTCCGGACGATAGCCCATGTTCCCGAAGGTCATGGGGTTCGGCTTGCCGGACTTGGCATCCGTTTCGTCGATGAAGGTCACGAAGATCGTGTCGTCCATCTTTTCGTTCGGGGTCGTGACGACCTTGTAGTTGAACTCGTCACCCATCAGGCGGGTATCGCCTTGGACGAAGAGCCACGCGCCGACCACCTGGTCGGTGCCGACCAGCACCGTGGGCTTCGGAGCACGGCCACCGGCGCGCGCGTCAGCAGCTTGCTGGTAACCCGATTCGCGGTAGGCCCGGATCGCCACATCACGGATGCGGTTGATCATGGTCATGCGCAGGTCTTCAGCCTTCTCGGCCGAAGTCAGGTTGCCCATTTCGCTGTCGATGTTGATGTCGGCTTCTTCGTAGAAGAGGTCGACCGGACCGTAGGCGATGCCGATCACGGTGGGCGCCACGCCGAACTTCTCGCGAGCGGCCGCGTGTTCCTTCATCAGGACCGAGGTTTCGAACAGCTTGTCGATGGCGGCGTTGGTCGTGATGACCGCGGCAGCCGACAACAGAGCGGCCACGTCGGAAGCGTCGTTTTGCTCGGCTTCGGACTGGGGACGCGGCACCGTGATGGGCGTGCGCAGATGCACCGGGAACACCTGACGGTTGTAGGTGTTGTCCAGCAGCTTGCCACGTTGGCGGATGTTCGAGTCCGTACGGTAGCCGTACAGGTCGAAGTAGGCCAGCGAGCCGCTTTCGATCAGGGTGATGATGTCAGCCACCGACGGATCGGACAGCGCGACGGTGTCACCGTTTTCGTCGAAGATGCGGGCGACGCGCACGTTGTTGGCCGACAGCGTGGTCAGACCACGTTCGGTTTCCAGCGAGCCATTGACCGAGAACTTCAGACGAACGGACAGCTTGCCGGTGCGCAGGGGCTCCAGCAGGGTCGATTCGGCCTTCTGCACCGTCAGGTTGGAACCGGACAGGCGGGGGGCTTCGGTCTGGAAGTCCAGGATCAGGCGACGGTAGTTGCCTTGTTGCGGTGCGGTGAAGTTCGACTGGGGCAGACCCTTGACGCGGATCGGCAGAACTTCGGTCGTGCCACCCGAGGACAGCTTCAGGTACACGGTTTGCAGCCACTGGGCCGAGTCCAGCGCGTCGGTCGAATCCAGCACGCCGGTTTCGATCAGGGCGTCGGTCTGCGAGATGGCCAGCAGGTCGAATTCCTGGCCGAAGCGCAGGGCCGAGGTCTTGACGATTTGGCCGCCGACCATTTGGTCACGGACCGGCACTTCGGAGATCGGAGCGAACAGGGCGGCGGATTCGGTGCGGTGCACCGGCACGTTCAGCGTCTGGTCGTTCGACAGGATTTCCGGATCGCGCATCGCGTGGATGATGTTGCGACGACGGAAGTCGGTGGTGCGGCCGCTGATGTGGCGACGCACTTCGTCGTACACGGACACGACGTTCATCGAGACCATGTAGCCGGCTTGGTCGGTGTTCACCAGCACGGTGCCGAAGAAGGCTTCAGCGAATTCGGACTGGTTACCGTGGCGCATGTTGAACAGCGCGGTGTAGACGGCGGTTTCTTGCAGAGCGACTTGGTCGTAGGCTTCGACGGCAGCGACGACGCCGTCCATACGGCCGATCGTGGTACCCACACCCATGTCGGTCGAACCGAACGAGTCACCGGATTCCAGCGAGGCGCCGAAACCGTTGGCGGTAGCACGCATGTGCTTGCCGGCGTTCAGGGCGATGGCCATGCCTTGGGCAGCAGCGTTGCGACCGACCACGCCATAGGGGCTTTCGCCGCCGATGGTGGGGGCGATGCCAGCGACCGATTCCAGTCCGGCGGTCAGGCCTTCGAAGGAGCGGTTCAGCGTTGCCAGCGAGGTGTCGTCAGCCGACTCCAGGCCGACGCTCGACAGCGCGGCGCCATACGAGTTTTCGGACAGGTTTTGCTTCAGTGCCGATGCCTGACGACCGATGATGGTGGACGCGCCGCCACCGAAGACGGCCAGGCTGTCGTAAACAGACTTTTTCATTTGGGGTTTCCTTGGTTGCAAAGGAGGCTTTCAGACGTGGACTGTCTCAAAGTATAACTGAATAATTCAGTATTCGTTTGTTGGGAAAAAGAAAAAGGCTTGGCTTAGCCGCCGTAGCCCTGATTGAGGAACATCAGATACTGCTTTGCGATGGGCAGCTTTGCCACCATATGTTGGTGACCAGAGTGGTACGAGTACAACACACGCATGATCATCTGAACCAAGATGAACTGCTGGCTTTCCTCGACCCGACCCGTAGCGGCGAACACCTCCGGGTAGATCACAACCGCGACCGAGCCTTGGCGCATGTCGATGATATCGAACGAACGCGGTTGGTCTTGGGCGCCGAATTGTCCTTGGCGAAAACGCCCCACCATATCAGCCAAGAACGAGCTGGCCGACAGACGGGCTGCCGATTCCTTGACGAAGAACTCCTCGTCGCTCATTCCCGTGGCCAGCCAGGCGGCGCGCAGGTTAAAGACGTTGCTACCCAAGACGTGCCCGGGGATACCGAGCAGCTTGGAATCTTGCAACGCCATGAAATTGATGATTTCGTCCTGGGAGAAGAGCTTGGAGACTTGCTGGTAATCCAGCAGAACCTGGCAGCTCAACTTCTTGTGGTCCAGAACGTCCTTGATCCAGAAAGGGACCAGAACAATATCGTGCGTGGGCATCACGATGCTCCTAAGAGGGATACTCTCCGTACGTGCATGACCTCGTCATAGTAAAGAGACAATTATGCAGGTGGATTAAAAATTCACGACCTTGCTCAAATAATGTGTTCGGGCACGAACAGTGTCCACTGCATTACTTTCCCAAGATCGCACGAACCTTTGACATATAAAGACGTGTCGAGTGGCAATGCGTCAGATCTCATAGCTATATATAAAAAAATAGCTGTCCATAGTTATTGTGTAATTCTTTACTGCTGACATGAACAACAAACATCTGCTGGTCAAAAGTATCTCGATACTTTTTCTGGAGAGCCGTCAACCCCACAAGGCTCCTGGAACCGTGACCCTGGTGAAGGACGTGCTCGCTCACGTCAAGCTGCCGGAAGTTACGATGGGTCTGGACCGTGAACGCGAGATCATCTCGAACCTGGTCAAAACCTCGCATCGATTGTGCGACGAACTCTTTAACGAACAAGCCAGTGCACTAGATGTACTGCAACAGGTCACCATCGATTGCGGTGATGACATCAATACCCTGGAAGCGATTCGAGCGGTTGTCGCTTCGCCTCCAGAGAATGAGGACGACGTCAAGTCCCTCATCAACAGTCTGGCTCGTACGTTGCGCAAGTTCTTGCGTGATGAAGAGAGCAAAAAGATCATCTACAGCTTTGCCGACAAGATTCGGTTCAAGCCCGAAGAGATCGAAGACTTCGGTAACCATGTGATGGAGCTTCGGGCCAAGCTCGAACCGTACATCTCCGTGACTGAAGACAAAGACCCCGCAGTGGTCGCTGCCTTTAACCTCATGGAATCCGACAAGATCGACAAGGTCTTGGAGAAGATCCAAAAGCGCAATGAAGGCACAGGCGGGTTTGTCTTTGGTTTTCAGCGCCTGAACAAGATGTTCGGTGGGCAGGTACCTCGGGGTAAGTTCATCCTGGTCCCGGCGTTACAGCATCAGCACAAAACCGGCACGACCTTAGCGTTGTTCCGGCAAGCGGCGATGTACAACAAGCCGATCATGGAGGAAGGCGAAGAAGGTCGCATCCCGACGTTGGTTCGAGTCTCAACGGAAGACGAGATCGAAGACAACATCGAAAAGCTCTACCGCGACACGTACTTCAACGTGGAGAAGAAACCCGCGGAGATCGGTTCGGTCAGCATTGAGTACATGCGGGCCTACATCCAGGAAAAGCTGACGGCTGAAGGTTGGAACATCGAGTTCATGCGGGTGAATCCCACCCAGTGGACTTATATGGATATCGAGCGCACGGTACTCGAACTGGAAGCTAAGGGTTGTTGCGTCCAGTTGTTCATGCTCGACTACCTGATGATGATCCCAACCACCGGGTGCGAGACCGGCGGGCCGATTGGTAATGATCGTCGAGATCAGGTTCGTCGGGTGCGGGCATTCATGAGTGCTCGGAACATCCTGTTCATTACACCTTGGCAGCTCTCGCCGGATGCGACCAAACTCCTGCGGTTGGGTGGGACGGATTTCGTCAAGCAGTTGCCCGATAAGAACTACTACTCAGGCAGTTCGCAGATCTCGCAAGAAGCCGATGCGGAGATCTTCATCCACATCGAACGGGTAAATGGTATGGCGTGGCTTACGGTACAACGTGGTAAGTACCGTATTCCCGGAACTGTACCAGAGAAGGACAAATACTGCGCTCTCCCAATGCATCCCGAAGGTGGGTTGCAAGACGATCTCCATGGCCCTGACCTGGGTCGTTCTGCCCCTGGGGGTGGAGATCCGGCTAAGGGCGAGCAAGAAGAACCTTTCTGGGCATAAAGAAACTGCGAATAAGGGGGGTGTTTACCTCCCTTATTTTTTTATACTGGTCAGATTGGGTAGGGGTTATAAATGTTTTCTACCGTCAAACGAGCATTTGGCGTGATCACTGTCACGGAATCTCGCGACACGATCACCATGGAAGGGCTGCGCGTACCTGCCTTGGTGGCGGACATCATGCGACGTTGGGGAACCAGCAAAATCGCCAACTCGATGTTCTTGCGGCAATCCGGTAGCAAAGTGAGCTTCTATCGCTTCTTTGCTATCGAGATGGTGTTCATCTTGAAAGAGCTGGCCAAGATGCCGCGTAAGCAGACGCGGGCTGGCGTGATCCTGGATCTGATTCGGGCGCTGGAAGAGAACACCTGGTTGCGTGACACCAAGACCAATCACCCGTCGGTGTTGGATCGCAGTCGTCTGAAGAACCTGAAGTGGAAGCCCCTGCCGGAGCAGGAAGAGTTCTTCAAGGCTTACGACGAGACCGTCACCAAGTACCACTTGAAGGGTTACATGCTGGCGGCCCGGGCTGGGTCTGGGAAGGCGCAACCGCTGGATGCGGTCATCCAAACCCCCGATGGTCCCTCGACCATGGGTGAAATGCACGTCGGCAAAAAGATCTTGGCTTATGACGGCACAGTCACCGAAGTGACGGAAGTCTTCCCGCAAGGCCGGATCGAAGTCAATCGCATCACGTTCGAAGACGGTCGTTCGACTCGCGCATGTCCGGACCACCTCTGGCGCGTCTACATGAAGAGCGATGCCTCGGAGAACTTCTACGAACCGCGTGTGATGCGGTTGGAAGATGTGCGTGAGCTCTTGCAGATGGAGGGTTACGAAGACCGGCTCTACATCGACATGCTGCGGCCTTATGCGGTGACCGAGAAAGCTGACACCCGGTTCTCCACGTTGATCCACCAGGCCCGCGATGTTCGGACGCGTTTCAAAGAGCCTGAGTTCGATCTGAATGAAGTCCTCGAGGTCTCGACCGCACCGGGACGGATGGTGTTCGTGGCCACCTGCTTGCGCTTGCCGTTCGAAAACGAGATCGCTGAGAAGACGATCACCATCGCGAATACAGCGACTCGGGATCTCATGACCGAGATGGTCCGGTCCCTGGGTGGCTACGCTCGTACGGAAGGCCTGAAGCTGCACGTGAAGCTGGACATGCGCATGTTTGTGCAGTGGGATCAGATTCACGAGAACCGGGTCAAGCTCAAGATCTCCAGCATCACGTTTGATTCCTGGGAAGAAGCGCAGTGCATCTCGATTGCGCATAAGGACCGGTTGTATGTGACCGATGACTACATCGTTACGCACAACACGTTCGGTGCCATTGCGCTCTTTGAGATGCTCAATCCGGACGTGAAGGTGTACGTGGTTCCCAAGAACTCGATTACCGAGGTTTGGACCGCCACGCACGACAAGGTCTACGACAACCCGGACTACTGGCACTCCACAAGCGGCAAGCCACTGAAGCCAGGCTACAAGGTGTACATCCTGCATTATGAGTGGCTGGAGGAGTTCTTGCGGTTTGCTCAAGGTGGCGGCTTGGGCGCAAACACCGACGTCGCGATTGCCGTGGATGAGTCGCACAACTTCAACGAGAACGGAGCGGCTTCTAAGCGTACCGGGTACCTCGTGTCCTTGGCTCGCACCACCCAGTCTCAGAACGTGGTCTGGATGTCCGGTACGCCTTTCAAGGCGGTGGGGAGCGAAGTCATCCCGTTCATGATGTGCGTTGACGACTTTTTCTCGGCACCAGTGGAATTGGCCGTTCGGGCGCTGTATGGCAAGAACGCTACTCGTGCTCTGGAGATTCTCAGTCATCGAATCGGTATCACGACGTACATCATCCAAACCGAAGACCCGCAAACGGTCACGGTCAAAGAGCTGAACGTCAAGCTGAAAAACGCCAAGGACTACGAAC
>Ga0247819_10001384_pt1 | contig 13166 bp, 18 predicted proteins | sample 13C_Xylose_Day6_FD_193428 | JGI IMG/M metagenome (GOLD analysis project Ga0247819, IMG submission 193428) | Soil microbial communities from agricultural site in Penn Yan, New York, United States - 13C_Xylose_Day6 | ecosystem: Environmental > Terrestrial > Soil > Agricultural land | place: USA... | reverse complement strand
GCGTACGCGGAGTACGCGGTCCGGCCCCGGCCCTCCATCCAGGCGCTCACGGTCCACGGGCCCTTAACTCGGTCAGTCATTCCGTCCCCTCTCGGTACTGCCTGTCAGTCCAGTCGATGGTCTCACCGAGCACGATTGGGAGGATGGTGCACCGGCAGTTGATGACCTCCTGCGCCGGGCCGTGGGGGTCCCCCGGGTAGAGCAGCGAAGCCGTGCCGACACGGAACGGCTCACGGAGCAGCGTGCGTTGCCCGTCGGCCTCCCGATGCGTCTTACGCGTCCGTGCGTCGTCGGTCGCCAGCCACACCTTGAACGGCGCGACGTCGCCCCGTGCTTGCGCCTCCAGCTCTGCCGACCGGAAGGCTCCGGCGTTCACGGCGGCCAGCGTTTCAGTGCGTGCCACCGTCCGGGCACGCCCGTGCCACCTCTCCGAGCCGGAGACGGAAAGTACCCGGTCAACGGCCTGCGCGACGGTGGGCAGGGCGTCCCCGTTCTGGATCCCGCGCTCCACCTCCGCGACGATCAGGGCGTAGACCTCATCCGGGAGGCGCACCATCCGGTTGCCCGCGTCGTTCAGGAAGTCTGACACCCAAGGGTCAGACGGGGCGGGTGCGTTGCCCGACACCCGGCGCATGACCCGGCGCAGCGTCTCGGCGACGGTGGGCACCACGGTGACGTTCACCGCGTCCGTCCAGAACTCCTGGTGATCGCTGACCCGGCTCGGGTCCACGCCTCCGTCCCGGCGCACGTCACCGCGGACCCGGTCCAGGAACTCCCGGGCGCTGCGGAACCAGGCACGGCCGGTGCGCCGCTCCCCGTCCGTGATGACGGACAGCGCGCGCAGCCGTGCCGGGAGCATCGGGTCCGACCCCGGGGGCGTGCTCACAGCAGCGTCCGGCGCAGCGCGTCACGGTCGTGCCGGGTGCCCTCCCGCAGGAGCGTGCGGGTGTACGCCTGGAGACGGCCACGGAACGGGGCGCGCTCCAGACCGAACGCGTCGGCCACGTTGTCAGTCCACAGGAAACTGTCCGCCATCAGGCGGTCCGTGCCGGACGCGTCCACGGGGATGACCGTGTGAAGCTCTGCCTTGGGCGTACTTCCGAACTGGCCACGGTGCTCCCGGGTGAGGAGGCGGCCCCCGGCGCGCGAGAGCGCGTCGAACACGATGAGCTCCGCCGCCGCCACCAGTCCGTTGGGGACGTCCTCCGCGTCGGGCTCGGTGCGCTGCGACGGAATCTCTCGAGCCCCGGAGTCTCGAGCCCCGGAGTCTCGAGCCCCGGAGTCTCGAGCCCCGGCCGGCTCCAGCTCGTTGCCGGCGGAGACGTCGGCCGCCTCCGGGTCCACGCCCGCAGCGGCCGGGGCGATTTCGAACCCGAACAGACGCTTTCCGATCTGCGGGTCCGCCGCCAGGGTCGGGGCCCCCATCACGACGCGCTCCAGGCGGCGCAGCTGCGTTTCCTCCTCCGACGGAATGGCGTCGTCGGGGATGCCGCTCTCCTGGCGCCGGTAGTCGTCGCTCACCAGGCCGTTCTCATACAGGTAGTTCAGGTCCTCGGTAGCGTCGGGGCGCGCCACGATGCCGGTCGTGTCCCATGCGAGCGTGTGGCGCTCCACGTTCTGTACGCCCATGGCGGCCAGCACGGGGCGGTACCAGAACTCGGTAAAGGCGTCTCCGACCCGGTCAAGGAGAGGCTCGATCCAGACTTTGTACGTCTCCTCCTCCACCTGCCAGGCGCTCCAGTGGTTGGACTCGGCCTGCGAACCCTCCGCCACCGACTTGGGCATGGGGAGTGCTGCGGCCAGCCGGGACAGGTCGTCGCGCCGGAGATCGATCACCGTCTGGTCCATGGCGGTGTCCGGGGTGATCCGGCCTTTCACGAAAGCGTCGATCAGCTCACCTGGCATGGAGAGGATGACGGGCACCTGCGCCGCCGCGGTGCCGGGACTGGCGATGCCGGCTGACGCTGCGCGCAGGAGCATGTCGGAGAACTCCTCGGCCACCGATCCGTTGTCCCCGGTGAGGGGGAGGTCCACCTCCTGCGGGATGGCGTGCATACCGGCCGTGGCTATGCGGGAGTCCAGGACGGAGGAGAGGTTCATCGACGCTTTCTCGATCTCCCGTAGGACGGGGAGCGCCGACCGGATCGACGTGTTCGCCTTGGACTGGTCCTCGGGGTGCGGGGACCAGACACGGATCATGCGGTCCGTGGACCCGAGCGTGACCCACTCCAGGGTGATCGGGTCCTGGTACGTCCAGGCCTTCCCCTTGACCTTCACCCGCTTGTTGGACAGGACCAGCCATTCGTCCGGCTGCGCCTTCCCGTCCCGGACGCCCCGGCCCCGGATGATGACGTAGGCCTCTCCGGGGACCAGCCAGCACACGGCAAGGAAGTATTGGAGCTGCGCCCGTCGGCCGATGCCGCCAAGGCAGAGCGAAGCGGCCAGCTGCGCCCGTGCGTCGTCGGTGGGCCCGGTGATCAGTCCCGTCTGCGGGTCGGTCTCGGCCCCGAAGAGGTCCGCCTTGGAGACGGCGTTGGCTATGTGGGAGATAGGAGTCTGCATCTCCCCCACGACGTCGTAGTAGTACCAGGCGTCCGTCTGCCATTGCTCGGCCGTCTGACGCGCCGCCACGCCCTTCAAGGCCTCCGGTCCGGAGAGGGGGATGGCGGCGGCCAGTACCGCCTTGGGGGGCGGTGTCTGGTCCGGCCTGTCCTTCCGCGCCCGCTTGAATATCGCCATGGACTATTCCTTCCCCGCGAGGAATCCCGCGACGTATGAGGCTGCGAGCGCAGCGGCTGCGGCCGTGAATATGCGGGTGTCGCCCCACGCCCACCACGCCGCAGCGGCTGCGGTGCCTATGTAGACGGATACGCACCACGGGCAGGTGAGGAGATAGGCCACCTTGTGGTCGGGGTTCCGGGCCAGAAGCTTCCCCAACGCCCATGTGCGGGGCGGGTCCAGGAGGGTGTCCTCCGTGACTAGACGGGTGACGCGGGCTGTTGCGAGGAGCGTGAGCACGAGCGCGAGGAGGTCCATAGGTGACATCATCCACGACCTTTCGACCCGAGTGACGCAAGCCTGTCATGCGGGAGGGCTGCTGCGACAGCAGCACGGCCGAACCTCTTGGCCACGTAGGCGTCCAGGTGCACGGCCGCGTCCACCCGGTCGGGGCTCTTGGACGGCGCCTCCTCCTGGATCCAGGTCGTGTACTGGTCCTCCAGTTTCCCGAGGACGCCGACGTGGTGAATCGTCCCTTGCTCGTGGCGCATGACGGTGGGCTGCGCCCGCAGCTGTTTCCCGGCGCTGGCGTGGATCTCGTCCAGGGGCGCCGGCGGTGCCTCGTGCTCCTCCGGTGTCTCCTCCGCGGTGGCGTCGGGATTCTGCGCCTTCCACTCCCGGAGCCACCGCTCCCGCCACACCTTGGTCAAGACTTCCTTAACCCACCCCTTGCCGAAATTGTCTTCATACACCAGGAGGTCCGCGCCGGTCTCCTCCACGAGATCCCATGCGGCGTGCGCCGACTTGTGCGGGGACATTTTGGCCGAGTGGTCGTGCGTGACGTAGAGGTGCCGGTCCGCGCCGACGACGCCGGCCACGAGACCGGTTTCATCCCCGAGCCCGGTACCGGCCGGGTCCATGGATACGACCTTGAAGAGGGTGGCGGACGGAGCGGTATCGACCCGGTTGCGTTCCAGGACGGAGCGCTGGAGGAGCGCGCCGGGGAGGTCTTCCAGGACGTCCGCGTTCAGTTCCTGGCGGCCGAGCGTCGTTCCCTCGTATTTCTCCACGACGGTACGGCGGAACGTCGGCGCGAGGTTCGCGAGGTTGTCATAGGTAGAGCCGCGGACGACGACGGTCGTCGGGCTCTTGATCAGTTCTTTGATCAGGGGGAGCGGACGGGGCGTGGTCGTGACGCAGACTTGCGGGTGGTCCCCGAGCCGCATCCCCATCTGGAGCATGTCCCACGCGTACTGGATGCGCCGCCACGCCGCCGTCTCGTCCGCCCACCCGTAGTGGTGCTGCGGTCCGCGGAGCCGGTCCGGTTCGTCCGCGGAGTACAGCATCTGGATAGCGCCGTTGGGGTAGGTCAGCTTTCGTTTCGACGGTTCGTACACGGGGCGGAACGTGGCCGGGGCGCAGGCGAGGATGCCGGACTCCCCCTCCACCATGATGTCCCGGGTGTCCGCTGCGGTGGCGCCGACCAGTGCGCCGCGCGGGTACTTGCTCGCCTGATCGATCGACCATTCCGCCCCGCACCGTGTCTTGCCGAACCCGCGCCCGGCGCACAGGAACCAGACGTCGTAGGAGACGGCGGCCGGGTCGGGCCAGCGCTGCGCCGCACGCGCGTGCTTGCCCCGGCGCCCCGGGTGCGGGGTCCCGTCGCAGTCGGGGCGGTCGCACAGCCACGGCACCTTGCCGTTGTCCATGTCCTGTTCGATGCGCTCGGCGACTTCCAGTACCCGGGCCAGGTCCGCGGGGGACAGCTTGAGCAACTGCGCCCGGGTCAGGCTCACTCCGACTCGGCCTTCCTCGCCATGATGTCCAGGATCCTGTTCACGGCCTCTTCATCGGTGCGGGACAAGTTCTCCTTGAGCGTCAACGCCGTCTGCTGCACCTTGGCCGCCGCGGTGAACGCGGACGTCCAGCGGATCGACGGGTCGTGCCCCGGCTTCCAGAGCAGCATGGATTCGGCCAGGTGATCGAGCAGCTTTTCCGCCACGTCCAGGTGCCGGTTCCGCACCCGGCTGTACGCGTCGGCCTCCCCGTCCACCCGGGCAGTCGTCATGTACGTGTCGTACGCGGAGGCGCGTCCTACCCAGTCGAATTTCTGGGACCACCGCGACAACAGTGAGCGCGACTTGCCGACGACGCGGACCGTCTCGTCCAACGACCGGTTTTCGGCCCCGAGGAGCATGTACTCCCGGAACGCTGCGTACGCCGGCGACGACTCCCCCTCTCCCCGGGTCCACGGGTAGGTCTCGCCGAACTCCAGCTGTTCACCCTCACCGCTGCTCACGCCGCCTCCTTGCACATCACGTACGTCTCCCCGAGCCACTGGACCGTAGTAGGGGTATACCCGTCCGGGCACATCACGGAGTCTCCTGCCTGGCCCGGGTCACCCTTCGGTCCCGGAGGTCCAGGAGGACCCGAAGGGCCCGTGTCCCCCGCGGGGCCAGGCGGACCGCTAGGGCCCACGGCGCCCGGCGCGCCATCCTGGCCGTTCGCTCCTGCCACTCCGTCCTTGCCCGGCGCACCGTCCTTGCCCGGCTGTCCCACTGGTCCCGCAGCGCCTGTAGCTCCGGGGGTACCTGGCGTTCCGTCATCTCCGTCGGACCCGTCCTCTCCGTCCCGGCCGGTGTCCCCGTCGGATCCGGCCTGCCCCGTCGGACCGGGAGGACCCTGCGGCCCCCGGTCCCCGTCGGTCCCCGTCTCGCCCTTGGGCCCTGCGGTGGGCACACCCCCGAGTTCACGCACCTGTTGCGCGAGTGCGTCACGGTCGGCCCGTGCGGAGTCCAGGGACTCCGAGACCTGGCGGACCTGGACTATGCCGTAGGCGATGGCCACGCACACGGCAACCATCGCTATCCAGAACGCCCATGCGCTGCGCCGGGTCCCGGTCACGTCGTCCCTTTCGTAATCAGCCACACGAGCAGAGCCACCAGGAGGGGGCCCGCAATGGACGTGATCATGATGCGGGTACGCGACGTCTGCGCTTCCCGCAGGTCTCGTATCTGCTCGTTCTGGCGGCTCTCACGCTCGGCCGCCAGCAACTGGTCCGCCGTCCGCTGTTCCTGCGTGACATAGGTGTGGGACGCGCCCTCCAGCCGGGCCAGCGCCGCGTTGGTGAGATCCACCTTGGAGCCAAGTGTCCGGATCATCTCCCCCACACTCGGCTCCTCCAGCGGAGGCACGCCGCTACTCGGCCGCGGAGAGGAGGCGGAGGTCCACCCGGGGCACGGTGACCGGCTGGTCTCCGTTGTTCCGCAGGGTCACCTTCAGCTTCCGCCCCGCCGGAAGGAAGCCGGTCATGGACACGTTGGCCACGTACGCCTCCGCCTGCGTGAACACGTCGGCCGTGGAGGAGGTGGAGTTGGTGGCGTCGGCCAGTTCCTGGACGGCCAGCACGCCGATGCGCACCGGTGCGCCCGCTCCGGTGGCCGGTATCCAGACGGACACGGTTCCCGTGTACACGGCCGCGGAGGACAGGAGCGTGTACCCGCCCTCCCCGTGCTCGTTGGGGTCGTCGCGGATGTCCGTGGTGAAGTACACCATCCGGTCGGCGCCGGCCGGGATGGTGAGGGACTCGGGGCGGGACAGCTGTGTCAGTCGCATGTCGGACACTCCAGTGCCGGGCGTGGTCGGCGCCGGCGTAGTCGGGGTGGTGGGCGTGGTCGGGGTAGTGGGCTCGGTCGTGTCGCCGGGGGACCAGGAGGCGCCGTGCGCCAGCCTCTCGTCCACGTCCGCCCGGAAGGGGTCCATGGAAAAGGACGGATCGATCTTCCGCCCCGTCACCTCCTTGTGGCCCGCGATGGATTCGGCCGTCCACTTGTGGTGTCGGCAGATGGCTGCGGCCCACCGGACGGACTGGTCGTACTGGTCGGCCAGGTACGGGTCCTTCCAGTCCCCCTTGTTCTCGATCTCCAGGCCGTAGAGCCGGCTGTTCCCGTCCACCGCGTCGGGCCCCGGTTTGGGGTGGCGGCCGTCCTCGGCCACCAGGGAGTCCAGCGCGTTCTTCGCGATCAGTCCGGCGTGGTTCGTGCGCCCGTATCCGGGGATGACGACGCGTCCGGCCTTGGTAGCCAGGCCGTGGCACAGCGGACCGGGGAGGGCGGTCGTCCCGTTCCGCACAAAGGTGTCCATGGTCTTGGAGACGCCGGCGGTGTGGTGGATCAGGACCCCGTTGACGGGACCCCACGCCCCTTTGTGGTTCCGGTTGTGGGTCCGCCAGCCGATCATCCCCTCGACGCGTACCCCCTCATTCCGGAGCGCCCTGATGTACTGGTCCGGTGTCATCGGTGTCGCCATTTCCGTCCCCCTTCTGTCATGTCGACTTCATGACAGCATACTGACAGAGAGCCCGTCCGTAGCTGATACGGACGGGCTCTCTGATGCACCGTGGGGACGGATGCGTCCCCAGGTTAGCGGGTCATGCTCCTGGTGGCTCCGGTGCCTTACCGGCCACGTCGGGACGAGTCGGGCGCGCCGACTCCAGCAACTCGCCGACCGCCCACCAGAGCCCCCCGAGGAGGATCAGGAACATGATCCCGTGCGCGATGACGTCCACGGTGACGGCCGGGGAGAGCGCCGCCTCCAGGAGGTAGAGACCTGCGATGGATGCGAGCGCCAGATACGCCCCGGAGAGTATCGCGTACCGGGCCAGGTCCCGCCGCTGTTCCTTGCTCATTCCGTCCCCTTACATGGCTGGAGTGCCTGCCCCGTCATCATGACAGGACAGACACTCCAGTGTCAATCAGCCGTGGAGCGGAAGCGGGTGCGCGCAGGCGCAGGGCGCACACCAGTAGACGGGCTCAACGGCGAACCTCGCACCGCTCACCCGGGCCAGGATGGAACGTAGTCTGCGCATTGCCGTACCTCTTCTCAACTCGGTGACCTGCGACGATCTCCCCCGAGAGGGGGGCGACGGTGGGGGAGGGGAGTGGTTCGTTGGGCAGTGCACGTATCTGCATCGCGATCCACAGAGCGCACGGGATACCGAGCACCGGGGCCCACCGGAGGAGGACCCACCAGCCGGCGACTTTGGCCAGGAAGAGGAGGACCCGCCCCCACCGCCACCGCCACGGGGGCCGCACCCGGGGCCGGTTCACGGCCCTTCCTCTTCCGGCACGCAGCCGGGGCACGGACACGGGCCGGGCGCCTGGCACGCCTCGCGCTCCTCGGCGGAGCGACGCAGGTCGATGCGTCGTCGCCGGGCGTCTGCCTGCGTGCGCTTGACGGCCCGTCGGTGCCCACCCTGGGACCTCTTCCGCGTCATGCTGCGCCGCCCGGGAACCACTGGCCGGCTGCGTTCACCGCGGAGGCAAGAGGGATGGCCATGGCGGCGCTGATGGAGGCCACGGTGCCGGTGAGGATGCCGCAGAGCACGCCCCGGTTGATGCACCGGACGGTCCACGCGGATGTCTTGGGCCGCCTGCGGATGGCGAGGATGACGAACGTGGCCACGAGCATGACCATCAATCCGCCGTTGGTCAGGACCATGCGCTGTCCGCCGAGACCGATGTTCGCCCGGGTGCCGCCCACGCCCCAGATGAGTGCGCCGTCACCGACCCACCCGACGCCCCACAAGGTGAAATTGGCCAGCCACCCGACCAGTCCGCCGACACCGAGAATGACCAGCATTCCGTAGCAGTAGGACAGGGCCAGGGGGGCCAGGGTGAGGATGGCGTCCTTGACGCCGCTCTTCCCTTTCTTCGACCCCTGGAAGGCTCCGAGACCCGGCCACCATTCGGCCAGGATCCCGAGCAAAAGCGCAATGCCGAGTGCGCAGGACCCCATGGTCGGCGCAGCTGTCCACCAGTTCATTTCGTACCGTCCCCACGGTTCAGTGATTGTGCTTGCGTTCGTGTGCTGACCCGAGCTCCATGGCGCCGCCTATCGCGTCGGCCTCCGCCTCCGGTTCGCTCGGGTCGTAGAACCCGTACCGTTTCCAGTTGCATCCGTCCGCGACACAGGAGGTGGCCCACGTCCCTTGCGGTCCTCCTCCGACGACCCGGGCGTCCCATCGTGTTGCGTGACGGGACGCCCGTATCGACGTCACAGCCACCCCTCGGCGTGCTCGTGCTTGCACGCCGCGGTCAGCCGCTGTGCCCGTGCCGTGCCCGAACCGATGCCCGACTTCATGGCGCGCACGATGCCGTCACCGCCTCCGTGCTTGGTGAAGACGTCGCGCGCCGTGTCCATGTGCGCCGTGTCCGACGCGAGGATCCGGCCGGCGGACACGTGCTCACGGTTGCGCGTGCTCGTGTCCGGGGCCGTGTCCGTACCCGTGTCCGTCGGCGTGCCCGGGTACTGCTCGGGGAGCGGAGGCACGGCGGTGAGCACGGGCGTGCTCGTGTCCGTGTCCGTGCTCGGGGTGTGCTCGTACGGCTCCACGCGGTCCGTACCCGGGTGGTACGACACCATCGGGACCGAAGCGGGCACGCGCACGGACACACCGTTACGGGGCGCAGCCGCGGGCACGGGCCAGTCCTTGAAGAGGGAGCGTGTCCGCTCCGCGTGCTCGGCCAGGAAGTCCGTGTCCGCCTCGGTGAGCGTGTCCGGGACCGTGCTCGGGGCCGTGTCCGGGACCGTGCTCGGGGCCGTGTCCGTGTGCCTGAACCGCTCCGTGCACGCGTGCTCCTTGTGGTGCTCCAGGTGGGCGGCCGGGCACTGTGTCCAGCCACACCAGTCACACGTGACCGTGTCCGCAGGCGTGCCCGTGCTCGTGTCCGTGCCCGTGCCCGTGCTCGTGTCCGTCTGGTCGGCGTAGTCCAGGGCGGGAACGCCCGTGACCGTGTCTGTGCCCGTGTCCACGCCCCACAGCTTCCGCTCCCGCCACGTGCCCGGGTCCCGGAGGGAGTGGACACGCCAGAGCACGAGCGGTGCGATGGCGGACACAGCCGTAATGAGTTTCCAGTTCATATCGATCAAGTCGGCCGCCTCCAGGTGCGAGGCGGCGTTGACGGAGATCATGGCGGCCACCGCCACGAGCACCTCCCGGTTCCGCTGGAGGGCGCGCACCACGTACGCGTCCAGCGCTCCGGGGACGGCGGCGGCCACGAACGGGTCCATGCCGGGAATGGCCATTGCCAAGTCGTGCTCGGCCTTGGCTGTGAAGACGATCGCGCACGCCATGGACACCCACTTGAGTGCGTCCAGTCCCCGCGGTGGACGCCACATCAGTTGCCCCCTGCGCGCGTGCACGGGCATACCTCGCGGTCGCCCACGGTGACCCGGCACCCGTACCCGTTTTCGTCGTGGTCACCGCGGACGTGCTGGCACCCGTCGCGGAAGTTCTGTCCGCGCGCGTGCCCGGCGCACAGCAGGAGGTCCGTGTCCGTGTCCGGAATTTCCGGGAGCTTGCCGAACGCCACGAGCGTGCCGCTCTTCAAGCACCCGCACGGCCGGTGCCCGTGCGCACCCTGACACCCGTACGCGTCGTTACTGTGCCAGGCTCCCGCGTGCCCGCACGGGCACATGTCCCAGTCACTCAGGATCGTGTCCGTGCCCGTGTCCGTGCCCGTGTCCGTGCCCGTGTCCGTGTCCGTGCTCGGGGCGGGCACGCCCATGGCGGCGGCCGACGCGCCGTGCTCGGGGCAGGCACGGTCCCAGTCACAATTGGGTCCAGGTGTGCCCGGGTTCCACCCGCACGCGGTGACCGTGTCCGCCGGCGTGTCCAGGTCGCAGGCGCACCGCCACGGACCGAACGGACCCTTCAAGAACTGCGGGCACCGGCCGATGTGCGGGGCGTGCTCGCACCCCGAGCACGCGACGGTGCCCGTGTCCTCCGCCGTGTCCGTGTCCGTGTCCGTGCCCGTGTCCCGTGTCAGCCACGCCTCGAACCGGCCGGCCGCCTCCAGGATGGAGGCCTGCGTGCGGATGTCCGTGTCCCCGACGTACAGGTGGCCGGCGGCGGCCAGTCGACACGCGTTGTCCAGTGCGACGGCCCTGATCTGTTCCCGGTCCATCTCTTCCCACTTCCTGTCAGACACGACACTGGGGTGCCGTGCCTGTCCATAGTGACAGTCACGACACCCCAGTGTCAACCGTTTCAGTTAGCGAGTCGGAACCCCGGACACGCGCACGCCGCCGTGTCCGCTGCGGACCAGCATCCGTGCGCGTCGTGCCACCCCATCGTGTGCGCGCACGCCGTGTGTCCGCAGAGCGCGAACCGCAGCGGCTCCGGTTCCCACGGCAACCAGTCCGCCGGCCCGTACCCGGTGAGGAACCGGTAGCGGACGACGCCCCTGTCCCGGTACGCGGACATCGGTATTGCCGACGCCCCCACCCGCTCGGCCAGATCGATCACGGACCGGCGCTCCTCGGGAGGGATGACGGTGGCGGTGATCTTGGCCTGGATCCAGAGCGTTGTCTCCGCCCCGACGGCCACGACGTCCACCGCACCCCGGGACCCCGAGGACCGGTGCGCGATGTACCCGTACCGGGTCAGGTCCCGCATGATCATCAACTCAAAGCCGGCGCCCTGACGATTCGTGTTCCTCGCCCGTCTCGGCTTGGCCACCGTCTTGACCGGCTCCCGGCTTCCGCTACCGCTGGACCCGAATCCCATACGGCACACCCTCTCTCAGCTTTCCTCGGATGCGGACGACCGTGCGGGAGGAAACCCCGACACGCTCCGCTATCTGACGGGCGGACAGGCTCTCCGTCCGCTCCAGGTAGGTCACGGCGTGGAAGACGTCCACCCGCCGTGGTTGCTCGGGACGGTCCCCGTGGACGAGACGGTCCACGGCCATCTCGTCCGGGTGGTGCCCCGGTTCTCCGCGGTGCCGGATGTGCGCTTTACGCTGGCACTCCATGCACCGGTACCGGTGTCCGTCGTCCGTGCGTGGCCGACCCTCCACGGACAGGTCGTGTCCGTTCCCGCAGAAGGGGACGGGCGGGACCCATGCCTCCGTCGTCATCCCCGCCCCTCCCTCTCCGCCGTCTCGACTTCCCGTGCCTCCAGCCACCGCAGCACCCTGATACGTGCGGCGCGCTCCCGCCAGTGGTCGGACACCAGGAACGTCAGGGCCCGGATACGGGCGTCGGCGTCCTGGACCCGGGCCGACGCCCGGAGGGCGGAGTCCGCCCACCTCGCGTCGAATAAGGCTCCGGGGTCCGTGACGGGAAGCGCGTGACGCGCCGCCATCACGACGCCTCTCCCCGCTTGGCCGCCTCCCAGCGGGCCACCTTGGTGGAGTGGAGCGAGGCGATCCAGAGACGTCCCTCCGGGGACAGCTCCCGGGCGTGGCGTGGCGCCGTAAGGGGGACGGCCCCGAAGGTGCGCACCGAGGAGTCCACGCGCCGGTTCGCGTACTTCCACATGGCCGTTGCGATGCGGCGCCGGCGGTACTCGGGACTGACCCACACGTAGCGCACCTCGCCCCCGACACGGCGCCAGGTGAGGTGCCCGACGGCGCGGTTCGCCACGTAGGCGGTAACCGTGTAGTCCGCCGCGTCCGCGGAGAAGCGGCATGTCGTCTCCTCCTGGACCCGGCACTGGTTTCCGGAGAGGCGGACGTGAATGAGCGCCGGGTCCGTCGGGCGCCACGGCTTGGAGTCGGTGCGGGCGCGGGGAGCGAACTCCACGGGCGTCCCGTACACGCCATTGACGTCGGCCACGATGACGGCTCCGCGGCTGCGTGCGAAATGAAGGACCCGGCTGTAGTTCCGGCGGTACGTGGCGGGGTGCGCCGGGTCAAGGTTCTGGTTCCGTTGCATGACACTGCCCCCTGTTGTTCAGGTGCCTGGTTCTGGCACCCCTTATGCCCCGGCCGGCGAACCGGTCGGGGTGGGGACTGCGGTCGTGCGGGTCAGGGACGGACGACGACGTGGTCCACGACCCTGGTTCCGTTCTGGTCCCGCCGGGTCACCTCCGCCAGGAAGCTGGTGTCCAGAGAGCGGGCGCTGATCTGGGTAAATCCTGCGAGCTGCGCCGACTTGCCCCAGACCCTGCGGACAATGCCCTCCGGTGACCCGCCCTGGTACGTGCGCCCGCTCCGGCGGACCCGGATGCTAGCCACGCGGGACTCCCGAAGCGATCGGCTCCCACTTACCCGTGAGGCGGTCCAGCCCGAACCAGGACCCGTCCCGGTCCCTTGTCGCGTAAGCGTTCGTCAGGTTGTTCGACGCGCGCCACACGGAGACGTTTCCCGGAGCCCCGAGACCGTCCAGGAATTTCCTTGCCTCTCGGAACGTAGTGGACCGCTGTTCCCGTCCAGCACGCCGTTGCCCTCCCTCCTGGATAAGGGTCTCGCTGGCGTAGAAAACCGTCAGAGCGTTCCGGGGGATACGCGTCGTCATTCGTCTGTCTCCTCGGTGCCGTGCTCCGTCTTGATGTTTCAACTATGACAGGGGTGGCACCGGAGTGTCAAGCCCATTCCGCCCACTGGTCCATCACGTCGGAGGCCTTGGTCACCGAGATGGCGTCGGACACGGCGCCGCACTTC
>Ga0247819_10001381_pt1 | contig 13184 bp, 13 predicted proteins | sample 13C_Xylose_Day6_FD_193428 | JGI IMG/M metagenome (GOLD analysis project Ga0247819, IMG submission 193428) | Soil microbial communities from agricultural site in Penn Yan, New York, United States - 13C_Xylose_Day6 | ecosystem: Environmental > Terrestrial > Soil > Agricultural land | place: USA... | reverse complement strand
TCCGGTTCCTACGGGCGGTGCAGAAGCTCAAATCCCGGGTATGCCGGGTGGCGGGCAAATGCCTTCTCGTGATCCTTACGAACCACTGGCACGACCCAATGCACCCCAAGCAGCAACCGGGGACGTACTGGTTCGTTCGCTGGACGTCCAAACGCAAACCCTCGGCGTGCTGCAAGGCATTCGAGCGCTGATGGAACGTTTTGTAGGAGGTGAAGCTGGACCTGGTAAGCCGATGACACCTGATGAAAAACTGCGACAGGAAGCGCGAGAGCGCACAGCCCAAGCAGACCAATCCACTCGGGAACGAGTGAATTCTCCAACCAACACACCTGAGCCTGCGGTTCCTTACCTGCGGCAGATTTAATAGGGAGCTCAAATGGGCATGATAAGCCAGGCGATGGGACTCGAAGGGGTCCTGGATCGCCAGTGGATGAACAGCGCCTTTTTGGCAGGTTCGTACGTGCAAAACGAACTGGATCGTCGCGCATCCACGTTCACCGACGCATCTATCGACTTTACGGACACAATGATTGGAGGGTCGTTGTGTATCAACCCGATCCCCCAATTCACCCGTAGTGCCGATGTGCGTCGGCCCGGCACGAAGGTGGGTCGGTATTGGCAGGAGGCCATCAAGTCGAATTGGCAGGTCATCAACGTGCGGTTGGGGGTTCCGGCCTTCAACAGCTTGATCTTGTTCGTGACGAACTTCTACAACTCCGAAGCCGGGATTCTCGCCCGCTCAGGCAGCTCGCCGAGTACAGCGTACTCGATTGGTCGCGTGGGTGGTGCGATCGTCTCACTGATGAGTTGGAAGCTCCAGGCTGTGCGCATGCTCGCCCAGGGCTACCAGTTCTTCACGGGTAAGGGCAGCTCGAAGTTCTACACCGTCAAACCCGCGATGCCTTTGTTTTGGAACGCGGCGCAGACGATGGCGAACCAGATCGCAGTCTACACCGGTATCGTACCTCGAGTAATGGGCGCTGACCCTAGCGTTACCAAGAAAACGGGGTACGAGTTCACCCAGGCTGACATCAAGAAGATGGTGGAAACACAACCGCTATTGTTTCACCGTAGCGGCACCATCGACATTCTGTCTGTTGCACAACGCGCGCAGCGATTGGCGCGTTCGCAATTGCAGATGATCGACGCGATGGTTGACCAGGGTCGAAACGGCAAGGACATCGTTGCAGCACTGACAGCACAAGGCTCTCAAACCCCGCCTATGAAAACCCAGGATCACCTGGGTTATCTGGATACGTGGTTCAAGGCAAGTGCTTCCGGGGCGAACAAGACGATTGGAGATTTCGCGGCTGATGAAGTCGCGGACGTCCCTACCCTCGCCAAAGAAGGAGCTGACACAGGCTTTGCGAACTTCCTCAACGCCGAGTTTGATGACGGCGCGGCGTTCGTAGGTCTACGTGTCAATCCGGTGTCCGGGGTCAGCGACAGTTTCTCCAATACCGTTGGGGAGTCGGAACTGGCCAGCACGTTGAACAACATGGCCTCAGGGGCTAAGAACCTGCGGTTCACGTTTGCCAACGGTAACATCCATCCGGTGGTCAACGGGATCAAGGACTCAATTGGACAATTCCTCCAAGGCGGTGCTGATTCCATTGGCTTTGGCGGTATCGTTGCGGCGTTGACTGGCGGGGCGTTCACGGACGTGCCGAGCATGTGGAAAGGCAGTAGTGCCAATCTGCAAGGTGCGTCGTACACGATCCCGTTGGTGAGTCCGTACAACCACCCGTTTGCGAAATACCTGTTTTGCGATATCCCGTTGTCGATCATCTTGGCAATGGGCCTACCGCTCTCGACGGGTAAACAATCGTACACCAGCCCGTTCATCTGCGAAATCTACGACAAAGGTCACACGCAATCGCGTTTGGCTATCGTGGACCAGATTACGGTTCGTCGGGGTGTCAACACCTTGGCATACAACCGCAACATGCGGGCCATGGGCTACGAAGTCAGCATCAGCTTCAAGTACCTCGACAACTTGATTCACATGCCGATTGCGCAAGGGATCAGTCTTACCGAGACGGTCGCTCGTACGATCACGACTGGTGGCGTAGGCTTGGTGACGTCACTGGCTACCGGGTTGTTTGACGATGACTCGATGTGGTCTGACTACATCGCTACGCTTAGCTCCGTAGGGTTGGCCGATCAGGTCTACCCGTCCCGGAAACTGAAACTGGCGATGACGCGTGAAATGGTGAAGTGGGATCAGATGACGAGTCCGACTCGTTTGATGAGCTTCTTTGCCGATAGCGCTATCGGGGAACTGGCGAAGATGTTCTACGCTGGTACTATCCGAAATTGATCGCGGCATAAAAGACGGCATAGCCAGGAGCCCCGTAAAGGGCTCCTGGCGTTATGCCGCTTTCATTTGGTACTTCGCTACTCTACCGTTCGTAGCGCGTCTTAAAGAGCCGTTTAATGCTGTCTCTGACGGTGTCTCGCGGCAGAACGTCGGTGGCGAGCAACATTTGCATCTCCACGTCTTTCGTAATGCTCGCGCCGTCGCGCATCAGCAGTTGAAACGTGCCACTACCCGAACGCAAGAACATCGCGCTCTTAATCGGAGTAGGAGCAGCAGAACGCAACTCCGTACGCCAGTTAGGATTCACTTTGTCCAAAGTAGCCACCAGATCCCGGTAGACTTCTTCGGTCGGTTTTTGCTGCGCTGCGTAGTCCAACTGGTATTGTTGGATAAAGTCCCGAACCACGGTAGGCTGAGCAGAGTAAAGATTACCCGGCCCAACGTAGTCGTTGATTTCCCTCAGTAACTGAGTGTCGCTGTACCGAATCGCACTCGGCAGGGAATACATCGACGTGCGCATGACGATGTTCACGTCACTGACAGTCGAGTTCACTGCGGTAAGCATGGAAGGCAATCCCAGATCCTTCGCTTCGATCACGATACTGGCCAGGGCGCCAGCTACACCGTCGGTATCGGTGTATTTCATCATTTCCGGATTGTTTGTCACGTTATTGACAAACCGGCTAAGACTATTGATGTCTTCGAAGTTCGTAGTCGACACTTGGTGCGCTACGTTATTCAGCATCACGACTTGACCGCCGTAGTCCTGAAGAATTGAAGACGCTGTATCCCGATACGATTCGGGCAGGATCTTCAGGAGCGGGCCGTTCTTACCGGACGCGGCCATCAGACGATCCAGGATCGCTTGTGGATCTTTGGACTTGACCGCGGTAATAAGCGGTAGCAACCGAGCTCCAGCTTTCGCCCCTTCAGCGATCGCGGACAGGTTTATTCCCAGAGACTTAGCTTTGTCCTGGAAACTGTTGACAATACCGCGCCCTTTTTCCTTGTAAACGTCGACCGTGGCCAAAGCTTCGGTAGGCTTGGTAACCACGACAGGGACTGTGAGCTGTTTCGGATTATCGAGGTTAAGTGCCATTGCTTGCCTCAATGAAAAATAGCAAAAAATAAAGACCGGTATGCTAACCCTAGTAGGCCCTCACGGGGCGCTACTGGGGCTAGCTACTGGTGGACATACTATCAGTCTTCGTCTTTTACGACCAGGTCACCGGGACGCGGGACGTTGCCAAACTTAGGAGCGGAGTCCAGATCAGCTTCGACTTCCTCGATTTCACGTTCGGAGACTGGCGTAGGCGCGCTGAACTGAATCGTGTCGGATTCAACCCGGATCGGCTTGCCATCTTTATCGTACGCTTCGAGGATGAGCTTGTACTTCGACATTTCCAGGAACTGCATGCCGCGATTGAAAGTTCGAATCGTGATATACGGACTGGTGAATGCTTTGGAAAGATTACCCCGTTCGCTACTGGGGCTTTTCATTTGTTGTCCAGCGGCTATCATCCGCTTGACATACGAGACCAGCATCTGACGCCAGGTCTTGCGCTTGGGACGACGCAACACCAACAGCCGGCGAAAGATTTGGGTCAGTACTTCATCGCAGTCTCGGATCTTACTGGCCTCGCAATCTGGTGAGGCCAATATTTGCTCCAAAACCTCGCTGGGTTTTTCAGCCATGGTAGGTTCCTTTGGTAAATCAGATCTGTTCAGCCGATTTCTCAGCTGCAATCAACGCTTTCGTCAGTTTCACTAAAGCGAAAGCAAACGAAGCGGTGTTGATTCGGTAGGTGATAAAGAACGACTTGTGCTCGCCCTCGGTTAAAGCCAAGGACAAAAACTCTTGCACGGCCAGCACATACTTCTCCAACATTTCACCAGGATCGAGATAGCGATCTCGTTCGTCGATGAAATAGCGTGCTGGAGATTTCTCTGAGATAGGGAAGGCTAAGGGCGCCTGGTATTCTACCTTGCGAGCCAAGCGTATGGCGTTGCTAATCGTGGATAAGAAGTCAGCGAAGGTTTCGCCCACAAACGGGAAAGAACGAATGTCAAACAGTTGCAACTCATGAGGGGCCATTCCCTGATAGTACAGCACCAGCTCCATGCAATAGGAATGCACGTCGTTGGCATTGGGTTGGTAATCCAAATCGACTACGGGTGGTGGCTCGGTCTGCGAGCTGAACCATTTTCCTTTCAGAAACGATAGCAGTTTTTGCATGGCAGACTGGCTAGTTAAAAGGGGGTTATCATATTCGTATGTGAAAACTTACGTCACGCTAACTGGGCTTTTCACGGTTCAGAGTGATGATATATGCGTGAATCAATCTAGTTTAGAGAGGTAGAGCTCATGAGCGAACCAGCCGCTTTGCAAGTGAAAGAAACGGGCAAGCCCAAAGGCAACACCCGCCCCGTGGACGATGAGATCCCCGTCGCTCACCTGGCGCCTATCCCGCACAACGTGTCGCTGGATAAGAACATCGCCGACTCGGACATGGTCGACGTTGGTAAGCGCCACATGTTTGCGCTTCTGGACCACTCAGCCAAGACGCAAAACATGAACCTGCGTTCGAGTATGCGTCTGCACCTGGAAATCGCTACCGCGGTAGTGAGCACCGGTCACACCGGCATCAAGCTGGCCCAGGAAGCAGAATCTGCCGGGTTGGTGGCTGATGGTGCGGCACTCCTGGTCAACGTGTTCACCCAGGTCAAGTCCACGTTGGACAACCCCCTCGTTCAACGTGACGGACAACAAGCCCCATCGCGAAACCTGGATATCGGTGAAGCACCGGAAGACTTCATAGTCAAACCGGGTGAAACCCAAACCGGTACTCACGACATCGACCCTAACGAGTTCAAGGATCAACTCGACGCGGCGATCGCTACCGGCAAGTGACCAAAAGAGCATAGCGCCAGGAGGTTGTTACCTCCTGGCGTTTATGCCGCCTTAGAAGACGGGGGTGAACTTCGGAGACACAATCGAGAAGTTGTGTACAAAGAGCTGCTGCAACTTGATAAGCGGTGTTGCAGCGTTCTCCAAATCCACGACCGGGTGAACACCCTCGCGCTCCTCGATCTCTTTCATCGATTCATGGGTGTGCGTTCCCGTGAGGTCGATTGCCGGTACGTGAAGCTGAACATGAGCCACCGTGCGGATCTGGAAGTTCTTGGTCTGAGCTTCCATCCAATCCAGACCGTGATAGTCGAACATCACGTTCACGAACCGATCCACCCAGGACGTTGTGACTTCTTCAGGTGAGCGGCAAAATACCTTCACCTTCAGTAAGTTTGGCGTCGTGATCCCTCGTCCGATAAACTGGGCGAATTCATCACTCCATTCCTTGGTAAAGAGGTAGGGCCACGTGTTGATGAAAAGTCGTGGTGTGGAACGAAAACCCTGTACTAGGATCTCGTGCTGGAAACACCGAACGGCTTCTCGAATCAAAGAGAGTACGGGCGTCATCACGGCGTGTTTCAGATCGTCGTGCGTACGTTTGTCGTACTTTTCCTTGAACTCGGCGTGCGATACCGGCGGGAACGTGTCGCTTGCGCGGGAGTGGTATCTGCCATCCAACAAGAGCGGCTCGATTACCCCCGGCCAGTGCGTCTCAAGCACGCTCGCGCGAGTATCGAGTAGTGAATCCAGCGTCGTATAAATCCCACGGGCGTGGACGCTGTCGTTCTGATCGTCGTCCTCGGTCTCGAATGGGATTTGATTGCTTTTGCTTGCCATTAGTCCCCCAAACCAAATTCGAGTGCGATCAGGATCGCGAAGACCAAGTGCTTGTTAGCCTTGAGCAAAACTACGGCGTCCTCGTAATCCGGAATCAAGGAGTCGTAGATCGCAGGCCAGATTCGAGCGTCATCTTCCGCGAGCGGTGTGTTAAGCGACACGGAGAAAGCCAGTTGATTGACCAACTCCGAGTGATCGTACGCATCTCGATAAAGCGAAGCGTAGAAAAGCGACATCACGTGCCGAAACTGGTTCACGTAATACTTTTCGGCGTAGAGTACTTCATCGAACTTACTGAGCACTTCGGCGCTCAAGAAGTTCATGATGTTCTGTTGCGTGATCCAGTCACCGACGGGAACCACGTTAGGGTGGTCTTTCAGTGGCGTGGAGATCGCCGTGAATTTACCGGACTGGCGAAAGCTATGGACTAGCGCCAGTGCGTCTTGTAAAGCGGTCGGTTGCATAACTAGCCTTGGTAGGGTAGGTTCCTCTACTTAGAGGTTGTTATCCAGCATCATGCATGTCAAGAAGATGCGCTGCGTGACGCGAGACTCGACCTCGGTGTCGTTCAAGGGCAAGTCTTCGAGGTCAACATGACCTTTCTCTTCGAACTGGCGCTGGAATTCGCGGAACGAATCCACGTTACCGCCTCGCACGTTCAGGATTTCGGTAAGTGTGTCATCCAGCCCGTAACCCTTCAGAATCTGGGTTTCAGGGTAGGTGAGCTTGCCGCCCTTGGAGAGCGGTCCTGACGGTTGACCAGACAGGTCATCTACGGCGTCGTTGTTCTTGGGAATCGAGATCTTGTCAATCAGGATCTGAGCCTGGCGGCGATCCATGACTTCCAGGATCATGTACTTGTGCGGCGTGAGATACTTCGGCAGACCATTACCCGGATTGACCCAGAGGCGCTCGAAGAAAGCTACGCCCCATTTTTCACCCAGGGCAAGGTTGCGGTCGATGTCCAGCTTCGCTTTGTGAAAGATCGGCGCGACAACAGCCAGGCGCAGCTCCCCTTTTTCGAGGGCTTCGATCCACTCGTCGAACTCTTTGTCCGACATTCGCTTGAACATCGCTTTGTACAGCTCGCCGTTCGGACCACCCGGCAAGATTTGCTCCAGACCAGCCAGAGCGACTTTCTCAGCAGCTGCGCGGTTACCCGGCATAATGAATACCTCTCAATAATGGATAGTGATTGTAGGCTTACCCAGGCGTTGCATCTGTTCGATCATGTTGGCGGTCCCCTTGGACTGCTGAGTCCAGAAGGCTAACAAGATGTCACCGACCTTAGCCATTTCGCCATTACGGATAAACCCGGCTCTTTTCCCGAACTCGTCCCAGTTAGCCGGATACGGTTCGTAGTCATAAGAGTTCAGGTCACACCAGTCTACAATCTGTTTATCCGCTCCTTCCCTGGCCATTCCAGACACGGGCAAAACCCGGATATCGTCAGTTTCAATCTTGGAGATAAGCTGACGAACCAGCCTATCGAAATGATAGTCAGGTATATGCACCCGGCTCCCCGCTACGATTACGCGGATGATAGGCTTGGGAGCAACACCTAAGTAACGTAACGCGGGAGGGATGTTCATTGTTTCTTATTTACTCTTTCAAGAAAAGGCCATAACGGGCTACGGTGTTACCCGTAGCCCGCTACTTAGTACTGCTTAGGCTTCGGTAGCCGGGCCGTCTTGCTCGGCCGCCTCGTCACCATCCTTCTCGACGATGAAGTTGTAGGCCGCTTTCAGGTCCTTGCCAGGTGCGAGCATGATTGCCAGGAAGTAGACCGGGTTGTCGGTGGCTTCCTTGATGGCAGCCTTCTTCAGCTCGATCGAGAGTTCCGGGTCCCACGGATCGACATGACGCAGTTCTTCGTTGTCCAGTTCGAAGTTGCCGATCGTGAAAACGTCCGACGAATCGGAACCAGCGCCCCAGCCGGGGACAGGTACCTTGCCACCGCGATTGATCGCGAGGTTCATGACGTCTGCCAGGAGCTGACGGTTCTGCGCGCCGACGACGACCGATGCGAAGTACTTCGGCGTGACCAGACATTCAGCAACCATTGCCTCGGAGATCTCCGGGGTAACGTTGTTCAGGTCCAGGTAACGCAGCGCTTCGTTTTCCATGGGGTAGCCGCCGAAATAGGCGACAACCGTCGGTGTCGATTCGTTCTTCAAGATCTCGGGATCGATCACCGCATGATCATCGCGACGCAGGTTGTCGTACGAGAGGTTGCTCTCGGCCAGCTCGGCAGGCACCGCATCCGGCGTATCACGAACGTGGTCCAGATCGCCCACGGGGGCTTCCGGTTCAGCAGCGCCGCCCAAACGAGCAGCAGGCGCCACCGGCGCTTCCGGGTCACGACCGGACATACCCATGGGCAAGTCTTGATCGATCATGAACGGGATCACGACCAGTTCCAGCATCACCAGCCAGTTCGACAGCTTGTCGTCCGGAGTCAGCACTTGACGGATCTGGATCGAAGGCTTGGCTTCGTGGATTTCCAGGCGGCTCAGGTGACGATGCAGGTGATGGGTCAGCAACACTTGCACGATACGCGGATCGGAGACGTATTCTTCGTCCAAGTCGATCAACCATTCGTCGGGACGGGGATGGTTGCAGAACTGGAACAGACGCGTCACGCCGGCGACCAGGGGATGGTCAACGAACTTGACGTCGACCTTGTCCATGGCGTTCGGATCACGGATCGTGAGGTCCTGCATCTCGATGCCGAGTTGCTTGGCCATCTTGAAGGCCATCGTTTCTTCGATCTTGACCTGGACGTCGGAGACTTCCTTGGCCGTGGTCGTGTTTTCACCCGGCTCGATCAGCTGTTGCAGGCTGTCGATATTGATCGGTTCGCCCGCACCCGGCAGCAGAGGCGTATCCTTTCCGACGTGATAGCCGGAGACGCCGTGGTTCGGCAGCTTAGGCGAACGGATTTCACCTTTGGCAGCAGCCTCGGGATCGATGACCGGCGACAAATCGCAGCCGGTGGTATCGACGATCAGGGTCATGTCAGCACCTTCTCGCTTATCGCCGATACGGCGGACACGAGTTTCGATGTTGTCTTTGATGCTGACGATCCAGGGTTGGTCGCCGTATTGGACGACCGCTTCGTTTTCGGCCAGGGTCTCACCAGCTTTGGCCAGCAGTTGCGTAGCGTCTTCCACCGACAGCAACGTACGGACTTCGGAAACGTGGGCGGGCTTCAGACTGTCGAAGGCGACGAACAAGTTCGAACCGCGGCCTACCTCGAGACCGTCGCCGCCGACCGGAACCAGCGAATCAGGATCGATACCTTCTTCACGCAGGCGCTCACCGATCTGGTCGGCGACAGCTTCAGCACTGGGAACTTGCACTGACAGGGTGCCTTCGGCGCCGATGTTGTTGACGCGGGCCTGGAGCAGTTCTTCGGTTTCCGAACCCAGGAGCAGCGGCATGTCGTCTTCAGCAGCGCTGTAGTACAGCACGGCGCCGTCGTGGATTTCGGCGTAGATGGTTTCGTTGCCCAGCAGCGGACGCAGGAAAATGCGAGCGGCGCTTTCTTGAACGGCGCGGGGGAGTTCGATACGTTGAACGTTTTGCACAATACTTCCTTTTATTTCGGTAGGGGGTTGTTGTTGGTTAATCGACGAGCTGGAGGTCAGCAGGATCGCCGGGGAATTACATTCCCGGTACAAACGGAGGACCGTGTCCCTGACGGTATTAACGAGCGCGGTCTCGACTGCCTTTGCCTTAGCCGGGTTGGCTGTTAATTCTTCGACAGCGGCATCCACGTCCACCGTAAACTCTTTACAGTCGTCGGATTCAGGATTGCACATTTGTCTTCGTCCAAATGCGACAAACGAAATGTTCTTCACCGCCGCGATCTTTCGAGACGATGTAGTACGCGTTGCCAAAGCAAACGATGTTCTCGTTGTCGAGCAATACGTGCGGCGTATTTTTCAGGATCACCGCTTGTTCCTCGTCGGTCAGGTCGATTCGACGATCAGCCATCTGACTCGGTTTGACATCACCACACACATCGCGCATGTTGACCTGAGCACTCAGAAAGCGCGTATGGCGTTGCAACGGCGTGAGTGGTCCGAGCTGACGCGGAACGCCATTAGCACCGCGTTGGATAGTTGACGAAAAAGGTGCTCTCGAAACCTGTTCCCGCTGGCTAGAGGCATTGGGAACTTTGGTCGAACGCATTACGCTGAACCCGGGTTCTCTACGGTCAAAAAGGATTTCCTCGACTTTCTTTTCTTTGTTCGAGAAAGCGTTTTTGAAATCTTCGACAGTCTTGCCTTCATTACCAGACTTTGCCAACCAGTCTTTGAAGGCACCTTCAAAAGTGAGGGGCTGGTTCGGAAACATGTTGGGGACAAGCCACTTTTCCATAACTCGTTGTTCTTCGGACATGGTAGTTCCTTTAGAGGTCTAATCGCGAGGGTGTTTAGCCCTCGCCTATTAGATGTTGCTACCGCGTATTAAAACAGCGGGTCTTTCTTCAGGTGCTTGACCTTGTCCGGCACTTCAGCGTCACGCAGCCAGTACGGTACGTAGCGCATGTGAGCCATTTCCAACAGGTCACGCGACGACAGGAACGGGACGTCCTGCTTGTCATTGTCGTACGTCCACCAGCCGCGGGTAGCCAGGAGCTGATCCCAGTCGTAACCCAGTTCCTTGATCCGAGTGAAGAGATCTTCCATCGACATCACGTAGGCACGTGCACCCTTGTGATATTCTTGGATCTGCGTGATTTCGCAGGTGATGTTGGCCACACGGCGCAAAGCGGCGCTTTCGACCAGCTTATTGCGAACCGTGGTTCGCGACAGGTTCACACCCGGCATCAGGGCGTACTGGTAGTTCTGGTCGTTGCCGACGAAACCGAACTTACGCAGCTTGGCGTAGCGGAATTCGGTCAGGTAATCCAGCAAGCCTTCTTGTTGCGATACCAGGATATCCAGCACGAAGCCAGACGGGCCAAATTTCGAACGCAGCATGCGCAGACGGATTTCGTTCAAGTCGGTCGAACCGGCATCTTGGTTCTCATCCGAGTTGCGCGGGTATTCCGGCGCGTGAGTGGTCTTGTTCTTCAGAACCACCGAGCCGTAGATGTGATATAGCGAGTGGGTGTAGAACGTATAGTCACGCGGTGCGCCCTTCATGACGCCGGACTTCAAGTGCTGAAGCTGAGCCAGGACCGGAGCGTTCGGGTCCATGTTGACGTCTTCGCCCAGGTGAACCGTCGTGCCGATATAGTGACCAGCAGTCGTACACAGGGCTGGTAGTTCTTCGATCAGGCGCTTCTTGTAGCGACCGGCGTTCAACCAGTAGGTGTTCGCTTCCTTGTCACCAATCTTGGTTTCGTCGAGCATCTTTTCGTTGTTGGCCGTACGCCACGCCGAGACCGAGTCGATGGTACCGCCCGTGGGGATCGGCATCATGAAAAGCGATTTGCCGTCGACTTCCAGGAACGGCGTTTCCACCATGATCTTCTTACGGTTCGCAGGCTTGATCTTGTATTCTTCGAGGAAATTCTTCAGGATATCGAAGTGGATTTCACCAGTATGCTGCGCCACGCTGGTGATTTCCAGACGATTGTCATTGATCAGGTGATCACCTTGCCAGTCAGGATGGCCAGCGTACAGGTCTTGACCGCGAGTCTTCGATTTGTTTGATTCCGCATCGTAGAAGCTCGAACGCGAACCGGGGAACCGGCGGATCATCTGACGTTGCGGGAATTCGATGAGTTCGGTCTTGTAGGTGTTACCCAGACCGGTCACGCCGACGAACGGGGTCATGCCGCCGTTCAGAATGTGCTCGCCGTACTTACCCACGACGAATACACCCGAGGGTACGTCCATACCCGCACCGACGTTGATGAGGGGCTGAATGCTGGGGACGGACTCGAAACCAAATCCGGGCAATTCAATTTTCACGGGAAAATTCCTTTAAGGAAGGGATATCGTGAGGACAGAATCCTCGTATTCACAAATTATATAGACCGCCGATTAATTTAAAAGGAGCCGATTTAGCGCTCTTTTTCGCCTACCTGGAAACGCTATGACTCTGCCCCAAACCACCCCCATGAATACCGAACCGGTGCAGGCACCGGCCGAGGCTAAATCCGCTGATCAGAACATGATCCCGGTCGACACGGAACGTGACGTGCAGGATTTGCAAGACGCTCCGATGATCGCCGACGGCAGCGATGTCGAAGTGACGGGCGTTGCCACAGAAGGTTTTCTGAAGGACAAGTTCCCGACGCTGGCTTCGACGTTGGATAGCGTGATCGGTCTGTTGACCAATACCCGTCCGATCGAGCGTCAGCTGGGCGACTTCAATCGCCTGTCGGCTGTGCTGTCCAATACCGACTACATGACCCTGGGCCCGCTGTTGGTTGACGTGCCTGAAGGTCTGAACACCGACTACCTCACGTACCTGAACGTGGTCGAGCGTCTGTACCGCCACGCTGCCCAAGCCCAGAGCGAAGTGCTCACGCCGCTGCAACGTCACCTGGCGCAACTGATCTCCAGCCAACACCATCGTTACGTCTACAACCCGGTGCTGGACAAGAAGATCCGCAAGTTCGCCGCCGAGCGCGAAGTGATCCGCATCGAGCTGAACAAGTGCTTCACCGATTCGGGCAAAACGAAGCTGCACTACGATCGCGCTTTCCGTCGCAACGGCGATTGGAAAGACATCTACAACGTAGCCGAGATCGTGCAAACGCAAACGCTGGTGTCGCCGACTGCCGTGCAAAAGCAAGTGCAAGAGATCAGCGAGCTGGCCAACCAGTTGGTCAAACAAGTCAACGCCGGTGAAGTCCCGGGCATGGACCAGCAGACCTACGTCGCCACCGAGTTCTGGATGCAGGCGGCTGCTGAAGAAGTCTCGTTGATTTCGGTCGGTTACTACCACGCCAACGCGGCGTGCACGTGCCTGGCCAACATCACCAAGCAACTGGTCAAGAACTACGGCTAAGTCGCCAATCGGAGCATAACCAGGCATCCCTTGTGAGGATGCCTGGTTTTATGCCGCTTTCGGTTTCAAGCAAAGATGAGGCCGCGGTCTTCCAAAACACGCGTCACATCTGCTCGCAACTGACGCTCGTCAGAATACAAG
>Ga0247819_10001376_pt1 | contig 13219 bp, 12 predicted proteins | sample 13C_Xylose_Day6_FD_193428 | JGI IMG/M metagenome (GOLD analysis project Ga0247819, IMG submission 193428) | Soil microbial communities from agricultural site in Penn Yan, New York, United States - 13C_Xylose_Day6 | ecosystem: Environmental > Terrestrial > Soil > Agricultural land | place: USA... | reverse complement strand
ATTCAGGGCAGTTCAACATCCGCTCCGTCATCGATGCCAGCAGGCCGCTGGCCTTCGGCCGGTTCCGCATCCGCGATTATCGCGGGAAATACCGGCCGCTCAGCCTGCCGGAAGCCTTCATCTATTCCTCCAACATCGCGATGGCCAAGATGGCGATCGCGCTCGGCCCTGAGAACTTCCGCGCCTTTCTCTCTCGTTTCGGACAGATGTCGCGACTGACGACCGAGTTGCCGGAGAGCGCGCATCCGCAACTGCCGCGCTCCTGGCGCGAGATCGATACGGCAACCGCATCCTACGGCCACGGCATTGCCGTGACGCCGCTGCAGGCGAGCATTGCGGTTGCGGCCCTCGTCAACGGCGGGCGCCTGATCAGGCCGACATTGATCAAAGGCTCTGATGTCGAAGAGCGGGTGCTGGCCGCCGACCTCATCAAGCCGGAAACCGGCGAGGCCATGCGTTTTCTGCTCCGCCTCAATGCCAGAACCGGATCGGCGCGAAAGGCCGAAGTCAAAGGTTATTTCATCGGCGGCAAGACCGGCACGGCCGAAAAGGTCGTCGCTGGACGCTATGCCAAGGATCTCAATCTCACGTCCTTCATGGGTGTCGTTCCGGCCGACGATCCGCGCTATCTGCTCCTGACCATTCTGGACGAGCCCAAAGGGTTGCCGGAAACCTATGGCTTCCGCACCTCCGGCTGGAATGCCGCCCCGCTCGGCGGTGCTGTGTTCGAGCGCATCCTTCCGATGATGAGCCTGATGCCGTCCTTCGACGTCCGGGACGTGAGCTTTCCGTCGATCGTTGCGCAGCAGGCCTATGGTTCCGAGCTGTTTTCAGGTGCGACCCTGCACGGCGCGTCCGGCCATGACACACCCATTGAAGAGCCACTTTGAGGTAAGACGGCAATTGTGACCTGTCAGCCGAATTGCGGCCGAGGGCGAGACCCGCCCTCGGCAAAGTCATCGGAGCAATGCGTTCAAGACCGCTCGAAACGACCCTCGGACACGATCTCCGTCAGGGGTTTCCGCGGGCTCGGCACTTCGCGCTCCCGCAACCCCTCGGGCAATTGCGCCTTGTCGCCGATCCTGCCGATCGCCACGGCGGCTTCAACGCGGTAATCGGACGGCACGCCAAGCTCGGTCCGCGCCCTGTCGTAGTCGAGGCCGGCCATACCGTGCGCCTGCCAACCGGAATAGGCGGCCTGCAGCGCGAGCGCACCCCATGCGGCCCCCGTGTCAAACGAGTGCGTATAGGAAGGCACTTCCTCGCTGGCGCCAGGAGGCAGCAGCGACGTTTTCGACAGCACGAAGATCAGTGCGGAAGCCTCCTTGGCCCAGCTTTGATTGAATGCGTTGAGAATGCCGAACAGTTTGTCCCAATGCTCGGTGCCTCTGCGGGCATAGATGAAATGCCAGGGCTGGGCGTTATAGGCCGACGGCGCCCAGCGCGCCGCCTCCAGGATGCCGAACAGCTCGGCTTCGGAGATCTCCGCTCCGGCATAGGCGCGCGGCGACCAACGCTCGAGAAAGAGCGGGTTGATCGGGTGGCCGGCGATACGCGAATTGATTTCGATGGTCATGGCTTTCCTGTGTCGTGGCGTTGGTTTCAGCCTTCAGCCGCAATCGAAATCACCAGGTTTCGTACCGTTCGCGCCGACGGTTGAGATTGGAAATCTCGTCCGAAAGCTCTGCGATGCGGTCTCGAAGTTCGTTCGTTGTTCCGTCTTCGAAATCATCGATCCCGAAACAATCCCGCGCTTCGTAAAGCTCAAGCTTGCCTTGCAGGACATCTCGGATCGCGCTCAGGCGTTCATATTGCCGCAGGACACTCATGGCACACCTCATCAAAAGCCATCGTTGTCTAGGAAATGCGCAAACAACGGAAAAGGTTTCATTCGACTGCTCGGCTTCAAGCATCCTGAAAATTATCGAGTTAAACAGTGGATTAAAGGAACCTCGACCCAAAGATCGTACCAGGCTTGGAAAAGTGATCCGACGGCGTGCCGCGAGCGCTCGATCTCCGCGCCCGCCGATGCCTAAGGCCGCTCGCCTTGCAGGTGTTGCTCCAGAAACGGCAGATTGTCCTGGCCCCAATAAATCTCGCCGTCATAGCCGAACGTCGGGAACCCGAAGACGCCGCTCTTGAGAGTATGCTCCCGATCGGACGCCCATTTCTCGACAACGTCTGCGGCACTTTCCCGCGCAAGCAAGGCACTGCCATCGAAGCCTGCGCGCGTTGCTACTGCCTCGCGCACCTCTGACCGGCCGATGTCCTCGGCTCGGACCCAGAAGGCTTCCTGCAAAATCTCCGTCAAGGCGAACCAGTCCTTGCCGTCGAGATAGGTGGCAATCACCATCCGTGACGCAGGCGTGGGATCGGCGAGCGGCGGACGGCCGTCGAGCAGAAGTTCCCTGCCCCGCACACGGCTCCAGCGCTTCAGGTCGCGCGTGCCGTACGCTCGTCGCGCCTGCGGCCGATTGCGCGAGAAGATGCCGCCGTTTTCCTCGACCACCGTGGCCATGTAGGGCGTGATTGCCGCTTCGTGCCGGCGTGCGAGAGCCGCAAAGGCTTCAAGCCCGATGAACGACCAGGGCGAGCCGATCGAGAAGAAGTAGTCGATGCTTTTTGTCACAGTCAGATCTGCCTCATGGGTTTTGGATCTGGGATTGTAGGCAGCGGCCTAAGCCGCCGCCGGGTTCGCTGACAGCGTTCGAGCGGCCTCGCCCTTCGTCGGCGACCAGCCAAGCTCCGGTGCGATGCGCGTAAAGACATCATCGAGGATCTGGCGATACTCGTCGTGTTCGAATTCGTAGGGCAGTTCGAGCCTGAGTTCGCGCACATGCGGCAGGATCGGATCGGCCAACAGCCGTTCGAGGATCTGCTCGGACGTACCGACGAGATCGCTGGCAAACAGCGTGCGCCGCTCGCCCTGTGGTGTCAGCGTGCGCTCATGCCGGCTGGCGGCGTAGTCGAGATAGCGGCGCCGGGTGCTGGCGTTGGCGCCATCGAGCGGAACGATGACGCGCCCGAGCGCGACGCGTTTCTCTGCGCCGCCAGCCTGCCGATAGGTTTCGAGCTGGCGTGCCTGCGCCTCGAAAAAGTCGTTGGTCTGCTCGCCTGTCGTGACGTTGCCGATCAGGAGATTGAAGCCGTTCTCGCCGGCCCAGCGGGCGGAGCGCAAGGAGCCGCCACCGTACCACAGCCTGTCGACAAGCCCCTTGGCATGGGGTTGCAACCGTGGGCGCTGCGGGCCGAACGGTGTCTTGATGACGGTATGCTCGTCGCCGAGAAATGCCCCGCGCAGATTATCTGCAAAACGCAGAACCCGCTGATGGGAGAAATCGCTGGCAGACCAGTCTCCGTCAAAGGCGAGCGGACCGATGAGGTCCACATGTGGCGGGCGGCCCGCGCTCAGGCCGATATTCAGGCGGCCGCGCGACAACACGTCAACGGTCGAAAGGTCCTCGGCCAACCGGTAGGGGTTCTCATAGCCAATCGGGATCACCGCCGTGCCGAGCTGAATGCGATCGGTTCTCTGGGTCGCCGCCGCCAGAAAGGCGGCCGCCGACGAGATGCCGGGCTCCAGGTGGCGCTGCCGCACCCAGGCGCTGGCGAAGCCGAGCCTCTCGCCATATTCGAGCAGGCGCAGAGTCTGCTCCAGCCCCGCCAAGGGATCGTCGCTCGCGTAGTTTCCGGGAGTGAGAAAGCCGATATGATCGATCGAGATCTTATGCTCTGTCATCGTTGCTCACCTCAGGATTTCGGCAGGCCGGGTGGATTGGTTTCCGACTTCGGCAGCGCCTCTTCCGCCAGGTGCCAGCGCTCGAGAATTTTGGCGTAAGTGCCATTGTCAATGAGGCCGTTGGTGGCGGCGGTCAGGGCGTCGGCTAGGCCACTGTTCTTGCGCGTGGTGATCGCCACGTCGGATCGCTCCGGCCAACCGGCGCTCAAGGTGCCGACGCGTTTGATGTTCCGGTCGCGGGCGGCAATGAAGACGAGTTGCGCATGCGGCTGGACGATCACGTCGGCGCGGCCTGCAGCCAATGCGACAAGGCTCGTGGCCTCGTCGTCATAGTATTGCAGCTCGAGCGCCTTTAGCCCGGCAGCGACATTCTCGTCGTTCCATTTGAGAAGAATGCGCTCCTGGTTTGTCCCAGCGCCAACGATGATCCTCAGGCCGGCGGCATCCTTCGGCTCCTTGATCGATGTAACTGCGCTGTCGGCCTTGACGAAGAAGCCATGCAATCCCTGACGGTAGCTCGAAAAGTCGAACTTCTCCTTGCGCTGTTCCGTCACGCCGACATTGGAGATCACCGCATCGTATTTGCCCGAGGTCAGGCCGAGCGGCCAATCGATCCAGGCGATTGGCACGAGCTCCAGCGTCAACCCCAGACTATCGGCGACGGCCAAAGCATATTCCGGATCCGCGCCGATGACGGTCTTTGCATCGTTCGCATAGGTCGCAAGCGGCGGGCCGCCGGGGCTGACGGCAACGGTGAATTTGCCGGGGGTGACGAATTTGAAGCTTGGCGGTATCGCCGCAATCGCCGCCTCGTTTCGTTCGGCACGGATGCGCCCCGGTTGTTCAGGGCTGAAATCGAAGCCGTCGGCGGCCAGCGCCGGGGCAAGGTGGAAAAGTGCCGTCGCAAATGCGGCGATGAACGAGGGGCGTAATGCAGCTAGACCAAGCATTTCTGTCGTCTCCGGAAGGGATGTTGAACGAACGGGCCGGCGGCAAAAGCAGGCGCCGACCCGCAACAGGCAATGATCAGGAGCCGCTCTTCGGCAGGCCCGGTGGGTTGGTCTGCGACGCGTCGACCGCCTCGTCGGTCAGGCTCCAGCGCTTCAGCACCTCGCCGTATTTGCCGTTCTTGATCAGGTCGTTGATGGCAAGGGTGATCGCGTCGGCAAGGCCACCACCCTTGCGGGTCGTCACCGCGATCTCGGCGGTCAGCGGCCAGCCGCCGCTGGCGATGCCGACGACCTTGGTGTCGTTGCGGATCGAGGCGGCATAGGCGCGCGTCGCATTGGGGTTGAATTCGACGTCGGCCCGGCCGGACTGCAGCGCCAGGTCACCAGCCGCGCGGTCGTCATAATATTGCACCTCGATCGGCTTCAGCCCGGCGGCGACGTTCTGCCTGTCCCATTCCAGAATGATCTTTTCCTGATTGGTGCCGGCCCCGGTGATCACCTTCAGGCCCGCCACGTCCTTCGGTTCCTTGATCGATGTGATCGGGCTGTCGGACTTGACGAAGAAGCCGAGCACGTCGCGCCTATAGGTGGAGAAGTCGAATTTCTCCTTGCGCTCCTCGGTCACGGTCACGTTGCTGATCACCGCATCATATTTGCCGGAGGCGACGCCGAGCGGCCAATCGGCCCAGGCGACCGCGACGAGATCCAGTTCGAGGCCGAGGGAATCGGCCACCAGCGAGGCGAGATCGGGATCGGCGCCGACGACCGTTTTGGAGTCCGATGCGTAGGTGGCAATCGGCGGATCCCAGGGGTTGACGGCAACGGTGAATTTTCCTGGGTTTACGAACTTGAAGTCGGGCGCGATCGCCTTGATGGCCGCTTCGTTCCGCTCGGCCCGCACGCGGTTGGACGTATCCGGGCTGAGATCGAACTTCTCCTGCGCCTGAACCGAGGCCGTACCGAGCGTCGCTGCGGCGACCGCTCCTGCCAAAAGCAGTTTTGCTCTATCGAAAAATGCCATGTACTTAAACTCCATTTCATCTTTGGGTTGCAGATTGTGTCGGCACGATCCAGCGTGCCCATGCACGCCTGGAATTTTCAGAGAACCTTGGCGAGGAATTCGCGGGTGCGCGGATGTTCCGCGGTGGTGAAGATGCGGGACGGCGGCCCGGCCTCCAGGATGCGTCCCGCCTCGATGAAGACGACGGTGTCGGCAACCTCGCGGGCAAACCCGATCTCGTGCGTGACGATCACAAGCGTCGTGCCGGTGCGGGCCAGTTCCTTGATGACATCAAGCACTTCGCCGACCAGTTCCGGATCGAGTGCCGAGGTCGGTTCGTCGAACAGGAGGACCTTCGGCTTAAGGGCCAGAGCCCGTGCGATCGCCACGCGCTGCTGCTGGCCGCCCGAGAGCTGCCGGGGATAGGCGTTGATCTTGTCGCTGAGGCCGACCCGCGCCAGCAGTTCCTGCGCCAACCGAACAGCGTCGTCGCGCTTGAGGCCGCGCACCTGCAACGGTGCCTCGATGAGGTTTTCCAGCACCGTCAGATGCGGGAAGAGATTGAAATTCTGGAACACCATGCCGATGTCGGCGCGGCGCTTCAAAATATCCTTCTCCTTCAGTTCATAGAGCGTGTTGCCCTTCTGGCTGTAGCCGACGAGATCGCCGTCGATCGAGATGAAGCCGTCATCGACCCGCTCCAGATGATTGATGGCGCGCAGCAAAGTCGACTTACCCGAACCCGATGGCCCGAGGATCGCCGTGACGCTGCCGGCAGGCAAGCTCAGCTCGACGTCATCTAGCACTTTCAGCGGACCGAAACTCTTCGAGATGCCATGGATGCGGACGGCACCGCCGGCGCGGAATGCAGTCGCGTCATGAAAACCGGTCTTGCGGGCGATGGCACCACTGCTCGCAACCTCGGCCAGCGGACGCCGAAACCGCGAGAAGAAGGCCCGGAACGGCAGCGGCACCGGATTGCGAACGGCCCCCTTGGAGAAATGGCGTTCGATATAGTGCTGGGCGATCGACAGCCCGGTCATGATCACCAGGTACCAGACGGTGGCCACCATCAGGAGCGGAATGACTTCGAGATTGCGGCGATAGATGACCTGAACGGTGTAGAAGAGCTCCGGCAGCGCCAGCACGTAGACCATTGATGTGCTCTTTGCGAGCCCGATGATCTCGTTGAAGCCGGTCGGCAGGATCGAGCGCATCGCCTGTGGCAGCACGATACGGAATGCCTGGCGATGACGGGGAAGACCGAGTGCAGCCGCGGCCTCGTGTTGCCCGTGATCGACGGAGAGAATGCCGCCACGCACGATCTCGGCAAAGAAGGCCGACTGATTGAGCGTCAGACCGAGAAAGGCTGCTGCAAACGGCGTCAGCAGCTGGGTCGTCGGGTAGTTGAAGAGCGTCGTGTCGGTGAAAGGAATCCCAACCGAGATCGTCTCGTAGAGATAGCCGAGATTGTTGAGCACGAGCAGCAGCACGATCAGCGGAATGGAGCGCAGCAGCCAGATGTAACCGAAGGACAGGCCACCGAGCAGCGGCGACTTCGACACCCGGGCGAGCGCCAGAGCCGTTCCAAGTAGCGAGCCTGAAACGGTCGCAAGTGCCGTCAGGAGCAGCGTCCGCCCAAGGCCCGCAAGCACCGGTTCTGCAAAGAACCATTCGGCAAAGACCGGCCAGCCCCAGCGAGGATTGGTCAGCACCGAATAAAGCACGCCGGTTATGACGAGCGCAGCAAACAGGGTGCCGAGCGCCCTGCCAGGATGGCGGGCCGGCACGATGCGATAATGCGCGTAGCCCGGATTGGGTTCGCTTGCTCGCCCGGTTCCGGCAACGCCGGCATAATCGGTCAAAATGGCCATGATGCATCCTCTCTGGATGGTTGGCGCCCGTTGGACGCCGGCGTTACGGGTGGCTCACTGCCTGCGGATGCGATGGGCGCGGCTCTCCGAGAAGCGCGAGCGACGCGACGAGATGGGTGATGTCCTTCTCGAACGGCAGCGTCTTGTAGACCTCCGGATCGGCAGCGACGTCGAACAGCGCCGTGTAGCCATTGACGAGATAGAGACCCACTGCCTCCGGCTGCCGGAAGCCGGTGGTCAGATAAATGCGGGAATAGCCTTGCCTTGCTGCTTGCGCTTCGAGTTCGAGCAGAACCCTGCGCGCCAATCCCTGGCGGCGCAGGTCGGAGCGCGTCCAGATGCGTTTGAACTCCGCGGTGCGGTCGTCGTAGTGCTTGAACGCACCGCCGCCGATCGTCTCGCCGTTGCGGATCAGCAGCACGAAATTGCCATGCGGCGGCGCGAAGGCATCAGGTGGATAGCGGTTGAGTTCTGCCGCAGCACCCTCGTCGCTGAAGTAGTTGCCGTAACGGCTGTCATATTCGATGATCAGTTCGTCGATCAGCGGCTTGGCACGCGGGTCGAGGGGGGTGGTGTAGAGAAACGTATCGCTCATGGTTTCGCCAATCCCGTTGTCGTCATCATGCGAGGAAGGTTTCGACCAGCCGCACCCAATAGCGGGCGGCAGGCGCGATGATTGCGTCGTTGAAGTCGTAGTTGGCGCTATGGAGCGACGCGCTGTCGCCATTGCCGACGAAGAGATAGCTGCCGGCCTTCTCCTCCAGCATGAAGGCGAAGTCTTCGCTTGCCGTGCGCGGCTTGAAGTTGCTCACGATCTGGCCGGGGCCGAAGGCTTCTAGTGCGACACTGCGGGCAAGCTCCGTCTCGGCGCGGTGATTGATCAGAGCCGGGAAGCCGCGGCGATAATCCACCTCCGCGGTGGCGCCGAAGCTTTCGGCCTGAGCGCACGCCAGTGCAGGTACCCGCTCGCCGAGCAGTGCGCGGGTCGCCTCGTTGAAGGCCCGCATGGTCAGCTTCAGCGCCACGCTTTCAGGAATGACGTTGGATGCCGAACCGCCATGGATCGAGCCGACGGTAACCACCGCCATCTCCTGCGGGTCGACATTGCGCGAAACCACGCTCTGCAGGGCGGTGATCAGCGACGCGGTCGCTAGCACCGGATCGACGGTCAGCTGCGGTTCCGCCCCATGGCCACCCTTGCCGACGATCGTGATGTTGCACTGGTCGACCGAAGCCATGGCGGCACCGGCAACGAAGCCGAATTGCCCTGTTGGAACGCCCGGCCAGTTGTGCAGGCCGAAGACGGCGTCGACGGGAAACCGTTCGAACAGCCCTTCGGACAGCATCTTGCGCGCGCCGGCGCCGATCTCTTCGGCCGGCTGGAAGATCAGCCGCACGGTGCCGTCGAAGCGGCCTGCTTCCGCCAGATAGCGTCCGGCGGCAAGCAGGATTGCCGTGTGGCCATCGTGCCCGCAGGCATGCATGACGCCGCGATGGACGCTGGCATGGGCAAGACCCGTTGCCTCCTCGATCGGCAAGGCGTCCATGTCGGCACGGATGCCGATGCTGCGTTGGCCTTCACCCCGGCTCAAGGTGGCGACGACACCGGTTCCGCCAATTCCCGTTGCCACCTCGTAGCCCCAGGAAGAGAGCCGACTGACGACGATTTCGCTGGTGCGGTGTTCGTGAAACGCAAGTTCCGGATGGCGGTGGAGATCGTGGCGTAGCGCGACGATCTCATCGAGATAGGCGCCGATGCCTCGCTCGACCGCGTCCCCCGCCTGTGTGTCCTTGACGATCATGTTCATCGGCGGCTCCGTCGACGCCTCAAGCGCCGACGGCCCTTCCCTGCTCGATCTCTTCCGCCGCCGCCGCATAGCGGCTCTCCCTGTAGGGCAGCCCCAGATGATCACGCAGCGTCTCGCCCTTCAGATGCGGGTCGAAATAGCCGCGCTCTTCAAGAATCGGCAGCACGTGGGCGGCGAAATCCTGCAGGCCTTCGGCAATGACCGGGAAGCCGAGGATGAAGCCATCTGCCGCCTCACCATCGACCCAACGGATGATCTCGTCGGCGATGTGGTCTGCGGTGCCGATGAAGGCGGTCCGCGGCGTCGCAACATCAAGCGCGATCTCGCGAAGAGTCTGGCCGGTCTCGCGCGCCGTCTTCTTGATGCGGTCGGTCGTCGCGCGAAAGCTGTTCTTGCCGATATCGCCGATGTCGGGGAACGGTTCGTCCAGGGGATAGGCACTGAAATCATGGTGATCGAAGAACCGGCCGAGATAGAGCAGCGCCTCCTCGACCGTGACCAGCGCGCGGATTGCCTGATACTTGGTCTCCGCCTCCGCGGCCGTCGAGCCGACGATCGGCGCGATGCCGGGGAAGAGGCCGATATCGGCCGCCCTTCGGCCTTGAGCAATCGCACTCTGCTTGATCTGCTTGTAGAAGGCTTGAGCATCGTCGATCGGGCCGCCATTGGTGAAGACGGCATCGGCATGTTTGCCGGCAAGACGGATACCTGAATCGGAAGCCCCTGCCTGGAAGATCACCGGCTGTCCCTGGCGCGACCGGCTGATGTTGAGCGGCCCTTCGATGCGGAAGAAACGGCCTTTGTGGTTCAGACGGCGCATCTTGGCCTTGTCGACATAGACGCCAGCCTGACGGTCACGGACAAAGGCATCGTCGTCCCAGGAGTCCCAGAGGCCCTTGGTCGCATCCAGATACTCGTCGGCGATCTCGTAGCGCAGCTCATGTTCCGGATGCTCGCGCCCATAGTTGCGGCCGGAGCCCTCCAACGGCGAGGTCACCGCGTTCCATCCGGCCCGCCCGCCGCTGATCAGGTCGAGCGAAGCGAACTGGCGGGCGATGGTGAAGGGGTCGCTGTAGGAGGTCGAAACGGTACCGACGAGCCCGATCTTCGAGGTCGATGCGGCAAGCGCAGACAGAATGGTCAGCGGCTCGAAGCGGTTGAGAAAATGCGGGATCGACTGTTCGTTGATATAGAGGCCGTCGGCGACGAAGGCGAAAGCGATACCGGCGGCTTCCGCCTTGCGCGCCGTGTCGACGAAGAATCCGAAGTTGACGCTAGCGTCGGCGGGACCGCTCGGATGCTTCCAGGCATTCATGTGGCCGCCGGGGCCCTGCAGCATGATACCGAAGGTGACATTTTTCTGGGGCATGGACGAGATCCTTGTGCGGATGTTCAGGCGACGAGCGAAAGCCGCTCTCTGGCGATGAGTTCGATCGATGCGAAGCGTTCGGCCGCAGGAAGGGCTGGCGTGTCGATCACGAATTCCTTGACGCCGTAGCGGCGGTGAAGCGCATCAAGCTCCTGGCGGACCTGCCGCGGCGTTCCGTGCAGCACGCTCGGGCTCTTTTCCTCGACCCGGTAGTCGCTGACGCCCGCCTGGCGCGCGAATTCGGCCGCCTGTTCCTCACTGCCGACATTGACGCTTTGGCCGTTGCCGAGGAAAACCTTGAAGATACGAAGGCCGGCGACGCGCTCGCGGGCGCGCTCCTCGCTTTCCGCTGCCAGCGCCGCGACGGCCAAAATCGGCCGACCACCGCCCGTTGCGCGCTCGTAAGCCGCAACAGTTCGCTCGATGTTGTCCGGATCACCATTGAGATGCGCGGCAAACACCAGTTGCCAGCCTTTTGCAGCGGCAAGTTCCGCACTCTCGACACTGGCCCCAAGCAGGAACCTTTCAGGCGCATGGACGGGCAAGGGCGTTGCCAGCAACGCTCCGTCGTCGGATTTTCCGGGCGCAAGATAGTGGTTGAGATCGCTCAGCTGTTCGGCAAAACCCGGCTTGCGCTCGGGATCGATGCCGATCTGTAGTGCCCTTGTCGAGAGAGGAAAGCCACCCGGCGCCTTGCCGACACCGAGATCAACCCGTCCGGGCGCAAGTGATGCCAGGAGGTTGAACGTTTCGGCGACCTTGTAGGCGCTGTAATGCTGCAGCATGACGCCGCCGGAGCCGATGCGGATCTTGGATGTGCGCGCCAGGAGATAGGCAATCAGCGTTTCGGGCGCCGAGCTTGCCAGCCCTGTCATGTTGTGATGCTCGGCCAGCCAGAAGCGGTGATAGCCCCACTCTTCCGCTTTCGCCGCCAGCCTGGCGGTTGCCTGCAACGCGTCAGTTGCGGTGGTTCCCGGATCGATCGGGCTCTTGTCGAGAAGACTGAGAAGATAGGACATGCCGAGTGTTCCAGATTGTCATAGCGTCCGTACTGGTCGCCATTACTCCATAAAACACATAGACAATATGCATTATAAGAAATGCATTTCTATTTCGGGGCGGGATGAGAGAAAAACCCGCCCAAAGTTTGCAGCCTGGAATCTCGCTGAAGACAGGGTGCGCCACATGTGGTCGGCGCTGGAAGCCAGCCGTTCGACCGGAAGTGCAGGAGATGGGCTGCAGTCAGCCTTGCGGAAACAACGCCGATGCGTGGTCCGGCGACACGATTGCTCGACGCCAGCTTCGGCTGAGGCAGCGCGGCGATCCTGAGATGTGGAGGCGGCGAAAAAGGATGGGGAAGCACCGGCGCGCAGCAGAGCCGCGCGCCGCTCGCAGATCAGTTCACCGAAGTGAGCGTCATCGACGTGCCGGTCGCGGCAACGTTGAGGCCGAGTTGACCCGTCACACTGACCGTCTGCAGGTGGATGGCACCGGCCGTACCGCCGATGAGGATGTTGGCGCCGACGCCTGCACCGAGCGTCGCTTCGGCGGTCGCACCCTGGTAGATGCCGCTCAACGCGCCCTTGTGATAGCCGGCGGTCGGCGCGAACACCGCCCAGATCAGCCGGCTGCGGGTGGTGAAGCCGACATCGACGCCGAGCTTGCGGATCGCACCGGCATAGTGGTCGGAAGCCTCCGCGCCGACGGTCGAACGGAAGACGCATTGGACTTCCTTGGCCGAACCCAGGACATAGCCGGCACCGCCGGCAATGTTGCAGTCGAGGTAACCGATCTTGACGCCACCGCGCGCGTCCGGCTCCCGGTAGGTCTCCTTGTAGGTCGGCAGGTCGGCGGCATTGACAGCCCACGCACCGGCAGACGCCAGGGTTGCAGCAGCAATCGCCATCGCAAGACTCTTTTTCATAGTTCGCTCCTTTTCGGGTCGTTATTGATCAACAGCACTCGGTCTTTTGGAAAACGAATCGAGCAACAGAGACGTCACCGTTGAACGCCGATCGGACATTTCGAAGGCACCGCTCCGGGCGCAAGCACCCGTATGCAAGTTTGCGGCGGACTGTTGCTGATGGAGAACACCAATCGCCTGCGGACACCTGCCGAAAGGCAGTTGCGCCAATATGGACACAGGATGGCGATGGCGTCGGACCAGTGTGGCTCGAAAGCCGCATAGCGAGACAGATCTGCAGAAGGTGCCGCCACCGGGAGCGTCGCTTCAACCGCCCATCCGTCAGCCTGCCTTGCGGTCAAGCCCCGTCAGCCACCCAACCGTCATCAGAACGAGGATTGCCGCAAGGGCAAGCAGACCGACGGCATACATCACGAGGAATTCGAGGATGCGCGGCACGAATAGCAGCGCCTGTCTCGGCAGCGATTGAGCACCACGCCAAGCGGGCAGCTCATCCCGATTGAAAGCCTCCAGCCGACGAACAAGAAAACGCATGTCCACCTCTTCCGGCCGACG
>Ga0247819_10001374_pt1 | contig 13224 bp, 8 predicted proteins | sample 13C_Xylose_Day6_FD_193428 | JGI IMG/M metagenome (GOLD analysis project Ga0247819, IMG submission 193428) | Soil microbial communities from agricultural site in Penn Yan, New York, United States - 13C_Xylose_Day6 | ecosystem: Environmental > Terrestrial > Soil > Agricultural land | place: USA... | reverse complement strand
ACGCTGATCCGACAGACAAGAGAGAGATACCCGTGATGAACCTGCCCTCCCCGATCCGCGTCGCCCTGGTCGACGATCACTCGCTGGTCCGCGACGGCATCAGGGCGCTGCTGTCGGTCATGGCCCCGCTGGAAGTGGTCGGAGAGGCCGAGAACGGTGCCGAGGCCATCGAGATGGTCGGGCGCTGCCAGCCGGACCTGCTGCTGGTCGATATCAGCCTCAAGGACATCAACGGCCTGGAGCTGACCCGCCTGCTGCGCAATCAATACCCGGCGCTGAAAGTGCTGGTGCTGAGCATGTACGACAATTACGAATACGTGAGCGAATCGGTGCGTTCGGGCGCCAGCGGTTATGTACTGAAGAACGCCCCGTCACGGGAAATCATCGCGGCCATCGAAGCGATTGCCAGCGGCGGGACCTTCTACAGCGCCGAGATCGCCCAACGGCTGATCGCCGACAAAAGCACCGACAACGAGTTGACCCCGCGCGAAAGCCAGGTGCTGTACAAAATGGCCCAGGGCATGAACAACAAGGAAATGGCCCGGGACCTCGACATCAGCGTGCGCACCGTGGAAACCCACCGCCTGAGCATCCGTCGCAAGCTCAACATCGACAAGCCGGCGGCGCTGGTCAAATACGCCATCGATCACGGGATCATTTCCAGGTAGCCCCGCCCTGGCGACATGGCGGCTAATGCCCGCGAATGTAATGCTCCAGCTGGCGGACCAGCTCGGTCTGCTCGACGATGGCTTCCTTGACCAGATCACCGATCGACAGCAGACCGATCAGTGCTCCACCCTCCAGCACCGGCAGATGGCGCAGATGGCTGTCGGTCATCACCGCCATGCAGCGCTCGATGCTCTGCTGACTGTCGGCGGTCACCACCGGTGCACTCATGATGTCGCGCACCGGCGTGCCCACCGACGAACGCCCCTGCAGCACCACCTTGCGTGCGTAATCGCGCTCACTGACCACGCCCACTACCTGCCCCGCCTCGATCACCGGCAAGGCGCCGACATTCTTTTCCGCCATCAGCCTCAGCGCCTCCAGCACCATCTGGTCGGGGGCGATGCTATGGACCTGCTGGTTCTGCACGATCTTGGTCTTGAGCAACTGTGCGGCTGTTTTCATGTACGTCTCTCCTGCGCCGGCGCCATGGCGCTTGCCTTCAATAAACGCTGACTTCCACGGCGTCGCCGTTCAACCGCACCGGCCACACCCGCAAGCGCTGTTGCGGGTATTCCAGGCAGGTGCCGTCTTCCAGGCGGAAATGCTGTTTGTAGATCGGCGAAGCCACCACCAGGTCACCCTTGATGCTGCCCACCAGGCCACGACCGATGACGTTCGCCCCGGATTGCGGGTCGTGGTTGTCGATGGCGTAGAGGGTCTTGCCCTCGGCACCGGGCAGGTAGAACAGCGCCACCTGGGCTCCATCGAGCCAGACGACCACGCCGGAGTTGCTGACCAGGTCCTGTTGCGCACACACGGTCTGCCAGGCATCGGTGTCGTTCAGGGCCTGTACGCGTTGGGTATTGAGTGGGCTCATCAGACTGTCTCCTCGGTAACCGGGATAAGGTTGAGTTCGGCGGCCATGATCGGCCGGCGCTGACCGCGTTCCTGGACAAAGTGGATGTCCGGGTCCGGGCGTTTATCGTTGACGAAGGTACGGAAGCGCTTGAGTTTTTCCGGGTCTTGCAGGGCGTTGGCCCACTCGCATTCGTAACGGTCCACCACCCATTGCATCTGCGCTTCGAGTTCGGCACCCAGCCCCAGGCTGTCGTGGATGATCACGTCCTTGAGGTAATCGAGGCCGCCGTCCAGGCTCTCGCGCCACACCGAGGTGCGCTGCAGTTTGTCGGCGGTGCGGATGTAGAACATCAGGAAGCGGTCGATGTAGCGGATCAGGGTGTCGTCGTCCAGGTCGGTGGCGAACAACTCCGCATGACGCGGGCGCATGCCGCCATTGCCAGCGATGTAGAGGTTCCAGCCCTTCTCGGTGGCAATCACGCCGACGTCCTTGCTCTGCGCCTCGGCGCATTCACGGGTGCAACCGGACACCGCGAACTTGAGCTTGTGCGGCGAGCGCAAGCCTTTGTAGCGGTCCTCGAGGGTCAGGGCCATTTGCACGCTGTCCTGCACACCGTAGCGGCACCAGGTGCTGCCGACGCAGGATTTGACGGTGCGGGTCGACTTGCCATAGGCGTGGCCGGTCTCGAAACCGGCGGCGATCAACTCGGCCCAGATGTCCGGCAACTCGTGCAACTGGGCGCCGAACAGGTCGATGCGCTGGCCGCCGGTGATCTTGGTATAGAGGTCGTATTTCTTCGCCACGACGCCAATCGCGATCAGCTTGTCGGCGGTGATTTCGCCACCGGGGATACGCGGCACCACGGAATAGGTGCCGTTTTTCTGCATGTTGGCCATGAAGGTGTCGTTGGTGTCCTGCAGCGGCACCAGCGAGGCGTCCATGATCGGCTGGTTCCAGCAGGAAGCGAGGATATTGCCCACGGCGGGTTTGCAGATATCGCAGCCAGTGTGACCACGGCCGTGTTTGGCCAGCAGTTCTTCGAAACTGATCACCCCTTCGACCCGCACCAGCGCGTACAGCTCCTGGCGGGTATAGGCGAAGTGTTCGCACAGGCTCTTGTCGACACTGACGCCACGCGCCGTCAGTTCGTGCTCGAAGACTTGCTTGAGCAAGCTGGCACAACCGCCGCAACCGGTGCCGGCCTTGGTCTGCGTCTTGAGTACGCCCAGGTCGGTACAACCGCTGTCGATGGCCGAACAGACGGCGCCCTTGGTCACGTTGTGGCACGAGCAGAGGGTGGCCGACTGCGGCAGCGCGCCCGGGCCCAGGGTCGGTGCGCCTTCGGAAGACGGCAGGATCAGGGCGGCGGGTTCTGCCGGCAGGGCAATGGCGTTCTGTGCGTACTGCAGCAGGGTGTCGTAATAGCTGTTGTCGCCCACCAACACCGCGCCGATGACGTGCTTGCCGCTCGCGTCCACCACCAACCGCCGGTAGCTGGCGGTGGTTTCGTCGATGAACTGGTAGCTGCGCGAGCCCGGCGTACTGCCCTGGGCATCACCGATGGAGCCGACGTCGACACCCAGCAGCTTGAGCTTGGTCGACATGTCGGCGCCCATGAACGGCTCCGCGACTTCGTTGCACAGCTGCGCCGCGACATTGCGCGCCATCTGGTAACCCGGCGCGACCAGGCCGAACAGGCTGCCATTCCACGAGGCGCATTCGCCGATGGCGTAGATGGAGGGGTCGCTGGTCAGGCAATGGTTGTCGATGACCGCCCCGCCCCGCGGGCCGATCTCCAGCGCGCATTGCCGGGCCAGCGCATCCTGGGCGCGGATGCCCGCCGAGAACACGATCAGGTCGGTTTCCAGGAATAGCTCGTTGGCGAAATTCATCCGGTAGCGATAGGCCTCGCCCGCGCTGATCGACTGCGTGGCACGGGACAGGTGCACGCCAACGCCCAGACGTTCGATCTGCGCCTTGAGGGCCAAACCGCCCATTTCGTCCAGTTGCACCGGCATCAGGCGCGGGGCGAATTCCACCACGTGGGCTTCCAGGCCCAGGCTTTTCAGGGCGTTGGCGGCTTCCAGGCCCAGCAGGCCGCCGCCGACCACCACACCACGCCGCGCATTGGACGCCGCTGCACGGATCGCATCGAGGTCTTCAAGGGTGCGATACACCAGGCGCGAATCGCCCTCTGCGCCTTCGACCGGCGGCACGAACGGATAGGACCCGGTGGCCAGGATCAGTTTGTCGTAAGCGGTGTTGCCGTCGGCGGTCACCACCTGGCGACCGGCGCGGTCGATGTCCACGACCGGCACACCCAGGTGCAGGGTCACGCCCGACCGTTGATACAGCGCGGCGTCACCGAGGGCCAGGGATTCGGCGTCGCGGCCGGTGAAGTATTCGGACAGGTGCACGCGATCATAGGCCCGCATCGGCTCTTCGCTGAAGACGTGAATGCGGTAATGCTCAAGCGCGCCCTTCTCGATCAACTGCTCGACGCAATGATGGCCGACCATGCCATTGCCGATCACGACCAGCGTTTGCAATTTGTTCAACGCGGCAACATTGGAGTTCATAAGGAGCACCTGGCTAAAACGGTTCAAAAAGCAAAAAAAAACGCCTGAAACCTTGCGGTTCCAGGCGTCTTTGCCTGTTCTTTTGCGGTGTTGAGCCCAGACAGCTATGCCTGATCCACCGATGTTGCCCACGATTCGATCGTCGTTGACCGGGCGGGCTGCCCACTCGACTGCGTTGGTGGTGGGCCTGCCAGGTGTATTGCAGTGATTGTGCCAGATCGCGCCAACCGTGCCTGAGCGCCCCGTCCTACGGGCATTCGGGCTTCAGGCATCCGCTCGAGACCACCGGCGCGTTTGCCTTCGCATAGTGCAACGCGGGGCGACGCGGCTTTATAAAAGTGCACGTTCAAAGGTATTTGAGCCAGGCAATGTCCCGACGACGCGCTTTCAAGCCTGCGAACGCCTTGACCGGCCGATACAGGGCGATGGCCAGTACCACGGCGGCCAGCCACACCGCGCCGATCGAGCTGAAACCAAACCAGTTGCCCTGGTTCAGGCCGAACAGAGCCACCGCCATGAGGTACAGCACCTTCAGCGCGTACAGGTGCAGCAGGTAGAAAAACATCGGCGCCGACCCGAATACCGCCAGGGGACGCAACCACCGACGCTGCTGCGCCCGCTCGAACCCCAGGAGCAGCAGGCAGCCGATGCTCAGGGTCAGCGCCAGGAACAGCAGCGATGGCGGGTACTTGGTGATGTTGAAAAAGCCCATCAGCGTTTGCATGGACGACTCGCCCGCACTCCAGGGTTTTTCGCCGTAGCCATTGAGAAAGCGCAGGGCCAGGAACCCGGCCAATCCGACGATACCGCCCATCAGCAAGGCGCGTTGGCGCACGCCGGCATCGGCCATTTTCCCGAACCACGGCCCCATGGCGTAGCCCAGGCCAATTACCCCGATCCACGGCAATAGCGGGTACGAAGTGCGCAGCCGCAAGCCTTCGGACAGTTCGATCCAGCCGCGATCATGCAGGACCGCCCACGGCACGTGCAGCGCCGATTCGACGGGAAAATGCAGCCTGTCCAGCAGGTTGTGCCCGGCGATGATCACCACGCTCAGGAGCAGCAGCATCGGACGCGGCATCCAGACCAGTGCCGACAGCGCGATCATGCTCAGGCCGATGGCCCAGATCACCTGCAGGTAAATGACGGTCGGCGGCAGCTGGAAGGTCCAGGCGAAGTTCACCAGGGTGAATTCCAGCACCACCAGGAACAGCCCGCGCTTGAACAGGAAACCGCAGACATCGGACTTGCCGGCGTATTTCTCGCCGTACAGCCAGGCCGACAGCCCAGTCAGCAGCACGAACACCGGCGCGCACAGATGCGCCAGGGTGCGGCTGAAGAACAGCGCAGGCTCGGTGGAGGCGATGTTCATGGGATCGGCCACCTGATGATGCAGGAAGAAGGTCTCGCGCACGTGGTCGAGCAACATGAACAGAATCACCAGGCCCCTCAATGCATCGATGCTGAGGAGACGGTCAACGGCGGGACGGGGTGGTGCAAGGGTCATGGGCATTTCGCACGGCGGGACATGGGGCGAGCACCTTATATTGTTACCCTATAACATCTCAACCTTTTTCCCACCTGCCTCCTGTAGGCGCGAGCTTGCTCGCGAATGACGCAAGAGCACCACGGGCTGTCAGATGTCCAGCGTCATCGTTGGCGACCATCGCGAGCAGGCTCGCTCCCACTGGTCTGGCGTTATCCGGGCTCGCTCCCTCAGGTATCGGCAACGGTTGAGGGCCGGTGATACGGTTCGATGAAGCCACAGCCCAGGACTTCGTTCAGGCGTTTGCCGTCGCTCATCCGGCGGAACAGCCCCGGAGTCTGCCAAGGGGCATGGCCGTCGATGTTCGGCGCGCCGAGGCCGGCCTGCACATCGGCGATCAGCACCGAACGGGTTTCGAACGAGAGCCGGGTCAGCCCGGTGCTGTTGCCGACGCCGGCATGGGCATGGGCTCCGGAAAAGGCGATCAGGCTGCCCGGTTCGATCTCCACCGCATTCCCCTCTTGTGCCGCAATCGCTTCCAACAAATGCGGGATGGCCTCGTCGGCGTCCACGCTGTTGCGCCCGTCCTGGTGAGAGCGCTGGAGAATGGCGCGCATATCGAAACCGGCGCTCGAATTGTGCAGCGGCCGCTGCCAAAGCCCGGGGTACAGCGCAAACGTGCGCCCCGCCGTGATCGGATAGATCGGCGCCCACCAGTTGGTCTGCGCGTACAGGTTCGAGCCCCAGGTATCGCGGTGGAAGGCGATGGTCGCCGTGGTGCGCGCACGCGGCCCGAGCGCATCAGGCTCGCGGTGCGGCTGGAAACGCAGGTGCAAGCGGTCGAAGGCCAGTGTCTGTCGATCGAACCCCAGGCTTTCGATGACGTCCCGCCACAGCCTCTGGATTTCAGGCGAATCAGCAAACTGCTGCTGACACCTTGCGAACACCACCGTCTGCTGTTCATGGCTCAAGTGGCGATGAATGTGTTGCGGCAGCCAGGGATGCAGCGCGGCTTCCAGCATTTCCCGGGCGTATCCGACCAACGCGGCCATGGACGGCGAATCGCTGATGCGCAGGATCTCGCCGGCATAAATGCGGTCGTGGAACGGCCGAGCGGTGCCTGGAACAGCGAATGGGCTGTACATGAGCGGGGTTTCCCTGAAGAGACACCCCTCGACTTTAGAAGCCTGCAGCCCCTGGCGACAGTACCAGGCCGGAGAAAAAAATGCGGATCAGCCCCCTACCCGCCCGCAATGCTCCAACAACGCCTCCAGCGGATGGCGCAATTGCCTGTCCGCCTGGCGCTTGACCTGGCTGCGGCAGGAATAACCCGTCGCCAGTGCCTCCCCGGGCTTGTCCAGCTTGCTCGCCCAGGACTGCTCGAAGAGGGTTCGCGAAGTGTCCCGGTTCCGTGCCTCATGGCCGTAAGTGCCGGACATGCCGCAGCAGCCGGTCGCTTCCGCCACCAGTGTGAGCCCCAGTTTTGCGAACACCGCCTGCCACTGCGAAGTGCTGGCCGGGGCATTGGTTTTCTCGGTGCAATGGGCCAACAAGCGGAAGGTCTGGCTCACCGGGCGGGGATTGTCGGGCAAGGCGTCCAGCAACCATTCCTGGGGCAACAACACCTTGGGGCAATCCTCAAGCCCCGGCACTTTCTGGTATTCCTGGCGGTAGACCAGGGTCATCGCCGGGTCCAGGCCCACCAGCGGCACGCCGCAATCGGCCAGTGCCTTGAGCTGATTGCCGTTGCGGATCGCCGCCTTGGCGAAGGCTCCGAGGAACCCCTGAACATGCAACGGCTTGCCGTTGGCACTGTACGGCGCCAGGAACACCCGATAGCCCAGTTGATACGCAAGCTGGATGAAATTCGCCAGCAACGGGGTTTCGAAGTAGCGGGTGAACGCATCCTGCACCAGTACCACGCTGCGTTGACGTTGCGCGGCGGTGAGCTCGCGCAGGGCCGGTACGCTGGCGACTGCGACCTTGCAACGGGTCAGCGTGGTCTGCAAGTCGAAGCGATGAAGCAGCGGGCTGTCGACCATGCCGACGTGACGCTCGAGCAAGCGGCTGATCCACTTCGAGCCCATCACGGCGTTGTACAGGCCGGGCGCGTAAGCCATGTAAGGGATGGTGAATTCCAGCGAGCCGATCAGGTAATCGCGTAGCGGACGTTGGTAGCGACCGTGGTAAAGCTCGAGAAAGCGCGAACGGAATTCCGGAACGTTGACCTTGATCGGGCATTGCCCGGCACAGGATTTACAGGCCAGGCAGCCGGCCATGGCGTCGTAGACTTCATGGGAAAAATCCGCCTGGCCACGGGAACGCGCCAAGTTGTTGGCCAGCCGGGTGGGCAGGCCGCGCAGCCACGACACCTTGCTCCGTGCGGCCGCCAGTACGTCAATGTTGGCCGCGCCTTGCAGGCGCAACCACTCGCGAATCAACGACGCCCGGCCTTTGGGCGAATGCTGGCGTTCACGGGTGGCTTTCCACGACGGGCACATGGCGTCGTTGGGGTCATAGTTGTAGCAGGCGCCATTGCCGTTGCAGTGCACGGCGCTGCCGAAGCTTTGCCAGACACGCTCGTCGATTTGCCGGTCGAGATCGCCGCGCAAAGTCACTTCATTGACCTTGAGCAAACCCTGGGCAGCGTCCGGCGGCGTGCAGATCTTGCCGGGGTTGAGCTGATTGTGCGGATCGAAGGCGCCCTTGAGCGCTTGCAGGGCCGGGTACAGCTCGCCAAAAAACGCCGGCACGTATTCCGAACGCAGCCCCTTGCCGTGCTCGCCCCACAGCAGCCCGCCATAGCGCTGGGTCAGCTCGGCCACCGCATCGGAAATCGGCTTGACCAGTGCAGCCTGGGCCGGGTCTTTCATGTCCAGCGCCGGACGCACGTGCAACACCCCGGCGTCGACGTGACCGAACATGCCATAGGCCAGGCCATGGCTGTCGAGCAAGGCGCGGAACTCGGCAATGTAGTCGGCGAGTTTTTCCGGCGGCACCGCGGTGTCTTCCACGAACGGCTGCGGGCGAACCTCGCCTTCGACGTTACCCAGCAGCCCGACCGAACGCTTGCGCATGGTGTAGACGCGGGTCACGGCTTCAGCGCCTTCGGCCAGGGTGTGACCCAGTCGCTCGATGGTCGTATCGGCTTGCAGGTGCGCCACGAATGCGGCCACATCGGCATTCACCTGCGCCACGTCTTTGCCGCTGAACTCCACCAGGTTGATGCCCAGGGTCGCGCGCTCGGCATCGCTCGGGAAATACTCGGCGACGCTGTGCCAGACGATGTCCTTCATCGCCAGCAGCAACACCTTGGAGTCCACGGTTTCAATGGACAGCGGCTTGTGCGCCAGCAACGCGTTGGCGTCGCGCAGCGCATCCATGAAGCTGCTGTAGCGCACGTTCACCAACACCGAATACTTGGGAATCGGCAATACGTTGAGCTTGGCTTCGACGATGTAGCCCAGCGAGCCTTCCGCGCCGCACAGCACACTGTTGAGGTTGAAGCGGCCCTGCTCGTCGCGCAGGTGCGCCAGGTCGTAGCCGGTGAGGCAGCGGTTGAGTTTGGGGAACACCGATTCGATCAGGTCGGCCTGGGCTTCCTGGATGTGCCGCGCCGTGCGGTACACCTCGCCGATGCGACCGGGCCGGGCGCACGCCGCCGCAAGCTCGGCATCGGTCAGCGGCTGGCTGTGCAACTGTTCCCCGCCGAGCAGCACGCTGTGCAACTCGAGGACGTGGTCGCGCGTCTTGCCATAGGTGCAACTGCCCTGGCCGCTGGCGTCGGTGTTGATCATGCCACCTACGGTGGCGCGGTTGGACGTCGACAGCTCCGGGGCGAAGAACAGCCCATGAGGCTTGAGCGCGGCGTTGAGCTGATCCTTGACCACCCCCGCCTGCACCCTGACCCAGCGCTCGGCGACGTTGATTTCCAGCACCTTGTTCATGTGTCGCGACAGGTCGACAACGATGCCGTCGGTCAATGACTGGCCGTTGGTCCCGGTGCCGCCGCCCCGTGGCGTCAGTTTGATCTGATGAAAACGCGGTTCGGCCATCAGGGCCGCAAGACGCACGATGTCGTCCGCGTCCAGCGGGAACACCGCCGCCTGCGGCAGGCGCTGGTAGATCGAGTTGTCGGTCGCCAGCACGGTGCGGGTGGCGTAGTCGGCGCTGATTTGACCGCGAAAGCCGCTGGCTTGCAGGGCCTGCAGAAATTCCGGGTAGTGCTGCGCGGGCGTAACGGTCGTCAGTTGGGCGATCATCGTGGCGGATCTCATCACGGGACTGTCAAAATACTTGTCGCCTGAGCATTAATAGGTCAGCCTCAGGTCGTTGGTTTTACCAATGATCCCGCAGGCTCCGGCGCAGGACAAACGGATAATTTCCCCGCTATCGATGACTTTTTTGAATGAATTACCGCCATCTCACCCCTTCGATGTCGTTACTGCTGGCCTTCGAGGCCGCCGCCCGGCATGAAAGCTACACCCGCGCCGCGATGGAACTGTCGCTGACCCAGAGTGCGGTCAGCCGCCAGGTCCAGGCGCTGGAGCAGCAATTGGGCCTGACCCTGTTCCGCCGCGAAGGCCGGCAGGTGCAATTGACCGACGTCGGGCGTCTTTACCAGCGGGAAATGAGCGAAGCGCTGGGACGCATCCGCAGCGCCACGTTGCAGGCCATGGCGTATCAATCCGGCAGCGGCACCTTGCGCCTGGCCACCTTGCCGACGTTCGGTTCGAAATGGTTGCTGCCGCGCCTGCATGATTTCTACAGGAATCACCCGGGCGTGCTGGTGCACATCCATTCCAGAATCGACGCCGTCGACTTTGAATCCAGCGGCATCGACGCCGCCATCGTCGTCGGCTCGGCCGACATGCCAGGTTTGATCAGCCATCGCTTGCACACCGAAGAACTGATGGTGGTCATTTCCCCGCAAGCGGCCGAAACCCAGGACAACTGGACCCCGGAGCGCATCGGCGGGCAGACCTTGCTCAATGTCGCGAACAACGCCAACGTCTGGGGCGAGTGGTTCAGCCACCACGGCCTGCCCCATCGCATGATGCGCCTGGGGCCGAGCTTCGAACTCACCTCACACCTGATCCAGGCGGTCAGGGCCGGCATCGGTATCGGCCTGGTGCCACGCATCCTGGTGACCGACGAACTGGCGAACGCGGAGTTGATCAGCCTCGACCTGCCGTTCGCCAGCCAGCGCAGCTACTACCTGGCCTACCCGCCACGCAACGAAATGCTGCCCTCGCTCGTGGCGTTTCGTTCGTGGCTGCTGGAGCAGATTTGAATCGCCGGGGTCAGCGGCCCAGGAAGGCGTAGCCAAGACCCACTACCTTGGCATCTTCGCCATAGCCGCCCAGGAACGACACCCCGACCGGCAGATTGCCCTTGATGGTGCCGGCCGGAACCGTGATCTCGGGAAACCCTGTCGCCGAGGCAATGTAAGACGAGGCGTAGGTATCGCCGGCATGGCAGACGTAACTGTCATCGGTCACGCCATGCACCACCGAGGCCGGGCAATTGATGGTCGCGAAGAACAGGCTGTCCACCTTGTTCCTGCGCATGATGTCTGTCAGTTGCGCACGCAACTGCGGGATCTTGCGCGACAGGATCGAGATGTACTGCGGCGAATCGGAGCTGTCGGTTTTCGCCAGCGCTTCCAGCCCGGCCAGGCGTGCCGGGTTCATGCCGTGCGAGCCGTTCTCGGCCTGGTTGCTTCTGGCCCGCTCGAGAAACTGCGCCAGCGTGCGCGGCTGACTCGCATCGAGGGTGCCCAGGTAGCGCTCGAACTGCGGCTTGAACTCGCTTTCCCCCACCGGGCCGAGCACATCGCTCCAGAGCGTTTCAAAGGCCTTTGGCAACTCGATGGCGACCACCCGGGCACCGCGCTTGCCAAGGGTCTCCTGCGCAGACTGGAACACCTGATCCACTTCGGGATTGGCGCCCTTGAAGTTGCTGATCACGCCGATGGTCTTGCCCTTGAGCGAGGCGCCCTTCAGCGCTTGCTCGAATTTGATGGTGTCAGACGCAAGGTCCAGGGTCGCCGCATCGTGGCTGTCCGGGCCCTTGATGGCGTCCAGCACAATGGCCTGATCCAGGACGCTGCTGGTAATCACGCCACCGGTATCAAACGCCAGCGACAGCGGAATGATGCCGCTGCGACTGATCAGCCCCAGCGAGGGCCGGAAACCGACCGTGCCGGTGACGCTCGCCGGAGCGCGTATCGAACCGCTGGTGTCCGACCCCAGCGCAAACGGCGCAAACGCCGCCGCCACGGACGCGGCTGAGCCACTGCTGGAGCCGGAAGCATCGCGCCGGGTGTTTTTCGGGTTGAGCGTCTGGCCGCCAAACGAGCTGTAGCCAAACCAGCCGAACGACGCGGCCAGCTCCGACAGGTTGGCTTTGCCCAGCAGAATCGCCTGCCCGTCGATCAGCTTCTTCACCGTGAATGCGTCCTGGCTCGGCACGGACGAGCGCAGGACGTAGGAGCCTCCCGAAGTGACCAGGCCAGCGGTGTCGAAATTGTCCTTGACCACGAAAGGAATGCCGGCCAGCGGTGCGAATCGGGCATTGGGGGTCTTCTGCCTCCGGGCATCCCACTGGCGGGCCTGCTCGATGGCCTGTTCATTGACCGTCACCAGCGCATTGATGTTCTGGCCCTGGTGGTTGTTCGCCCGGATGTTGTCCAGATAGTGCCTGACCAATTGCTCGGAACTGATGTCGCCCTTGTCCAGTGCCTGGCGCATATCGGCCAGGGTCATGCGATCGATGCCGTTATCGGCATGGGCACTGGCCGCCAACACCAGCAACGAGCAAGCCACAAACTGTTTATTCAACTGCATGGGATAAATCTCCGAAGAACGACAGGCGAACGGAATGAGACCACGCCTCCCGGGGTTGGCGCAGGGCTGTGAACGGATCGAAAAAAAGGGCCAGCGAGATTCAGCTGGCCCTGAGTGACGGGAACGTCACTGGCAAATCACTGGATCAACTTGTTCTGCTGCAGGAATTCCCTGGACACGCTCTCGATCGACTCGCGGCCGACATCGACGCGGGAGTTGAGACCGGCGATGGTGTCGTCGTCGAGCCTGGCAGACAGAGCATTGAGCAACTCGCCGACCTTCGGGTTCTCCTTGAAGACTTCAGTGCGAATGACGGGCGTCAGCGCGTAGCTGGGGAAAAACCCCTTGTCGTCCTTGAGCACCACGAATCCAAAGGCCGGAATCCGCCCATCGGTCGACAGCACCAGGGCCACATTCACCTGACCGTCCCTGAGCGCCTGGTACGTCAGGCCGCCGTCCATGCGCACGACATTCTTGCGCTCGAACTCGAACTGATACATTTCCTGGAGAGGACGCAAGCCGTCGGTGCGCGAAAAGAACTCGGCGTTGGATGCGAACTTGTAGCTTTTGCCGGCGCCGATGTTTTTCGCCAGGTCGCTGATCGAGGCAATGCCCTCTTTTTCAGCCTCATCCTTGCGCATCGCGAAAGCATAGGTGTTGTTGGCTTTCGAAGGGTTCAACCAGGTGATGCCCTTCTGTGCATCAAGGGTACTGATCCGCTTGTAGGTTTCATCGGCATCGAGCTTGTCGGTCACCTTGTTGTAGATCACCAGCGAAGTGCCT
>Ga0247819_10001372_pt1 | contig 13228 bp, 11 predicted proteins | sample 13C_Xylose_Day6_FD_193428 | JGI IMG/M metagenome (GOLD analysis project Ga0247819, IMG submission 193428) | Soil microbial communities from agricultural site in Penn Yan, New York, United States - 13C_Xylose_Day6 | ecosystem: Environmental > Terrestrial > Soil > Agricultural land | place: USA... | reverse complement strand
CTCATCGTCCTTGCCATGGGCGTCGTGAACGCCTCTGTCGAGCATATCGAGGGCCTGCCGATCAGTCTCACCTATGTAACGGGCGCCCTGTCCCGCTTCGGCCGTGGTTTGGGCCGGTGGATCATCGGCACAGGCAACATACAATGGACGATCCAGATCGTGCCCTGGATCGGCATGCTTGGCGGGGCGATCGTCGGCGCCATGCTCGAGTACCGCTTCGGACAGCTCTCGCTCTGGGCCCCGACAATCCTCTCCGGTCTGTTGTTCACGCTGGTGTTGATGATTCCGCGGCGGTGGTCGCAGCGATATGCGCAGCGCTGAACCGGCGGGAGCGGCCCTCCGGTTTTAGGAACGCCCTTCGCTTGCCGATGCCAACAGCGGGTGCAAATTTCAACTTCGCCAAACAAAACGAACCAAAATTCCCACTAAATTGGTGGGGAATTTGTATGATGCGCCGCAACCGCCCGATGTGTACATTCGGATGGCAAGCGCGACCTCGCGTGATGAGCATATATGCAGGAGTTAGGGAAATGACTGGCAACACGATCGACTTTGGCAGACTTTCAGGACAGGGCCGGAAAGGAAGGCGTTCTATCCTCGCCACCGCGGCCTTGGCCATGGTTCTGTCGACGAGCACGGTAGCGCTCGCGCAGGACGCAAACTTCGATCCGGATGCCTCCATCGTCATCGGCTCGCTCTATGAACCGCAGAACCTGGACAACACCGCCGGCGCCGGCCAGGGCATCAACGAAGCCTTCAACGGCAACGTCTACGAGGCGCTATTCACGCTGACCGACGCGGGTGACGTCGCTCCCGGCCTCGTGGCCGAGCAGACCATCAGCGAGGACGGCCTGACCTATACGTTCAAGCTTCGGCCGAACGTGACCTTCCATTCCGGCGACCCGCTGACGGCGCAGGATGTGAAGCACAGCATCGAGCGCGTCGTGGCACCGGATTCCAAGAGCTCGCGCAAGAAGAGCCTGGCGACGATCAGCGAGATCCAGACGCCCGACGACCAGACGGTGGTGGTCAAGCTCTCCGCCCGCTCCATCTCGCTGCCCTATAACCTCAGCTACGTCTGGATCGTCAACGACGCGGCGAAGGATCTGAACGCCAGTGAAGATGGCACAGGCCCTTACCGCCTGGACGAATGGCGCCGCGGCTCGTCGCTGGCGCTGACCCGCAACGACAAGTACTGGGGCACGGCGCCGACCAATGGCGAAGTCGTCTTCCAGTACTTCACCGATGCCACTGCGCTGAACAATGCGCTCCTGACCGGTGCCGTCGATGTCATCACCAGTGTCCAGAGCCCGGATTCGATCGCCCAGTTCAAGGACAATCCTGATTTCACGGTGACCGCCGGCCAGTCGACCACCAAGGAGCTTCTGGCGTTCAACGACAGGGTCGAGCCGTTCAACAACGTCAAGGTTCGCAAGGCCATCGCCCGCGCGGTCGACGACAAGAAGCTTCTGCAGTCGATCTGGGGTGAATACGGCACGCTGATCGGTTCCTTCGTGCCGCCGACCGATCCGTGGTACGTCGACCTGACCGGCGTCGATGCCTATGACGTCGAAAGCGCCAAGGCGCTTTTGAAGGAAGCCGGTTTTGCCGATGGCTTCTCGTTCAAGCTTGACACGCCCAACTATGATCCGCATCCGATCGTTGCCCAGTTCCTGCAGAGCGAACTGGCGAAGGTCGGCATCAAGGTCGAAATCAACATCATCACCGCCAACGAGTGGTACACCAAGGTCTATAAGGCGCATGACTTCCAGGCGACGCTGCAGGAACACGTCAACCACCGCGACATCGTGTTCTACGGCAATCCCGACTTCTACTGGGGATACAACAACCCGAAGGTTGTCGACCTGATCAAGGAATCGGAAGCTGCGGCCAACACCGACGAGCAGGCGGCCAAGCTGACGGAGGCAAACCGCATCATCGCCGAGGACGCGGCAAGCAACTGGCTTTATCTCTATCCGCAGATCGTGGTTTCGAGTTCCGCCGTCACCGGTTACCCCGTCAACGGCCTGAACTCACAGTTCTTCGCCTACAACATCAAGAAGAGCGGGAACTGATCGCTCGTTTCCCAAGCGATCCGTTATAGTCGCGTACATGTAAGGAGCCCCCGAGCGAGTTGGGGGCTCCCTTTGCCTTGCAGCTGACGGCGATTCATTGCGTCGACAACGCTACGTCAGATCTTTTCCAAGCAACACGACAGTCATGGCGCGCCAAGGACGCATCAGCGTTCGAAACGTGCTGCATCATTCCCGTGAAATCGATGAGGGTATAAGGGATTATGCAGTAGCCTCCTCGTTGATTTTGTGCAAAAGCCAGCGCTCCGGCCCCGGGTATTACACCCGTCGGACGAAAGGAAGCCGACCATTCTCGCCTATGTCCTGCGCCGCCTCGCCATCCTGATCCTGTCGCTGCTGATTGCGGCGGTGGTGCTGTTTGTGCTGTTGCGCCTGCTGCCGGGCGACCCGGCGAACGCCCTGCTTTCCGTCGGCGCTGATCAGCAGCAGATCGAGGCCGCGCGCGAACAGGTCGGCTCCAACTTACCGCTCTGGGAGCAGTTCCTGCGCTTCGTCGGCAGCCTTGCGCGCTTCGATCTCGGAACGTCCTTCGTCAGCGGCAAGCCCGTTATCGAGGAAATCGCCGCCCGTCTAACCGTAACGGTGCCGCTGGCGCTGCTGGGCTTTGGGCTCGCCGTTATGATCGCCGTGCCGCTCGGGATCGTTTCGGCAGTCAAGGCCAACCGCTGGTACGGCGCGGCCATATCGACCGTGTCGCAGCTTGGCATCGCCATCCCGGTCTTCTGGGTCGGAATCCTGCTTGTCACCGTCTTTGCGGTCAATCTTCGGCTCTTTCCGTCGGGCGGTTATCCCCGGCGCGGCTGGCAGAACGAGGGCCAGGTTCTCTATGCGCTCGCGCTGCCGGTGCTGACGATCGGGCTGGTCATGGCCGCCTCGCTGATCCGCTACATCCGATCCGCAACCCAAGATGTTCTCGGCAGCGACTATCTGCGGACGGCGCGTGCGCTCGGCGCCAGTTTCTCGCAGGCGCTGATCCGGCACGGCATTCGCAACGGCGCCGTGCCGATCGTCTCGATCCTGGGCATCGAGCTTGCAACGACCCTGCTTGGCGCGGTCGTGGTCGAGCGGGTGTTCGCCCTGCCCGGCCTTGGCTCGATGCTGCTGCTGGCGATCGAACAGCGCGATTACCCCAACGTCCAGGGCGTGTTGTTCATCTCCACCCTGCTGGTGCTGCTGATCGGCTTTGCCGCCGATCTGCTTCAGCGGCTGATCGATCCCCGCTTGCGCGAACGGGCGACAGGAGCTGCGCCATGACCGCGCTTGACCTTTCGACGGGTAGACCCGCCCGCAGACACTCGCTGTCGCTTTCCATCGGGCTTGCCCTTGTCGGCCTCAATGTCGCGGTTGCACTCCTCACCCTGTTCTGGACACCCTATGACCCGCTCAATGCCTCCGGCGGCCGGCTCGAAGCGCCGTCGCTGCTGCATTGGGTCGGAACGGATCGGCTCGGCCGCGATTACCTGACGCAAATCATGATCGGCGCGCGCACGGCGTTGATCGTCGGTACTGGCGCTGTTGCGATCGGCGCCTCGATCGGCGTGACGCTCGGCATCCTCGCCGCTTTCGCGACGCGCCTGCTCGACGATGTCATGGCCGCCACCCTGGATATTCTGATCGCGTTCCCGACGCTGCTGCTGGCGATGCTGGTGGTCGCGGCCAGCGACAGTGCTAGCCTGTGGTCGGCGACCCTGGCACTTGGCCTGGCGATTTCGGCGATCGTCGCCCGCTTGACGCGGATCCTTGCCAAGCGTGTGCTGCGCCAGGACTACATCGTCGCATCCCGGACCTCCGGCACCTCGTGGCCCGGCGTCGTCGTGCGCCATGTACTGCCCAACATCTGGCCGACGCTCTCGGTGAACTTCGCCTTGCAATTCGGCCTGGCAGTGATCGCGGAAGCGTCGCTCTCCTATCTCGGCCTGGGCGCACCGCCGCCGAACGCATCCTGGGGCAGGCTGCTGCAGGAGGCACAGGGCACGGTCTATACCGCCCCCGTCGGCGCGATTGCACCCGGCATTGCCCTCGTCGCACTGGTCATTGGCATGAACCTGCTTGCCGACGGCCTGCGGGACGTCGGCGACCCGACACGCGGGAGATCGCGATGAGCGCCTTGCTTTCCGTTCAGGGCCTGACCGTCCGCGCTAGCGGCAAGACATTGGTCTCGGACCTGTCGTTCTCCATCGGCTCCGGCGAGCGAATGGGACTGATCGGCGAATCCGGCTCGGGCAAGTCGATGACCGCTATGGCCATTACCGGCCTTTTGCCGGCGAACATCTCCGTCACCGGCTCGATCGTGCTCGATGGCCAGGAGGTGGTCGGCACTGAAGACAAGCGCCTGAACCGGCTGCGCGGGGTCGCAACCGCCGTCGTCTTTCAGGAGCCGCTGACAGCCCTCGATCCGCTGATGAGAATCGGCAAGCAGATCGCCGAGCCGGTGCGCCGCAGGCTCGTGCGCGAACAGGGACGCGCGACGCGTTCAGCGGTCGACCGCGAAGTGCTCGACCTGCTCGACAAGGTCGCCCTGCCGCAACCGGAGCGCATTGCCAACGCCTATCCGCACGAAGTGTCGGGCGGCCAGCGCCAACGTGTTGCGATCGCCATGGCGCTTGCCTGCCGCCCAAAACTTCTGATCGCCGACGAGCCGACGACCGCGCTCGACGTCACCACCCAGGCCGAAATCCTCAAGCTGCTCGACGGGCTTGTGCGTGAAACGGGAATGGCGCTGCTCTTCATCAGCCATGACCTGCCTGTTGTTGCCGAAGTGGTCGAGCGTGTGATGGTGCTGCGCGACGGCATCGCGCTTGAAGAGGGCGCCGTTGTCGACGTGTTTAGCAACCCGTCGCACGACTATACGCAGACGCTTGTCGATGCCGCGCGCATGTTCGACGAGGCCCTTGGACGGACGGGATCGTGATGCTGGACCTGCAGAATGTGAACTTCGGCTATTCCCGTCACCGCAAGATTTTGAGCGACGTGTCGTTCAGCGTGCGCGCCGGCGCCAGCGTTGGACTGGTGGGCGAGTCCGGTTCGGGCAAGACGACACTGCTGCGGCTGCTGCTCGGTCTGGAGCGACCCACGAGCGGCACGATCCGCTTCGGCGACGATGCACTCGATCCGGCCGATGGCGCGTTCATGCGCCGTTACCGGCGCGCGGTGCAGCCGGTGTTCCAGGACCCCTATTCGTCGCTCGATCCTCGCCAGAAGGTGCTCGACATCATCGCTGAGCCGCTGCAATCGCTGCGCATCGCCGGTCCACGCAAGGATGCGGTGGCGCAAGCCCTGGAGGCTGTGGGCCTGCCGCTCGATGCCATGCAACGCTACCCGCACGAATTTTCCGGCGGACAGCGCCAGCGCATCGCGATTGCGCGCGCAATCGTCGCCCGTCCACAGATCATTCTTGCCGACGAAGCCGTCAGCGCTCTCGACCTGTCGACCCGCATCCGGATCGTCGAACTGTTCAAGACGCTGTCGGCAACGCTGACGCTGGTGTTCGTTTCGCACGACCTTGGTGTCGTCGCATCGCTTTGCGAAGAGATGGTCATCCTCGAAAAGGGACAGGTGGTCGAGAGCGGCAAGACGCGCGATATCCTGACGGCGCCCCAGCATCCCTATACACAGCGGTTGCTTGCCAGCATTCCGCGCATGCCGGCCTGAGCGCTTCGGTCACTCACGAATCTACCGTTAGCGACCCCCTCACCAACGAACAAAGTACCTTGATCTAGAACAACCCCCCGTCGAGCGGAGTTGCCCATAGTGCCGCCGGCCGCAGATTCCCTGCCGCCGCATGCCCTGAATGGCAATTTTCAACTTCTTCTGGGGGTCCGGAATCATGTCTACTCGCTCCATCCTGCCAACCGCCGCCGCACTCGTTTTGCTGGCGGCCTCGGTCACTGCGGCTCAAGCCGCGGACCTTACCGCGCCGAGCGAGGCCGCCGCTCAGCTACCGGCTGCAAGCGAGCAGAGCCCATGGATGATCCGCGCCCGCGCGCTTGCCGTTTTACCCGAAGACAAGGCATCGCTGCAGTTGAATGGCACGTCACTTGACGGCGAAAAAGTCGGCGTCAGCAACTCGGTCGTGCCCGAACTCGATATCACCTACTTCTTCACCGACAATCTTGCGGCGGAACTGGTCCTGGGCACGACCCCGCACAGCGCAAGGGGCAGCGGTTCGATCGCCGGTCTCGGCGAGATCGGCAAGGCCTGGTTGCTGCCGCCGACACTGACGCTGCAGTACCACGTCAATCTCACCGACACGATCAAGCCCTATGTCGGCGCCGGCGTGAACTACACCATCTTCTACAATGAAAAAGCCCAGGGCGACTTCTCCAGCTTCAACCTCAAGAACACCTTCGGCGTGGCCCTGCAGGCCGGTGTCGACATCAAGCTCGACGATCACTGGGGTATCAACTTCGACGTGAAGAAACTGTTCCTCGAGCCAGAGGTCAACGCGACCCTGCCGGGCGCCGGCACGGTGACGGGCAAGGTCAAACTCGATCCCTGGCTGATCGGCACAGGCATCACCTACCGCTTCTGACGTTTTTCGCCAGCGGATGACACCGCTTCAGGTCTACAGCGCCGCGCGCCATATTAGACGCGCAAGGTCGCTGTAGCGCTTTGAATGGCTGCATGTTTTTATCCTTGAATCGAATAGGATTTAAGGAAACATGCAGTGGAAAATCTCCGCCCTCGCCGTTACACGGCGAGGGCAGCAACCAAACGGACAGTCGTACGTCATGCGTGATGGGCGGTGACGGCCTTGACCAATCCGGTCGTCAATTCACGGCTGCTCGCATGCGAAATATCGCCGAGCGACAACATGCCGACCATTCGCTTTTCGTCATCGATCACCGGCAGGCGCCGTATCTTCTTGCTCTCCATCAGGCGAACAGCCTCCTCGATCGTTTCGCTGGTGCGGCAGTAGACGATATCCCTTGTCATGACATCGCGCGCAGTCAGCAACGCAGCGTCGTCGTGCCCGTTTGCCCATGCCCGCAACGCAATGTCCCTGTCCGTCACCATGCCGATGAGGCGATCGTTTTCGCCGACCGGCAGAGCGCCGATGTCTTCGTCACGCATAATCCTTGCCACGGTGCGCAAGTCCGTTTCAGGCGCTATCCAGCGCGCGCCGGGGTGCATCGCTTCCCACGTTCTCATTGCATCCTCCTACGGTTTGGAGGAATGACGATAGCCGAAGATCGTGGCCAATCATTGATCCTGACGGCCGACTTGTTCGCCGAACGTCGCTTATCGCAACTCCAGCAGGAAGTAGGTCGTCGGGCCGGACGGGCCGTAGTTGCTCAGGCGAAATTTAACCGCACCGGCGCCATCGACGACCGGTGGGTGAACTGTTCCGTCAAGACCCACCGGTGAAATGCGCCACTTGGCCGCCGTCTTCGACAGGGAGAGATCGACAGTCCCCTGCCGGATCAACACCGGCAACCGGCCAAAACTCTCGATGACCTTCTCTTCACTGTCACGGAACGTCATGTCCGTGTTCTGGGCGTCGGTTGCAAAGATCAACAGGAAACGCCGGCTGTCGGACAGGGTTGCCGGAGGATCGAGCGCCGAGAGAGCGACAAGACCGTTGCCGTCGGCGCGCTCCACCCGCAGCACACCGAGGTCGACCGGTTCGCGCAGGGACGCAAACGCCATCGCTTCCGTCGCCGGCGTCGCTACGCGCAGCTGCCTGGCGAAACGATCGAGAACGATTTCACCGGTGCTGCTTTGATAGATGCCGGCATCGACGGTCGTTGCGTTGTCCGGCTTCAACCTACTGCTCGCACGCAGCAGCGCCAGCACATTGTCGCTGCTTTCCCGCCGCGGCTGGGTAACCGCGATCGCATCACCCAATCGCTCGGCGCGTTCCAGACCGATACGACCGACCAGGGCAAGATCGGTCAGAGACTCCGGCTCGCGCGCCTGCATGTCGTCCGTCAGATCCTCCTCGCCGCGCACGGAAAATGGGATCGTCACATCCGAGGTCGCGACATCGCCGCGCCGATAGAGCAAGGCGGCCAGGGTTTCGCCCGCGCGCGCAACCGGATCGAGGGCGATCGCGTAGGGCAGCATCGCTTGCTTATGCGGAAACGGCTCACCATAGGCGAGCGCGATCGGTCCATGGCCGTGGCGGCAAAGGGCGTCCCAGCCCTGAAGGGCGGCATAGGCCGGCATGGCAAGACCACCCTCGTAGCGGTAGCGGTTCCAGAACAGGTGGTCGTATTCGCTGACGACAAACGGTTTTCCGAGCCAGCGCGATGCAGCGATCATCCTGATGTAGTTGACGCTATCGGCAATTGAGCTGGTTTGAAGGAGTTCGCTGCCCGGCGTGTAGCCGCCGACCCAATCGTGGTAGGTGTTCGCCGTGATGACTTGGAGGTCGCGCCTGCTGAGGGCCATCTGGCTCGACGGCCAGTTGTTGTAGTTGGTGATCAGGCCCGTGTAGCCAAGGTCGCGCAGAACCTTGCTCATGCGTGCGGTGGAGGCACGCTCGGTTTCGACAAAGAATGCCTGAAGATCGCGCAGACGCGGGCTGTCGTTATAGCGGTCCCGAGGCAACCTGATCCCGCCGGTTTCAAGCACTTCCCCGGAATCAAGCACGCCCCAGACCTTCGCCAGGCTCGCCGTCGTGCCGTAACGCTTCTTCAGCCAGAGATTGAACGGCTGAGCCAACCGGTCGTCATAGGGAGCCCGGCCGGGCCGATCATGAACCACCGCCTCAAACTCCAGGCCATTCTCATTGGCCAGAATGACCAGGGCCAGGGCCTCGTCGCGGATCGGAGCTTCGCCTGTGTAAGGGTTCACGCGCCCGAGGACCGCCTGCTGCAACCGCCTCCAATGCTCAAAGGTCCGATCGTCCAGATGTAGCATGAGTTTTACATCGCCGCCCGTGTCCCAGCGGTCATCGAAACCGCCATAGGCGCCACGCGGCGACGACAGGCCGTCGATAATCCAGTGGATGCCGTTGCGCTTCAGGGCCGCAAGCAGATACTGGATCCGATCGAGCGTTTCCGGGTCGAAATCGAGATCCCGATCACGCCCGAACATCAGACTTGCGTCGACGAAATGCAGGCGCGCGATGTTGTAGCCATGCATCGCCAGCTGGCGCGCATAACGGTCCGCGCCTTCATGATCGGGGAAGCCGCCGGACGCAGGGCTCCAGGCAAGCGAGGCGCACAACATCCTGACCGGCGTATCCGGCGCTTTCGCATAGGCGAGACGTCCCTCCTTGCCGACAACCAGTCTATGACCGCCATCGATCCGGCCGTTGGGCAGGATGGACGAGAAGTCGAGCGGGCTGCCTGGTCGCAATTCGAGGGAGATCTCCTTCACCGGAACCCATTGATCCGCGGCGCGCGCAGGCACGCACATCACCGCAAGCGCCAGCACCGTAGCCAGACATCTCTGGCGCATCAAGCTACCGCTCCAAGCAACTTGCTCTCGATCGGAACCTCCGGTCTTCGCCGCCGCCCGAAAAAACCGACAGGCAGTGCAGCGGCGTGGAAGAACCAGGCGACGACCGTGTACAGCCCCATGTTCAAGCTGCCTTTGCGAATGCTCATCAACACGATGACTGCGGCGAGGACAGCGAAGACGATGCCCAGGCCGACAGCCAGGCTCGGCGAGAACAAAAGCACACAGAGCGAGAGCGCCCACCACAGATAGACGAGACACCAGAGCTTCAGCTCGGGCAGCTCACGCAGCAGCTGGAAGAAATACGGCCGACCGAGCGACGCGCGCAGAAGTTCGCCGATACCGAAGAGATATTTGCTTTTCCAGCGTCGAACCAGCAGGCGATAGGAATTGACAGTATGTCCGAAGTGCTGGACGAAACGCCGGTCAAGGCGATGCAACCCCCATCCAGCGCTTCGCAGCCGGATGCCGAGATCGAATTCTTCGTATCCATGCAGGTTGCGATCGGAGAGGTAACCGACCGCTTCGATCGCATCGCGCCGGTAGAGCCCACCGCCGTTCATCCGGTCGATCGATCCGATCCGGTTTTCCGGCGAGTTGCGATTGACGCGACGCGAGAACTCGAGATTGGACGTCAGCATCTCCTGGACATGGCCGGTAACGCCGGCAACCTCAGGATTGTCGGCGAGAAACGCCACGGCGACGGCGAGAAAATCACGGTCGAGCAACATGTCTCCGTCAAGCAGACAGAGATGGTCGCCTTTGGAGTATTGAAAGCCAAGCTGCGGGCCAATGCCGCAGCTTGGCCGCGCCGGCGGGCTGATCTGGGCGATGACGACGGGATATTGCGCGGCAATCTCGACCGTTCGGTCGGATGAGCCGCTGTCGGCGACGATGACTTCGCCACCTGTCGCTCCGAGGGCAGCAAGCGCACTTTCAATCGTGGCCGCTATTCGCTTCTCTTCGTTCAGCGTCTTGATGATGACGGATACTGACAAGCGCGCCTCCAAAATCACCGGGGCGTCTACAGCGCCGCGCGTCAAATATGACGCGCGAAGGACGCTGTAACGCTTGAATCCTGCTGCATAATTTTCTCCTTAAATCGATTCCGATTTAAGGAATTATGCAGTAGCCAAGCGTCCCGGCGCAGCCAGTTCTACCCGCGATACTTTGAGTTTTGGTTTATTTGCACCAGCAATTGCAGCAGACGCGACCGATTGCGGATAAGGACCCAACCCGAAGCCACGCCGCATGCACCGCCAAGCAATTTGATGGCGAGGTCCCCGATCCGGGCGTGACGGTCTGCCGACACCACCTGCAGCAATTCGAACCCGATGGCGGTGGCCAAAACGAGCCCGAGGACAAGCAGGAGCCGCCGGGGATAGGCAATTGCAAAGAGCAGCCCCATCAGCCCGAACGCGCCGAACCGCTCGACATGCACGAACGTGCCCATACGCGGGCGCAGATCGAGTGGTGATAGGGTCGAATAGGCGATCACGGCGAATATGAGCCAGCCAAATAGGCCAGCGGCGCGTTTGATATTCATACTGTTCTTGTCTCTCCGCACCGCACACAACACGGCAAAAATCAGCCCGACGGCAACAGGGATGTCGCGTGCGATTGCGCGCGATCTACTTTGCCACCAACGCGCTATACACCGCGACGGTCTTTTCCGCCACGCTTGTCCAGCTATAGGCGGCTTCGGCGTGCGCCGCACGGGCGCGCATCTCGCTTTCACTGGGCGGATTGGCAAGCTTCGCCGTCATGGCCGATGCCAGCGCCTCGACATCGCCGAGCGGGAAATATTCGTCGCGTGCAAGGCCAAGCTCGACATTGGCAACGATATCGCTCGCAAGAACCGGCAAGCCGTAGGCCATGGCCTCCAACAGCGCGATCGGCATGCCCTCGTGGCTGGAAGGCAGAACGAACAGGGCCGCATTGCCGAAAAGCTCCGCAAGCCGGTCACCGGACTGAAAGCCCGTTAGAACGACACCTGCGATATCACCTGCCAGCCTTCTCACCTCCTCGGTGTAGGACGTCTCGAATTCCGCACCGCCGGCCAGCACCAACCGGAACTCCGGACTGGAACATTTGGCATAGGCGCGGATCAGATCGAGCTGGCGCTTCTCGGGCACGACCCGTGCGGCAAGCAGAATGTACCGCCGTGGCGCAAGGCCGAACTCGGCAAGAATGCCGGTCTCACCCCTGGACGGCGTGACCGACACCCCGTTGGGCACAAGGGCCATGGACACATTGTGCCGCGCGCCCATGGTCTCAGCGATATCCTTCGAAATGGCGATCCGCCCGCTTGCAAAGCGCATGCCCAGGCGTTCACCGAGCTTCAGCGTACCCTTGGCAAGAGCACCCCATTTTTGCCGGTCGTAGTCATAGCCATGATGGGTCACGACCACCTTCAGGCCGAGCATTCTCGCAAGCGGGACGAACAGTGCTGGCCCGATCGCATGGATATGCAGCACGTCGGGACGCTGCCAGCCCGCGTAGCAAACACCCATGAAAGTGTGAACGATGGCTTCCAGCGCCATCCGGCGCGGCGCCCAGAAAGGAACGACACGAATGCCATTCCAGCTGAAGGGGACAGATGCCGGAAGATATCGGCGCCGCCCGATCACGTCGACGTCCCAGCCGTGCTTCGTGAGCTTGCCGGCAAGGATCTCGACATGCTTTTCGATGCCGCCCTGCACATCCGGAATTCCGCGCAGGCCCAGCATCATCACGCGCCGCCGTCCGGTTCGCGCGCTCAGCCGACGATCTTTGCCTGTCAGCTCGCGATGATTGTGCACGAGGTGGACTCCACGCTGGGCAGTACCGCCCTTCCCGTCGACGCCTTCCAATATTCCAGATTGTACAATCTCAGTGGAAACCGACGGCTGTTGCCGACGATCAACTTGCGAGACTCGTAACTTCCTGCCCATGGCGTGGCCTCAAAGATTGCGCACCCAAGGCCATTTACGTTAACAATACTTAATAAGATCGTAATTAAATCGTTAAATATCTAATTGTTCGATCAATAAACGAACATATTTAATGCCGCGGTAAGTATATTCGCAAGCCTTGGTTAATGACGCAAGGATAAATCTGCCAACTAGGTCGCCCCGAGCGCAGCGTAGAGATCAAGCGTTCTGTCGCGATAAGCATTGGCGGAGAAATCTCTGGATATCCACGCCCTGCCGGCAGCGCCCATGCGGGCGCGCGCTGTCGGCCCAAGAGCCGTCATGTCGGCCAGCGCCCTTGCCAGATCATCAGCGTCTCCCGACGTTGCCGTCATGCCCGTTTCCCCGACCTGGATCATTTCCGGAATGCCTCCGACGGCTGAACCGACCACCGGCCGTCCCAGAGCATAGGCTTCCAGCAAGCTGATGGGCGCATTTTCGTACCATTCCGACGGCAGTACGAGTGCCCTGGATGATCCGATCAATTTGTGCAGGCTCTCGCCTGAGAGATATCCGGTGAACGTCACGTCTGCATTAAGCTCGCTCGCGAGCCGACGAAGCGATGCCTCTTCGGGGCCTGTACCGGCGACGACCAACCGCTGTTTCGAAAGTGCCGCCGCCTTGATCAGCGTGGCGATGCCCTTTTCGGGCGCAAGCCGGCCTGCGAAAACGAAATAGTCGCCCTCGTCCCAGGCGCTGCTGTAATCGTCCACATCCACGAAGTTCGGAATGTGCACCATCTGCTCACGCGGCCAGCCCCATTCGACAAGCTTCTCC
>Ga0247819_10001371_pt1 | contig 13237 bp, 9 predicted proteins | sample 13C_Xylose_Day6_FD_193428 | JGI IMG/M metagenome (GOLD analysis project Ga0247819, IMG submission 193428) | Soil microbial communities from agricultural site in Penn Yan, New York, United States - 13C_Xylose_Day6 | ecosystem: Environmental > Terrestrial > Soil > Agricultural land | place: USA... | reverse complement strand
GCATCACTTCCTCTCGGACCTCGCCCCGTTCGGGCTCGAGAACCCGGGCGAGGTCTTTTACGCGGCCGACCGCCCGTACGGCCTGATCGAGGGCACGATCACGCGCGACGGGGCGGCTCCCGCCCCCGACGCCTGGCTGGACCTGCCCGCGTTCGTCTAAGGGCGTTCCTTACCGCGAGACCGGATAGGCGCGACGAGACTGAGTGCGTTCACCTCTGCCTCGCGGCGCCTATGCTGTCTCGCGGTCTGATGTGCGCAGGGTTTGACGACGGCGGGGCCTGGGCTTTTCCGGTCGCCCAGGTGGCCCGCCGTCGTGCGATCAGAGGGCGGTGCGCTGCCTCCGACTCCGCTCGGACTCTGGCAGTTCTCCGGATGCCCGCGCCTCGCTCATCCGAGGGCGGCTCGATCCTGAAGCTTTGCGGATCCGAGAAGTCTTCATGTCACGAGCTCTTCGTACCGGGCTCCGGCGCCGGGTCCTCGTCGGGGATGCGCGACACATCGACCGGCATCCCGTCGCCGGTCTGCTCGGCCGCCAGCTCGTCCGACAGCACCTGGGTCGGGATGAGCCCGGTGCCCTCGGCTTCGGGGTGGACGAGCGCGGCAGCGGCCGGTCCGCGCACCGCGTCGGATGCGCCGATCGACGGATCCGACAGGCGCGCCTCGCGCATCTGCTCGGTGTTCAGCAGCAGGTTGAGCAGGATGGCGGTGATCGCCCCGGCGCTGATGCCCGAGTCGAAGATCAGCGTGAACCACTGCGGGAACTGGTCGTAGATCGTCGGGGCCACGGTCGGCAGCAGGGCCACGCCGATCGAGATCGCCACGATGAGCACGTTCTTGTTGTTGAACTTGACCTTCGTCAGGGTGCGGATTCCGGATGCCGCGACCATGCCGAACAGCGCGATGCCGGCACCTCCGAGCACGGCGCTGGGCACGCCCTCGACGATGGCCGAGACCTTCGGGATCAACCCGAGCACGACCAGGATCACGCCGGCCGCCGTCGCAACCCAGCGCGAGCGAACGCCGGTGAGCGAGACGAGCCCGACGTTCTGCGCGAACGCCGTGTACGGGAACGTGTTGAAGACGCCGCCGATCACGGTGCCGAGCCCGTCCGCGCGCAGTCCGTCCGCGAGCTGGCGTCGCGTCACCGGCTTCTCGACGATCTCGCCGACCGCGATCATGTCGCCGGTCGTCTCGGTCATGATCACCAGGCCGACGATGAGCATCGAGACGATCGAGGCCACCTGGAAGGTCGGCAGACCGAAGTGGAACGGGGTGATCAGCGCGAACCATGCGGCGTCGCCGACGTTCGACCAGTCCACCATCCCCGGCACGAACAGCGCGGCGATCGTGCCCAGCACGAGTCCGAGCAGGATCGACACCCGCTGCAGCGCGGGCGGCGCGAAGCGCTCGATCAGGATGATCAGCAGCAGAGTCCCGAACGCGAACGCGACGTTGATGGGCGCGGCGCCCTCGGTGGATCCATCGACGATCCAGCCCGCGGCGACGCGCATGAGCGACAGGCCGATGATCAGGATCACCGTGCCTGTGACGATCGGCGGGAAGAAGCGCAGCAGCTGTGAGAAGAACGGCGCGACCAGGATCATGAACAGTCCGCAGGCGATCGTGGCGCCGAACACGGCCTGGATGCCCTCGGCCTGGCCGATCGCGATCATCGGGCCGACCGCGGCGAAGGTCACTCCCTGCATGAGCGGCAGCCGCACGCCGAAGCGCCAGAACCCGACGGACTGGATGATCGTCGCGATGCCGGCGACGAACAGGTCGGCGCTGATCAGGAACGCGAGATCCTGCGCGGAGTAGCCCAGCGCGCCGCCCACGATGAGCGGCACGGCGACCGCCCCCGCGTACATGGCGAGCACGTGCTGCAGGCCGAGCGGGAACAGCCGTGCGACCGGGGGGATCGCGTCGACGGTGTTCGCGTGGCGCTTGGCTGCCTTCGCTGCTTTGCGGTCGGTGACATCGGTTGCGGCCATGTGCTCACTCCCCTGTTCGGGGGGACGGCACCGGCAACGGTCCCGCCCCGTTGCTTGCGGGCAGACTATGCTCGCCGGGAACCCGATCGCCAGCCACGGAGCCAAGAGTTCCGCAGACTTAACGGCCCTGTTACGCGGCCGCAATCGATCACTCGAAGACTCGACACGGGCCCCGGCACCGCTCTGGCGCCACCGGCACCACCCAGAGGAGACACCGTGACGATTTACCGGGGTCACTTGCTTCACGTGTCCGGGAGTCCCGCACTCGATGGCGCGGCCGACGCGCTCGTCTCCGAATCCGACGGCGCGCTCGCCGTCGATGAGGCCGGTCGCATCGCGTACGCGGGTGCGTGGACTTCGCTTCCGGCATCCCTCGCCGACGACGAGGTGGTGCTGACCGGTGCGTGCCTGCTGCCCGGGTTCGTCGACACCCACGTGCACTTTCCGCAGACGCTCACCACCGACGAGTTCGGCGGCGGCGAGCTGCTGGAGTGGCTGGAGCGCTGCGTCTTCCCCGCGGAATCGCGCCTGGCCGACCCCGTGTTCGCCGACCTCGTCGCCGCCGAGTTCGTGCGGCGACGCGTCTCGGCAGGAACGACGGCAGCCCTGGTGTTCGGGTCGGCGTTCCCCGAGGCGCAGGACGCGCTGTTCACGCGGACACTGGATGCCGGCCTTCGCGTCGTGAGCGGGCGGGGCATCCAGACCGTGGGTCCGGCGAGCGCCGCCGCCCTGCTCACCGGCGAGGACGCGGCGATCGGTCTCTCCCGCGATGAGATCGCGCGGTGGCACGGTCGGGATGCCGACGGCCCGGCATCCGATCCGCGCAGCGCGCTGGCCCAGGTCGCGGTCGTGCCTCGGTTCAGCCTCGCGGTCACCCCTGAGACGCTCAACCGGCTCGGTGATCTGTACACGGACGTGCGTGCGGACGGCGTGTACTTCCACTCGCACCTCAACGAGAACGACCGGCCGGGCGACGGCGAGATCGCGGCCGTCCGCGAGCAGTACGGCGTCGAGGCCTACCTCGACACGTACGACGGTCGCTGCCTGCCCGGGTCGCGCTCGAGCGGTGAGAGTCTGCTCGGGAGGCGCAGCATCCTGGCCCACGCGGTGCACTGCACCGACCGTGAGCTGCACCGGCTCGCCGAGACCGGCTCGTCGATCGCGCACTGCCCGACCTCGCAGCTCTTCCTCGGCAGCGGCACGATGCCATGGCGGCGCACCGTCGCGTCGGGCACGACGATCGCGATGGGCACCGACATCGGCGCCGGCGATGAATGGCTCATCCCGCGGGTGCTCAACGACTGCTTCAAGGTGCACATGAGCGAGCTCGGCGACCGGTCGACGGCGATCGATCCGGCGCAGCTGCTGTTCCTCGGCACACTCGCCGGCGCGCGGGCGCTCGACCAGGAGCAGTTCTTCGGCAACTTCGACGCCGGCAAGGACGCGGACTTCGTTCTCGTCGACCCTTCCGCCCAGCCCGGGTTCGCCCTGGCGCTGGAGGCCGCGGCCGACGGTGGGGCGAGCTCGCACCTCTTCACTCTTCTCATGGGCATGCGCGAGGCATCCATCACCGGTGTCTTCGTGCGCGGGCGGCGCGTCGTCGCGCCCGAGGTCGGCCTGCGTCGGTAACACGCAACGACTTCGGACACCCGCTTGCGGTGGGGCGCGGTGGGGCGTTTGCTGATGTCGAGCACCTGAAGGAGACGGTCTTGGTCGACGCTGAAACACTGCGCCTGCGCATCTACCGCCAGCTCGCGGAGGAAGGAAGGGTCGACTCGATCGCCGTCCTTGCCGCAGACCTCGGCGACGATGAAGCGGCCACGACCGCCGCTCTGGACGACCTCGCCGACCGGCGTCACATCGTGCTCGACGACGAAGGACGCATCGTGCTGGCGCATCCGTTCGCCACGCGCGACTTCGGCTTCTCGGTCAAGAGCGACCGGACGCTGTGGTGGGGCGGTTGCGCGTGGGACTCGTTCGCTGTTCCCCATCTCGTGACTGAAGCCTCGCCTGCTCTGGTCGCGACGACGTGCCCGAATTGCGAGAAGGCGCACGCGTGGAACGTGGCGCGTGATCAGCCGCCCCAAGGGTCGCAGGTCGCGCACTTCCTCGTGCCCATGGCGCAGGTCTGGGACGACGTCGTGCACACCTGCGAGAACCAGCGCATCTTCTGCGATGAAGGTTGTGTCGATGCGTGGCTAACGCGCACGGGTTCGGACAAGGGCGACGTGTTCGACCTCGCCACCCTGTGGAACCTCGCATCCGGGTGGTACGCGGGCCGACTCGATCGCGGCTACCGGCGCCGCGAACCCGCGGAGGCGGCTGCATACTTCCGGGGCGCGGGTCTGGGTGGGTCCTTCTGGGGGTTGTGACGCTCGAACCACGACAGCCTCAGGATCACCGCCTATCTAGGTTCGGCTGACGATTCGTTCTCGCATCCGCACCGGGGACTTCGTCACGGGTCGCCATTTCAGTTTGGCGTCCCACCAGTAGGGACCGCGCACTTCGGGGACGCCGTGGTTCATTCGCACCATCCACCCGCTGGTGTCGAGGGTGCGGTGGTGGAACCAGCAGAGCATGACGCCGTTGTCAGTGTGAGTCGGGCCGCCGCGGGAGTGTTCTTCGACATGGTGGATCTCGCACCATGCGGCGCCGACATGGCAGCCGGGAATGACGCACCCGCCGTCACGGAGACTGATCGCGCGCCGCTGATGATGGGTGAAGGCCCGCTCGAGATTGCCGAGGGCGACGATGCGGCCGGTGTCGTCGAACACGACGCGCTGCACGGCGCCCGAGCAGGCGACGTGGCGTGCGGCGGCGAGAGAGATCGGGTCGTCGGTCCCTTCGATGTGTGCGAACCCGCGTCCGGTCGCAAGGTCTTCAGCGCGCACCGACACCACGAGTGTGGGCGCGGAGCCCCCGAGCGTCGGCAGTGCGCCGGACGCGGCGACGGTGTTGAGGATCGTCGCGAGCGCGTCATGCTGCTTCTGCGGCCGGGTGCGGTCGTCGGCCGTCGCGGTGAACGGCGCGTCGGGATCATCCGGGTCGACGGTCTGCGCGCCGTCGCCGGATTCGCGGAACAGCGGCCGGACCGGCGCGACGGCACCATCGACCTTCGGGTTCAGCACACTGTCGAACGCTCGCTGCAGCTGTCCGGCGACCTCAGGCAGCACGTGTCCACGCACAGGGTGCAGTCCGTCCCGGCATGGCCCGACGGAGATGCCCCGCCGGCGCAATGCCCGCGCTTCCCGCGGTTCTGCGCCGTCCTGATCGAGATACATTGCCCACGCCGTCGCGAGCGCACGAAGCTCCTCTGCGGATGCCGGGGGTGCAGCATCCGCCCCTTCGCCCCGCGCGAAGGCGGCGATCTCTTCGTCAGCCACCAGGATCGCCGCAGTCCCCGCACGGCAGTTCACAAGGGGTGCGGCAGCGGCCACGACGGCGTCGAGACCGACTTCGCCCGTGGTGAGCGCTTCGCGGATCGCCGGCAGTGTGGCAGGCAGCACCTCGCCAGAGGTCAGTGCTATCGGCTGCACCACCGACCGCGCGGCCTTCACGAGATCCGCGGCCCGCAACTTCGACACGCGCGTCGCTCTCTGCACCAGCTCGCTCGTCGAGCGGCAGCCGAATCGGGTCGTCATCCGATCCGCGTTCAGCCGACCATCGGACCGATCGCAGACCTGCGCAGTCGTCTCGACCAGCAGAGCCTCACCCGCTCGCACGATCCGCGCGGCAGCGGCCATCACCTCGAGAACGTCAGTCTCCGACAGTCCTCGAGCCCCCGCGAACGCTTCGCCGACCACATCGAGGAGGTCGTCGCCGACCCTCTCCAGGGTGGCCGCGATGCTGTTCATACCTCCATTCTGACGAGGGCCTCCGACATCAGATCACCACGAAAGGACCAGATCAGAAGGTGAATCCGGCCCTGTGCAAACCCCAGATTCGGCCCCACCTGGGGAGGAGTCGACGAGCTCTCAGCCCCGGAACACCGTGTGCACGTCGCCGACGACGTCCCGGCCGCCGAGGCCCTCGAGCTCCATCAGCACTGCGGTGCCCACCACGACGACGCCGAGCTCGGCGAACAGCTGATGCGCCGCGGCAAGGGTCCCGCCGGTCGCGAGCACATCGTCCACGAGCAGCACCCGCGTGCCGGGGGCAAGGTCGTCATGCACCTCGATCGTCGCCTCGCCGTACTCGAGCGCATACGAGACGGATGCCGCCGGCCTCGGCAGCTTGCCGGCCTTGCGCACCGGAACCAGACCCACGCCCGAGGCGATCGCGACTGCGCCCGCCAGCAGGAACCCGCGAGCTTCGACGCCGGCGACAACGTCGAACCCGCTCTTGAAGGGCGCGGTGAGCGCATCGATCGTGGTGCGCAGAGCCCGGGCATCAGCCAGCAGCGGCGTGATGTCTCGGAACAGGATTCCGGGTTCGGGGTAGTCGGGAATCGTTCGGATCAGCGACTCGGCGAAGGCGAGGGCGTCGGCATCAGCGGAGGCGGAGGGCACGCGCCCACCCTAGCCGCGCCTCGGTCGCCCCTTCATCGGGCCCGCGACACACGATTCACCGATGCAAGCGCTTGCACTATTCTGGAACGATGACTTCGCCCGACCTCGCCGAGCACCCGTACGACCTCACCTCCCGTCCGGGAGCCGAGTGGTGGCGCACCGCCGTCATCTACCAGATCTATCCGCGCTCCTTCGCCGACAGCTCGGGCGACGGCATCGGCGACCTGCCCGGCGTGACCGCACATCTCGACGATCTGGTCGAGCTCGGCGTCGACGCGCTCTGGCTCAGCCCGTTCCAGAAGTCCCCTCAGAACGACGCGGGCTACGACGTCGCCGACTACTGCGACGTCGACCCGCTCTTCGGTACGCTCGGCGACTTCGACACGATGCTCGCCGAAGCGCACGGGCGCGGCATCCGCATCATCGTCGACCTGGTGCCGAACCACTCGTCCGATCAGCACGAGTGGTTCCAGGCAGCCCTGGCCGCCGCGCCGGGAAGCCCCGAGCGCGCCCGCTACCTGTTCCGCGAGGGCAAGGGCAAGAAGGGCGAGCTGCCGCCCAACAACTGGGAGTCGGTCTTCGGGGGTCCGGCGTGGACCCGTGTGATCGACGCCGACGGTGCACCCGGCCAGTGGTACCTGCACCTGTTCGACTCGTCGCAGCCCGACTTCGACTGGTCGAACGAAGAGGTCCGCGCGGAGTTCCGCCGCATCCTGCGGTTCTGGCTCGATCGCGGGGTCGACGGCTTCCGCGTCGACGTGGCGCACGGTCTCATCAAGGCCGACGGGCTGCCCGACTACACGCCTCCGGCCGATGCGGCCTCGATGGGCGGCGAAGAGGACGACGTGCCGTACTGGGGTCAGCCCGGTGTGCACGACGTGTACCGCGACTGGCACGGCATCCTCGCCGAGTACGACGGCGACCGCGCTCTGTGCGCCGAGGCGTGGCGCCCGACCCCCGACGACACTGCGCTGTGGGTGCGTCCCGACGAGATGCACCAGGCGTTCAACTTCCCCTACCTGACGACCGAATGGGATGCCGACGACCTGCGCGCCGTCATCGACGAGTCGGTGCGCGCCTTCACCGCAGTCGGGGCCCCGAGCACGTGGGTGCTGTCCAACCACGACGTCGTCCGCCACGCGTCACGGTTCGCGCTGAGCGCGGAGAACCCGCAGGGTCACGGCATCGGCCCCCTCTCGCCCGGAAAGCCGATCCCCGAGCTCGGACTGCGTCGCGCCCGCGCCGCCACGACCGTGATGCTCGCACTGCCAGGATCGGCCTACATCTTCCAGGGCGAGGAGCTCGGCCTGCCCGAGGCCGTCGACCTGCCCGACGAGGCGCGCCAGGACCCCACCTGGTTCCGCACGGCCGGCGAGCGCTACGGCCGCGACGGCTGCCGGGTGCCCGTTCCGTGGTCGGCGACCGAGCCCGCCTACGGCTTCAGCCCGACCGGCGCCTCGTGGCTGCCGCAGCCAGCCTCCTGGGCCGCACTGGCCCGCGACCGGCAGGTGGAGGACAGCGGCTCGACGCTCACGCTCTACCGCACGCTGCTCGCCGCCCGTCGCTGCCACGAGCTCGGTTCCGGAGCACTCGAGTGGCTCGATGGGTACCCCGCGGGCGTACTCGCATTCCGCAACGGGAATGTGACGGTCGTCGCGAACATCGGCGACACGGCGATCCCGTTGCCGCACGGTAACGTGATCGCGACGAGCGGCCCGACCACCGGTGGGAAGCTGCCCGCCGACACCGCGGTCTGGGTCGAGACCAGCGGGGCCTGAGCGCCGGGGCGGCGCTCGAAGGGGGACGACGACGTGGTCAGCATCGATGAGGTCGCGCGCTACGCGGGCGTCTCCACCGCGACCGTCTCGCGAGCCCTGAGCGGCCGCGGTCATGTCTCGGATGCGACCCGGGCGCGCGTGGAGTCCGCCGCGAAATCCCTCGGCTACGTGGTCTCGTCGTCGGCTTCGAGCCTCGCCTCCGGCCGGACGCGCAACATCGGGGTGCTCGTGCCGTTCCTGGACCGCTGGTTCTTCAGCACGGTGCTCAGCGGTACTGCATCTGCGCTCATGCGGCGCGGCTACGACATCACCCTGTACAACCTCACCGCCGATCGCGAGCAGCGCCGGAGCGTCTTCGAGACCTTCCTGCGCCGGCAGCGGGTCGACGGGGTGATCGCGATCTCGATCGAGCTCGGCGACGAAGAGATCGAGAGGCTCCGAGAGCTCGACCTGCCGGTGATCGCGATCGGCGGTCCCAACCCGCGCCTGTCGACCCTGACCGTCGATGACACAGCGGTCGCGCGCCTGGCCACCGAGCATCTGGTCGCCCTCGGCCACCGCGACATCGCGCACATCGGTGCGAGCCCCGAGTTCGACATCGACTTCCATATCCCCACCCACCGGCGCCAGGGCTTCGAACAGGCGCTGGCAGACGCCGGCATCCCGGTCAGCCCGTCTCTGTACGAACCGGCGGACTTCACGATCGAGGGTGGGTTCCGCGCGGCCAAGCAGCTGCTCGGCAGGCCCGGCGAGCGCCCCACCGCGATCTTCGCGGCGTCGGACGAGATGGCGATCGGCGCACTGCTGGCCGCCCGCGAGCTCGGGTACCGGGTACCGGAGGATCTCTCGGTGGTGGGCATCGACGGCCACGAGCTCGGCGAGTTCTTCCGCCTGACGACGGTCGACCAGTTTCCGCTCGGGCAGGGCGAGCGAGCCGCCGATGCGATCCTCGACGAACTCGAGGCGGCGGATGCCGGCACCCCGCGGGAAGAGCCGCGGCACCTGCCGTACGAGCTGATCGTGCGCGGCACGACGGCCCGTCGCGAGCACTGACCTCGCCGGAGGGCGCGGCTAGGCTCGAAATCATGACCATTGACCTCGAAGCCCTCTACATCGATCTGCACCGGCACCCGGAGCTCTCCTTCCAGGAGACCCGCACGGCGGGGGTCGTCACCCGCCACCTGGGTGAACTGGGCATCGAGTTCGAAGAGGGCATCGGCAAGACGGGCGTCGCGGGAATCATCCGCAACGGCGACGGTCCGGTGATCTGGCTGCGTGCCGACATGGACGCGCTGCCGGTGAAGGAGCTCACCGGCCTGGAGTATGCGAGCACCGCGCGCGGCACCGACCCGGCCGGCACCGCCGTGCCGGTCATGCACGCGTGCGGCCACGACATGCACGTCACCGCGCTGCTGGGCGCACTCGAGCAGCTCGTGGCGACGAAGGACGAATGGTCGGGCACGATCGTCGCCGTCTTCCAGCCGGCCGAGGAATACGGCGCGGGTTCTCAGGCGATGATCGCCGACGGCGTGCTGGACCGCTTCCCGAAGCCCGACATCGTGCTCGGCCAGCACGTGACCCCGCTCCCGGCGGGCACGATCGGCGTGCGTTCCGGAACCCAGATGGCGGCATCCGACGGCCTGACCGTGACTCTCCTCGGCCGTGGTGGCCACGGCTCGCGTCCGCACTCCACGATCGACCCCGTCGTCATGGCGGCCGCCACCGTGATGCGGCTGCAGACGATCGTCTCGCGCGAGGTCGACCCACGCGATGTCGCGGTCGTGACGGTCGGCTCGATCCATGCCGGCCTGAAGAACAACATCATCCCGGCCGAGGCGAAGCTCGAGCTGAGCCTGCGCTACCCAGACGAGGAGGCCCGCGCACGCGTCCTGGAGAAGGTGGAGCGCGTGGTCCGCGCCGAGGCGCAGGCGTCGGGTGCGGAGGAGGAGCCGGTGATCGCGATCGACCACTCCCTGCCCCCGACCATCAACGACGTGCACGCCACCGCGCGGCTCACGCTCGCTTTCGACAGTGCGTTCGGGGACGGCACGGTCGTCGACCCCGGAATGTTCACCGGCAGCGAGGACGTCTCGTGGTTCGCCCGCGAGGCCGGCGTTCCCCTCGTCTTCTGGTTCTGGGGCGGCGTCGACACGCAGACGTACGCCGACGCGAAGGCAGGGGGCACGATCGACCGCGACATCCCCACCAACCACTCGCCGTACTTCGCGCCGGTGCTCCAGCCGACCCTCGGCCGCGGCGTCGACGCGCTCGTAGTGGCCGCGCGCGAATTCCTCGACTAGACCCGCAGAGCGGCATCCGCCGACACCGGCCGAAGACACGGCCCGCGGGCCACGCGACGACTTCCCGTAAGGATTTCGTGAGGATGAGTCCCTCGGCACGTCGACACGAGATGCGCGCGAGTAACATCGCACGCCGTGACCACTGACAGTCCAGAACTCGGCGCGGATTCGCCGATCGCCAAGCGCCTCCTCCTGGGCGATCCGCTGACGTCCGAGAAGCTCGACGATCAGCTGCTCCCCAAGAAGATGGCGCTGCCGATCTTCGCCTCCGACGCACTGAGCTCCGTGGCCTACGCGCCGCAGGAGCTGCTGATGATCCTGCTCACCGGCGGACTGGCGTTCCTGGCCTTCAGCCCCTGGGTCGCGTTGGCGGTCGTCGTGCTGCTGATCGTCGTCGTGATCAGCTATCGCCAGCTCATCAAGGCCTACCCCTCGGGCGGCGGCGACTACGAGGTCGCCTCGAAGAACCTCGGCGAAGTCCCCGGTGTCGTGGTCGCCGCGGCGCTCCTGGTCGACTACGTCCTCACGGTCGCGGTCTCGGTCGCCTCCGGCGTCGACAACATCATCTCGGCCCTGCCCGGCCTCAACGACTGGCGGGTCGAGCTCGCGGTCGGTTTCGTCATCCTCATCGTGATCGTGAACCTGCGCGGCGTGCGCGAGGCCTCGCTGCTGTTCGCGATCCCCACCTACGTCTTCATCGCCTCGGTCGTGATCATGGTGGTCGTCGGTCTCACCCGCACCGCGCTCGGCGACCCGCCGATCGCCTCGAGCGCCGAGTACGGGGTGCAGGCCGAGAGCCTCACGCAGGCGGCCGTCATCCTGCTCGTGCTGCGGGCATTCTCAAGCGGCTGCTCGGCCCTGACGGGCGTCGAGGCGGTCTCGAACGGCGTACCCGCCTTCCGCCGGCCGAAGGTGCGCAACGCGCAGATGACGCTCACCCTGATGGGCGGCATCGCGATCGTGATGTTCGCGGGCCTGACGATCCTCGCGCTGATCTCGGGCGTCCACTACGCCGAGAACCCCTGCCATCTGATCGGGTTCGACTGCGACAATCCGCAGCCGAGCCTCATGGCGCAGGTCGCCTCGGCGACCTTCGGCATGGGATCGATCCCGTTCTACATCATCCAGGCGGCGACCGCCTGCGTCCTGCTCCTCGCCGCGAACACGGCCTTCAACGGCTTCCCCCTGCTCGGCTCGGTGCTCGCACGCGACGGCTACGCGCCAAAGGCGCTCAACACGCGCGGCGACCGCCTGGTGTACTCCAACGGCATGATCATCCTGGGCATCGTCGCGATCGGCGTGCTCGTGATCTACCAGGCGAACCTGACCACGCTCATCCAGCTGTACATCATCGGGGTGTTCGTCTCCTTCTCGCTCGGCCAGATCGGCATGGTCCGGCACTGGCGCCGTTCGCTGCGCAATCTGAGAGCGTTGCCGCCGGACGCCGCCGCCCAGCAGTCCGCCGCGTACGAACGCCGCTCCGCCCGCATCGGTCTGGCGATCAACGCACTCGGCGCGGGCATGACCGTGTTCGTGCTGCTGATCGTGACCGTCACGAAGTTCACGCACGGTGCCTACCTGGTGTTCATCGCGATCCCGATCCTCGCGGTCCTGATGATCGGCGTGCACCGCTACTACCGCGATGTCGAGCATGAGATCGAGCCCGACGACCAGACCCACTTCGGGTCCGAAGGCGATGTGGCGATCGTGCTGGTCGGACGCCTGCAGAAGCCGGTGATCAAGGCGATCGACTACGCCCTGGCCGCCCGGCACGACCATACGTTCGCCGTGCACATCGCGGTCAGCAAGGAGGAATCCGATGCCCTCCAGAAGCAGTGGGCCGAGCACAAGATCCCGATGCAGCTGATCATCGTCGAGTCGCCCTACCGCACGTTCGCGAGCCCGGTGTCGCAGTTCATCAAACAGTGGCGCCAGAAGCACGGCTCATCCGTGGTCACCGTCTACCTGCCGCAGTACATCGTCGGCCATTGGTGGGAGTCGATCCTGCACAACCGCCGCGCCCGACGCATCGCGAACCAGCTGATGCTCATCCACGGCGTCTCGATCACGCTCGTGCCGTGGCTGCTCGACTCATCCGAGCTCATCTACGGCCGGCGCTCGCGCCCGCTGCCCGGGCAGGAGCGGTCGGGAATCCCCGCCGCCCAGCCCGCTCATCACAGAGCGTCTCGGCCCGCAGGTCCGCCCGACCCGACGCCCGGCTCATGACCTCCTCACCCGCTCCGGGCGGCGCGCACCCGCAGGGGCGACTTCTAGACTGCGGCTCATGACCACCGCTCGGCAGAAAGTCACCCACCCCCCGAGCCTGGTGATGCGCGGGTGGTGGTGGGCGCTGGACTACGCGTACGCCGCCCGCCGGCAGTTCGCGATCGTCACCGCGCCCTGGACGCTCGGCCGGCCGCGTCCGGCGCCGCGCGCGTGGCGGAAGGGATCAGACGACCTCGCCGAGATCGTCCTGCTGCCCGGCGTGTACGAGCACTGGACGTTCCTGCGACCGCTCGGCAACGCACTCAACGACGCGGGCCACCGCGTGAACGTGGTGCACGGGCTCGGCATGAACCGCCGCGGCATCGTCGAGACCGCCGAGCGCCTCGGCCGTGCGCTCGCCGACAAGCCGCCGAAGGGCGCGGGGCGTGTTCTGG
>Ga0247819_10001370_pt1 | contig 13238 bp, 22 predicted proteins | sample 13C_Xylose_Day6_FD_193428 | JGI IMG/M metagenome (GOLD analysis project Ga0247819, IMG submission 193428) | Soil microbial communities from agricultural site in Penn Yan, New York, United States - 13C_Xylose_Day6 | ecosystem: Environmental > Terrestrial > Soil > Agricultural land | place: USA... | reverse complement strand
CACTCCAGAGCAACACGGTCAGGTCGTCCGGCAGCATCGGCATGCGGGCCGAGTACTGCACCAGCCCGTCCATCACCGGCAACACGGTGGACGCCACCAGCAGCACGGGCATCCTGGTGCAGGGATGCACGGACGCCGCAGTGTCCGGGAACACGCTGCGCAGCACGGGCAGCAACGCCATCAACTTCACGGCCTCCGTGGGCGGCTCGGTCACCGGCAACACGGTGAACACCACCAGCAGCAACTTCGGGGTGTTCGTCGGTGCGACGGGCGGTGTCTCGTCCACAGACGTGCTGGTGTCCGGGAACATGGTCACCGCCGCCGCGTCGGCCGGGATCCGCCTGTCGACCGGGGCGGTGCGCTGCACCGTCCAGGGCAACAAGGTCCGCAAGGGGAGCGGGGCGACCGTCAACGGCATCACCCTCGACGCGTCCGCCACCGCCTGCTGGATCGCCGGGAACGACTTCTCCGGCAACTCGTGGGCCGCCGCCGCGGCGATCGTCGCCTCCACGGCCGCCCCGAAACTCGACTTCGCCGGCGGCACCACCTCCCCCGGCCACAACCTCATCTGACGCCCAGCCCCGCGCCGCCCTGGCCGGGGCCTCTTCATGCCCCTGGAGGCACCGTGGCACCACCCCTGTCCGCGAACGCGTTCCTGGCCGCCCTCATCGCCGAGGGCCTGGACGTCGTCGAGGTCGGCGACTGGCGCGACCACAACCGCAACCACGTCGGCCCGTGGGGCCCCGTCCACGGCGTGCTGATCCACCACACCGTGACCAAGGGCTCCAAGGCCACAGTGGACATCTGCCGCAAGGGCTACTCCGGGCTGCCCGGGCCGCTGTGTCACGGCGTCATCACCAAGGACGGCCGTGTGCACCTCGTCGGCTACGGGCGCGCCAACCACGCGGGCCTGGGCGACGACGACGTGCTGCGCGCCGTCATCTCCGAAAGGCCGCTCCCGGCGGACAACGAGCTGAACACCGACGGCAACCGGCACTTCTACGGGTTCGAGTGCGAGAACCTCGGCGACGGCGAGGACCCCTGGCCGGCCGCCCAGCTCGAGGCGATCGAGCGCGCGGCCGCCGCCGTGTGCCGGGCGCACGGCTGGAACGAGCGGTCGGTGATCGGGCACAACGAGTGGCAGCCGGGGAAGGTCGACCCGCGCGGGTTCCCCATGACCGGCATGCGGGACCGTATCGGCGACCGCCTCGGCGGACAGACGCCCGCGCCCGCGCCGCTGCCGACGCCCCGGCGCCCGGTCGTCGACCTCTCCCAGCTGGTCGCCGCCGCCCGCACCAACCCGAAAACGTCCGGCCAGCCCGTCACCTACGCCGGCGTGCGCACGGTGGAGGCCGCGCTGGTCGACCAGGGCCTGCTCTCCAAGCGCTACAGCGACGGCCACTACGGCACCACCACCGTGGACGCCTACAGCAAGTGGCAGCGCCACCTCGGCTACCGCGGCACCGACGCCGACGGCATCCCCGGCAAGACGTCGCTGGTCCAGCTGGGCAAGCGGCATGGCTTCGACGTGAAGGACTGACCCCATGGCTGCACCCGTAGAGAAGAAGGTCACCGCGGCAACCGCCGCCACGTTCGTCGGCAGCACCGCGCTGCTCGGCGCGCTGGAGGCCGTGCGCGACAACGCCGAGTTGGTCGGCTGGCTGCCGCCCGGCCTGGCCCCGTTCGTCCTCGCCCTGGTGCCCACCGCCATCACGTTCGTGTCCGGCTGGGCAACCCGGCACACCCCGCGCGGCCCGGCGGGCGTCTGATGCGCGCGGCGGCCCGGCGGCTCACCCGACGTCTGGGCCGCCGCGGCGCACTCCTCACCCTGAAGGGGACGATGGCCCTGGTCTACGGATCGGGGCAGGTGGTGCAGCCGACGGGGGACCGGCAAGGGCTGGCACTGCTGCTGCAGCTCGCACCGCTCGACATGTGGGGCTGGGCGTGGATCACCGCGGGCGTCACCGCTCTGGGCTGCGCCTGGCTCCCACGGAGGAAGGACTGGCCCGGCTTCCTCGCCGTCTGGCTCATCGCGTCCTCTTGGGCCATGGCGTACCTGGTCTCCTGGTGGCCGCTCGACGCGTCACCCCGCGGCTGGGTCGTCGCCGTACTGTTCGGCGCGTTCGGCTCGGTGTGCCTCGTGGCGATCGGCTGGGACGAGCCACCCCCGGCACGATCGGAGCCACCCCGTGAGACCTGAGATGCTGACCGCCCTGTCCGCCCTCGCCGTCGCTGTCGTCACCGCCGTCGGCGCCATCGCCACTGCCGTCATCGGCCGGCGCCAGCCGCGCGGCCAGCAGAGAAGGGACGATTTCACCGCGGTCACCGACCGCATGGAACGAGAGATCACCCGGCAGGGCCAGCGCATCGACGAACTGGAGGCCGAGGCGGAGCAGGACCGGGTCCGGATCAGCACGCAGGACTTCGCCCTGCGGTACATCGCCAGCTGGTCTCGGTCCTTGGTCGCCTACATGCGGCAGCAGCGCCTGGAGCCGCCCCCGCCGCCGCAGCCGATACCGGACGAGGTCCGCCCGTACCTGCACGACATCACCCCGTGAGTCCCGGCCCGGCCCCGTGGTGGGAGGCCGGCCCGGGACGGCTCACCCCCGCCAACCTGCCCCCGCTCTCCCCGCTCATGGGGAGGGCGGGGGCATTTCGTCATGCCTGGATCAGTCGGCGGGCGGATGGTCGACGACGAACGAGCCGAGGCCGCGGACTGTGTAGATGACGCCCTGCTCTCGCAGGTTCGCGAGGACCTTCTGTGCGGTGTCGACGGCCACGCCCGTTTCGGTGACGATCTGCTGTACGGAGGGAACACGGGAACGTGGCGGGTAGCTGCCGTCCGCGATCCGCTGCCGGATGACGTCGGCGATCTGTTCCCACTTCGGCCGGTCCTGCGCCCACTCGTCGATCACTTCTGCACCGTAGGCATGGGCCCCACTCGCCCGCGATCGGTAGAACTTGGCCGCATTGGGGAGTGCACTACCCCGTACTAGGGGTATCGTCCCGGACACGAAGGACCCCCGCGACGGGCGAACGTCCGGGGGCGTGGCCACCGCTTCAGAGGAGCGACGACGTGCCAGAGACTACGCACTCCACCGACTTACGCACAGACGGCACCCTTCAGCTGCCGCTGCCCGCGCTCTCCCAGCTGTCTGACCGGCAGCGCCGCGGCGCCGACTGCGCCTGGTGCCGCATGGCGCTCACCTCCGAGACCGCGGTCGACGCCGGCGAGCGGCCCGCCGTCGACGGCGGCCAGCTCTTCCCCCGCGGGTGTTGGGAGTGCGCCGCGCGGGCGGCGCACCGGCTGCTGTGGGAGCACTGCCCCGCGTGCGACGTGTGCCGGACGGACCCGTCGTGCCCGACCGCCGTCGCCGCGCAGCGGATCATGCGGGAGGGCGGGCTGTGACCGAGCCAGTGACGACGATGGAGGCCGCGCCCGCCCTGGGCGAGCCGCTGCCCGAGCCGGAGCCCGCCCCCGGCTGCGCCAACTGCCGCGGCTGGGCCTGCCGCCGGGACATAGCCCGGAAGGCCGGCGACCTCACGCGCGTCTCCGACTGCAACGTGATGATCCGCCGCTGCACCCACTGACCCCCGCGCCCGGTGTGCAATCCGCCGATCGCACCGGGCGCGGGACCGAGCGGCCCGTCACCCGCCCCCCGTCGGGGACGGGCCGCTCACCCCCACGCCTGGCACGCCGCGCCTGCCTGAAGGCCGGAGCCAGGACGAGCGGGCCGCCGACGGCGAAGCACCACAAGAGGCGGCCCGCTCACCCCACCAGTTCGTGCAGGGGTACGCCGATCGCCGCGGCGAGACGGATCAGGGTGTCGAGGGTGGGGGACTGCTGGCCGCGCTCGATCCTCACCACGGACGGGCGGTCCGTCTCGGCGGCCAGGGCCACGGCCTCTTGCGTGAGGTTCGCGCGGAGGCGGGCGGCGCGGATGCGTTCGCCTACTGCCTGCCGCTCGGCGAGAACCCAGTCCGGCGGGGGCGAGGCAGATGGCACCCGCCAACCGTCGCCGGTCCATGATCCATATGTCTGTAGGAGCTGGCCTACATCGTTTGATCTTGCAGGGGTGGTGGGTATCGACCCGGGAAGCCCCCCTCACGGACGCCGGCCGCGGTGACCCTCTGCACGAGGTCTCCGCTCAGATAGCGGACCCGCGCGTCGGCTGGCCGCCCCGGTCCTCAACGGACCGGGGCGGTCCTGTTCCGGGGTGTGGAGTTCCTACAGCCAGCCGTCGACGCGCCGCCCAGAAGACGGGTGTCGGATAGGGCAGATAACTCCCGAGAACACGCTCAGAGGCCAGCAGGTCAAACGGCACCGAGCACAGCGCTCGCAGCGTGATAGTTGCTCCCTACCGGCCGCACGTCGATTCCCCAATCAGTGGCGTGACCTGCTGTTTCGACCCTACAGACTTTCTCCGGAGCCTTGTACAGCGCTCATAGGGCGGATAAGTTCCCGGAGTCATGGGAGACCAACGACGCCTGTTCACCACGCTCATCCGTTCGTGGGAGTTGTCGCTCCGCTCCAACAACAAGAGCGCCGAGACCATCCGCTCCTACCTCCGCTCCGCAAACCTCTTCGCCGACTATCTCATTGATCCACCCGAGCCTCCCAAGGACAGCGGCATCCAGCCCGTCGCCCCCGTGGACGACGTCATCGACATCACCAAGGCCCACGTCCAGGCGTTCACCGTCCACGAGATCGCCCGCACCTCCGCCTCGTCGGCACGCTCTCGCTTCCTCGGCGTCCAGCAGTGGATGAAGTGGCTCGTCATCGAGGAGGAGATCAGCCGGTCCCCCGCGGAAGGACTCTCCGCGCCACAGATCGAAGAGCCGGAAGTGCCGATCCTCAGCACCGACCAGCTGCAGCAGCTCCTGAAGACCGTCACCGGCCGCGGCTTCGCCGAGCTGCGGGACCGCGCCCTGATCCTGCTCTGGCTCGACTCCGGCGTCCGCCTGTCCGAGGCGGTGAACCGCACCGTGGAAGACGTGGACCTCGACATGCAGGTGATGCACGTGATGGGCAAGGCCGGCGGCGGGCGGGCGGCGCGCGGCCGGGCGGTCCCGTTCGGCACGAAGACCGCCCAGGCCCTGGACCGGTACATCCGGGCGCGGGCCCGGCACCCCGACGGCAAGCGACTGGACGCGCTGTGGATCGGCCAGAAGACGCGGAAGCCGCTGACCGTCTCGGGAGCGGGCAAGCTGCTGGCCCGCCGGTCGGAGGAGGCCGGGCTCGGCAGGATCCACCCGCACCAGTTCCGGCACACGTTCTCCCACATGTGGCTGACGGCCGGAGGGAACGAGACGGACCTGATGCGGATCACCGGGTGGAAGTCCCGCTCGATGGTGGACCGGTACGCGCGGTCGGCAGGCGCCGAACGGGCGCGCGAGCAGCACCGGCGGCTGAGCCCCGGCGACCGGCTGTAGGCCGACGCCAGGAAGAGAGCGGTCCCGACGCCCGCCGCGCCAGGACCTCCGCTCACCTGGCCACCCCAGTGCTCGGTGCGGGGCTAGTCCCCTGCGCCCCCGTCGTCGTCCGGGTCCTGCCGCCGCCACCGGCGCGTGTCCACGCTCTCCTGAAAGATCTCCGTCAGGCTGGCCGCGATCTTCTCGGGCGGCTGGCTGAAGTCGATCGCCAGCAGAAACTCCTTGCGGCTGTCCTTCAGCGCGGCCGGCGCTCTTCCTCCGAGATCGGCCGCGTAAACCGTGACCTGCGGTGCGTCCACTCGACCCCCACCCTTCCGCGCACGCGCGAGGGCAGCGCCGTCCGCACGTACGTTCGACCTGCACGAGGTTCGATCACTGTACGCGCAACGTGCTTAGTCAGGGAGTCACCTGAATGGCTGAAGTTAAACGTGCGGTGCATGAAACTACGCAGGTCGACGGCTGTTACTGCGAGTCAGGCTCTGGCTCGGGGTTGTCCAGAACAGCCCTTGCCTTCTCCAACTCCTCGGCGCTGACGCCGACTTCATGCGCAACGCGGATCACCGTGTCATCGTCGCCGGGGTCCGTATTGAACGGGTCGGTCACCTCGATACCGATGTACTGACGGATGGCTGCGCTGCGCACCTTGGCCGGATCCTCACCGATGCCGGCCGCGATGGCGCGCAGCACCGAAGGGGTGACCTTGATCTGGTGCCCCTTGGCCACGTTCTCAGCGGTGGACTTGCTGATGCGTCGCCCCGTCACCGGGTCGACGGCTTGCTCCTCGAATGCGCGGAAGGTGAGGCGACGTCCCCGGCCTACGTGCTCCTGCACTAGGCGCGTGAGCGCGTCATCATGATCCGCCATCCGGCCTCTCCCTCACCACGTGTCCACGCGTCCCCTGCAATTGCAGAGAAACGTCCCAGGCTGGGGGTTGTTAGGCAACCCTCAGCGTGTGGACACCCATTGTCCACGGTCGTGGACGCGCCCGGCCAGCGGGGCTTGCCTCTTTGGCGAACTCCTTGCCTAAACCGTGGACAGCACGTGTCCAGGAAACTGGACAAGCGCTGTACTAAGTGCCATGCTTCACGTGTCCAGAAACGTGGACACGAACGGAGAACCGTGGACGACCGCTACCGACTGCATGCCGGTGACCTGCTGCGGAGGTTGCTCGACGACCACCGCGCCGACGAACCGGCGAGCGTCCGCGAACTCGCCGCCGCCATAGGGCTCAGCAAGAGCAAGGTCCAGGCCCTTGTGGACGAAGACCGGCCAACGGTCAACGGCGACGAGGCGCGGAGGGTGGCACGCGCCTACCACCTCCCCCCACGCGCTCTTTTTCACCCCGTGTCCATGTCCATGGACATGGACAGCGACCACCTCACAGGCAAGGAGACACACAGTGCCGACGGAACTGAGTCCCGAGGAGCGCTCCCTGCGCGCCCGGCTCGCCGCGCACACCAGCTGGGCGAACACGCTCGACCCGCGGAGCCGGACGGCGAAGGCACGAGCCGCGGCGAACGACCGCTTTGAGAAGAAGGCCCGCGAGCAGCACCCGAACGCGACGGACGAGCAGATCGCCCGCGTGACCGAGCACCTGCGCAAGGCCCACTTCTCGGCGATGGCACTGAAGTCCGCCGCCGCCCGCCGCGCCAAGGCCCGCAAGCCGGCCATCGCCTGACCCTCCCCCACACGCCGAAGGGCCGCTCCGACTTGCCGGCCTGAGCGACCCCCGACTCGGCGCCCCTACACAGCAGAGAAAGCAGAGGTCACCGTGACCACGATCATCCCAGACCAACCGCCCTCCCGCCGCACCGAGTCCGGCATGCACACCCGCGCCGTGAACGCGGCCGCCGGCGTGCTCCTCGCCGCCATGCAGCAGGGACGGCAGACCCCGACCGGACTCGCCATCGCCCTCGACTCCGCGCGCCTCCTCAACTCCCCCGAGCACGCCGCCGAGGACGTGCGGCTGCGCGCCCGCGTCGAGGAGCTGGTGGCCCAGCGCGACGACCTCCTGGTGGAGTCGGCGACCGCCCCGGACACCGACGACCTCCAGCAGGAACTGCGCCACTGCAAGGAGCAGTTCGCCGAGGCCGCGGCCACGGTCGCCGAGCTGGAGTCCCTGACCGCGCAGGCGACGGAGTTCCGTCTGTGGGAGCCGGGCTACGGCTTGTACGTTCGCCGGGCGCCCGGTGCGCAGGGCTTCGGCGTGCTGGAGGCGCGTCGGTCGGACAAGGGCCGCCGCTGCTGGACGACCGCCGGGTGGCAGTACAGCGCGGTCCTGTCGGACACGGAGTTGTTCTGCTGGCCGGATGCTCAGACGGCGGTGGCCGAGGCCCGACGGGTGATGCCCGGAGCCGCGGTCTGTGAGCCCGTGCCGTTCGAGGCCCGGCCGCTGACGGTGTATCGGGCGTCGCACGACTCGATCGTGATGGGCCTGTACACCACGGCCGCCGCCGCCCGCGCCCACTGCGAGACCGAAGAGCGCCGGGCCAACAGCAGCGAAGCCACGCTCGACTGGATCGAGGACGAAGAGGACGGCGTCGCCGAGCTGGTCGCCGAGACCGTCCTTGGTGAGGAGAGCACGGGCTACGTGGTCACCGCGCTGGAGATCGCCGCCAAGTACGACGAGGAGGCCGACCAGTGAGCCGCCGCGCCCCCGCCACCCTGCCGAGCATCCTCTCCTGGGCCGCCCGCGCCGCCTGCCAAGGCCAGGACCTCGGACTGTTCTTCTCCGACGCCGAGCAGAAGGTGCAGCAGGCCAAGGCCATCTGCGCCGCCTGCCCCGTCCGCACCGCCTGCCTCGACGAAGCGCTGCGCGCCGAGGCCACCTCCAGCGGCGCCGGCATCTTCGGCGGCCTCACCGCCGACGAGCGCACCGAGCTCGCCACCGAGCGGGCCCGCCAGCAGGCCGCCGCCCAGGGACAGGAGCCGCCCAAGCCGCGCACCGGACGCAGGCCCGCCCCCTGCGGCACCCGCTCCGCCTACCAGCGGCACGTCAAGAAGCGCGAGCCCATCGACGACGCCTGCCGGGCCGCGAACACGGCCGCCGACAGGAGCCTGCGCACCACCGGCAGCACGAGGCCCTGCCGATGAACGCCGCGACCACCGCCGAGTGGCTCGACGCCGCCGCCATCGGCGCGGGCGCCTTCGTCCCGGGCGCGCTGCTGATCCTCGCCCTGGACCACGACCTGAACCCCGGTCACGTCCCCGCCGTCCGCGCCACCGCCGACCGCGCCCGCCTGGTGCTCGCCGTCGGTGTGCTCCTCGCCGCGATCCACGTCGACCCCACCACCGTTGGGAGCCGCTGATGTTCGGCCTCACCACCACCCGCCGCCGCACCCGGGAACTCCTCGCCGCGCACGCCGAGACCACCCGCGTCCGCGCCGAGCGGGACGCCGCCCTCGACGAACGCGACGCGTTCAAGGAGGCCGCGAAGACCGCCGCCCGCATCGTCAGCCAGGGCGACGTCTACGCCGAAGGCGGACGCCCCGGCGGCCCGCCCACCCCGCTGCACCTGCAGCTGCGCCGCTCCCGCGAACAGGCCCGCGCCCTCGACAAGCAGCTCGCCCACCTCGAGGCCATCAACCAGCGCTGCACCTGCGGCGGGACGGCGTAGCCACCTGACCGGCCGGGCCCGCCCCGACTCCGGCGGGCCCGGCCCCCGCACCACCCAGCACACCGACCAGGAAGGCCCGCACCGTGGCGAAGACCAGCGGCTCCGATGACGTCGGCGAGATGCTCGCCGAGCGCATCGCCGCCCTCATCGTCGACACCGCCAACAACGCCCCCCGCTCCCTCCAGAAGCGGCTCGGGCCCTCCGAGGTCGGCGACCCCTGCGAGCGGCGCCTGTCCTACAAGGAGTTGGACTGGCCCCGCGCGGCCGCCGACAGCGACCCGGCCGCCTCCATCATCGGCACCGGCTTCCACACCTGGATGGAAGAAGCGTTCACCCGGCGGCAGACGCTGCTGCCCGACGGCCGGCCCCGCTACAAGATCGAAGAGCGGGTCACCGTCGAGCCCTCCGCCATCGAGGCCGCCACCGTCGCGGGCAGCACCGACCTGTACGACCGGCTGACCCGGACCGTGTGGGACTGGAAGCTCGTCGGCCACACCACCCTCGACAACTACCGGCGCAAGGGGCCCGGCCCCCAGTACCGCACCCAGGCACACCTGTACGGGCTCGGGCAGGAGAACGCCGGCGAGCAGCCGGAGCGCGTCGCGATCTGTTTCGTCGGCCGCTACCACGAACTCCGCGTCCACGTGTGGACCGAGCCGTATGACCGGCAGGTCGCCCTCGACGGGCTCGCCCGCCTGGCCCGCATCCGCGCCCACCTCACCGGCCCGGAAGCCGCGGCCTCCGACTACGACCACGCCTGGTGGTCCCAGATCCCCACGAGCGAACTGGCCAAGTGCCGGTTCTGCGAGTGGTTCAAGCCCGGCAGCACCGACCTCACCGTCGGCTGCCCGGGCGTCCAGCAGCAGGCCGCGACCCCGCGGCACGGCTTCGAATCCCTCATCGCATAAGGAGACGCATCCGCATGGACGCGAACAGCTTCCTCATGGGCGGCGGCGGTGCCCCCACCGCCAAGTTCCCCACCCCCGGGACCATCGTCGGCGGCCGTATCACCGAGCAGCCCAAGGTCGAGCAGCAGCGGGACATCCAGTCCGGCGAGAAGAAGTTCTGGTCCGACGGCGACCCGATGATGCAGCTCGTCGTCACCGTCCAGACCGACCAGCGCGACCCGAGCCTGGAGGACGACGACGGACGACGACGCATCTTCGTCAAGGGCCAGATGAAGAACGCCGTCGCCGACGCCGTCCGCCAGGCCGGCGCCAAGGGCCTCGAGGTCGGCGGCAACCTGCGCGTCCGCTACACCCACGACGGCACCCCGAAGCAGCGCGGGTTCTCCGCCCCCAAGCACTACGAGGCGAGGTACGTCCCGGCCGCGCATGTCGAACTGGCCGCCACCGCGCCCGCCCCGGCCCCCGCGCCCGCGACCGCACCGGCCGATGACCCGTGGGGCACCGCCGCCGTCCCGGCCGGGGTGAACACCACCACCGGCGAGATCACCGGCGACGAGCCGCCGTTCTAGGCCCCAACCCGCCAGCACCGCCCGCCGCCGCCCGGCCCCCACACCGCGGCGGCGGGCGGGCCAAGCCCCACAGCGCAACAACCCCCGCCCGGGGCCATCGGGCGGGGATCGCCAACCAGCATCCCATGGAGAACAAGATGATCAGCATCACGGCCAGCGAACTTCGCCGCATGCTCCAGCAGGTCACCCCGCACATGTCCGACCCCGAGGATGGCCTGCCCGTCATCTCCTGCATCCAGTTCCAGGCCCGCGCCGGCTGGCTGTACGCCGCGGCCACCGACCGGTACACCATCGCCGTCTCCCGCCGGGAGGTCGCCACCACCGAGAACCTGACCGGCTACATCCCCGGCCACCTGGTGCCCGCCCTCACCGCCTGGCTCGACGGCTTGGCCAACCTCGGCGAGGCGGTCGGCCTGACCCTGCCCGTGGTGGAGGACCCGGCCGAAGTCGTCCTCACCTCCTCCGGCCTCGGTAACTTCACCGTCCAGTACGACACCGGCGACTTCGAGAAGTTCCCCGACTGGCGGAAGATCCTCCACGCCGCCCTCACCTGCGAGCCGGGCCCCATCCCGCTCACCGGCTTCACCGCCAAGTTCCTCGCCCGCTGGCAGCACGCCGCCGAGAAGCTGATCACCTGGCAGGAAGCCCCCGGCAAGCCGCTGGTTCTCCTCGACGAGCTCGGCTACTTCGCCGGACTGCACATGCCCATCGGCTACCACCGCGACGGCATGACCCGCCAGAAGGCCGTCGGCAGTTGGATCGCGGCCACTGTCCGCACCGCCACCGTCGACGGCTTCACCTACCACCTCGACCGGTCCTGGACCGACCGGGACGGCGACGTCTGGACCTACACCGGCGACGACTACCTGGACGGCACCCCGCTCATGGCCATCGAGGGCCTCGAAGAAGACCCGCACCCGCTCGACTCGGTCATCACCATGTTCGGCCCCCTGACCGACCACGCCTGACCCCGCCACCGCCCCGCCCGCCGCGACGGGCGGGGCAACCCCAACAGCAGAGGAACACCATGCTCACCGCACCCAGCATCAGCAGCGAGACCGCCCGCCACGTCCTCTTCCACTACGGCAGCCCCCAGGGCTACAGGCCCGGCAGCTTCACCCAGCGGCTCATGGAGGCCATCGACGCCGCCGACGTCGTCCACACCGCCCGCCTCCGCGCCGCCTACCCCGAGCTGGTCGACGCGATGAACCTCGCCGCCAACCAGCGCGACGGCATCGCCCGCCTCACCGCCATCGCCACCGGCAAGGAGGCGTGATCATGGCCGAGCGTCCGTACACCGACGACGACCTCCGCGCCGAGGCCGCCCGCCAGCACGCTGGCCTCACCGAGGACCCCGACTTCATGGGCGTCGGCGAGGCGATGGAGGACTCCGAGGTCGAGAGCCTGGCACCGCGCCACGAGCCCCAGGACATCGACGGCCAGCCGAACGACGCCGACGGCGTCACCTGGAACCAGCTCCTGCCGTTCGAGGCCGACGAGGGCGCCGCGTACCGGACGGCGCAGCACGCGATCTACGACCTCATCAACGGCGCCGCCGACGTGTCCGAGTGGGCCGTCAACCTCGGCGCCGACGACCTGGAGCCCCTCCCCGAGCAGCTCACCGCCCACACCCAGGACGGGCCCTGGTTCCGCCTGCACTTCGCCGTCCGCCCCGACATGCCCGACGACATGCGCCGCGCCCTCGTCGAGGGCGTCGGCAGCGAGATCGCGAAGCACTTCCCGACCGCCTGACCTGCCCCGCAATCCGCCCGGGGTGTCCACGTCCACGGACGCGGACACCCCGGCTCCACCCTCCGAGGAGCGCACCACCTTGAGCACCGCAACGGTCCGCGACACGCCACTCGACGGCGCCCTCTGGCTCACCCGCCACGGCTTCGCCGTCTTCCCCGTGGACCACCCCGGGCTGCAACAGTGCGCCGGCATCGGGCAGGGCCACGACCCCGCCACCTGCACCCACCGTGGCAAGCACCCCGCCGTTGCCTTCACCCGCACCCACGCCAGCGACGAGCACCAGGTGCGCGCCCTCTTCGGCGCCCAGCTCCGCAACGTCGGCGTCGCCGTCGGCGCCACCACCGGCCCCGACGGCGAGCAGCTCCTCGTCGTCGACTCCGACCGGCCCGCCGCCCTCGAAGACGCCGCCACCGCCCTCGGCCAGCAGCACACCCCCACCATGCGGGTCCACACCGCCAAGGGCCACCACGACTACTACTGGGCGCCCGCCCACCTGAAGCTCGGCAACGGACTCGGCACGTTGAAGGGCCAGTTCGACGGCGACGTCCGCGCCGGAAACGCCTACGTCATCGGCCCCGGCTCCGTCCACGCCACCGGCGTCATCTACGAACTGGACGACCCCGAGCAGCCGCCTGTCGCCGCCCCCGCCTGGCTCCTCACCGCCCTCACCACGAAGCCCACGCCCGCCCCGGCACCCGCCGGGCCGGCCGCGCCGATACAGCTGGACACCGACCGGCTCGACGCCTACACCCGCCGCGCCCTGCAGGCCGAATGCGACGCCATCGCCCGCGCCGCCGACGGCGAGCAGAACAACCAGATCAACACCAGCGCGTTCAGCATCGGCACCCTCGTCGCCGCTGGCGCCCTCACCGAGCACGAGGCCCGCCAAGCCCTCGCCGCTGCCGCCCGCGCCGGTGGGCACCCCGACGGCCGCGCCCTCCCCACCATCCAGTCCGGGCT
>Ga0247819_10001366_pt1 | contig 13261 bp, 13 predicted proteins | sample 13C_Xylose_Day6_FD_193428 | JGI IMG/M metagenome (GOLD analysis project Ga0247819, IMG submission 193428) | Soil microbial communities from agricultural site in Penn Yan, New York, United States - 13C_Xylose_Day6 | ecosystem: Environmental > Terrestrial > Soil > Agricultural land | place: USA... | reverse complement strand
AATAGCCAGAGATCTTTAACCAGGTCTCTGGCTATTATGCTGCCTTTTATTTTTAACCCGAGACCTGAGTACTATAGCCAGGGGGCTTTTATGGGTGGATGAAAAAGAAAACCAATCCAAATAAAAACTATCTTTTACGTAGTACCAATATGTTTTAACTGTTAAGCATAGAGAACATAGCACTTAACAATAACACGAGCCGTAAAGTCTATAAGCACCTCTTATAGCTTATAAAGGAAACGGACATGGATAACGTAGACATTCTCATCGTCGGTCAAGGTTACGTAGGCAAAGCACTGGCTAGCCGATTGAAGCATCGAGGTACGGTTCACACTTACGACACGAAGTACGATTCCCCGGCAGTACTGGAGTCGTACAAGAGCATCGTCATGGACGTCGTGGTTATCGCGGTTAACCTGGAGTTGTACCTCCAGGATCAGGCAACTGATAATCTACAGGCTCTACTGGACTATTACGACTCCATTGCTCATAACGCCTTGTTTGTGATCGCATCCACGATCCAGCCGGAGATGGTGGACAAGTTGAAGTTCCCGAACCCAACCGTGTTGTTGCCGGAGTTCTTCACAGCCACGGACCTGGAGCAGGGCAATACCTGGGAGCGAGTCGTTCTTGGCGCGGATGACAAACAGGCGCGCCATATGGCGCTAGACCTTCTTGATCCGGCCTCTTTCCCGTCGATGAAGCTGCAAGTGGTGTCGATGAAGGAAGCCGCACTGATTAAGCTTGCAAGCAACGCCTACCTGGCGATGCGGGTGACGTATATGAACTCGATCACCGACATGGCTTCCGCCCTAGGCTGCAATCCGTTGTCGGTGCTAAACGGCGTGACCGCTGACAAGCGGATTGGCGAGAGCTACTCCAGGCCTTCTTTTGCTTACTCTGGTCCTTGTCTGCCGATGTGTGTAAACGCTATCGCCGGGTCGGGGGATTGGAACGCTTTCGAGCCTGAATACAGGACGCTGTTCTCCAGAACTTCTTCCGTCAATCGCATCCGACTTCGGAATTTGCGAGGGGCGGTCATCAAGCTGTATCGAGAGGGTAAGCGGATCGGGTTTAATCGAATCGGCTTCGCGCCCGGTGCACGGGATACGAAGGATAGTCATTTTACCGACGTCATGCACTACGTGAAACTGACTCACAACCTCGTCAAAGTCCATTTTTATGACGACGACGTAGTAGACGTGGCTGATAGTCCCTATCGCTGCGGTAGCTTGGATGCGCTTTTCCAGTGCGTGGATGTAGTCTTTAGCGAGGAGGTCATTGCCCCCGAACTAACGGAATCCTACCCCAATGTGCTGGTGATCTATCCGTGGACGCTACGTCAATACCTAACTTCGTAAATCTCAAGGACAGACATGACGATCCAGAAAGGCTCCGACATCTTGGCAGCAGACTTGCTAGCCTTGGAGAATCGGGCGCTGAACGTGCTCGGTACTGGTAGCAACACGTACGGCTATGGTCAGGTTTTCAATCCGCTTAGCCGTCAGGGTCAGGATATCAATATCGATCACCTGAATTTGCTGCGGGACATGCTCAACACCGCCCGGATGCATCAACTGGGTAACGACACGGGTTTCGGCGGTTCTTTGCCCGTACCGGTTCGATCGACGGACATAACTGCGGCACTGGTCTCGACCTATCAAGCGGCGATCACGACGATCGAAAACAACCGCATGGCTTACGGCGCTGCATCGATGTCGGTGACGGGTCGTCTGGCAACGCTTACCCGCAGTCAGCGCTGGGGTCCGGCGCAGACGATCGTGGGCGGTATGGATTGCCGCTGGTCGACCGACGACGAAGCCCGTTGGTTCTTCAATAGCGGCGGTGAGATCCGTCTGAACTTCGGCCATCCCAGTACCGGCACTCGACAGGACCGGGCCTGGAACCGCACGCTTTCCCGGATCGGTACGATTCGCTTCCGCGCCCAAAGCACCATCGCCGACGCCAATCAGGTCGGCGCCCCGGTAGCCAGTGCCGGCTATTACACCATCAGCGGTCAAACGCCGATCTACAACGGCGCCGCTATCGACGACACTTTCGACTACCTGGATGCGCGTTATACGCCGCCTAACAAATACCAGTTCAAAGACTCGGTATACGTTTACGCGGCACGCATCACTGGTGGCCTTCGCTTCCTCGTCGAGATGCGCGAGACCAACAATGAAATCAACAGCCTCGGCACCTTCGCTGGTTTCTCGGCGATGTACGCTACCCGTTATTTGCGTAACCGGCTGATCCGGTTGCCGGGGTTCTATTTGTACCAGCCGCTCTAAGCGGACTGAAGGATAAAAGATGCAAAACCCGATGGAACTCGGTTCGGTCGAGCAAACCTTGGAGCGAGCGAGCTTGCTCTCGCTCATGAACGATCGGCGCCGTAAGGCTGCGAGCGTATTTAACGAACGACTGGTAGTCGGTTACGCTGGCGGCCTCTTTCGAGCCGATTCGAATACGATCGCAACCGCCAGGACGTTGATGGAGATCACCAATCCGCTCATCATGATCGACATGAATGACAACCCGATCAAGATCGAAGACGGGGCTGATTTCATGCGTGAGCTCACGGGTGTACTTGCCGAGGCCTCGGCCGACTATCACCGGGCGATCGAAGAAATCAACGTACTCCGTACGAAGGAAGGGCTTACCAATGTCTAAGGGTGTTCTGCTCTACGCGATGAACACCAAGCAGATGGACTACGGTAAAATCGCCAACGTCGGGGCGATGCTGATCGAAAAGCACCTGGGGTTACCCGTCTCGGTGGTCGTTGACAAACGCTCCACGGTTGACCCCGGGTTGTTCGATCAAGTGATCGTGCATAACCCCAAACGTAATCAACTCGATCTGTTGGAAGACCGCGGGTCGAGCTGGCGAAACAAAGAGCGCCATGCCTATCTGGCACTCACCCCGTACGACCAAACGCTGGTGCTCGATTCCGACTACCTCGTATTTAACAACCGCCTGGCTACTTTGTTTGATGGGGTAGAACCTCTTTACCTTACTTACGACGCAGTCAAGACCAACGGTGACGCGGTCGAGCCGTCCGAGCGATATATCAGCGAGTACAGTTTGCCGCTGGTGTGGGGGACGTGCTTCTATTTCCGTAAGTCTCCCGAAGCCTCGCTCTTTTTCGATCTGGTGGAATACGTCCGTAATAACTACGGCTATTTCACTCAGCTCTACGAATTGAGCACCCAGATGTACCGTAACGATTTCACCTTCGCCATCGCAGCCCATCTGTATTCGGACTATCGGGCAGGCGTTATCGCCCGCAACCCGTTCCCGATCGTGACAGCTTACCCTGGTAGCATTATCGCTAAGGTAGCGCCCGAGGGTTTGACGCTACGCGGGTTCGGTGAGACCAACGGGATCAGCTACCACAAGGGCATCTCGGTGCACATGCTGAATAAGCAAACCATCTTGGACCATTATGAGCAATTTAAGCACCACTTCCTCTAAAGGGATTGCGGCGTTCGCTCAGAATAACCCCTACACCGACTACGTACGGTTGGCGTATTTGCAGGCGCTGTCTGTTAAGCTCACGCAAACACACAACCAGTACGCGGTGTTCGTGGATGACCCGAAGACTATCCCGGCTAAATACCGGGAAGTCTTTGATCACATCATCCCGATTCCGTGGGGTGACGCTGCCGCCCATGAAGAGTGGAAACTTTCCAACGAATGGAAAGCCATTTTCTGCACGCCTTTCGATCAGACGTTGAAAGTCGATTGCGATATGTTGTTTCTGGAAGACCACGTAGACTGGTGGCGGTTGTACGAAGAACACGACTTCGTCCCGGCGCTGGATGTCACGGGCTATCGGGGCGAGATCTCGACCGCTGATACGTATCGCAAGGTGTTTACAACGAACGAGCTGCCTAACGTTTACTCGGCACTGATGTACTTCACCAAGTCGCCGAGGATGTACGAGTTCTTCAAACTGTCCGGTGAGCTCTTCAAACACTGGGATCAGTACGCCGCACAATTCCTGGACTACAACCGACCTCAGCATCCGACAACGGATGTTGTTTATGCTGTCGCAGCGAAATTGTTGAACATCCAAGTTCACAACCGCTACGCCCACTTCACGCACATGAAGCGCGACATGCAAGGGGTGCCGGTGGTAGACCTAACCGAAAACTGGATGGGGCATTTCCGCCACTACTTCACGGATCGGTTGGAATTGTTCGTCGAGAACTTCAAGCAGTTCAATCCCTTTCACTATCACGTAAAGGAGTTCGCCACCGACGCGCTCATTGCGCGGTACGAGCGAGCACTGGGCATATGAACTTCTACGTACAACACCAGGATTCGATTCCGGTATCTCTCGGTAGCCTAAGGCTGACCGATGACGACATCGAGATCGATGAAGAAACGGCCCTCATCTTCTACGAAGGTAAGGAGCCGCTGGAAGACTGGCGCGTGGCGAACGGTCGTTTCGGTCGTGATTCGATTTTGCTCACGCGTCGCCCGCAGCAACCGAAGCTGTTAGAGATCGATCAAGGTGATCCGCCTCAGGAAAGAGACCTGATGCTCTCGCTGTCGTTCTCACAGCAAGCCATCGACGTGTTCTTCGACGTACGGTACGCGGCTACCCTAGAAGGGGTGGAAGTGTTCCTTTACGTCGACGGGCACACACGCTCGATCAAGTTCGACGATTTCGTGAACGGGCATACGCGGATCTACGTCCCGTTTAACCTACGTAGCGAATTCAAGCTGTCGGATAACTTCCGTAGCGTCGGTTTGGTGACGGCTTACTACAGTGGTCGTTACCGTTCGGTCAAAGATCGGATCGTCGTGGCCAAGGTCGTGAACGGTAAGTACATCTTGCCTCAGCACCTGTACCACTCGATGGCTTACTACGCGTTGCGTGGGAAACCGCACATCGTCACCGGTAGCGAACTGGTGGCCACTGAAGCCCGGTATCACCCGGATCTCATTACTGTTGTAGGGAATCATGAACTCCAGCCCGCAGAATAACGAGTTGCAAGGTCAACTGCTGAAGATCGAGCAACTCGATTTCTTCATGATGAGTCTGGACGAACCGAATCGGGAACGGCACTGGGCTGACCTGCGCAGCAAAGTTCCCTGGGCACAGCATGTGACTGGCGTCATCGGTTTTGACGCCGTTCATCGTCGGTGTGCGGAACTGGCCAGCACGCCCTACTTCATCACCGTGGATGCTGACAACATCATCCACGATTCGTTCCTCAATCTCGAAGTGCGTGTACCGGAAGGGCGCGCCATCGGGATCTGCTGGGGTTCGGTCAACGCAATCAACGGACTCAAATATGGAAACGGTGGCATCAAGCTCTGGGAGCGTGAGTACGCCCGCAACATGGCGTTTCACGAACTCGGTAGTGGCATGGATTTTTGTTGGGATGTTAACTTCAAAAGCATTCCCGAGGTCCATTCCACGACGTACGTCAACGGATCTCCCGAGCAAGCCTTTCGTGCAGGTTACCGGGAAGGCGTCAAACTCTCCACTGTCTTCGGTCGGCGGGTAAAGGCAGTTGACGCACCGCGCATGATTGACCCGTACGTCCAGGGTTTGCTCAAGCAATGGTGTAGCGTCGGTCTGGACGTACATAACGGCGAATGGGCTGTTCTGGGTGCTCGCACGGGTTTGATCGATAACCTGCGCGGTAAGGTATCGAACGAAGAGGTCTCGGATTTCGAATTCATTCGAAAGCGGTTCCTTCAAGTTGAAGACATCGAGTCAGCACTCAGTATTTCCGAACAGGCGCTTTCGCACTACACGCCGTATCGAATCCCAATCTTTACGGCAGAGCAAAGTCGCTTTATCAAAGAGGTCTACGCTACGTAGGCCAAAACCTACAAGGCTCAAGATGTCCAACCCTACCAACTTCGATACCCGCAACAAACAATCGTTGCAAGACACGATGCGGGTCATCGAGATTAAGAAAGAGTCCAACACGATCTGTAGTGCGAAGTGGTTGCAGTCGACCGTCAACTTGTATAACGGGACGACGCATAGCTGCCACCACTGCCCGCGTCACTCGATCAACGTGGAAGAGCTCGCTAGCAATCCCGCAGCGCTGCACAACACGCAGACCAAAGCCGTTGAGCGCACTGAAATGCGCGCCGGTAAACGGCCCGATGCGTGTAACTACTGCTGGACGGCCGAAGATGCTGGCACGGTTTCGGATCGGGTCTTTAAGACGACGAACACCGAGTGGTCTGTTCAGCACCTGGATCGAATGGAGTCGAATAACCCCGACCCAAGTTATTTGGAAATCGCCTTCGACACCACGTGCAATCTGAAGTGTCTGTATTGTGGTCCGGCGGTCAGTTCCAAGTGGATGGAAGAGATCATGCAACATGGCCCCTTCGACACGAGTTGCGAATCCCATGGTCTGGGGCTGATCTATCGCAACAAGGAAATGCCGATCCCCAACAACCAGCACAATCCTTTCAAGGATGCGTTCTGGGAATGGTGGCCAACGCTCAAGCATTCGCTGAAAGTCTTCCGAGTGACGGGCGGTGAGCCGCTGATGTCCAAGTCGATGTGGCGAGTGCTCGATGACCTCGTGGAAGAACCGGCACCTGACTTGACAGTCGTTATCAACTCGAACTTTACCACGATCCCGCAACTCTTTGACAAGTTGGTCGAGAAGGCGCAAGTCCTGGAGAAGTCCATCAAGAGCTTTCAGGTCACAACGTCTGCCGAGTGCACAGGTAAGCAAGCGGAGTACATCCGTCACGGCCTGGACTATGAACTGTTCCTGCGCAATTGCGAGGAATTCCTCGCTAAGACAGAACGCGCTAAGCTCACCGTGACGTTGACGGTCAACGCGTTGTCGATCTTTTCGATGGACGATTTCCTCAAGTCGATCTACCTGCTACGTTCGTCGTACCCGCGTAGGGTGTTTATCAGCATCGCATATCTGCGTTACCCGGAGTTCTTCGATGTCCGCATCTTGGACAAAGGGTTGGCCAAAAGGGTATTGACCGGCGTTCGAGATACGGTGGAAGAATACGGCACGAGTGTAGAGGTCGAGCAGATGGATCGCTTGATTGAATACGCTGGCAAACCCGTGGACAATTTGGACGAGCGACGCGACAACTTGCAGGTATTCCTGGATGAATGGGACTCTCGACGAGGTTCTGACTATCGCGAAGTGTTCCCTTATCTGGACACTTTCTTGGGAAAACCTTTTACTCGGAGGCCGCATGACGGGATTTGAATTCTACGGCCGCACGGTCGACACGATCCATGTTGAGGTCAGCTCGCAGTGCAACCTCCAGTGTCCGATGTGTCCTCGGATGGATGGCGAGCAACCCAATCCGAATCTTGAGGAAGGGCAACTCACCCTGGCGCAATTCCAGGAAGCCGTTCCTCCCGATTACGTCCAGGCGCTTCGGCACCTGTACTTCTGCGGCAACTATGGCGACCCGGCGATGGCTAAGGACCTCTTGGCTATCATTACGTACCTGCGAAAGCACAACCCCGAGCTGTTGATCGGGATGCACTCGAACGGCTCTTTGCGTACTCCCGAATGGTGGTCGGATCTGATCCGTGCTTTTGGTGGTCCGCACTATCTCATCTTCAGTATCGATGGGTTGGAGGACACCAACGCCGTTTACCGGGTACGTTCGAACTGGTCCAAGATCATGTCGAATGCCAAAGCAGCTATCGCAGCAGGCGGGAACTGTCAATGGCACTACTTGATCTTCGAGCACAACAAACATCAGGTGGATGCAGCAGAGGCACTCTCGAAGGAAATGGGTTTTACCCAGTTCCAACGAAAGCAGACGTTGCGTCAGTTGGTCTTCAAACGCCCGGGGTTGAAACCTGGTGACATGCAGCGCTATGAAGAGAACACCGCTAAGTCCAATGACCCGGTGATCTGCCAGGCGCAGCGTGAGAAAAGTCTGTACCTGTCTGCCAAGGGCCAGTACTACCCGTGCTGCTACTTGGGTGACCAGTCCATGATGCCCAAGCCCCGTACCGACGTGGACTACACCAACCTACGGCTCATGAATCGGATGCCGTTGAAACCGGCGTGCGAAGTTTGCACTGACAAATGTCGAAGTATTGGTGGCCGTAACGTCACCGAGCGTCAATACCTAACCGAATAGGGGTAAGCGATGTACCAGCGCTTCCAATTACTGGATAACCGGCAGATCGAAAGAGCGACTAACACTCGGTTCTATCACCTGCTCGATGATCCGTCACAGTTCGACCCGGACATCAAAGTCTTGCCGCACGGTCGAGAGGACAACTACGTCTTCACGCATCGTAACGGTGCAGACTCGCACTACCTGTTGAACTCTCGCTATCCTTCGATTGGTAACGAGGCCAAACGAGTGCAACTGGACACGGTCATCCAGGACTGCTATGACATCGTGTTCATCTCCAATGGCGAACCGTTGGCAGAAGAACACTTCGAGCGTCTGAAAGCGTTGAACCTGCCGAACCGGCTGGTGTGGTCCAAGAATGTACCTGGTCGCAACGAAGCGTACAAAGCAGCAGCGCGCTTGTCCAACACCCGGTACTTCTTCGCGGTCTTCGCTAAGATCGAGATCAACACGCAGTTCGACTTCTCGTTTGGCGCCGGCCGATTTGACTACAACCATTACGTGTTCCGTGCGATCAACCCGGTGAACGGTTTGTGCTACGGTCACCAAGCGGTGATTCTGTACAACCGAGAACAAGTGCTGGCCAACCCAGGCGATCAGTTGGACTTCACGATGGCTCAGCCGTATCGGGACATCGATCGAGTGTGCGGAGTCGCTCGATACAACACCGATCCCTGGACGACGTGGCGTACGGCGTTTCGGGAAACGCTCAAGCTACTCACCTGGCGTGATCAGTTGTCCATTGAGCGCGCAGGCGTTTGGATGACGGGTGAGGGTGAAAATGCCAACTGGTCGATCGACGGCGCAGCAGACGCGCTTAACTTCTACACGCAGTGCAATGGCGATCCTGAAACTCTTCAGAAGACCTACGACTGGAAATGGTTGCGCGAGGCGTTCAAAAACCTCTACGGGATTTAATCATGATGCGAAATTACGGTGACTTCGAGTGGGGATTCGGTAACGGACTCTACAACAATCCGAAGCGTACGGACGTTTTGCGCTTTGAATTCCCAATACCAGAACACGTCGGTTCGATGCGGGAAGAGATCAACCAGACAGCATTGAAGGTGCGAGACGATTACCAGGGTGAGCAAATCGTTCTGGGTTTGTCTGGTGGTTACGACTCCCAAGCGATCGCCATTGCGTTCATGGAAGAGAAGATCCCTTTCTACCCGGTGATCAGCCTCTACCATTATCAGGACGAAATCCTGAACCTGGAAGAACTGGAAGCAGCCAAGGCTTTCTGCGACCTCTACCACATCGACCTGAACTACCGACGGGTGGACTTGGAGAAGGTGTTGCCTAAGTATCGGGAAATGGCGAAAAACCATTACCCGATGCACTGGATTCGATACATGCATTTGGATCTCGCGCTCCAGTATCGTTCCAGCGTCGTGGTACTTGGTAACGGGGTACCGTTCCCGGCGTTAGGTGGTAAGAACCCGCTCGATATGCTGATGATGCTGGACCTCTCGGGTATTGCGTTCCAAACGAACCTGAACCTAGTCGATCGATTCTACCAATATCGTTCGGAGTTGTACTTCGCTCGGTTGCGTCATCCGTATATGCTGGACTTCGTCAAAGCAGCTCCGGCAATGCAGGCGGATTATCAGGAACTCACAGCTGATAAACCTCAGCGACAGGCATTCTTAATTGAGCGCTATGTGAAACCCCTGATGTTCGCTAGCGAGTACGGGGCCAATGAGCTTATCCATCAGCGCAAGCTGGGCGGGTTCGAGGGATACCCGGACTACTTCAAGACTAAGGCTGAATTCCAAGCCGTGCAAATGAAGTCGCAATACGGACACGAAGTCGTCATTACGCAACCGCAATGGGAAACGATTTTCCGTAACCCTGGCCGGCGCGCGATTGTCGATTCGTTTACGAACGAGTTGCGGTTTTCGAGCTGACCCCATAAACCCCAGGCGGCCATCAATAGGCTACCTGGGGTTTATGCCGTGAGTGGAAAATGAACGCGACCCTACTTAATTTGAATACAACCCTTTATAGGTGCTTTATGCTTTATGCCCTTTTCCTAGGGCTTGGCATGGGGATACTCGCTGGCCTGGTACCTTCTTTAGGTTCAGCCTCGATTATGCTCGTGTGCTTGCCTCTGCTATTAGCCATGGACCCAGTTCATGCCCTGTACGCTTACCTGGCGCTGGTTATCTCTAATCAGTATCTAGGAAGCGTGACCGCGATCTACACAGGCGTACCAGGTACGGAAGCGTCGGTACCGACTGCCCGAGAATACCCGACTATCAGATCACTCGGGTTATCTGGCTTAGCGATCAGGCAAAACGCAACAGCCAGTATCTGGGGCAATATCATCGGCCTCGGACTGATGTTGGTAACGTTACCGATCTTGCATGAGTTGCTGGTGCTGTACAAGAACTCCATTCGGCTAGGGATCGTATCAACCACGTTCGCTATCATCGTTTTGATGTCGGAGAAGAAACTCAACGCGTTGATCTCCCTGGCACTGGGGTCTTTCCTCGTGTCGCTCGGGTACGACTCCCAGACGTTCAAGACATTCAATCTCGGGTTGTCGATATTCGATAACGGAGTCAGCTGGGTCGTCTTATTAATGGGGTCCTTGGTCGGTGCGTCTATCTATCGAATGCGAAAGATGGAACTCCAGACGGAAACCAAGCAAGACGTCGAGTCAACGCCGATATTCAGTTCGGTAGTTCGTGGGGCAGGTATAGGCTTCGTAGCCGGCCTAGTACCTGGACTGTCTTACATATTGTCGTCCTCGCTCGCTTACACGGTGGAGCGTAGCTTACGAGTAAGCGAGTCCCAGCAGGACCGAACGCTCAAATCTATCGCTGCCAGTGAGTCCGCCCAATCGGCTGGCTCGGTTTCGATGCTGATTCCGTTCTTGCTGTTCTCAATACCGATCACAGCAGGCGAAGGCGTCATCATGAACGTGGTAACGCTACATGACTCGCTCGAGAACTTGTTTGGTGAACTCACGGGTAACCTGCCGCTATTATTCGGCTACTTTATTTTAGTGAACGCGATCTCTTATATGCTAGCCCGGAGTGCCAAGGTGGTGCTAAAGGTTATTCTGCGTATACCGGTTTATGCGATTCAGGCGTTCTTAGTGGCGTCAGGAGTTGTGGCCGTGTATATGACGACTGACTTCGGTCTCGTGTTTGATCTTGTTTGCTACTTCGTGCTGATGGCGGTGTTCTATCGAACCAAACTCGACCCGCTGCCTTTCATCATGGGCGTGTTTCTATGGCCCACGCTCTCCAATGGCCTATATTTCTTCAAGGAACTGATGTGAAACAACTCGCTTTCGCGCTGATGCGAGCAGCGCTCAAAGTGAAGGTGCTATTCGTAGCACTCTTTGCTGTGGTCTCGATGGCACATGCTGCCGAACCGATCAACGTCCTGCGCGGCGGCCCTGTGGGCGCCGGCGTCGGTCTCTGGGCTGAAGCCATCTCGGACACGCTCCAGAAAAACGGGCGAGAAGCCAAGATCGTCGGGCTACAAGACTGCCGACAGGTGAGCAAATGGATTCAAGCGAATCCGGGCAAACCCTACGTCTTCATGACCTACAGCGATTACGCGATCCTCGACCAGATCAAGCCCGAACACCCGGCTGCGTGCGGGTATACGGTCGATGCTTCGAACCTCGTGACGATCGCCGGCCGCTACTGGCACTTCATCTGCGGCAAGAAAGGCGAGAACGACTCGCTCACTTACCTGCGCGTGAATGACGGGTTGAAGATCGGTGTCTGGAACCATCCCATCGGACAGACGGTACTCCAGGAGCAGATGAAAGCGCTCGGTACCAGTGCCAAGGTGATCGGCTTTGCCAGTGGCAAGCAAATGATGACCGCATTCAACACCGGCGATATCGACTACATCGTACTCTCGTCCGAGAACCTCGTGGGTTCGCTCAAGAACCCCAGTTGCTTTGCGACCGCTGCCGATACCTTTACTGCCAAGGCGCACATGCCCGATCGTGTCTCGTATGACCAGGTCGAGAAGATGCCGTTCTTGAACTACGGACTATGGCCGATGATCGCCGCCGGGGGTGGCGTGGATGTGAAGCTGATTCGGGCAGAGTTCGCAACCCGCCCGTCCAAGACCTACAAGGATCTGGTTTCATACCTTGTGCCCGAGACCAAACCGGTCGACCAACAACTCGGTGACCTCATCGCCACCGCCACACGTCTGAAAGGACTCATCCAGTGAACAACGCCGTCTACTTGATTGGTACCGAACGCACTCATAGCGCGGTCGATGCCTGGTCCAGTGGACGGTCCAGTCAGCAGAACCCGCTCCTGGATCTTGGGGCGGGTTTTTATGCCCACGATTGGTCCGTCCATCCTTTCCCTTCGATCGAGTGCCTGGAAGACATCCGCTGCCGGCAGATTCAAGCCAAAGGTAAGCCTATCCGGGTTCTTTATAGCGGGGGTTCCGATTCGCATTCGATCGCTCACGCTTTCGCGCGGAACAACATCGCTGTTCGCTATACGGTCATTACCTGGTTCACGCTCGCCAACAACGTCCTTGACTCTGACTTCTGGAATCGGCTCAAGTTGACTCAGCTCCAGGACCTCCACAAACGCTACGGTTTGCCTGAGCCAGAAGTAGAGTTTATCCGAGTGGACAAAGAGATGCATGACCGGTATTTCGCCTCCAGTCAGTTTACGGAAGCGTCGTATTACGGTTGCAACCTCACGTTCAGTCTGAACTACTTCCCTGGTGCACTGAAGTTCTCTAAGTGGGATGCCACTAAGACCATCAACGTTTACGGGATTGAGAAACCCCGTGTCTACCAGGATGACTCAGGCCTGTATTGGCAGATCACCGACACGATGAGCATGTACGCCCATTCGACGGAACAAGACTGCACCTGGTTCTACCTGAGTGACGAATGTTTGCCTCTCGTAGCCAAGCAAGTCTGGTCTGTGGTGAAGTATGCCAAGACGATGTCTCAACCACTTGGTGAGGCACTACACTTACTGCAAACACACCGAGATTTTTATTATCAATGGTGCCAGGTATTGTGTAGAAAGACGAATCTTTGGTTTGCTCTGATGAGTAAACAATCGAAAGTCACCCGGGTGATGCACACTGCCGAAGACGACAAGCGCTATCGGCATTTGCCGCACTACCTGGAAC
>Ga0247819_10001365_pt1 | contig 13263 bp, 11 predicted proteins | sample 13C_Xylose_Day6_FD_193428 | JGI IMG/M metagenome (GOLD analysis project Ga0247819, IMG submission 193428) | Soil microbial communities from agricultural site in Penn Yan, New York, United States - 13C_Xylose_Day6 | ecosystem: Environmental > Terrestrial > Soil > Agricultural land | place: USA... | reverse complement strand
TCTCCGACCTCGGCCTGACGCCCGAGCGGCTTCAGCTGGCGACGGATCTCGCCGGCGAGGTCGGAGAGGCGCGTGAGATTGGCCTGCATGGCATCGAGCTTGCGCAACGTCTTCTCTTTGCGACGCCGATGCTTGAGGATGCCCGCGGCCTCCTCGATGAAGCCGCGACGGTCTTCGGGGGTGGCGCGCAGCACCTGGTCGAGCTGGCCCTGCCCGACGATGACGTGCATCTCGCGCCCGAGGCCCGAGTCGCTGAGCAGCTCCTGCACGTCGAGCAGTCGGCACTGCTCGCCGTTGATGGCGTACTCGCTCGCGCCGTTGCGGAACAGCGTGCGCGAGATGGTGACCTCGCTGTACTCGATCGGCAGCGCGCCGTCGCTGTTGTCGATCGTCAGGCTCACCTCGGCGCGGCCGAGCGGGCCCCGCGTGGACGTGCCGGCGAAGATGACGTCCTCCATCTTGCCGCCGCGCAGCGTCTTGGCGCCCTGCTCGCCCATGACCCAGGCGAGCGCGTCGACGACGTTCGACTTGCCCGACCCGTTGGGGCCGACGATGCAGGTGACGCCCGGTTCGAACGCGAACGAGGTCGGCTGAGCGAAGGACTTGAAGCCCTTGAGCGTCAGGCTCTTGAGGTACACGTCCCACCCTCCCCTGTCCGCGAGAACGCTGCGGACTACGGTATCCGAGGTTCGCACGCGCGAAGCGCACGCGCGCCGCGCGCGACGAAAGCACCTCTTGCCGCTCGATCGCAGCCTCGGTATTCTAGGCGGCTGCCCGAACGGCGGCGCACCGACCTGAGGAGGCGCGATGGCGGTCGAGATCCGACCCGTCACCTTTCCCGACCGGCTGGGCTCACCCGAGGCCGTCGAGTTCGAAAGATACGCGGAGTTCGCGATCGCGATCGAGGTCGAGCGATGGGGCGACGACCGCCTCGCCTATTCGCCGGCCGAGATGCTCGCCATGTATCGCGACGAAACCTACGAGAAGCGTCAGGCGTTCGCGGCCTGGGACGGCGATGCGTGCGTCGGTCGGACGGTCACCTGGTGGGAGCGCGACCCCGCCGCGAAGACCGGCACCGTCATCGTCGAGATCGCTCCGGCGTATCGCCGTCGGGGCCTCGGCAGCCGCATGCTCGAGCACGCCGAGGGTGTGATCACCGATCTCGGCCGGTCGATCTATCTGGGGTGGGTCGACTACCCGATCGCGCAGCTCGACCTGCCGGGTCCGCGGTTGTCGGCCCCCGACGGCGATGCCACGATCCCGGCTGCACTTCCCAGCGTGCGGTTCGCGACGCGGCACGGTTACGTCATCGGGCAACTCGAACGCTCGAGTGCGCTCGCGATCGACGGCCGCGACGACGAGTTCCGCGCCGAATCGGCACGACGCGAGGCTGCGGCATCCGACTATCGCCTCGTCGGCTGGATCGACCACGTCCCCGACGAATTCGTCGACAGCTACGCCGCGGCACGCGCGCGCATGGCCCTCGACGTCCCCGCCGGCGGACTGACGATCGACGAGGAGCAGTGGGACGCCGACCGCGTGCGTGCGCACGAGTCGCAGGCGACCGGAGGCGGGCGCTCCCTGCTCGTGCAGGCAGCCGTCGCGCCAGACGGCTCGCTCGCCGGATACACCGAGCTCGAGCTGCCGCCCGGTAAGCGGGTCGCCTACCAATCCGACACCCTCGTCGTCGCCGCCCACCGTGGGCACGCCCTCGGCATGCGCATGAAGCTCGCGAACCTCGTTCGACTCGGCGAGGTCGCGCCCGAGCGCACGACGGTCTACACGTGGAACGCCGACGAGAACGAGCACATGCTCGCCATCAACATCGCCCTGGGATTCGAGCCGCACGGAATGTCAGCCGAGTTCCAGCGCGGCTGAGCCGCACCGTGGCGAGTGCCTGGTCAGGCTCCTGAAGCACGACGCGGCGCGCGCCGCCGCTGGCACTTCGGGCAGCGGTGCGACGACCGGTTCATGAACGGCTCCCTCACCATGGCCGTGCCGCATCGCGCACACGGCAGCCCGGCGCGCCCGTAGGCGTTCAGCGAGTGCGCGAAGTATCCGGATGCCCCGTTGACGTTGACGTACTGCGCGTCGAAGCTGGTGCCCCCCTCTGCAAGCGCCTTGGCGAGCACGTCGCGCACGGCGGCGAGGAGTTCACGCGACCTGCGGGTGCTGATCGACCACGCCGGTTGGTCGGGGTGCAGGCGCACGGCCCAGAGCGACTCGTCGGCGTAGATGTTGCCGACGCCGCTGATGACGCCCTGATCGAGCAGCACGCGCTTCACCCCGCTCGACCGGCGCGCGAGCGCCGAGACGAACTTCGCGTCGGAGAAGGCCGGGTCGAGGGGGTCCCGAGCGATATGGGCGACCTGGGTGGGAATGCTGCGGGCCCATTCGCCGGTCACGCCCGCCGAGAACCCGGCCACATCGCCGTCGGCGGTCGGCACGAGCCGGTCGACCGCCAGCGAGCCGAACGTGCGCTGGTCGACGAAGTCGACGCGGAGTTCACGGTGCTCGGGGTGCTCGAGATGCAGGCGGATGCGGGCGTGGCGATCGTCGCCGGCATGGTCGGGCGTGCGCAGGAGCATCTGGCCGCTCATGCCGAGGTGTCCGACGATCGCGCGCTCACCGCCGATCGGCAGCCACAGGAACTTTCCCCTGCGCACCGCAGCATCGATGCGGGCACCCGTCGCGAGCGACTCGAATGCGCCCATCGTTCGATCGTGTCGCGTGAGCGCACGATCGTCGAGCACCTCGATGGCGGCGATCGTCGCGCCCGTGACCGCAGGAGCGAGCCCGGCTCGGACGACCTCTACCTCGGGAAGCTCGGGCATCTCAGCGGGGCGGGTTGAGGAGCATCCACGCTTCGAGCGCGGCGGCCATCTCGGCCTGCTTCTTGCTCGAGCCTTCGCCCGACGCCACGACGAGGTCGCCCACGTTCACCGTGGCGACGAAGTGCTTGTGGTGATCGGGGCCGCTCTCGGCGACCGCGTAGGAGGGTGGCGGGGCGCCCCGGCGCGCCGCGATCTCCTGCAGGCTCGTCTTCGGATCCATTGCCGCACCGAAGCGGGAGGGGTCCTGCATGAGCGGTTCGACGAGTCGCAGCACCAGGTCGGTCGCCGCGTCGCCGCCGGCATCGAGGTAGACGGCGCCGATGATCGCCTCGACCGTGTCGGCGAGGATCGACGGCTTGTCGGCACCGCCGGTCATCGTCTCGCCCCGGCCGAGGCGCACGTAGGGGCCGACGCCGATCGCGCGACCGACCTCGGCGAGCGCGACACTCGAGACGAGGCTCGCGCGACGCTTCGCGAGTTCGCCCTCGTCGAGCTCGGGGTGGTCGCGGAACAGCTTGACGGTCACTGCCTGCCCGAGGATGGAGTCGCCGAGGAACTCGAGGCGCTCGTTGGTCGGGATGCCGCCGTTCTCGTACGCGAACGACCGGTGCGTGAGCGCGAGCATCAGCAGGGCCGGATCGATCTCGACCTGCAGCGTGCGCTGCAGCTCGTCGAGCGTTCGATCTTCAGCCTGCGTGCGCTCCGTTCGCGTCACGACCGGTCGTGTGGGCGTCTCAGGCCGACTAGACGTCGGCGACCTTGCGGCCCTTGTACTCGAGGAAGAGCGGGGTGCCCGCCGAGTCCTCGACGACCTTCGCGCGGTGCGGCAGGCTGTAGGTGACCTTGCCGTTCTCGACGGTCTTGACGAGCGTGGGGACCTCGGCCTTCCACTGCGACCGGCGCGCGTGGGTGTTGGCGCGTGACTGCTTCCGCTTCGGAACCGCCATGACTATCTCTCTTCTCTCTGCTGGGCAGCGCTGGAACCGTGTTCCGCGCCGTTGTCTTCGGAAGCCTGCAATCCCGCGAGCGCGGCCCAACGTGGGTCGGTGTGCTCAGGGGTGACGAGTTCCGGATGATCGGCCAGTCGGAGCCCGGTCTCGGGGTCGAGACCCGGGCAGTCCGGTCGGCACACCGGCTGGAACGGCAGTGACAGCACTACCGCATCTCGGATGAGTGATTCAAGATCCACGTGGTCATCTTGAACCTCATACTCGATGGCTTCTCCAGAATGATACGCGAAAAGCTCTTGGAACTCGACTTGGACCGGCAGCGCGATGTCGATGAGGCACCGCCCGCACTCGCCCTCGGCAGTCGCGTCGACCTCGCCGGTGACGAGAACGCCCTCATGAACCGACTCGAGCCGTACGTCGAGATCGAGCTCGGAATCGGCACGAACGCCCACGAGCCCCTCACCCATCGTCTCGTCGACGACGATCGTGAGCTGCTCCTCGCGCATCTCTCCGGGACGATTGACGAGGTCACGCACGTTCAGACGGTAGGGAGAATGCTTGATGGCCACGATCGACGATTCTACGCGCCAGCGGATTGGCGTTCGCCGAATGCCGCCTGCGCCCGATCGACGAGCGAACGGGGCACCAGCACCGCCCGCATGCGGTCGACGGCTCGCTCATCGGCGGCGAGCGCCTCGCGTGCGATGGCGAGTCGCCCGATCAGGTCTGCGTCAGTAGGAGCCGGATGCCCGGATGGACCGTAGCGTTCCCGTTCGACGGCGTCACGCAGCGCGATCAGGGAGGCCGCGGCGTCGACGTCGCCGAATGCAGGCCGGTCGGCGACTCGCGCTGCCACCGCACGAGGCGTGTCGACGATGCCCACGTCGACCCCGAGGTCGCGTGCGGTCGCGGTGAACTCGGCCCACGCAGCATCCGCCGGCCGCTCGCCGCGCATGATGCGACGCGAACGACTCGCGCGCTGGCCGGCCCGCAGCGCGGCCGGAGCGAGCAGCACGGCGGCGACGAGCAGGGCGATCACGCCGCCTCGCAGCCACCAGCTGTCGGCCGAGTCGAGCCCGCCGCCCGCGCCGCCCAGGCCGCCGCCGGGATCGACCTCGGCGCGGCCGCTCGCGCTCGGCGCAGTGCTGCCCGACTGCGGGAGCGGCTCTCCGGCGCCCTGGCCCGCACCGGGACGCGAGTAGTCGGGCACGAGCCCTCGACCCGGCGTCGGTTCGAACGGCACCCACCCGACACCCTCGAAGTACAGTTCGGGCCACGCGTGCAGGTCGTGCGAGTCGACCTCGATGCGCTGCACTCCGCCGACGCGCTCCTGCGAGGGGCTTCCCTGCGTGTACCCCACCGCGATGCGCGCCGGAATGCCCGATTCGCGGGCCAGCACCGCCATCGTCGACGCGAAGTGCACGCAATAGCCGGCCCGGGTCTCGAGGAACTGCGCGATGACGTCGAACCCGCCGCCGTCGTAGCCCTCCTCGACCGGCGCCTCGGTCGAGTACTCGAAATCGGCCGAACGCAGGAACGCCTGAATGGCGACTGCGGCGTCGTACGGCGTCGTCGCGGAACCGGCGACCTGGGCCGCTGTGTCCACGATGACCTGCGGGAGGTCGTCGGGGAGCGCGAGGAACTTCTCGACCTCGTCGGGGAGTCGGCGATCGGCGGCGCGCAACTGCGACGGCGTCGGGTCGACCTCGATCCAGTCCGCCTGGTACCGCTGACCGGCGGTGTCGGCATCGACGCCGCGTACCGTGAGCGATCCGTCCTGCCAGAACCAGGAGCCGCGGAGGCCCTCGACCCGCGTCGTCGGATAGGGCACGGGCAGCCAGGTCGTGCGCACCTCGTCGATGGTCACGTCGATCGGATGCTCTTCGGTGAGCACCTCGCTCGAGAGGCCGTCGGGTCGGGGCATCGCGTCGACGGTGTTGTCGCCGTCGATCTGCGCCTCGGTGACACCCCACGTGGCACCTTCGAATCGGTCGAGCGTGAGCAGGGTGAAGTACGGCCGCTCGCCGTCGGGCGAGAAGTAGTGGAACGCCGGACGGGGGTCGGGCCTGCGCAGGTCGCGCCCGAGATCGATGAACGGACTGACACCCCGCCCGAAGATCGAGCCGGGGCTTCCGGTGCCGAGCAGCAGGCTCGTCGAGATGCTCGGGGTCGAGGCTGCGAGCACCGCCGCGATGACGAGACCGGCTCCGGCCAGCCCGAGCGTGGCGCCGAGCGTCGACGCGATCGGCACCCGAGCCGGGGAGATCACGGTGGCGGCGTCGTCGCCCTCGTCGCCGGCGGTGATGCGGGCACGGCGTCGCACCCGCACGTCGACGCGCAGCAGCAGCAGGTAGGCGGCAGCGGCGAGCACCAGCGTCGGCGCCTCGGCACCGGCCTCGATGATGAATCCCGGGATGAGGATCGGCACCAGCGCCGGCGCCGCGGCGAGCGCGGGCATGCGCACCGTCTGCACGAGGATGTCGACGCAGACCGCGAGCAGCCCCACGCCGAGCGCGAGTGCGAACGAGAGCGCCGGCACGGGGATGGCGGGCACCGATTGCTGCTGGATGGTGCGCTCGGCGCCGCCGAGCAGGTCACCGAATTCGGTGAACGTGCCGGTGGTGGGCACGATGAGGGCGAAGCTCGTCGCGCCGCCGAACAGCAGGGTGAGCAGGAGTACGAGGATCACGAGCTCGAGCACCGGCACGAGCGACGCCGGGGTGCGTATGGCCCGCAGGCCGGCCCCGCCGAAGAGCGTGCCGGCCGCCACGAATGCGCACATCCACCACCAGCCACCTCCCGAGATGAGCGGCCCGAGCGCCATCGTCGCCACTGCGATCAGCAGGAACGACGCGGCGGTGAGTGCAAGTCGCTGGCCGCGTGAGAGGGCGATCGGGTCAGGGCGCATCGACTCGCCCATCGTGCCCGGTCGGCGTTGTGCGCCGCGTCGCCTGGCGTGTCTCGGCAGCGGTCGCCGCGATCGGCGCGGTGCCCGCGCGCGCGCTTCGCGGTGGATGCGCGGTGCCCACCCAGGCGCCGCCGATCTCGGTCGGCTTGCGCACTCGCACGACTCGCCAGTCGGCGTCTTCGAGGACGTCGACGACTCGTGTCGAGGTGGTCGCGGCCACGAACGCGACCGCGGGCTCGAAGCCCGGGCGCAGGGCGACCAGGGTCGCCGCATCGCGTTCGTCGGGCTCGACGAGCACCGCGAATCCGGGCATGCGCGCTTCGCGTGCACGCGCCGGCGCCGACGACGAGACTCCGTTCGAGGCGCGCCCTGCGGGCGTCTCGCTGCGTATGGGCGACTCGAGGCGCGCGAGGTCTTCGAGCATCGCACCGTCGCCGCCGGGCATGTGGTACTCGCCGTCGCTCGTCGAGGCGATGCCGCCCCGGGCGGGGTCGGCGATCGCGTCGCAGCGCACCTGGTACCCGAGGTCGAGCAGGTGCACGCCGATCGAGGCGGCGACCTCGATGCCGAGCTCGAATCCGGCATGCACGCGATCGTCGAACTCGTGTCTCGCTCCGTGCTGACGCCCCGACAGCGTGGTGTCGAGCAGGATGCGCGCCTCGGGATCGCCGCGCTGCTCCTCTTCGCGCACCATCAGCTCGCCGCGCCGAGCGGTGGCCGCCCAGTTCACGCGGCGCAGCGGATCGCCGTATCGGTACTCGCGGGCGATCAACTCGTCGGAGTTGGGGTGGGTGCGCCGCTGCAGCCCGTGCAGCACGCCGTCGACGCTCGCCGCCGTGCCCAGCGCGGCATCGAGCGGTGTCACGCGCGGGGTCACGATGAGCTCACGAGCGCTGCCCACGTCTCGGTCGATTCGGGCGAGCGCGAACGGGTCGGTGACGCCGACGCGCAAGGGGCCCACCGCATAGACGCCGCGCCGCGAGACACGCAGACGGTATTCGAGGTGCACGGTGTCGTCGCCCGACGGCAGCATGCGTTCGAACGGCCCGATCGCGGGCAGCACCGCGTCGGGCGGAGCGGTGAGGTCGTCGGGTACCCGATCGCGCCAGTGCGCGCCGTCGAAGGTGCGCTTCGAGCGATTCTTCACCGAGAGCGCCACCCACGTGGACGTGCCGGCCGAGATGGTCGCGGGACTGAACGTGCGGAAGACGGCGAGCCGCGGCGGACGCAGCGAGACGAAGAGGGCCGCGATCACCGGCATCGCGATCGCGACGAATGCGAGCAGCAGGATGTCGCGGAGGTCGAACCAGAGCGACACCGCCACCAGCACGGCTCCGACGACCACGAGCGCACCGCCACGCCTGGTCAGTCGCGGCCAGGAGGCGACTCGGGCGAAGCTGCGCCGCTTCATGATCAGTTCCTTCGAGCGCTGCCGACCGGAACCGGCGTCTCTCCTACGATGCGTCGCACGATGGCGTCGATGAGCGGCCCGCCGTCGCGGTCATGGCTGCCGAGCGCCCGGCTCGTGGGCACGAGGCGGTGTGCCAGCACGGGCACGGCGAGCGCGTCGACGTCGTCGGGGAGCACGAAGTCGCGCCCGTGCATCGCCGCGTGCGCCTTGGCCGCGCGGATGAGCTGGAGCGTCGCGCGGGGGCTCGCGCCGAGGCGGAGCTGGCGGTCGTCGCGGGTGGTGCGCGCCAGCTCGACGGCGTACTCCTTGACGGGCTGCGAGGTGAACACGTGCTGCACCGCCCTGATCATGGCACGCAACTCGTCGAGCCCGACCACCGCGCGGAGATCGTCGATGGGACTCGACGTCTCGCGAGTGGCGAGCATCGCGAGCTCGTCGGCCGACGACGGATAGCCCATCGAGATGCGCGCCATGAACCGGTCGCGCTGCGCCTCGGGCAGCGGGTAGGTGCCCTCCATCTCGACGGGATTCTGCGTGGCGACGACCGTGAACGGCGCATCCAGCCGGTAGGTGGTGCCGTCGGCGGTGACCTGCCGCTCCTCCATGCACTCGAGCAGCGCGGACTGGGTCTTGGGGCTGGCCCGGTTGATCTCGTCGCCGATGACGAGGTTGGCGAACACCGGGCCGCGCTTGAACTCGAACCGGCGACCGACCTGATCGAACACGGAGACGCCCGTCACATCGCTGGGCAGCAGGTCGGGCGTGAACTGGATTCGGCTGACCGTGGCGTCGACCGAGCGTGCGAGCGCCTTCGCGAGCATCGTCTTGCCCACGCCGGGGACGTCTTCGATGAGCAGGTGCCCCTCGGCGAGCACCACCGTGAGAGCCGCCGTGACTGCTTCGCGCTTGCCCGCGATGACGGTCTCGACGTTCTGCACGATGGTCGCCGCGCGCGCGCCGACCTCGTCGATGCTCAGGGTCGTGCCCGACGCGACGGTCGTTCCCGATTCGCCCACGGCTGCGACCGCCTCGCTCATTGGGTCATCGCCGCCTGGAGGTAGTCGCCGACGACGGCCGGCACGTAGGGGACGACGTCGCCACCCAGCGCGGCGACCTGGCGCACCAGCGAGCTCGAGACGTGCGCGTTGGCCGGATCGGGCAGCAGGAACACCGTCTCGACGCCGGCGAGGTGCCGGTTGACGATCGCCATGGGGGTTTCATAGGCGACGTCGAGTTGCGAGCGGATGCCCTTGACGAGCACCGTTGCCCCGACGTCGGTGCAGTAATCGACGAGCAGGCCCATGCTCCACGAGGCGACGACGATGCGCCCCTCGATGCCGGCGTCGGCGATGGAGCGCTCGATGAGGGACACCCGCTGCGCGATCGGCAGCAGCGCCGACTTGTCGGGGTTGTGCACGACGACGACGTGCAGCTCGTCGTAGAGCCCCGCGGCCCGCTCGATGACGTCGAGATGGCCGAGCGTGACGGGGTCGAATGATCCTGGAACGACGGCGATCCGCTGCATACGCCCAGCGTAATGCCCGAGAGGCATCGTTGGAGCACGCGGACAGAGTCTCAGCCCTTGCTCAGGTAGCCGCTCGCCTCGTCGTCGAGGCGCCGGCGCACGGCTGCCGAGAGGGCCGGATGCCCCGTGAGACCCGGGTCGTCGGCGAGGATCGTCTCGGCGACTTCGCGGGCGTCTGCGATGACCTCGCCGTCGCGGGCGACCCGGAGGAGCTTCAGCGAGGACCGCCCGCCCGACTGGTCGGCGCCGAGCACGTCACCCTCTTGGCGCAGCTCGAGGTCGACCTGGGCCAGCTCGAAGCCGTCGAGCGTCGCCGCAACGGCATCGACCCGCTGCCTGGCGAGCGAGCCCGGCACGGCGTTCGTGACGAGCAGGCACAGCCCGGGAACGCTGCCCCGGCCGATCCGCCCCCGCAGCTGGTGCAGTTGCGAGACGCCGAATCGCTCGGCGTCGACGACGACCATGACGCTCGCGTTCGGCACGTCGACGCCGACCTCGATGACGGTCGTGGCGACGAGCACGTCGAGGTCGCCGGCGGCGAAGGCGCGCATCGTCGCGTCTTTCTCGTCGGCGCTCATACGGCCGTGCAGCGGCGCCACACGGGTGTCGGCGAATCGCGGGTGCGCGGCGAGTTCGGCGAGCACCGAGGCGACGGATGTCGCGGGCCCCGCGACATCGGACGGCGCGTCGCTCTCGCCGTCGTCTTCGACGACCTTTGGCTCGATCGCCGGGCACACGACGAATCCCTGCCGCCCGAGGGCGACCTCTTCGGCGAGCCGCTCCCAGACGCGGGGCCGCCACCCCGGCCGCTCGGCGAGCGGCACGACATGCGACTCGATTCCGGCGCGGCCCGCGGGAAGCTGCCGGATGGTCGAGATGTCGAGGTCGCCGAACACGGTCATCGCGACGGTGCGCGGGATCGGCGTGGCCGTGAGGACGAGCACATGGGGCGGCTCGGCGCCCTTCAGGCGCAGTGCCTCGCGCTGTTCGACCCCGAATCGGTGCTGCTCGTCGACGACCACGAGGCCGAGGTCGGCGAACGAGACCTGGTCGCCGATGAGCGCGTGCGTGCCGACGACGATGCGCGACTGGCCTGCGGCGGCTCGCAGGAGTGCCTTCTTGCGCTCGGCCGTCGTCAGTTGCCCGGTGAGGAGGGTCGGCATGAGCTCGACCGACAGCTCGGGACCGAGCATGCGGGCCATCGAGCGCAGGTGCTGTGCTGCCAGCACCTCGGTCGGTGCGAGCAACGCCGACTGCCCGCCGGAGTCGGCGACCGCGAGCATGGCGCGCAGGGCGACGACGGTCTTGCCCGAGCCGACCTCGCCCTGCACGAGCCGGTTCATCGGCACGGGCTGCTCGAGGTCGTCGGAGATCTGGGCGCCGACATCGACTTGGTCGTCGGTGAGCGTGAACGGCAGCGCGGCGTCGAATCGTTCGAGCAGTCCGCCTGGCCGGGCCAGGCGCGCGACCGCGTGGTGGGCCCGCAGCTCGGCGCGACGCTCGAGCAGGGCCGTCTGCAGCACGAACGCCTCAGTGAAGCGCAGCGTGCGCCGGGCCGCCTTCCAGTCGCCCTCGCGTTCTGGCCGGTGCACCGCCTCGAGTGCCTCGCGCTGCCCGTGCAGGCCGCGGGCAGCCCGCACCTCGACGGGAATGGGGTCGGCGACCGGCCCGAGCCCGTCGAGGAGGAACGCGATCGACTTGGCGATCTGCCAGCTCGCGAGCGTCGAGGTGGCCGGGTAGATCGGGATCGGCGCCTCGACCCAGCGCCGCGCGGTCACGTCGTTCGCGCCGAGCTCGACCGACTCGTCGAAGAGCTCGTAGTCGGGGTGCGCCAACTGGCGCGCGCCCTTGTAGTCGCCGACCTTGCCGGCGAAGATGCCGCGGCGGCCCGGACGCAGGTCGTGCTCGCGCCACCGCTGGTTGAAGAACGTCAGTGTCAGGATGCCGGTGCCGTCGGAGATCTTCGCCTCGACGATCGAACCTCGGCGCTGGCGCATGTCGCGCACCCGCACCTCGAGCACCTCGGCCACGATCGTGACGTTCTCGTCGAGCGGAAGGCTCGCGAGCGCCGTGAGCTCGCCGCGCAACGCGTAGCGGCGCGGGTAGTGAGCCAGCAGGTCGCCGACGGTGCGGTGCCCGAACGCTCGCTCGAGTGCCTGCGCGGTGCGCCCGCCGAGGGCGCCCGACAGCCTCGTGTCGAGCGTGTAGCTGCCCGGGACCGCCTCGCCCGGGGCATCCGCCTCTCGCGCCGTCATTCCTCGATCGTAGGCTCCGCCGCCGTCAACACCTCGATCTCGGCCCGCACGTACTGGTCATCGGGCCGGGCGACGACGAGCTCGCGCTGCATCGCCAGCGCCTCGTCGGTGCGGCCGAGGCTGCGCAGGCACCGCGCGACGGACCATCGCGCGACGTGACGCTGCTCGGCGGTGCCGTACGCGTCGGCGGACTCGACGGCCTGCTCGAACTGCAGGAGCGCGCCCGTGAGCCGCCCGGAGTCGTGCAGGGTCCAGCCGAGGTTGTTGTGCAGCGCCACACCCCAGCGCAGCACCCTGGGGTCGCGGGAGCCGTCGAGCACGTCGAAGCCCTCGGTGGCCCACTCCTCTTCGTGCCCGGCGTCGTTGAGGGCCAGCATGTGCAGGGCGTCGAGCACGAGGAACGTCGACCCCGCGAGCGCCGCCTGGCGCACGCCGCGGGTGAGCTCGGGCACGGCATCGGCGGGCCGGCGATCGGATGCCGCGATGCGGCCTCGTTCGATCGACACGCGTGCGCGCAGCTCGGCCGCGTACGACTCGGGGTCACCGGGAGCGGAGCCGGTAGCGGCGACGGCGTCGAGCACTGCGAGCGCCTCGTCGGTGCGGCGCTGGATGCCGAGGGCACGGGCGAGCTGGGTCGACAGCACGGCACGCAGATGCGGGCTGTACGCGTCGTCGTCGGCGGCCTCGCGGAACCGCTCCTCGCTCGCCGTCGGATCGCTGAAGTCCCAGAGACGGTCGAGTAACTGCTGCTCGTTGGCCCGGTGCTTGGGAGGATCGGCGGTCACGGCGTCGGTCGGGTCATCCACGCTTCCATCATGGCAGCGGTGCGACCCCGCAGATATGCTGCCGGGAGCATGACCCGCATCATCGCCGGCTTCGCCGGATCCCTCAGCCTGCAGGTGCCCCGCTCGGGCACCCGTCCGACGAGCGACCGAGTGCGCGAGGCGATCTTCTCGGCCCTGGAGTCGCGTGACGCCATCGACGGCGCGGCCGTGCTCGACCTGTATGCGGGTTCGGGCGCCCTCGGCCTCGAGGCGGTGAGCCGCGGCGCCGCCGAGGCCGTTCTCGTCGAACGCGCCAAGCCCGCGGCCGACATCTGCCGACGCAACGCCGATGCGCTGCAACGCCGGGCTCGCGGGCACGTCGCGCGGGTGGGCGTCGCCCAGAAGGCAGTCGCCGCGTATCTCGAGAGCGCTCGCGGTCCGTTCGACCTGGTCTTCATCGACCCGCCTTACGACCTCTCCGATGCCGCGCTCACGCACGATCTCGCGCTGCTCGCCCCGCTGCTCGCCGACGACGCGGTCGTCGTCGTCGAACGCAGCTCGCGCTCCGCCGAACCCGAATGGCCGGCGGGCATCTCACCCGACCGCCGGCCATTCG
>Ga0247819_10001364_pt1 | contig 13263 bp, 8 predicted proteins | sample 13C_Xylose_Day6_FD_193428 | JGI IMG/M metagenome (GOLD analysis project Ga0247819, IMG submission 193428) | Soil microbial communities from agricultural site in Penn Yan, New York, United States - 13C_Xylose_Day6 | ecosystem: Environmental > Terrestrial > Soil > Agricultural land | place: USA... | reverse complement strand
GTCGTTTAGTTATCCGTGAGGGTAATTCCTTGACCAGTTTTTAGCAGGCATTAAAAAGCCGGCTTGTGGTTAGCTTTTTATTGATATAGGTGTTTGAAAATCAATAAGTTATCGTTTTTGAAAAGCTTCCAGTTCCCCCATTTGTTCCCCCACTTTTTGCGATTCTTTCCTGGTTTTTTTCTGGAAAAAGACCGGCTTTTTTTGGCCTGTTTTCTTGGTTTTTCGATTGTTCGAATTGTTTTTATCGATAATTGGCGAGGCCATCAAAAGCCCGGCTTGCCTCAGCTCCACCGCAAAAAGTGCTCTGCGCGAATGACCGCGTCTGGCCATCTACAAGGGTGAGATCATCTCAAATGATTTTGAGTATTTTAGCTTGCAATTGCCCTCGGTCACAAAACTCGCGCAAACGGAGTCGGGTCGTGATAGCTTTTGGCTACTGATTTAAGGGAGTCGCGAATGATGGAGCAAGGAAGCGTTCAAAAAAATATTGCTAACGTTGCCACAATTCCAAGCGCCTTCAACAAAAGGTGCCTTTATGCAATTTAGGCTTAGCGCTGCGTTCTTGATTTTCATTGGGTCTTATACGCCGCTAGCGATCATTCTTGCAATCCAAAACATTCCCTTTGAGTGGTGGTCGCGCCCACTTTGCAAGCTGCCCCAATTGCTGGCGTCAACCTGCGCCTTCACGCCATTCAAAAATCCGGTGCTTGCTATTTTACTGGTTGTGTTAACCGTATGTTCGGCATTTTTAGCAAGCCAGCTTTTCAAGCGAATTGCCTTCCCGCACCGCATTGAGGTCGTATCCGTTAAAGCCGTACCTAACGAAATTATCAATTACACATTTCCCTATGTGGTTTCATTCATGGGGATAAGCTATTCCGAACCGGAAAAGCTTTTAGGCTTCTTAGTGTTTCTGCTCTGGATGTTTGCTATCACCTACAAATCCGGGCAAATAATCATGAATCCGCTTTTGTTGATTTTCGGTTGGAATCTGTATGAGGCCAATATTCAAATCAATGGTGTATCGCGCACGGTAAAGATATTGAAAAGAGGCACCTTTCCTCCTGGGGGCTACAAAGCTCAAACCATCCAAGATTTCTACATCTGTAAGGAGTAGCCATGCAATTGCACTTTGATAATTTTAGAAATTTTAACTATGCCGATGCCACGGTGCACTTATGGATTTTCAAGAGAAGCACCACTGATCGAAAGTTCAACACCGCCTACGTCCAAACTGACGATGACGTTAACACCCTGCTTAAGGATGTGGCGATCCACGAAGTCAATCGAACCACCGAGTTCGCTCCTTACTCTTACCTCGCTCAAACGAATGAAAACAGCTGCCTAGCCACCCCGGTACTAGCGACCAATTTTTCTTTGTTAAAAGTCCAAGTAGACCGCCCAGAACCTGAGTGTGCTGTGGAGTCCGTCGAGGAGTTGAAGGGCGCGCAAGGTTACGTGGTAAAATTTACTCATGGCGGTCAAACCATTTATGCCGTGAAACGCTCCACGGCATCTTGGAAAACGTCGTATCCCAACAAATTTATCAATATGGTCTTTAGTAACGGCGAGCTCTCCGCCGCTGAGAATAACAGCTTCTCTATAGAAAAAAACTTTGATTTCTACTGCTCGGCTGACACGTTATTGATCAGCGCCAAACGTGCGTTTGAGTCATTAATGCAATACAAAGAAGCTTACACGCAAGCTTTTCAGACTTTGCAAGTCAATGCCGACTTCTCTAACTTGTTTTCTGATCTTGCTCCCCTCGTTGAATACATTGGAACCAATTCTACGCAGCTGCGACGCATGGCCACCATTGAGCAAAAGTCCTTATATTCAAACCCTGGATTTATGGGCAGTTTGCAAAATGTTAATGCGCTTAGGAATTGGGGAATGAACTTCGATCAGGCTAATGGCAAGATAGTCGTCTGCAGTGCAACTGCGCCAACGATTTTACAAGTGCTGTTGGATCATCGCTTGATGAGTGAGGTGACCAGCAATATTTATGACGTGCCTGACGCGATTCAAATTTGATCATTTTGACAAATCGAGCGAATTCTTCAGCTCGGGCTTCCATTGCAATCGAGCTTATAAAAAGCCCGCTTAACAATTCCCCGAGGTGCGTTTAGCGCCTACCAGCATTGGATGCCCGACTCAGTTCGACTTTTACAACCCTTCCACCTCAATCCCATGCTCAGCCAGCCATTCCTTGCGCTGGGCGTAGTCGGGCATGGCGCGCTCGAGCCGTAGCCAGAACTCTGGTGTGTGATGCGGCTCGTGCAGATGGACCATTTCATGGACCACGACATATTCGGCGATGCGCTTGGGCAGCAGGATGCTTTTCCAGTGGAAGTACAAGATGTCACCTTTGCCGCATGACCCCCAGCGATAGCCAAGATCCTGCACCCGCACCCCTCCGGGGGAAACGTCCATACGTCCTTGGTGCTCCTTTGCCCGCAAGGCTAGCCAGTTACGGGCATGCAGGCTGTACCAGCGTATAAAGTGTTCCCTCGCCTGTGGCAGCTGGCTGCGTAGCAGCAGAAAGCGTCCCCCCGTCAGTTTCAAGGGCACGTCCTGCTCGTCGACCAGTTTGAGCCTGTAACTGCGTCCGAGGTAAAGGAATCCTTCGCCATCCACAAATTCCTTGGTAGGCATGGCACGCAGCAGGCGTTCCTTCTCGGCTAGGCGAGAGTAAATCCAAAAGCTCTTTTCCTGCACGAATCGGCTCAGCGATTCTTCGTCCGCCTCAGGTGGTGCCGAGAGCACCAGCGTGCCGTCACGTTCGACGGTGATCTGCAGCGTCTTGCGCCGCGCACTGCGCCGCAGCGTCAGACACAGATCGTTGACCGTCAGGCTGGTTGTCATGTTCACACCAGCATCAGCTTGTCGTGGCTGGCGCGAGCCTGATCCAGCAGCCGGTCAGCCAGTACTCCGGCGGTGTCGATATCAACAAGAGGCGGCCGCAAAAGCATCAGGTGGTCGAACAATCGGCCGGTGAGGTCTTCCTGGGCTACTCGCTTGCGAGAACTCCAGATGTCCCGGTGGCTCTGCAGTTCATCAACCAGCAGATCGACCAACCCCACTGTCACATCCTTCAGTCGTATCAGTTCAGATGGCTGAGGGTTCGTCTCGGCACAGACGACCTCCAATACGGTGCGCAGGAACGGCGCGTAATGCTCGGGAAGATCCGCCGCATTCGTGTCGTCGTTGATCTGCCCAGAGCGCAGTTCGGAAATGATTTTCTGTAACTGGGCGATCAATACGTCCCACTGTTCGCCGAGAGATTTGAGGATGTCGTTCAGTCGCTCGGACAGTTTGCGAAACAGCACCGGGTCTTCGTCGGCATGCTTGCGGATGTGCGAGCGAATGGCGTGCTCCATTTCCGAGGCTTTGGCGCGGTCGTTGACGCTGCGTGACATCTGCTTCTCGAAATCTGCATCGGTCAGCTGAATGGGCGGAATTTTTGGATCGACACCCAGGGATATAACGTGGTCGTCGATCAGTTTGCGCACCTTCGCCCCGATATCCTTGCCCAGCACAGGAAGGTCCTGGTAACGGTTGCGGGCGCGGGCATGAATATAGGCTAAACGCTTGGCGTCCTTGACGAAGGGCAGCCCCTCTGGACGCGGCAAAACGGTATCGAGCGAAGCGAGGAAGGCCTTGAGTTTGACGGCGAACTCCGCCCGTACCTTCTCCTGATTGAGTACGGACAGGCAGGCCTCGGTATCGTCCAGCGACTCGATACCCTGGCGCCGCAGCACATCCACCACCCGCAGGTGGCGATCACGTAGGATCGGCACCTCGTCCTTGATGCTGACCAGCGCGCCCTCGATATCTTCGTCAGCATAGGCTGCCAAGGCTTCCTTCAGGTGATTGGCCACGCCGTAGTAGTCCACCACGATGCCGCATCGTTTGCCGTGGCCGGTACGGTTCACCCGGGCGATAGCCTGTAGAAGCTCGGCCTCCTTGATTGGTCGATCCAGGTACATGACGCCTTCGATGGGGGCGTCAAAGCCGGTCAGCAACATCGACTTGACGATCAGAAAGGCCAGCGGATCGGCTTTGCCCGGTTGCTCATCGCGCAGCGGCTTCTTGAAGCGTTTGATCAGTTGTTCGTGCTTTCCGCCATCGGTCCAAATTTTCCACGATGGATCGTCGTTGTTGCTCCCGGAGATGATTGCGGCGAATTCCAAGCTGCGCAGCGTCTCGCGGTAGCGCCAGGCCTGGATGCGCGCCTGTACTTTGGGTGGACGGACACACAGGGCTTCGTCGTCGAGCATCTTATCGGCTGCTGGTAGCGCCTCTGCCTCGCGCAGCAGTTCGTCGCGAGCGCTCTGTAAGGCGCTGAAATAACGAATGGCGGCCAGCCGACTGTAAGCCACTACCTGAGCTTTGTAGCCGTTAGGCAGGATATTGGTGACGTAGTGACGCAGGATGTCGCGTGCTTTATCGTCAATCAACGCTGGGGCATCGAAGATATGGCCTTTGGTGGCGTACTTTTTTTTGATCAGTTCCAGCTCTTCGTTGCTGTGTTCGCGGAAGAGATCCTCGAATAGCTCATCCAGACTGGCACCGTCCTTGACCGCGCCCTGAGCTGTACGGCCCTCGTAAAGCACCGGCACTGTAGCGCCATCGGCTTCGGCTTCCTTGATTGTGTATTTATCGATGAATGCACCGAAAATTTCATGAGTGCGCTTCTTGTCGCCCATGATTATCGGTGTGCCAGTGAAGCCGATGCGTGCGCAATTGGGCATGCCCGCCATCAGGCTGGCCTGCAGGTCGCCGGCCTGGGTACGGTGAGCCTCATCCACAAGCACCAAAATGCTTTCGTCGCTGTTCAATACTTCGAAGGGTTTGCTGACTTGATAGGAGGCGCGATCCTCGGCAGCCTTGAGCCTAGCGTCAGGCATTCCGGGTAGATCGTTCTCGCCCAGTGCCTCATCGTCTTCCAGTTCAAAATTGCGGTACTTCTGGATGGTCGCGAAGACCAGGCCAGGCCCCTTACGACGAGCTAGAACCTTTACGCCCTCAGTGCTGGAGGCCACTTCTGGCCGCTCGCCGGTCAGCGTGGCGGTTGCCGACAACTGGCTCTGCAAGTCCTTACGGTCAGTCACCACGATGACTTTGAAGCGCCGTAGTTGGAAGTCGGTGCGCATTTTTCGCACCAGGAACACCATGGTCAGGCTCTTACCCGAGCCCTGAGTATGCCAGACGATACCGCCGCGCTGGTCGTACTCACCGTGCTCGTGGCGGGTCTGGCCGGTCTTCAGGCGGGTAATGGCGCGGTTTACAGCACGGTATTGCTGATAGCGGCAGACAGTCTTGATGGTCTGCCCACCGACCTGCATAAACAACATGAAATGGCGCAACACATCCAGCAGGTGAGCAGGGGACAACAGGCCGACAATCAGCCGCTCCTGTTCGGACAAGGCGGATTTGCCCAGTGCGCTCGCCACCTCCTGCTCGCTGCCTTGGCCGTCCGGGCCGACGACTGTCTTCCACTGCGCGAAATGAGCGAAGCCGGCCCCGATGCAACCGACCCGCGCTTCGTCGAAGCTGCTGGCGATCAGTAACTGCACACTGGCAAACAATGCCTCGTTGCCTTCGTTGTCCTCAACTTCGAAGGCCGCCTTGCGTTGATTGCTGTAACGACGCAGTTGGTCGACGGCGTCTGTCAGTGGCTCGGGTATGGATGGGCTCTTGCACTCCACCACCACAAGCGGAATGCCGTTCACCAGCAACACCAGATCGGGGACGATGAATTTTTTGCCACTGTTGTAGCCTGGCGGGCAGTCCACTCGATACTGGTTGATCACGGTGAAGCAGTTGTTGGTCGGTGTCTCCCAGTCGATGTACTGGATCGTCTGGCCACGACCGCCATCCCAGCCAGGAAGGCCATCCACCGTGATGCCCTTGAGCAGTAGCTCGGTGGCTTTCTGATTGGCTTCCATCAGTTTGTCTGTGCCCAGACGAGTGATGGCTGAAACAGCCTCGCTGATACGCTCATCATCCAGCCAGGGTTCGCCGTCGCGCAGGTTGATGGTTCGCAGCCGTTCGCGCAGCTGGGCTTCCTGAATAACTTCGGCAAAGGTGTTGCGACCCGTCACAGCCGGGATGTCGAGACTGCCCTCGATGTGTGTCCATCCCAGTCCTTGCAGCTGTGCGACAAAAGGTTGCTCAACGTCGTCCAGTTCCCAGCCCATCTCACCACTCCATTTTTAATGGATGAAATCTATCTGATCTCATCCGATTTCATCAGATTTACTTGGTGCCCATACGGGCAGATGTCAGCTTAATAGCCGTTCAATTATCAGCCAGCTCCTGCTCGATTTGTTCGATGCTGGGCAGGGTGGTTTGCAGCTCAGCTGGCAGCGCTTCCATCAATTGATATTCCGCTACACCCATGGGTTTGGCACTGTCACGCAGGGCGTATTCCGCCACCACCTTATTCTTGCTCTTGCACAGCAATAGGCCAATGGTGGGGGCATCGTGTTCGCCTTTCATCTGTGCATCCACGGCCGTCAGGTAGAAGCCCAACTGGCCCAGATGCTCGGGTTTGAATTTGTCGGCTTTCAGCTCGATCACCACATAGCAGCGCAGCTTGAGGTGGTAGAACAGTAGATCAATGAAGAAGTCGTCGCCGCCCACTTCCAGCGGCACCTGCCGCCCAACGAAGGCAAACCCTGCACCCAGCTCCAGCAGAAAACGGGTGACATGCTGCACCAGGGCGTGTTCGATTTCGCGCTCGTTTGCCTCCCGGTTCACGCCGAGGAAGTCGAAGACATAGGGGTCTTTCAGCGTTTGCTGGGCCAGGTCCGAGTCCGGAGCCGGCAGCCTTGCCGAAAAATTGGTCTGCGCTTGACCTTCGCGCTCCAGCAAGCGGGTTTCAATGTGCATACCCAGCACGCTACGCGACCAGCCATACTCGACGGCCCGTTGGGCATAGGCCTGCCGTTGCTGCGGGTCTTTCAGCTTGGCGAGCAGCACCAGGTTATGGCCCCAAGGCAATTGTCCAACAGCCTGTTGGACAATTTCAGCGTCCGGCCAAGCCTCGGCGAACGCGCGCATGTACATCAGATTAGCGCGGGAAAAACCCTTCATATCGGGGAAGTCCGTACGCAGGTCGTGAGCCAGCCGTTCGATCACTTTGGCGCCCCAGCCTTCGCGGCTTTGACGCTCGAGTATGTCGCTGCCGATCTGCCAGTAGAGCAGCACCAACTCGCGATTGACTGTCTGCACCGCACGCTGCTGGGCGTGGTGGATGCGGGTTTTCAGTTCGCTCAGCCAGTCGATGTAGCCGCTGGGTGGATCGATTAGCGAGATAGGGCGTGAGTTGCTCATAGAGTGGTTACTCTCAGCCTGGAGGGGACACGCACGCGACCAGATAGAAGATCGTTCATGAGGCCGCCTTTCAGCTCAATTAGCTTGCTTAGGCTCAAGGCTTCAGCACTGAGGCGCTGGTTTGTTTCATCAATTTTAACGTTGCCTGTTCCTTGCTCGGTAATGGAGGGTAAGCAAATCAGTAGCTTGCAAATTTGTCGCTGGGATATGTTTTTCTGCCCGCTACTGCCATTGAGCATGCCAGCAATTTGCTGGCGAGTTTTCTCAAAAGACATCGCTCTCACCAGATGACTTGCTAGTAAGCGAGACTGGTCGGGTATGAGGCGAAGCGTCTTATCAGAAAGCATTAGTCGCGCTGGCGTTTGCTCTATCAGAACAGTCCTGGCCACAAAATCAGCAACCCCGTTTGCTCTAGCAAGAAGCACGTCTCCTACGTGCACTTCAAGCGCTGGAATTGGTTTTAGATCGCTAGGTAGTTTCTTTGCTTCGGAGGGAATATATTGATTTGATGTAATTGCACTAAGTTTGAGTACACCCCATTCGCCCGCGCTAGGAACTTCTTCCGGGCAGCTTGGACTCCAACCAGCATCAATTCTTAATAATACCGTTCCTACCTCGACGACCTCCCAATCCTTCGGAATCCATCCCAAAGGCGATTCCTTGTAAAGTTGAGGTGCTTCGCTCTGCGGCGGGCGCAGTTCACTATTGGCGCCGACTCCTCGGGTCAGGAGGTCGTGCAACAGACCTTGTTTAAGGGTCTTGAGCTTGTCGATGATTTTCTCGGCTTCGCGGATAGACGTGTCGAGGGTATCTAGGATTTTTGCGATGGAACGCTGCTCACCCAAATTGGTAGGTATCTCGATGTTAGCATTTAGATATTCTTCGAACTTGAGGTTGATGATGCCAGTAGTTTGCTGCTGGAGCGTTAATATTATCGGCTGACGGTAAAGCCACATCAGCATTCGCCACAAGAACTTCGGCTCGATCACGCTCTGATTAGGGCGCAGGGTTTTGAAAAAATTCGAACATACGGCTGGATCTTGGTGTTGCGCTGCATCGAAGAACGCTACTCGACCTACTGGCTTGTCAGGTCCACCGCCTGAGCCTTCAAGTAGGATGTCACCATCCTTTAACCTCCGAGAGCTCAGCTTGTTCAATGACAGGCGGCGTAGAGCTCCAGAGCCGATAAGGTGGCCGTCATCGTCAATATCTGTAGCGCGTAGTACGCGGGCATTACCTGGTAGTGGCTCAGTTCCCCACTCCCCGGCGAAGCTCTCCGCCAAACACTCTCGAATGGTCCGGTTGGCCCAAGAGACTTCTTCAGACATAGCCCAGCTCCCGCAGAAATCCGTGTAACACCTGTGTGGCTGCATCGCGCTTGTGTTCGATCTCGGTCAGCGTCACCCGGTATTTGTCCCACCAGTTGCAGAAGGCGGCGACTATTTGTCTGCGACGGACAGCGATGTAGCGCTCAACGATAGCCTGCATGTCATTGTGCAGGATGGTCAGCAGCAGCTCGGCAGCGGTTTCTGGAGTCAGGCCATCAACGGCTTGATTCAGATGGCTGGTAAAGCTTTCCTTTTTGATCTTGAGCTGTTTTTTAACCTTAGTCAGTTCGGCCTTCCACGCTTTAACCTGGGCCTCGTCGGCGGTGTCTTCCTCATCGCCTTCGGTTTCTTCGCTTTCACCTTCAGACTGTTCGCCATCCTCGCTCTTGGCTGGTGCGGCTGCCTTGAGCTGGCTTTCCAGTTCAGCCTTTTTGGCATCTAGCTCGGCCAGTTCGTTCACGAAGTCGCTAAGTAGAAATTTAACTAGCTTGTGCTCCAGCGGACTGTCCTTGCTGGCTTTGTCTTCCAGGGCTGTGACAATACTGGTTCGCCAGGCATCGGCCACACCCTTGGCACCGCGCGCCATCAGGGTGAGGAAGTCATATTTACTCTGGTACCAGAAACCGGCAACGATGCCGCGTACCTGGAAGGGGTCGAGCAGGCCAATGCTTTCCAGTGACTGACTGAAACTCTGTAGCAACTCGCTACGCAGGCTGACTAGGCTATTGCTGTTGTCCATCTGTCCAGCCAGGGCGGTGATGCGCGGGCTGTGCTCTTCCCACCAGCTTTCAAAGGCGTCGCGAATTTTGGTTTCTTTGGCCTGCAGGCCGACATTGCCCTCGATGGTTGGCTTGAGCGCTTGGCGGTTGTCCAGTTCTGGGCGGAAGTCGAAATAGCGCTCGTCACGGATGACGAACAAGTCCTGCGGGTCGAGGCCGTGGGCCTGGAACAGGCCGGCTTTGGCCGTCACTTCGGACTTTGGGATGCCTCCAAGCAGATGGGCGCGCACGTCGTGAGGCTCGGGCGTAGGGGCATTGTCCACATAGCGGCGGATATTCAGGTTGTAGCTGTTATCGCGCAGGGTGGTGATGTCGACGATATCGGACAGGCCGTCGATCTGGCGGAACTCATCGAAGGCGGTGGCGATCTTCTCGATATGCTCTGGCAGCAAGAAGTTCTGCGCGCGACCCTCGAAGTATTCTCGGTCGGCATTGATAAATAGCACTTTGCCCTGGCGCTCAACGGGTTTGCCGCTGACGCGATTAGCCCCGTCCTGCTTCTGTTGGCGCAGGATCAGGATACAGGCAGGGATGCCGGTGCCGTAGAACAGGTTAGCCGGCAGGCCGATCACCGCTTCTAGCAGATCATCCTCGATGATGCCTGCGCGGATACCTTTCTCCTCCCCGCCACGGAACAGCACTCCGTGGGGCAAAACTGTGGCGACCATACCTTCGTCGCGGCAGACGCCGAGCATGTGCTGAAGGAACATCAAATCGGCCTTCTTGGAGCCCAGCGGCACCTGCCCATAATTGAATCGCTCAGGGTGCTGTGGATTCCAGGCCGGCTGGCCATTGGCATCTTTCTCGGTGTGGCCCCAGTTGATAGAGAACGGCGGATTGGTGAGGATGCGGTCAAAGCGCAGCAGTTCGCCGCCTTCCAAATGGCGCGGATCGCTCAGGGTGTCTTCGTTCTCCAACCAGGCCGTACTAATACCGTGCAGCAACATGTTCATCTTGGCGATGGACCAGACGGTGCCGTTGAATTCCTGGCCGAACAGGTTGGCCTTGCGGCCATCCTCGCCATGCTCGTCGATATATTCCTTAGCGGCGATCAGCATGCCACCCGAACCGCAGCAAGGGTCGTAGATGTCGTGTGCCAGTGTAGGTTTGAGTAGACGCACCATCAAACGTACCACCGAACGCGGGGTGTAGAACTCGCCGCCTTTTTTGCCAGCAGAGTCGGCGAACTCGCCGATCAGGTATTCATAGGCGGCGCCGAGCAGGTCGGGAAACTCGAAGTCAGAATTGCGCAGGCGCACCTGGCCGAAGTGGCTGATTAACTGACGTAGCTTGAGGTCGGGGATCTTGCTCTGGCCGACCTTGCGGGTGAAGTCGATATGCTCCAGTACCCCATCAAGAGAGGTGTTGTTTTCCTCAATGCCCCCCAGCGCCTTATTGAGCAAATTGCCAACATTGATGTGTGCCTCGTTGAGCAGGTGCTTGAAGCGCGAGGAGCTGGGCACCCAAAAACCGCCATCACGCTTGTACCAGCGGGGATTTTCGGCGGAGACAAAGGCTTCGGCTTGGCTCTTGCCCGCCTGGATTTCCTGCGCTACGACCTCCTCGTACCGCTCCTCGAACACGTCAGAGCAGCGTTTGAGGAACAACATGCCAAAGATGTATTCCTTAAATTCCGAGGCATCCATCTTGCCACGCAGAATGTCTGCGGCCTTGAACAGGTGACGTTCCAGTTGTTGAAGCGTTAGGGGCATTACGGCTTTCCTTTTCATCGCCTAGCGAGCGACGTATTTCTAAGGGGTATCGATGATGAGCGAATTCTAACCTAGGATCCCTGAGCAAGCTGCCTGGTATCGCAGGGTGTTGTAGGTACGGAAATAGCGGGCGCTCTGATTGGTAGGGTCTTACTTTCTGGACTGGGATATCAATTTGCTAGTTCTTTTCGCGGAACTGAGGGGCCATTGACAAGTCGCTACCTTGAATCGAAGCTTTCGTTGGGCCAAGCCATGTAACACCTGCGGGTTTATGACCTACGCGCAACTGTTGAACTGCCAGGATCTTCCTAAGCGAAGAGTGAGCAAATGGGTGGTCAACAGATAGTAGTAGCGCGTCGATTTCGAGTTTGAGCTCATGTGGTGGTTCAAAAACCAAACGAGATGCTTTCTTTGCCATGTCCATGGATTATCTCGGCTCCAGCGTTCAGAAATGGCTGCTTGAATAGTCTTGGCCTGGCGGATGTGACGTTCGCGTGTGGCATGTGCGCCAGTCAGTGCCCCAGCCAAGAAGATCTCCATATCGAATGGTTTATTCATACCCGACCACCGATGTACGCCGATACCACGTCGATTCGACCGTGTCCCAGCTCATAGCTGATTTGTAAGCGGGCCTCTCGATCAAGGCGTGGATCGAGGCGCCTGCACCTGCCACCGTTGATGGGCGCTAGGTGCTGGGTGATCTGCTCATAGCGTTCGCACGCATAAGCCGCGCGCAGTTCGTGGAAGCCTTTGAGGTTGTGCGTATGGAGGATATCTCGGGCGGGGCGGACGATTTCCCGTTGGAAATCGAGGTAGCTTTCGTTCGGTGCAAGTAGGTTGCGGCTACCGTCGGGAGAGACCTGTTCGGCGTACCTGAGCGCTTCGCGAATATGGTCATCCACCGTGATCCAACGAGGCGCGGTTGCACCGCCGCGGCCACCTTTGGTGCCGTCCTGGATGTTGATCTTGTCGTAGTGTTCGGCTTCACGCTTGAGTCGCGGTAGGTCGGCCAGAATTGCTTCGCGTAAGCGCATGCCGGTGGCTTGCGCCAACTGTGCGATGGCTGCCGCGCGCGGCATCTGGTGTTCGCAGAGCGCGTCGACTATCCGCATTACCTGTTCGCGGTCCTGGCCTTGCGGGGCTGTTGTGCGGATGGTGGTGCGCTGCATTCCTAAAGCCTTACTCGGACTCGGCACCTTCACAGACTGATCACCGCGAAGCGCGGCCATGGTTCGGTTTACGCTGGACAGCCGGTTTTGTGCGGTGGTGATGGCCAGGGAACCTTGTTCAACTTGGTTTCGGAGATGGCCGGCGTAATCCAGTAACGCCTGCCGATCAATTAGCCGCCCATCGTTAACCCCCGGCCCTTCCTCCGATCGATACCAGCGTACAAACGCTTGCCAGCGATTACTGTGCGCGTTGATCGTGCCGTAATGCCCGCCGCCAAACATGTCCCGCAACGCCTGTGGCCCGGAATAACTCAATTGCCGGCCATAGCCAAAATTCCGCCCATCCCGTCTGCCTACCAATGCCATGATTAAACGCCTCTCGAAGCCAAACTTTTAAAACCATCCCCACTTCATCCCGCCAAGAATGCTGAGTGTTATCAAGGATCAAGGCCCCTGCGACCTGTGAGGGTTGTCCACTAACGCGGGACTGGCAGCTCTTTACGACCGGGAGCTTGGGCATCTCATGATCTGGCCTCCTGAGCACTTCCGAGGAAGTGGGCGGGTGGAGGCTGCACTGGCTGACGAGACCGGCGCCGCGAGATCCTGAGTAGGGTGAAGGCAGTGATGCGATGACCGAGGCATGCCTGACTGTCAGTCAGGTGCAGTCCATTCCCTGGGCTGCGGCACCATCATCTGCATCGCTGTAGTCGGTAGCTTCGGTGTTTGTCACGCCGATTGTCACGAGGAGAGTTGCGGCAAAGCCATGTACGAGTTGGGCTGCAGCAGCGGTAGGAGCGCCCGTCTCTTTCCGGGAGAAAGAGACGGACGCAGGTTGGCGCACGGGAATGGCCAAGCGGATAGGTTGCTGCAGGGCAGCTATGAAAGGGGATGAGTTGCCGCAGTGGGCACACTGGTAAAAGTAGGCATCCATCAC
>Ga0247819_10001361_pt1 | contig 13273 bp, 9 predicted proteins | sample 13C_Xylose_Day6_FD_193428 | JGI IMG/M metagenome (GOLD analysis project Ga0247819, IMG submission 193428) | Soil microbial communities from agricultural site in Penn Yan, New York, United States - 13C_Xylose_Day6 | ecosystem: Environmental > Terrestrial > Soil > Agricultural land | place: USA... | reverse complement strand
GTACATCGACTACATGCTCCCCGGCATCCTGCTGATCACGATCGCGTCGGGCATCGCCTACACGGCGTACCGGCTGTTCCTGGACATGCAGAGCGGCATCTTCGAGCGGTTCCAGTCGCTGCCGATCGCACGGTCGGGAGTCCTGTGGGCGCACGTGCTGACGTCACTGGTCTCGATCCTCGTCTCGCTCGCCCTCGTCATCGGCGTGGCGCTGCTGATGGGGTTCCGCACCGGTGCGAGCTTCGGCGCCTGGATGGGCGTGATCGGCATGCTGGTGCTGTTCACGCTGGCGCTCACGTGGCTCGCGGTGATCCCGGGCCTGACGGCGAAGACGGTGGACGGTGCGAGCGCGTTCTCGTACCCGCTCATCTTCCTGCCGTTCATCAGCTCGGCGTTCGTCCCGACCGAGAGCATGCCGGGCCCGGTGCAGTGGTTCGCCGAGAACCAGCCGGTCACGTCGATCGTCGACTCGATGCGCGCGCTGTTCGCCGGCGAGCCGGTCGGCACCGACATCTGGGTCGCGATGGCGTGGCTCGTCGGCATCCTCGTCGTCGCGTACATCGCGTCGATGGCGATCTACCGCAAGAAGATCAGCTGACGCCGGCAGGCCGGTACAACGGGAAGAGCGGATGCCTCGCACTCGAGGCATCCGCTCTTCCGCTGTTCTCGCGGGCTACGCGCCGAAGTACTGGTTGCCGAGCGCCTTGCTCTTCAGGGCATCGAACTCGCCCTGTGAGATCGCGCCGGCGTCGAGCAGCGCCTTCGCCTGTGCGATGTCCTCTGCGGGACTCGACGAGGCGGACGGACGGTAGTCGTCGGACTCGGCCACCACTCCCCCGCGCGCGGACTGCGCACGCGCGGCCATGCCCTTGCCTCGGGCGATGATGTAGATCAGCGCGGTCAGGAACGGCACGAAGACGAGGGCGATGATCCACAGCGCCTTGAGCCAGCCGTTGAGGGCGTCGTCGCGGAACAGGTCCGTGATGATCACGATCACCACGTACAGGTACGCGATGAAGTAGAAGCTCCACAGCAGGAACCACCAGAAGTCACCGAAGAACATCGGCGTCACACCTTTCTCGAGAAAAGCCGTGCGGCTGCGACCACAGTAGTGGTCGCAGCCGCACGGACGAGGGAGATGTCAGTCCCGTGTCTTGTAGATCGGCGCCTTGCCGTGCACCGCGACACCCACCTTGTGGATGCGGATGTCGTTCGTGGAGCCGATGATCCCGGGAGGGGATCCCGAGATCACGACGACCTTGTCGCCGACCTTCGCGAGGTCGTTCGACAGCAGGTAGTCGTCCACCTGGATGAACATCAGGTCGGTGTGCGCGACGTGCTCGACCAGGGTCGACTGCACACCCCACGTCAGTGCCATCCGACGGCGGATCGCCGGCTCGGGTGCGAACCCGATCATGGGGATGCGGGGACGCAGACGCGACATGCGGCGCGCGGTGTCGCCCGACTCGGTGAAGATGCAGAGGAACTTCGCGTCGACGAACTCGGCGACCTCCATGGCCGCGAGCGTGATCGCGCCACCCTGCGTGCGGGGCTTCGTGGTGAGCGGCTGGATGCGGTCCAGGCCGTGCTCCTCGGTCGAGTCGACGATGCGCGCCATGGTCTCGACGACCACGACCGGGTACTTGCCGACGCTGGTCTCGCCCGAGAGCATGACCGCGTCCGCGCCGTCGAGGACGGCGTTGGCGACGTCGCTCGTCTCGGCGCGGGTCGGGACCGGGTTCTCGATCATCGACTCGAGCATCTGCGTCGCGACGATGACCGGCTTGGCCATACGACGGCAGAGCTCGACCGCGCGCTTCTGCACGATCGGCACCGCCTCGAGGGGCAGCTCGACGCCGAGGTCGCCGCGGGCGACCATGATGCCGTCGAACGCGTCGATGATCTCCTCGAGGTTGTCGACGGCCTGCGGCTTCTCGATCTTCGCGATGACCGGGATGTGGCGCCCTTCCTCGGCCATGATGACGTGGACGCGCTGGACGTCCTTCGCATCGCGCACGAACGAGAGCGCGATGAGGTCGGCGCCGGCGCGCAGGCCCCAGCGCAGGTCGGCCTCGTCCTTCTCCGACAGCGCGGGGACGTTCACGGCCACGCCGGGCAGGTTGATGCCCTTGTTGTTCGAGACGGGCCCGGCGACGATCACCTTGGTGGTGACCACGGTGTCGTCCGTGTCGATGACCTCGACGCGCACCTTTCCATCGTCGATCAGGAGGAAGTCCCCCGGCTTGACGTCGTGCGGAAGGCCCTTGAACGTCGTGCTGACGATCTCCTTGGTGCCCAGGATGTCGTCGGTGGTGATCTTGAAGATGTCGCCGACCGCCAGCTCGTGCGGCCCGTTCTCGAACTTGCCGAGGCGGATCTTCGGACCCTGCAGGTCGACGAGGATCGCGACCGCTCGTCCGGCGTCGTCGGCGGCCTTGCGCACGTTGGCGAAGTTGTTGTCGTGGACCGAGTAGTCCCCGTGGCTCAGATTGAAGCGGGCGACGTCGACGCCGGCATCGATGATCGCGCGGACCATCTCATATGTCGACGTGGCGGGCCCCAGGGTGGCGACGATCTTGGCGCGTCTCATCCGTGGTATCTCCGGGTGGGTTGAAGGTGGCGAGTGCCTCGGCAAGCCTACGCGGGCTGCAAGCCGATGGCGACATCGGTCGGGCGGACCGGAGCAGGCAGCTCCGTCTCCCCCATGAGGAAGCGGTCGACGCTGGCTGCGGCGGCACGTCCCTCGGCGATCGCCCATACGATGAGCGACTGCCCGCGGCCGGCGTCGCCGGCCACGAACACGCCCGGGGCGGTCGTCTGGTAGTCGTCCTCGCGGCGCACGTTGCCCCGCTCGGTGAAACGGGCGCCGAGCTGCTCCTCGAGGAGCGCGCGCTCGGGACCGGTGAAGCCCATCGCGATGAGCACCAGGTCGGCGGGGATCTCACGCTCGGTGCCGCTCTTGGGCACACGGCGGCCGTCGACGAACTCGGTCTCGGCGACGCGCAGGGCGCGCACCTCGCCCGCGCCGTTCGCGAGGAACTCGACGGTCGAGGCGAGGTAGGTGCGCTCGCCGCCCTCTTCGTGGGCGGACTGCATCTCGAACACGAGGGGGTCCATCGGCCAGGGCTGGTGCTCGGGACGCTCGCCCGGAGGGCGGCGGCCGATCGCGAGGTTGGTCACGCTCAGCGCGCCGTGACGGTGGGCCGTGCCGATGCAGTCGGCACCGGTGTCACCGCCGCCGATCACGACGACGTGCTTGCCCTCGGCCGTGATCTGGTTCGGCACGGCGTCGCCGGCGACGGCCTTGTTTGACTCGACGAGGTACTCCATGGCGAAGTGCACGCCGGCGAGGTCACGACCGGGGATCGCCAGCTCGCGCGGCACGGTCGAGCCGGTCGCGATGACGACCGCGTCGTAGCGGGCGCGGAGATCCGCCCACGAGATGTCGCGGCCGATCTCGACACCGGCGCGGAACCGCGTGCCCTCGTCCTGCATCTGGCGAAGACGCGACTCGAGGTGCTTCTTCTCCATCTTGAAGTCCGGGATGCCGTACCGCAGGAGTCCGCCGATGCGGTCGTCGCGCTCGAACACGGCGACGGTGTGACCGGCGCGCGTGAGCTGCTGGGCCGCGGCGAGACCGGCCGGACCGGATCCCACGACGGCGACGGTCTTGCCCGTCAGACGACCCGGCGGCTCGGGCTCGATCCAGCCGTTCGCGAACGCCTCGTCGGCGATCGACACCTCGACCTGCTTGATGGTCACGGCGGGCTGGTTGATGCCCAGGACGCACGAGCTCTCGCAGGGCGCCGGGCACAGGCGTCCCGTGAACTCCGGGAAGTTGTTCGTCGCGTGCAGACGCTCACTGGCGGCGCGGCCCTCACCGCGCCACGTCAGGTCGTTCCACTCCGGGATCAGGTTGCCGAGCGGGCAGCCCTTGTGGCAGAACGGCACGCCGCAGTCCATGCAGCGACCCGCCTGCCGGCGGAGCACCGCGCCGTCGCCGGGCTCATAGACCTCTTTCCAGTCCATGATGCGCACCGGCACAGGCCGCCGCGGGGGCAGCTCGCGCTCGGTGACCTTGAGAAAGCCTTTCGGGTCAGCCACCCGTCACCTCCAGAATGCGGCTCCAGACGACATCGCCGTCGGGGTCGAGCCCCTCGGCGACGGCCGTCTGTCGGGTCTGCAGCACCGCGGCGTAATCGCGCGGCATGACCCTGACGAAGTTCGCCAGCTCGGCCTCGAAGTCGTCGAGGAGAGCCTGGGCGAGAGTCGATTCGGTCTCGGCGACGTGCTGCTGGAGAAGGTCGCGGAGGATCTCCGCGTCTCCGGAGCCGAGTTCGCCGAGCTCCAGCTCGCCCGAGGCGAGCGCCTCACGATTGACGAGCTTGCTGTCGAGCCGGTACACGTAGGCGGTGCCGCCCGACATGCCGGCGCCGAGGTTGCGTCCGGTCGCTCCGAGGATCACCGCGAGGCCACCGGTCATGTACTCGAGGGCGTGGTCTCCGACCCCCTCGACCACCGCAGTGGCGCCGGAGTTTCGGACGAAGAAGCGCTCGCCCACCACCCCGCGCAGGAACATGGTGCCCAGAGTGGCGCCGTAGCCGATCACGTTGCCCGCGATGACGTTCTTCGACGCGTCGAAGGTGGCGCCGCGCGGCGGCCGCACGACGATCTGACCGCCCGAGAGACCCTTGCCGACGTAGTCGTTGGAGTCGCCCTCGAGGCGCAGCGTGATGCCCGAGGGCATGAATGCGCCGAACGACTGGCCGGCCGACCCGGTGAGGTTGACGACGATGCTGCCGGAGCGCAGGCCGTTCTCGCCGCGCGCCTTGGTGACGTGATGACCCAGGAGCGTGCCGACCGCCCGCTCGGTGTTGCGGATCGGCAGATCGATCGTGATCTCGCCGCCCTTCGCGATCACATCCTGGGCGCGCTCGATCAGGGCGACGTCGAAGTGCTCGTCGAGTTCGTGCAGCTGCGCAGTGGTGTTGCGACGCGGCTCGTCCTCGGCGAAGACCGGGCCCTCGAGCACCGGTGCGAGGTCGAGGCCGCTCGCCTTCCAGTGCGTCACCGCACCGTTGACGTCGAGCAGGTCGCTCCGGCCGATCGCCTCGTCCAGCGAACGCAGGCCGAGCTCCGCCAGATACTCCCGCACCTCTTCCGCGATGAACTCCATGAAGTTCACGACGAACTCGGGCTTGCCGTTGAACCGGGCGCGAAGCACCGGGTTCTGCGTGGCCACGCCCACCGGGCAGGTGTCGAGGTGGCAGACCCGCATCATGATGCAGCCCGACACCACGAGCGGCGCCGTGGCGAAGCCGAACTCCTCGGCGCCGAGCAGAGCGCCGATGATGACGTCGCGGCCGGTCTTGAGCTGTCCGTCGACCTGCACGACCACGCGGTCGCGCATGCCGTTGAGCATGAGCGTCTGCTGCGTCTCGGCGAGCCCCAGCTCCCAGGGAGTGCCGGCGTGCTTGAGCGAGTTCAGCGGGCTCGCGCCGGTGCCGCCGTCGTGGCCCGACACCAGGATGACGTCGGCCAGCGCCTTGGCGGTGCCGGCTGCGACCGCGCCGATGCCCGACTGGCTCACGAGCTTGACATGCACCCGAGCGCCCGGGTTGGCGCGCTTCAGATCGTAGATCAGCTGCTTGAGGTCTTCGATCGAGTAGATGTCGTGGTGCGGCGGCGGCGAGATGAGCCCGACACCGGCGGTCGCGTGACGCGTGCGCGCGACCCACGGGTACACCTTGGTGGGCGGCAGCTGGCCGCCCTCGCCGGGCTTCGCACCCTGGGCGAGCTTGATCTGGATGTCGTCGGCCTCGGTGAGGTACAGACTCGTGACGCCGAAGCGCCCCGAGGCGACCTGCTTGATCGAACTGCGCCGCTCGGGGTCGAGCAGGCGATCTGCATCTTCGCCGCCCTCGCCGGTGTTGGACTTGCCGCCGATGCGGTTCATCGCGATGGCCAGGGTCTCGTGAGCCTCGCGCGAGATCGACCCGTAGCTCATCGCGCCGGTCGAGAAGCGCTTGACGATCGACGCCACCGACTCGACCTCGTCGATCGGCACCGGCGTGCGGCCCTCGGTCTTGAGCGCGAACAGACCGCGCAGCGTCTTCAGCTCGCTGGCCTGGTCGTCGACGAGCTTGGTGTACTCGCGGAAGATGTCATACCGGCGGGTTCGCGTCGAGTGCTGCAGCCGGAACACCGTGTCGGGATTGAACAGGTGGGGCGAGCCGTCGCGGCGCCACTGGTACTCGCCGCCCGTCCAGAGCCGCTCGTGGGCGCGGACGGCGGCATCCTGCGGGTACGCGTACGCGTGACGCGCCGCGTTCTCGGCCGCGATGACGTCGAGGCCGACGCCGCCGAGCTTGGACTCGGTGCCGGTGAAGTAGGTGTCGACCAGGTCGTCCGACAGGCCGACGGCCTCGAAGACCTGCGCGCCGGCGTACGACGAGACGGTCGAGATGCCCATCTTCGACATGATCTTCAGCACGCCCTTGCCGAGCGCGTAGATCAGGTTCTTGACGGCCTTCGCGGGCGCGATGCCCGTGATGAAGCCCGCGCGGACGAGGTACTCCACCGTCTCCATCGCGAGGTACGGGTTGACGGCGGATGCGCCGTACCCGATCAGCGTCGCGACGTGATGGACCTCGCGCACATCGCCTGCCTCCACGACGAGGCCGCACTTCATGCGCGTCTCCTTGCGGATGAGGTGGTGGTGCACGGCGGCCAGCATCAGCAGCGAAGGGATGGGCGCGAGATCCTTGTTGGAGTCGCGGTCGGAGAGCACGATGAACTCCGCGCCGTCCTCGATCGCCTGGTCGACCTCCTGGCACATCTGCTCCAGGCGCTTCTTCATGCCCTTGTGGCCGGCCTCGACGCGGTACAGGCCGCGGATCGTGACCGACGTCCGTCCCGGGAGGGCGGTGTCGATGTGCTGGATCTTGGCCAGCTCGTCGTTGTCGATCACCGGGAAGTCGAGCGTCACGACACGGGTGTGCTCGGCCCCCCATTCGAGCAGGTTGCGTTCCGGACCGAGGCCCAGGCCGAGGGAGGTGACGACCTCTTCGCGGATCGAGTCCAGCGGCGGGTTGGTGACCTGCGCGAACTGCTGCGTGAAGTAGTCGAAAAGCAGGCGGGGGCGCTCGCTGAGGACGGCGACGGGCGTGTCGGAACCCATGGCGCCGAGCGGCTCCGCCCCGTTCTGACCCATCGGCGCGAGGAGGATCTTGACCTCTTCCTCGGTGTAGCCGAACGTCCGCTGACGGCGGGTGATCGAGGCGATGGGGTGCACGATGTGCTCGCGCTCCGGGAGGTCGGCCAGGCGCACGCGGCCCGCGTCGAGCCACTCCTGCCACGGCTCCTGCTCGGCGAGCTGCGCCTTGATCTCGTCGTCCTCGATGATGCGGCGCTGGGCCGTGTCGACGAGGAACATGCGGCCGGGGCGAAGGCGCCCGCGGCGCTTGATGCGCTCGGGCGCGAAGTCCAGCACGCCGGTCTCGCTGCCGATGACGATGAAGCCGTCGGTGGTCTCGGTCCAGCGACCGGGGCGCAGGCCGTTGCGGTCGAGCGTCGCGCCGACGAGGGTGCCGTCGGTGAAGATCAGCGCCGCCGGCCCGTCCCACGGCTCCATCTGCATCGAGTGGAACTCGTAGAACGCGCGCAGCTTGGGGTCGATGTCGGCCTGCTTCTCATACGCCTCCGGCACCATCATCATGATGGCGTGCGGCAGGCTGCGGCCGGTCAGGGTGAGGAGCTCGAGCACCTCGTCGAACGAGGCCGAGTCGCTGGCACCGGCGGTGCAGATGGGCAGCAGCGGGCGGATGTCGCCCAGCAGCTCGGACTCGAGCTGCGACTGCCGAGCCCGCATCCAGTTGCGGTTGCCGTTGACGGTGTTGATCTCGCCGTTGTGGGCGAGCATGCGCAGCGGCTGAGCGAGCGGCCACGAGGGGAAGGTGTTGGTCGAGTAGCGCGAGTGGACCACGGCGAGCTCGGAGGCGAAGCGCTCGTCCTGCAGGTCGGGGTAGAACGGCTCGAGCTGCAGCGTCGTGACCATGCCCTTGTAGCCGAGCGTCCGCGCCGACAGCGAGACGAAGTAGGCGTCGAGCTCGGTGCGGGCACGGGCGCGCAGGCGATAGGCGCGTCGATCGAGCGCGATCCCCGACAGTGCGGCCCGCTCGCCGGAGCCGGGGTCGGACACGAAGAGCTGCTCGAAGACCGGGCGGGCCTCGAAGGCCAGCTTGCCCAGGTTCTCCTCGGACGTCGGCACCTCACGCCAGCCGAGGACGGTGAGGCCCTCGGATGCCGCGATCCGCTCGATGCCCGCCTTCTGCGTGGCGCGCGCCTCGGCGTCGCGCGGCAGGAAGATCATGCCGGCGGCGTATTCCCCCACCGGAGGCAGTTCGAAACCCGTCACCGCACGCAGGAAGGCGTCGGGCATCTGGGTGAGGATGCCCGCGCCGTCGCCGGTGCCGGCGTCCGAACCGATGGCGCCGCGGTGCTCCAGGTTGCGGAGGGCCGTCAGGGCGAGATCGATGATGTCGTGGCCGGCCTCGCCGCGAAGGGTCGCGACCATGGCCAGTCCACACGCGTCCTTCTCGAAGGCAGGGTTGTACATCCCCTGCTTCCGGGGGAATCCGGCGCGGCCGGACGAAGCGGGGAAGTCGGCCTCCGAAGAGGCGTTGTGACGGGGGCTCGAAGCCATACCTACCGTCCTCACGTTGATAGTCAAGATGGGACGACGTCGGCCCTGGGCGCACGCTCCTCGGGGAACTGAGCGGCGATTTATTTGGTGGCAGGGGTGCTTGTGGCTCTGACCTCTTCGACCTCGGACGTCGGGGGTTCGCTGACGTCGACGAAGTCGTCGGTGTTCTGCGATTGTACAGCCTGTCCGGCGTTCCACTCACGGCCGGACACATAGGGCGACGGCTCGAGACCCGGGTGGCGGCGCTTCTGCACGAAGAAGATCACCAGACCGAGGATGACGCCCAGGATGGCCGCCCAGACGTTGGTGCGCAGACCCAGGAAGATGTCGCTCGGGTCGATGCGGATGGACTCCCAGACGATGCGTCCGGCGCTGTACCACATCAGGTAGACGGCGAACAGGCGCCCCCACTGCAGGCGGAATCGGCGGCCGACCCAGACGATGACCAGCACGCCCAGGGCGTTCCAGAGCACCTCGTAGAGGAACGTGGGGTGGAAGAGGGTGCCCTCGGGCAGGCCGATCGGCCACGCAGGGTTCGGATAGTCGATCTCGAGACCCCAGGGCACGTCCGTGGGCAGGCCGTACAGCTCCTGATTGAACCAGTTGCCGAAGCGGCCGATCGCCTGTGCCAGCAGCAGCGCGGGTGCGAGGGCATCCGCGAAGGTCCAGAAGCGGATGCCGGTCCAGCGGCAGCCGAGCCAGGCTCCTATCGCGCCACCGATGAGGGCGCCGTAGATGGCGATGCCGCCCTCCCAGATGTACAGCGCCGACAGCGGGTTCGCACCTTCGCCGAAGTAGAAGCTCCAGTGCGTGAGCACGTGGTAGATCCGAGCGGTGATGATCGCGAGCGGCACGGCGAGGAGGGCGATGTCGATGACGACCCACGGCTCGGCGCCGCGCTTGGTCAGGCGGGCGTTGGTCCACAGCACCGCGATGATGATGCCCGTGATGATGCACAGGGCGTAGATGTGGATCCGCAGGGGGCCGATGTCGAAGTAGCTGATCGACGGGCTCGGGATGCTGGCGACGACGCTCGCGGCGGCGGTGATCATGGGAGAACCGTGTCCTTGCTGGATCCGTGCGGGAGGGATCGGCGCACGCGCCGACCACAGAAGTCTAGTTCGCGCGGCGCGCGGTGCCGTCGGCGAGGCTCCGCGCGGTCTCGGCGAGGCCCTCGACCCCGCCCTCGCGCAGCGCCCGAACCAGCGCCGTGCCGACGATCGCGCCGTCGGCGTACTCGAGCACACCCGCCACCTGATCGGCGTTCGAGATGCCGATGCCGACGCATGCGTGCTCGACCCCGTGATCGCGCAGCCGGGCGACGAGCGTGCGGGCGGCGGCATCCAACTGCGCCCGCTCGCCCGTGATGCCCATCGTCGAGACGGTGTAGACGAAGCCGGTGGAGTTCTTCACGATGAGCTCGAGGCGCTCGTCGGTCGATGTCGGCGCGGCGAGGAAGACGCGGTCGAGTCCGGTGCGCTGGCTCGCGGCGATCCACTCGGGTGCGGCCTCGGGAGTGATGTCGGGCGTGATGAGGCCCGCTCCCCCGGCGGCGAGCAGGTCGTCGGCGTAGCGGTCGACACCGTACTGCAGGACGGGGTTCCAATACGTCATCACGAGCACCGGCACGTCGACGCGGCGCGTGATCTCGCGCACCGCGGTGAACGTGTCGCGCACGCGGAAGCCGGCGGCGAGGGCCGCTTCGGTCGCTTCCTGGATGACCGTGCCGTCCATCACGGGGTCGGAGTAGGGCGGACCGAGCTCGAGGACATCGGCGCCGCTCTCGGCCAGCGCGACCGCCGCGTCGATGCTCGTGCGCAGGTCGGGGAAGCCGATCGGCAGGTAGCCGACGAACGCGCCGCGGCCTGCGGCGTGGGCGGCGTCGATCGCCGCGGCGACACGGGAGCTCATAGCTTGGTGCCCTCCCCCTTGGCGGCATCGTCGGACGGTGGTGCCGCGACCACACCGGCACCCGCTCCTGCCGCGGTCTCGGCTGCAGCGGCGTCGTACAGGTGGAAGTACCGCGCGGCGGTGTCCATGTCCTTGTCGCCGCGGCCCGAGAGACAGACCGCGAGGATCGCGTCCGGGCCGAGCTCCCGCCCGATGCGCAGTGCGCCGGCGAGGGCGTGCGCCGACTCGATCGCCGGGATGATGCCTTCCGTCTCGGAGAGCAGCCGCAGAGCCTGCATCGCCTCGTCGTCGGTCGCCGGGATGTACTCGGCGCGCCCGATCGAGGCGAGCCAGGCGTGCTCGGGTCCGACGCCCGGGTAGTCGAGTCCTGCCGAGATGGAGTGCGACTCGACGGTCTGGCCGTCGTCGTCCTGGAGGACGAACGTCTTCGCGCCGTGCAGCACACCGGGACGACCGCGCTCGATCGATGCCGCGTGCCGCGGGGTGTCCACGCCGTCGCCGGCGGCCTCGACCCCGTAGAGCTTCACGTCGTCGTCGAGGAACGCGTCGAACATGCCGATGGCGTTGGAGCCGCCGCCGACGCAGGCGATGACGGCATCCGGAAGCCGGCCGGCCTCTTCGAGCAGCTGCACACGCGCCTCTTCGGAGATGACCTTCTGGAAGTCGCGCACCATGGCGGGGAACGGGTGGGGCCCGGCCGCCGTGCCGAAGATGTAGTTGGTCGTCTCGACGCTCGCGACCCAGTCGCGGTAGGCGTCGTTGATGGCGTCCTTCAGCGTGCGAGAGCCGGTCTTCACCGGCACGACCTCGGCGCCGAGCAGCCGCATGCGCGCGACGTTGAGCGCCTGGCGCTCGGTGTCGACCTCGCCCATGTAGATCGTGCACTCGAAGCCGAAGAGGGCCGCAGCCGTTGCGGTGGCGACGCCGTGCTGGCCCGCCCCCGTCTCGGCGATCACGCGCGTCTTGCCGAGGCGCTGGGTGAGCAGCGCCTGGCCGAGCACGTTGTTGATCTTGTGCGAGCCGGTGTGGTTGAGGTCCTCGCGCTTGAGGAACACCCGCGCGCCGCCGGCGTGCTCGGCGAACCGCGCGACCTCGGTGATCGGCGACGGGCGGCCCGCGTAGGAGTTCAGCAGGCGGACGAACTCGGCCTGGAAGGCGGGATCAGCCTTGGCCGCCTCGTATTCGGCCGCCAGCTCGTCGATGGCGGCGATCAGGGATTCGGGCATGTAGCGCCCGCCGAACTCGCCGAACAGCGGCCCGGGGGCCTCGCGAAGACTCATGCGCCTGCCTCCAGGAATGCATGCAGGGTGGATACGGGGTCATTGGTGACGAGGGCTTCGCCGACGAGCACGACATCGGCGCCCGCCGCACGGTAGTGGGCGACGTCGGCCGGGACGAGCACCGCGGACTCCGCGATGCGGACGACGCCGGCGGGGATGCGCTCCGCCAGCCGGCCGAACAGGTCGCGGTCGAGCTCGAAGGTCGACAGGTCGCGCGCGTTGACGCCGACGAGCTGCGCGCCGAGCTCAGCGGCACGGTCGACCTCCGCGGCGGAGTGCGTCTCGACGAGGGCTGTCATGCCCAGCTCCCGCGTGAGTGCGTGCAAACGGGCGAGCACATCCTGCTCGAGCGCGGCGACGATGAGGAGAACGAGGTCGGCGCCCGCGGCGCGTGCCTCGAGCACCTGGTACTCGGTGGCGATGAAGTCTTTGCGGAGCACCGGAAGGGAGACCGCGGCCTTCACCGCCTCGAGGTCGGCAAGGCTGCCCTTGAAGCGCCGCCCCTCCGTGAGGACGGAGATCGCCGACGCACCGCCCTCTTCGTAGCGACGCGCCTGCAGAGCCGGGTCGGGGATGGCTGCGAGGTCGCCGCGCGACGGGCTCGCACGCTTGACCTCGGCGATGATCTTGACGCGGTCGGACGGTGCGAGAGCGGCGAGGGCGTCGATCGCGGGACGCTGGGCCAGTGCTGCGGCCTCCACCGCGGCCAGGGGCCGCTCCGAGGCGCGAGCCTCGGCATCCTCCACCGCGCCGGCCGTCAGGTCGGCGAGCACGATCAGTGCTCTTTCGCCGCGTACTTCGAGCCGTTCACGCCGTAGCCGGCGCGCGACATCACCCAGCCGACGATGGCGCCGACGACCAGGAGGGCGGCGGAGGCCCAGACCAGAACGGGCATGTCGAGGAAGTAGAACAGCGTGCCGAGGGCGACGGCCACGAGCATGATCACGACGGCCGTCCAGGCGGCGGGCGAGTGTCCGTGGCCGGGGTCGCCGATGTTGTTGCTCATGGGTATCTCCTCGTGAAGCCTGGGAAGCGCGGGCTGCCGCCAGTCTAGCGGTCAGGCGGTCGGGTCCTCGCCACGGGACAGGTCGTCCCAGTCGTCGATGGCCCGGGATCCGGCCGCGTCGTGGGGGCGCGGGCCGTCCCCGCCACCGGTCCGCGAAGACGCTCGCGCGGCGGGGCTCGCGACCTCGTCGGTGCGGTAGCGCCGTCCGGTGCGCGACCAGCCGTGCGCGGTGACGAGCACGAAGACGCCCGCCGCGATCAGCACCACCCAGACCACCAGGGTCACGGCCGGCCACGCGGTGGCATCGATGGCGGCGACGAGTTTCGCGACGGACGACTCCCCCGCGATCCCCGTGGATTCGGTGACGACGGC
>Ga0247819_10001359_pt1 | contig 13280 bp, 2 predicted proteins | sample 13C_Xylose_Day6_FD_193428 | JGI IMG/M metagenome (GOLD analysis project Ga0247819, IMG submission 193428) | Soil microbial communities from agricultural site in Penn Yan, New York, United States - 13C_Xylose_Day6 | ecosystem: Environmental > Terrestrial > Soil > Agricultural land | place: USA... | reverse complement strand
GGGGTGCCGTTCCTCCTCCGATGCGGGGGGCGCTGAGGAGAACGGCGGAGAACCGCCGTTCGTGCAGGCTATCGGTCAGGGGTCGATGTGCGAAATCGACGCGCGGGACGGATCCCGGCGACTGCGGCATCCGTCATCCGCAGGTGTCGCAGACGCGCTCGAGCCCCTCGCGTGCGGAGTGCGAGGGGCTCGAGCTCCGTCCTGCCGGAGCGGGTCGGAGTCAGGTGGGAGAGAGCGGGCCTTGGGGCGGTCCCGCCCTCTCTCACGTCAGAGGGTCGCCTTGACCTCTCCGCGTCGGCGGCGGGCCACGATGAGCAGCGTCGTACCGCCGAGCAGGGCGAACAGGCCCATGATGACTAGCAGCGGCGGCAGCTCGCCACCCGTGGCGGGAAGCGCCGACAGCAGCACGATGGCGTCGTCGGAGTCGCGGCCCGGGTCGTCCGGGTCACCGAAGGTGTGGTAGTCGACGACTGCCACGTTGGTGATCGAACTGCTCGTGGACGCCGGGTTCACCGTCGCCGCCAGAGTGATGGTCGGAGCCGCCGAGGCGCCTTCGTTCGCCCCCTGCGGCTGCAGGGGTCCGAAGAGCACGCACTCGAGGTTGCCGCCGTAGCCGGCGCTGTTCTGGCCGGTGACCTCACAGGTCTGCCAGTTCGGGAACACCGCGTCATCGCCCTCGCCGACCCAACTCACGTCGGTGATCTTGATGTCGGCGGGGATCGCGTCGGTGACGACGACCGACTCGGCGGCCGAGTCGTCGCTCACGTTGGCCACCTCGAGGGTGTAGGTGAACGACGCGCCCGGGTCGGTCTTCTCGACACTGGCGGTCTTCTCGATCTGGACGTCGGAGTGGCGTGCCACGAAGCACTCCGGGCTTGCCGGCGGGTACTCGACCGCGAACTCGAGCGTCGGGTTGACGCTGAAGGTCACTGTCGATCCGAGGCGCCACGAGTAGTCCAGCTCACTCGGGTCGAGGATCAGCCCGTTGAACACGAACTCGTCCTGCTCCGCCGGCGTCATCACGTCGGTCGTCCCCGGCATGTAGTACTGCGTCGGGATCGATCCGGGCACGATGTCGCTCGCGACGATCGGCCGCCATCCGGGGTAGTCGATGGACACTCCCGAGGGCGTGAACGCCGTTCCGGGCCATTCGATCTCTTCGCTCCACGTCGTGTCGCCACCCGGGTGGGTGATCGCCACTTCCTGGGGCTCCGTGGTGGGCTCGAGGCTGTCGGGCGTCCACAGGAACTCGATCGGGGAGTCCAGCAGCGTGCCGGACTTCGAGATCGTCCACCCCAGCAGCGGGGCGTCGCCGATGCAGCTCGTGTAGAGCACCGCCGTGATCTCGCGGACCGGGATTTCCACCTCGTCGCAGTCGTTCGTCGGGTCCGCGTCGTAGAGGGCTGCGACACAGGCCTCGTTGACGAGCTCGTCAATGGGTGTGGGCGGCTCTTCCGCTCCGTCCAAGTAGTCCGGTGCGAGGAACTCGACCGTGATCACGATGTCGACGGACTCCCCCACTCCCAGGGTCGGGATGCTTAGGCTCACGACATTGTCGCCGTCGACCAGCTCGGGCGCGTTGTCGTTCGTCCACTCCGCCGGGAAGTCGATGTTCGTGACCTCGAGGCGCTCGGGCACCGGATCGGTCACCACGACGTCCGTGGCATCCTGCGTCCCGTTGTTGGTGACGGTCAGCACGTAGTCGAACTCGTCGCCGACCTCGACCCACGGCTCCTCGCCCTCCGGAGCCGGCACCAGGTTCGTCGCCGTCTTCTCGATCGAGACGTCGTCGTAGTGGACGGTGCCACATGCATCGTCGTCCTCGGTGACTTCCCCGACCGTGAGGTAAGCCGTGTTGAAGATGCCGATACCCTCCGACACTTCGGAGTCGCACTGCGCCGGATCAGCCGGCGCCGCCGTGACCTCGACGTCGACCTCGACCGTGTAGACCGGATCGTTCGAGCCGTTGCTCGGCGGTGCCACCTGGTCATCGGCCAGCTGCGCGGTCAGGTTCGGCAGTGCGAACGATCCGCTCGTCGGGCCCGTCCACGACGCACCCGTGTAGGAGACGCCGGCGACCGGGGTGTCGAGAGTGTCCTCGAGGTCGTACATCATCGGCACCAGGACGCTGTTGTTGTGCACCGTGATCTCATAGGTCACGGTCCACGATCCGTCCTCGTTCTGCACCGAATCGACCGCGCTCTTGTCGATGGTGAAGCCCTGGTCGACATGACTGTTCACGATCGTGCAGACCACGTGCTCACCCTTGTCGAGGCCTCGCAGAGTCGCCGAGCCCGGCTCACTGTCGGTCAGCTCGATGGTGCCGTCGTCGTCAGAGACGCACGACCACTCCTCGGGCTCGAACTCGCCGAGTCCGGGTACGTCGCCGATCACGTCTTCCGACAGGCCGAACTCCACGCCGGGCAGCACTGCGGTCGGGGCGACATCGCCGCCCGCCGGGTTGGTGACGAGGTCACCATCTTCGGGAGTGCCGAAGAGCTGCCAGTTGGTGTCGGCGACGTCGGCGCCGCTCACGACCTTGACGAGCGACAGCGTCGGACGCTCCGCCGTGTTGGTGAACTCGCACCAGACGCTCTGGTTCGGCATCTTGAAGGTGCCGGACCTCGCGCCGAGCGTCAGCAAGGTCGACTGGTCGGCACCGAGGCAGACCAGGGAGCTCGTGTAGTCGGACGCGTCGCCGGCAACCACCTCGAGCATCTCGCTGACCGTGATGTCGGCGCCGATCAGCACCTGCTTCTCGATCGCGTTGCCGCTGTCCGTCCACGAGCCGACATCACCGTTCGACACGGAGGTGCCCTCGGTCGCCGTAACGCCGGAGATCGACAGGCCGGCGGAGTCACCCTCCTGGCCGTTCACCCACGTCTTCACGAGGTTGACCTTGGCGGTGCGCGCTTCGTTGACGAAGAAGCACAGGCTCGGGCCTGTCACGGTCAGCTCGAAGCTCCGGCCGACGCCGGTGCCCGAAGCCTGGCCGCCGGTGCAGTTGTACGTGGAGTCGTACTCACCGAGAGCGTTGAGCGCGATCGCCTCGTTCATCGGCAGCACGGCGCCGATACGCGCCTGGACGACAACGGTGTTGATGTTGTCGATGAAGGTTCCGGAACCGATGACCTCAGACAGCTTCGTGAGGATCGGACCGAACTCGGGCGTCACAGACAACGTCGTGTCATCGCCGAGAACGGCTCCGATCCACTGCTTGTGCAGGACGACCCCGACCTTGATGGCGGTGTTGATGAACGTGCAGCTCACGTCGGAGTCGGGAGCGACGAAGTCGAAGTCGCGCCCCTGGCCGACGCCGTTCTCGACGGTCGAGCAGGCATACGAGCTGTCGTACTCGCCGGTGTTGGTCGCACTGTCGAGAACCTCGTGGATGTTCACGTCGTCGCCGACGCGCACCGTCATGGTGACCACATCTTCGTCGAGCTGGTTCGCCGTGCCGTTCGCTGTCGAGTCCTCGGCGGTGCCGTTGATCGACAGCGACGCGACGTCGCCCGCGAAGGCGTCGATCCAGCGCTTGTCGAGCGTGATGGTGATCTCATCGGCCGTGTTCACGATCGTGCAATCGAGGTCGCCCTCAACCGTGATCTCGGGGATGCTGCCACCCTCGCCACTGCTGCCGTCGGAGCAGAACCACGTCGCGGTGTACTCGCCCGTGTTGTCGCCGGGCAGGCTCTCCGAGAGCGTCAACTCCTCGCCGAGCCGGACCTCGACCGATGCCACATTGGTGTCATCGGTGCTGTCGCCGCCGATCGCGACCGAGGTCGCGGTGTCGGACGCCGCGCCCGCGATCGACAGGTCGGCCTCGTCGTCTTCGAAGGCGTTGACCCACTGCTTGTTCAGGGTGACAGTGCCGCGGTCGGCGGTGTTCGTGAAGGTACAGGTCACGTTGGCGTTCGGAACGGTCAGCGTGAACGATGTTCCCGTGCCGTCACCGGTCGTCTGTCCGCTGGTGCACGAGTAGCTCGAACCGTAAGTGCCGACGCCGCTCAGGATCTCGCTCAGCGCCACGGAATCGCCGACGCGGACCGAGGTCTCGGCGACGTTCTCCGTGTCGGTCTGGTCACCGCCGTCAGCCGTCGACGTCGCGACGTCGACCCCCGCGTGGAGCTCAGCCTCATCGCCCGCGATCGCGTCGATCCACTGCTTCTGCAGCTTGACGGTCTTCTCGATCGCCGTGTTGGTGAACGTGCACTGCACGCCGGCACCCGACGCCGGGTACGCGGGCACGGTGATCGCACCGCCGGTTCCCGTGTTGTTGGAGACGGTGGCGCCCACACACGCGAGGACCGACGAGTATTCGCCGGTGTTGGCGTCCGGCAGGACCTCGCCGAGCGTCAGCGCCGAGCCCGGTGCGACCGAGACCTGGACGACCTGGCCGTTCGTCGGAGCCGTCGAGGTGCCGTTCGCCGTGGCCGCTCCCCCGATGGAGAGGTCGGCCTTGTCGCCGGTGAACGAGTTGACCCAGATCTTGCTCAGCGTCACGGTCGCGAACGGGATGTTCACGAACGGGTTGGTGAGCGAGGCGTTCGGCGCCAGCTGGGTGATCGCGAAGTTCTGCGGGGTGGCGTCGAGGACGTAGCCGGCCGGAGCCGCCGTCTCGGTCACCGTGTAAGTGCCGATCGGGACGTTCACGACCTTGATCACGCCCGGAGCCAGGTCGACGTCATTCGCGCCATTGTCGACGACGGTGCGCGGGAAGCCCGCCGCGCCAGCGGCCACACCGCCGGTGTTGGCGACGATCTGGAACGTCGCGCCGCCGAGCGGAGCGCCCGCACCGTCGTGCTTGTACCAGATCACCGTGCCGAGCGGGTCGGTGAACGTTACGGTCTTGGACTCCGACTGCCCGAGCGTGACCTGCTGCGGGGTGTTCGGCGTCGGCAGGAGATAGCCGGTCGGAGCCTGTGTCTCGGTGACCGTGTAGGTGCCCGGGTGAACAGTGCCGTTGAAGACGAAGGTTCCGTTGGCATCGGTCGTGACATTGACCGAGCTCCCCGCGATGCCAGTGGCAGGGTCGGGCGAAACCGTGAACTTCGCACCTGCGAGGGGTGTTCCGTTGACGCCGGTCTTGAGGATTTTGAGCGTCGCACACGTCGAGGGGACGTTCAGCGCGACGGGGTCGATCCAGTCAGCGAGCGAAGAGGTCTCGGACGGCGACTGGCTCGAACGCACATTGAGGACGCCGAAGCTGCCGCTGCAGTTGCCTTCGCCGAACAGCTTGGTCAGATCGATCGCCACCTCGGCGAACGTCCCGGTCTCCAGTTCTCGCGTCGTGAGGTCGTTGATGGGGCCCTGGTTCACCTGACCGACGAAACCTCCGACGTTGCCGAGAGCCACCCACTTGGTGCCGTTCCACGTGTGCGCGCCCACCAGAGTCGGCGGGTTGTTGCCGTCCTGCTGGATCGTCAGACGCAGGTCACCCACCGTGCGGTTCGTGATGGGGCTGTCGGAGGAGACATTCGGCTTCTGATTGAGCTCGACGTGGTACGACACGGAGCCTTCGTTGGTCTGCCGCTCGAAGCCGAAGTAGGCGTAGACGTGCCCACCAACGGTCTGGGTGAACGCGTAGACGTTGCCGATGTCGGTCTTGCTCGAGCCAGAACCGCTGTTAAGGACCGTCTGGTTCGCAGACCACGGCCAGCTCGCCTCGGAGGCGCCCTGGTCGAACTGGTGCACGTCATCGAATCCGTCGTCGCGAACCGGCTGACCGCCGACGTTCGCCCAGTCGAGCGTCCCTGCACCATTCAGGCACAGATTGCCGTCGATCTCGAAGCCGGCGACCGGAGAGCCGGCGACCGGCCAGGCGGTACAGGCCAGCAGCGCCTGGATCGTGACATCACCCGGAGCGGCGAGCGCCGCGAACGGCGCCGCTCCCGTGTCCCCGGATGCCGCGTCGTCGGGTGTCGTCACCTCAGACGTCGTTGCTGAAGGCTCGACGACCTCGTCCGCCGGGTCATCGACCGGCGGCGCGGCCGGCTCCTCCGCGGGTGGCGGGGTCTCGGCATCCGTCGACGGCGTCTCTGTCGTCGCCTCGCTCGTGGGAGCGGGATCGGTGGGAGTCACCTCCTCCGCAGTCGCCGGGGACATCCCCGAGAACACCAGGGCCGCCGACACGATGGTCGCGACACCTCCGACATACCAGCGCTTCTGGAGTGCGATCTTGCGCTCCTGAATCCGCTCTTGACGCATGCGGCGGCGCAGACCCTCATCAGAGGCGCGCACGAAAGTACGACTGAACATCACTTCACCCTTGGTCGTCACGACACAGGGTGCCCCAAAGAGAGGCCCCTCCAGCACGCAACGGCAAGCGAATAAAAGCGGCGTCCCCCAAAGAGGTTCGGCGTTTTCCCCAAACACGAGCCGAAACGTGTTCCCGCGGCAAAGGTATGCCCGCATTTGGCCCACGTCAAGTACCGAATCGGAAACGCCGGCCGTGACTGGAGGGGGCGGACCCTGGGGTACGCCCGCCCCCTCCAGCGGATCACAGGGAGGGTTTGACCTCCCCGCGACGACGGCGCGTCACGACCACAGCGGTGACGCCGGCGAGCAGCGCCAGGAAGCCGAGCATCAGCAGCGGCACCAGCGGCCCGCCGCCCGTGGCCGGCAGCGTCGACAGGAGGATCGTCGCGTCGTCCGAGTCACGGCCAGGATCGTCGGGGTCGCCGAACGTGTGGTAGTCCACGACCGCGACGTTCGTGATCGTGTTCGCGCTCGACTGCGGGCTTACCGTGGCCGACAGGGTGATCCGGGGAGCGACGGACGCGCCGCCGTTGTCGGAATTGATCGGCTGCAGCGGACCGTACAGCACGCACTCGAGCGTGCCGCCGTAGCCGGAGCCGTTCTGGCCCGTCACCTCGCAGGACTGCCAGTTCGGGAACACGTCGGCGTCGCCCTTGCCCGTCCAGTTCACCTGGGTGATCTTGACGTCGGCCGGGATGGCGTCGGTCACGACCACGCCCTCGGCGGCCGAGTCGTCGCTCACGTTCGCCACGTCGAGCGTGTAGCTGAACGAGGCGCCCGGCTCGGTCCGTTCGACGCTCGCCGTCTTCTCGATCTGCACCTCGGTGTGACGTGCGACGAAGGACTCCGGGGTCGCCGGCGGGTATGCCGTCGAGAACTCGAGCGCGGGGTTCACCGTGAACGTGATGTCGGTGACACCGCGCCATGCGAAGTCGAGCTCGCTCGGGTCGAGGATCAATCCGTTGAACACGTAGTCCGCCTGCTGCGCCGGCGTCATCACGACGTTGGTGCCCGGCAGGTAGTACTGCGTCGGGATCGAACCCGGGACGATGTCGGATGCCTCGATGGCACGCCATCCCGGATAGTCGATCGAGATGCTCGACGGCGGCGGTGTGAACACCGACCCCGGCCAGGAGATCTCGTCGCTCCAGGTCGTCGTGCCACCCGGCTGGGTGATCGCGACCTGCGCGGGCGTGGTCTCCGGCGTCACATCGGCGTTGTTCGGCACCCAGAGGAAGTCGATCGGCTCGTTGACGAGCGACTGCGACTTGGTGACCTGCCAGCCGAGGAACGGAGCGTCGTTCACACAGCGCGTGTACACGAGGGCCACGAGGTCGCGAGCCGGCACTTCTGCCGAATCGCAGTTGTTCTCCTCGACGCCGTCGCTCTCCATGGAGACGCACGCGGTGTTCTCGAGCACGTCGATCGGCTCCGGGATCTCGGGGAGGCCCTCGTCGCCGACCAGCGGCGGGAGGCCCTCGATGTCCGGGGTCTCGGGGTTGTCGTCGTGGTCGTAGAACACCGGCTCCTGCTCATAGGGCAGGAACTCCACCTCGATGGTGATCACCGCGGACTCGCCCACGCCGAGGGAGTCGAGAGTGAGGTCGACGACGTCATTCGTCTGGTCTCCCCCGTTCTCGGTCCAGCCCGGCGCCGTGTGCCACGTGACCTCCGCCGGCGCCACCGTCAGCCCGAGGATGTCGAGGCGGTCGTCGAGGTCGTCGTCCGTGACCCGGACGTCCGTCGCCGCGCGTGTGCCGTAGTTGGTGACCGTCAGCTCGTAGCTGAACGTGTCACCCGGCTCCACGGACTCCTCGCCCTCCGCGAGCACCGCCGTCTTCTCGATGCCGACGTCGTCGAACTGCACCACCTGGCAGCCGTCGTCGTCCGCGACGTGCTCACCCGAGATCACGATGGCGACGTTCGGGATCAGGATGCCGTCACCCTCGGTGTCGTCGCACGTGCCCGGCTCGCCGACCGGCGGCGCGGTGACGGCGACCGTCGCGAACACCCGGTAGGTGTGCACGCCGTTCTCCGGAGTCAGCTCGCCGTCGTCGACGACGGTCCAGGTGCCGGAGCCGTTCCACGTCGGGTTCGTCGGCTCGGGCGTGACGTCATCCCAGGGCTCGGCGTTCCAGTCGCCGTCCAACTCCACGCCTGCCGGCAGCGCCGGGGCGTCCGTCAGGTCATAGGCCACCGACTCGGGCAGCGGGTCGGAGTCGGACTCCGGGTAGCTGACCGTGACGATGTACTCGATGTCCCAGGTCCCGTCACCGTTGTCGGTCGACTGACCGCCGTGCTTCTCGATCTCGGGGAACACCGGCTCGGAGCACGCGTCGACCGGGGTCTCGGATCCGCCCGAGGTGAGCAGCGCGGTGTTCAGGAAGCCGCCGGCCTGCGGACCTTCACCGCTGATGCAGCCGGTGGTGTCCCCATCGATCGCCTCCGCGCTCACCGACGCCACGACCGTCACGGTGTAGGTGTGGGTCTCGCCGGCGTCGATCTTCTCGTCGGTCGCGAGCGTCTGCTCCTCGTCCGGTGCGGAGAAGTCGTGCGAGGTTCCCTCGAACTCCCACTCGGCGCTGCCGATGTCGATGTCACCGCCGAAGTCCAGGGTGTCGGTGAGGTCGTACTCGGCGGACAGCCCCTTCGGGTTCTGCGGACCCTGCGCGGCCAGAGCCACGTCGATCTCGTAGACGATGGTCCAGTCACCCGTCTCGGGGTCCTGGGTCGTCGACGTCACCGTCTTGGTGGGCACCGGGTAGACGCGCTCCTCGACGGGGATGCAGTCCTCGCCGGGGATCTCGACCTCACCGATCGACAGCACCGCGGTGTTGAAGAATCCGGTGCCCTCACCCTCGCACTCGGCGAGGTCGGGGTCGAACGTGTCGGTGATGTCGACCAGCCAGGCGATCGTGTACACGTGCGGCGCGTCCGCCGCGCCGAGGGGCGTGTCGGTCACGAACTCGACACCGGGCGTCACCACGATCGTCGGGCCGTCGGGGTCGGAGTCGGTGCGCTTGGCAGCGCCCGAGACCACGGTGATCCCGTCGGCGAAGTCCGGCGTGTCGGACAGCGAGTAGAACGTGTCGAAGCCGCTGCCGGTGACCCGGAGCTCGTACGTCACGAGCCACCTCGACGCGTCGTCGGCGTCCTGCGCTGCCGATACGCCGATCTTCTGGAACGTCGGGAGCTTCGGCTCCTCGCAGTCGTCGTCGGTGATCGGCTCGCCGTTCACCGTGATCGTCGCGGTGTTGAGGAACCCGCCCGCCGACGGGCCTTCGCCGTCCAGGCACTCGAGCGTGTCACCGTCCCATGCCGCGGCGTCGACGTCGGCGTTGACCGTGACCTCGTAGGTGTCGACCCCGGCGTCACCGACCCTCGGCGCGAGCAGCTGGTCGGTCGCCAGCGTGGCGGCCCACGCCGGGCCGGCGAAGTCGTCGCCGCCGGTCGGGCCCGTCCACGAGGCATCCAGGATCTCGATGTCGCCGCCGAAGAGCAGCTCGTCCTCGAGGTCGTAGACCGCCGCGAGCTCGGTCGACTCGTTCGTGACCACGACGTCGTAGGTGATGTCCCACGTGCCGTCGGCCTGCTGCGACGTCCCGGTCACGGTCTTGTCGATGGTGACCGTCGGACGCTCGATCTCGGCGCAGTCGGTGGACGTGTTGCCGCCGACCCCGTTCGTGACGGTCGCCGAGTTGTCGATGCCGCCGCCTTCGACGTCGCAGTCGAGAATTCCATCGGTGACGGATGCCGCGACCTCGACCGTGCGCGACACCGTATAGGTGTGGGTCGCACCGGACGGGATGAGACCGGTGGCCAGCAGTGTGTCGCCGTCACCGTTCCAGTTCACGTTGCGCACTCCCCCGCCGTCGGCCGGAACGGGCCCGGTCGCGGTCCAGGTGCCCCCGGTCACACCGGTCGGCAGGGCCTGGGGCGCGTCGGTGACCGAGTACCACAGCTGGATTCCGCTGGGGTTCGACACCGAGACTTCGTAGGAGAGCGTCCATTCGCCGGTCACAGGGTTCTGGACGGACGTCTGCGCCGTCTTCTCCACCACCGGCGTCGCCGGGATGGCGCAGCCGCTGTCCCTGTCGGTGCCGCCCGGGAACGTCACGGTCGCGACGTTGAAGAAGCCACCGCCGTTCTCGCTGCATCGCAGGCCGGTCTCCGGAACCGGGTCGACCTTGGGTACCGCCGTCACCACATAGGTGTAGACGTGAGCCGCCGCGCCGGTGGCGTCGGCCGCGATCGGCACCTCGGTGGTGTCGGGTGCGCCGTCCCATCCCTGCGTGACGATCTCGAAGCTCGTCGCGTCGAACTGCGGCGCATCGGTCAGCGTGTAGACGCTCGGCAGCGGGTTCGGGTTCGACACCGTCACCTCGTAGGAGATCGTCCAGACGCCATCCTCGCCCTGTGAGACGTCGCCGTCGGACTTCACGACCTCGACGGGCACCGGCAGGATCTCGACGCAGTCCTCTGCCGAGTCCTCGAAGACGCCGTTCGTGACGACCGTCGTGTTCCAGATGCCCTCGTTCTCGGCCGGGGCTTCACCGCACGCCAGGTCGTCGGGGTCGACGGCCGTCGTGAGCGTGACGCCCGCGGTGACGGTGTACGTGTGCGTCGCTCCGGTCGGAATCGTTCCCGTGGCCACCTGCGGCTGGTCGGCGCCGTTCCATCCTGCCGTCAGCGTCGCATCGCCGGCGTCCGCGGGTGCCTTGACGGGCCCCGAGACCGCCCACGCGGTGGTCAGGTCGACACCGGTCGGGAGAGCGAACGGCACATCGTCGAGCGTGTACGCGAGGGTCATGCCGCTCGTGTTGCTCACCTCGACCGTGTACGAGATCGTCCACGACCCGCCCGCGCCGGGCGCCGGCGCCGCGGCGGTCTTCGTCACCGTCGGCGCACCGGGCTCGGCGCAGCCGTCATCACTGTCGCTGCCGCCGGGGAAGGTGATCGAGGCGACGTTGTAGAACGCGCCGCCCTGTCCCGGCACGCACTCGAGCTCGGGGTCCTCGACCTCGGGGTCGAATGACGCGATCACGCGGTAGATGTACTGCTGGGAGCTGTTCGCCGCGATGGCCTGGTTCGGCGCCGGAGCCGCGCCCTGCCACGTGCCGCTCACCACCGAGAACCCGGTGCCGAGATCCGGCGTATCGGTGAGGGTGTACACCGTCGCGAAGCTGCTCGCATTGGTCACCGTCACGGTGTAGTCGATCTGCCAGTCGTCGCCGGCGAGCTGGGTCACCGTGCCGTCGGTCTTGGTGACGGTCACCGGGGGCAGCACCACGGTCACACAGCCCGTGGCATCCTTCACCACCTGGCCGGAGGTGACGGTCGCCGTGTTCTTCAGACCCGCCTGGGCGGCGCAGTCGCCGATCGCGGTCGCCGTCGTCGACGGCACGAGCTTGCCGGTCACCTTGTACGAGTAGCTGGTGTTCGCGGGCAGCGTGCCCTGCCAGATCGTCGCCGATCCGGGGGCGTAGGGCGAGGCCGCCGGCGCCGGCGCGCTGCCGACCGCGGTCACGACCCAGCTGTTCGGGTCGAGCGTCCACCCGGCCGGAGCGGCCGGGAAGGCGTCACTCAGCGTCGCCTGGACGGCCGTCGTGGTGCTGGGGTTGCCCACCGTGACGGTGTACTCCACGTTCCACGAGGCATCCGCGTTCTGCGATGCGGGGTTCGTCCCGACCTTGACGATCGTCGGGAACGCCGGCTGCGCGCAGTCCTGCACCGTGGTCGGCTCGCCGTCGACGGTGAGGGTCGCGGTGTTCAGGAACGCCCGCTTCGGCTGTGTCGAGGTGCAGACCGACGAGTCCGCGCCCGGCGCACTCGGCGCGACATCGGCCACGACGGTCACGGTGTAGACGTGCGTCGCGAGGGGCTCTTCGTCGTCGGTCTGCGGGGCGAGCGACGCGTTCGTCGCCAGCGTCGCCGTGCCTGCCGGCAGGGTGAACGCTCCGCCCGTCGCGTTCGGACCCGTCCAGCTCGCCGACGAGGCGGTGATGCCCGCGCCGAGCTGCAGCGCGTCCGTCAGCGAGTAGAAGAGCGTCGACGTGCGCGACTCGTTCGTCACGGTGATGTCGTAGACGATCTGCCACTTGCCGGCGTCGGGTCCGGCGGCGATCTGGACGGGCGAGCCCGCCTGCACCTGCTTGACGATGCTGCCTTCGGCGGGGACGGCGGTGTTCGTGATCTCACAGGTCACGTTCTCGCCGACGACCGGGACGACCACGTCGTCATCGATCGGGAACGCCACGCGCGGGTCGCTGCCCGTCACGTAGCAGCTCCAGTCACCGGCGGTGTAGCCGGAGACGTTCTCGCTCTCGGTGAGGGTGTATTCCGCTCCGGGCATGACCACTCCGGATGCCGTTCCCTGACCCGTCACCGACGTTTGGCCGTCGGCCGCCGCGGTGAGCGTCCACAGGTCCGGCGTGGCGGAGCCTGCGCCGTTCTTGTTGTCGACGATCTTGACGAGCGTGAGCGTCGGCTTGATCGCACGGTTGGTGAATGTGCACGTCACGTTCGCGCCGTTGGCCACGGTCACCGTCTTGTCCGCCAAGGACGTCTGGCCAGTGGAGCAGACGAGGTTCGTCCACTCGTAGCCCGTGATCTGGTCGATCTCCGCGAGGGTGTAGACGCCCGCAGGGACGTCCTTCGTCTCGTTGTGGTCGAACGTCAGCGTCGCATCGGAGTCGCGCTCAGCCGTGAGCTTCTGGTCCCAGTCGGCGGCGACGGCCGTGCCGCCGTTGCCGGCGTCGACCACCTTGACCAGCGTGAGCTTGCCCGGAAGGTCGTCGTTGGTGAACGTGCAGGTGACGTCGTCACCCGGCTCGAGGGTCAGCGTCGGACTGCCCTTCGTCGTGCCCGCGTACCCCGTGCACGAAAGCGTCGACAGGTCGTAGCCGGCGATCGCCGACTCCGCGAGGGTGTAGACCACGCCCGCCTTGACGTTCTGACCCGAGACGGCGGGGGTGCCGGTCACGCCGCTGATGCTGGGCCCGCCCGGCGTCTCGGGTCAGAAC
>Ga0247819_10001356_pt1 | contig 13305 bp, 11 predicted proteins | sample 13C_Xylose_Day6_FD_193428 | JGI IMG/M metagenome (GOLD analysis project Ga0247819, IMG submission 193428) | Soil microbial communities from agricultural site in Penn Yan, New York, United States - 13C_Xylose_Day6 | ecosystem: Environmental > Terrestrial > Soil > Agricultural land | place: USA... | reverse complement strand
AATTTCCGGTCTATCCCAGAAACCTGTACCCATCGGTGACCAAGTTGGTGCGATCGTGTATTTGGATAGCTTGCGAGTACCATCGGCAGCATCGACTTGATCGCGCCCTACCTCCGTGATTAGCTTGAATTGTTCGGTAAACGCGTATATGGGCCGAATCCCTATCGATAACCAGTTCTGGTCGTTACCCGCCGTGCGAGTGTCCTTTTGATAAACAATTTCAAATTGTCCGCTGAACGAGTGAGTTACTTGCCAATCGAAAAACTCGACAATCCTCCAGCTCTTATTGCTCTCATCTAAGGTTGAGTCGCCTGTATAGCCCAGTGCAGTGCCTGGACCTCGACCGTACTGAACGGCGAATTTGTTCACCCCCCCCAGGAACGCGATTTGTTTGTGCTGGGCCGTCAACGACCAGCCCTGATGAGTATCTTCGCGACTAGGCTTTTCGAGATAGTTAAGGCCAAGCTGAACTTCACCCCCGGGGTTGGTCTTGAACCCGCTGACCGTCACATCATGACGGGTAACAAAGTCCTTTTGAAAAACATTGTCTTTACGCGAGAATACGTAGCTGTATTTCAGATCTCCAAGGGCGACTTGATCGAAGCCGAATCCGGTCGCGCTTTCATTCCAGTAGTAGAAGTCGGAGATATGGATATCATTTCGATTATAGAAACGACGCCCAGCCCAAAAAGACCCGCCGTTCAAAGCCGGCATCTTGCTCCACTCTGCATAGAGTTGGTTCATCCGCGTAAACCCATAATCACCATCAAACTTCAGTTCATGGCCATACTCGTTATAAAATTGCGTCATTCCCTCTACGCTTACTACTGACCCATCATCTAGCGAAAGAAGGTCCTGCCGCAAGTCCAGTTCTACATATTGCTCACATTCGTTACCTAAGCGGTATTTTGATTGCGCGCCAGGCAATTTAAAACACGACTGCCCCCCGCCTTTAGTCGAGTTACCCGCTCCGGCTCTATAATAACCACTAAAAACCGCCGAGTAAGCATCATAAGGATAAAACCCAACGGCTAAGGATGCCCCCAGAATCGCACTTAAAGCTTTAATTTTCATTCATAACCCCTTCGTTTTATTGTCATTGTTAAATAAGGTAGATAAATCGAAAACCAAGTTGCATTTGCGCGCGAAGCCTAAAGTGCGCACAGCCACACGAATTCTTAATAAGCGGGCTAAATTAAAGGCAAGGTATGGCCACAACATAAATTTTCAAAAGCAGACAAGTTAAACCGTGCAAGGTGACCACCGGGCGCTAAGATTTTATCTACGCACTTCGCTCACAGCACAGAACCATACCCAGTCGACTGTAACTTTTTACACTTATGGCCGTTGTTTTACGCCGTACGTAGCTTCGCAGGCGCACTTAAACAATCGCCTTTAATTAGGTAGGAATAGCCCCTTTGCTTGGAGTAAGTTGACCGCTGACGATTTTTATTAAGTGGATTTATCAGCACGTTGAGAGGCAATTCCCGCTACCGTTCCAAGGCGTACTATGATCGCCAGTACCCACCTAGGAGCGAACGATTCTATTAGCTGCGACCTCGAAGAGGATTGGCGCGCATAAATAGTGCTTACAATTCTTTTGTTTCCTTTAAGTGTCTACGAAAACGAAAGCCACTGCGGCTACTCACTTAAATCTTCAACATGTCACTTTCAGGCGAGCAACTCACACCGCCGAGAATCTCATTAACGTGGTCTGGCGGTAGACCTCGCCCGGCTCGAGCCGGGCGCGAGAAAAATCGGGCTGATTGATTCCATTGGGACAGTTCTGAGCCTCTAGGGTAAAACCAGCCCAACGCGAATAAGGTTTGCCCGCCTTACCGTGAGCACTGCCGTCGAAAGTATTGCTGGTATAGAACTGCACCCCAGGCTCGGTAGTATACAACTGCACTCTTCGACCACTCTGAGGATCATATATATCGGCGGCCAATTTACTCAGATCACCCTGAGCATCCAGTACCCAGTGATGATCGAAGCCCTGCTGCGTTGCACCGCCGATGCGCAATTGCCGATGGTCATTACCGATGTGCTGGCCAATCGGCGTGGCCCGACGAAAATCCATCGGCGTACCGGTCACAGACGCCAACTCACCGCTGGGTATCAGTTGCTCCGTCACCGGCAGGTAGCGGCTGGCGTACAGCGTCGCCACCTGCGAGAGGATGTCGCCGTTACCCGCGCCGGCCAGATTGAAGTAGGCATGCTGAGTAAGGTTGAGCACCGTCGGTGTATCGCTGATCGCCTGATACTCGATGCGCAGCTGGTTGTCATCGTCGAGGCTGTAGATGACCTGAGTCCGCAGGTTGCCGGGAAAGCCCATCTCGCCATCGACGGACAGGTAACTGAGCCTCACGCCGACCCAATCGCTGCCCTGACAGGGTTGCGCCTCCCAGACCTTCTTGTCGAAACCTTCGGCACCGCCATGCAAGGCATTGACGCCGTCATTTAGCGGAACCTGATAGAGCTGTCCCGACAACTCAAACCTTCCTCCTGCCAGACGATTGGCATAACGCCCGATAAGCGCTCCCAGATACAACCCGTGATGCCGCTGGTAGCCCTCGATATCGTCGAACCCGAGCACCACATCCTCGAAGTGCCCGTTTCTATCCGCCACCAGAAGCGCCTGAAGAATACCGCCGTAGGTCAGCACACTGGCATGCAGGCCATGACGATTGCCCAGCAAGTACTTGTGCACCGGCGTACCGTCCTTCAGATGACCGAAGATACTTTGTCGACAGACCAGTTCCCGCACCGGCGCACTGTTCACCCGCAGCCCCTCAGCGTTGTCTGAGGCGGTCGATGATTACCGCCACCAGGAGAATCGAGCCGCGAATGACATACTGGTAAAAGGTGTCGATGTTCTTCAGGTTCATCGCGTTCTCGATGATCGCCAGAATCAGGACTCCGGCAATCACATGACGGATCAGCCCGATCCCGCCGCTCAGGGATACCCCGCCCAGCACACAGGCGGAAATCACCGTCAGCTCGAAACCCTGGCCAATCATTGGCTGGCCTGAAGTCATGCGCGATGCCAGGATCACGCCGGCTAGCGCGCCGATCACCCCATGCACGGCGAAGATGATGATCTTGATCCGGTCCACGTTCACACCGGCCAGCACCGCGGCTTCCTGGTTGCCGCCGATGGCCATGGTGTTGCGTCCGTAGGTGGTGTAGTTGAGCAGCCAGCCGAAGAACATGAAGCACAGCACGGTGATAAGGATCGGCACTGGCACGCCGAACGCCTGCCCGTTGCCGAAGACGAAGAAGCCTTCGTTCATCACGCCGACGGCTTTGCCGTTGGAGAAGATGTAAGCCAGCCCGCGCACGATCTGCATGGTCGCCAGGGTGGTAATCAGAGCGTTGACCCGTAACTTGGCGATCACGATACCGTTGATCAGGCCGACGCAAAGCCCCATGGCCAGCGCCGCCGACACACCGAAAAACACGCTGTCGGTATCGCGAATGACAATACCGGCTACTACCCCCGCACAGGCGATCACGGAGCCGACCGACAGGTCGAAGTGCCCCGAGGCCAGGCAGAACAACATGGTGCACGCGGCAATCCCCGTGGTGGAAATCGCCAGGCCCAGGCCGCGCATGTTCAGGGAGGACATGAAGTTATCGATCAACAACGCGCAGAGCACGAAGATGCCCAAGGCAGCGAGCAGCATCACCCAATCGTCGAAGAACTTGCGTTGATTGAGGCCCAGCCAGAATGAATTTGTTTTTCTAACCTGTGACATATACACCTCAATGGAGTTTTAGTCCCGCGAACGCGGGAGGGCCAGTTGCAACAAGCGCGCTTCGTCCGCCTCGTTGCGTGACAGTTCACCGCTAATCGCCCCTTCGCTCATGACCAGGATTCGATCGGAAACCCCCATGACCTCCATGAGATCGCTGGACACCACGATCACGGCGATACCCTGCTCGGCGAGGTGGTGGATGATCTGGTAGATCTCGGCCTTGGCACCGATGTCGATGCCGCGAGTCGGTTCATCGAGCAGCAGCACCTTCATCGGCATCGACAGCCAGCGGCCCAGAATGGCCTTCTGCTGGTTGCCGCCGGACAGGTAGAGGATCGGTTGACTGGCTGAAGGTGTGTGGATGTTCAGCGCTGTGATTTGCCGCCGGGCATTGTCCCGCTCCCAACCGCCGCGGATCAGGCAGCCGAAACGCGCGTGATGACCGCGGGCGCTGATATTGATGTTCTCCGCGACACTGGCGCGGGGCACGATGCCTTCCTTCTTGCGATCCTCTGGACACAGCAGCACACCCGCCGCTATGGCATCGCGAGGCGATTTGAACATCATCGTCTGATCATGCAGAACTAGGCGTCCGGCCCTGCTGGGGGACAGGCCGGCCAACAGCCGCAACAATTCAGTGCGCCCGGCTCCGACCAGGCCGAACAGCCCGAGTATCTCGCCCTTGTTCACACTGAAACTCGTCGGCTCCAACACTCCTGGCCCGAGCAGCCCTTCGACCCTCAAGGCCTGGCCGCCTTGCGGGCGAGGGCGGTAATTATAGACGTCCTCAATGTCGCGCCCTACCATGCAGCTCACCAGCCGGTCGACGCTCAGCTGCTGCATGTCCTCGAAGGTACAGACAAAACGCCCGTCCTTGAACACCGTAACCGCATCGCAGATGCGGAACACCTCCTCCATGCGATGCGAGACATAGAGAATCACCCGCCCCTCATCCCGCAGCCGGGCAATGATCACCATCAGCCGCTCAATCTCCCGCGCCGACAGACTGCTAGTGGGCTCATCGAAGGCAATCACATGGGCATTGCGCGACATGGCCTTGGCGATCTCAACCAGTTGCCGCTGGCCTAGGGATAGACTGCCCAATCGAGCATTGGGATCGATCTCGTCGGCCAGCCCCTTGAGCAGCTCCCGTGCCCGCCGCACCATCGCCCCGCGATTGACCACGCCCAGACGCGAGGGCATGTGCCCAAGCAGTAGGTTTTCGGCCACCGTCATTTCCGGCACCAGTTGCAGTTCCTGATGTATCACCGCCACGCCGTGGGCAATGCTCTCGGCCGCCGACCTGAAACTCATGGTCTGCTCGCCAATCTGCAGGTTGCCGCTGTTGGGCGAATAGAACCCGCCGAGGATTTTCAACAGGGTCGACTTACCCGCGCCGTTCTCGCCCATCAGCGCATGTACGCTGTTGGGCCGAGCCTCGAAACTGATCTGCGCCAGCGCCCGTACCCCGGGAAATTCCTTGCTGATACCATTGAAGCGCAGGCTCGCAGCCGCCTTCGATTGTTCCAACATGCCTTATCTCCTGCACCAGGCCGCGCGATGCGCAACCAATGGGATGGACGTCAGGCGCAAGGTCCGTACATTGCGCCAGCAGAGAATCATTTCCACAGCCCAATCCTGGTCAGCTCTTGCTGGAAGTTGGCGCGGGTGATCAAAGTCACGTTGTCCAGAGCGGTGTACTTAGCGGGTTCCTTACCGGTGCTGACCCACTCAAACATCTGGATGGCGGTTTCATAACCCGAGGTATCGGGGCTCAGTAGCATTGAACCGAAGAAGCCGCTATCGGCCTTTTTCAGCTCACCGATGGCGTCCGTGCCGTTGATGCCGACACCAATCACGTTCACCGCCTTAAAATCAGCGCTTTCGGTGGCCCTCACACCACCCAGCACGGCGCTGTCGTTCATGCCGCCGATTATCAGGTTCTTCGCCGTGTCCGGCAGCTTGACCAAGGCCGAGTTGGTGGAGTCCATGCTGCCTGGTACGTCGAGGGTTTTTTGGGCGGTGAACAAGATATGGTCCGCCGGCAGGCCTGCGGCCTTGAGCGCGTCCGCCGAACCGTCAGTGCGCTTCTTGCCGGTGTCCAGCTCGTCGAAGGTGTTGATCACCGCGTAGGTGGCGCTCAAATCCCAGCCGCGTTTTTTGGCTTCATCAGCCATGGCAGTACCTTGCTTCTGGCCGATCTTGAACGCCGCCAAGCCGACGTAAGGAACGTCCTCCATGGGCTTGCCCTGAGCATCGACAAAGCGGTCATCTACGGCCATGACCTTTAGATCGTAGAGCTTGGCCTTAGCCATGATCGCCGGCCCCAGAGAGGTGTCCGACGGGCAGATGACGAAACCCTTGGCGCCATTGGCGGCCAGGGTGTCGATAGCGGTCAGGGTCTTTTCGCCATCGGGGACAGCGATTTTGATCACAGTGAAGCCCTTTTCCTTGCCAGCCTTTTCGGCAAAGGCCCATTCGGTCTGGAACCAGGGTTCCTCGGCCTGTTTGACCAGAAAGCCGATCTTCACTTCTTCGGCCGCAACCCAACCTGTGAAGCCACTGGCGGCAACCAGCGCTGCGGCGCAGGCCAGAGAGTGGATTTTGCGCTGAATAAACATAAGTAGCCCTCTTATTGTTATTGGTTTGTTACGTACGAAAAAACTGCCCTACTAAGCGACCGGCCGGGTGTTACTCGTGATAAAGCACTGAGCGGCCGCCATCGATCATGATGCAGGTGGCATTGATGAACGGCGCGTCATCCGTCGCAAGGAACAGCGCCGTCATCGCCACCTCTACCGGCTGACCGATACGTCGTGGCGGGTGCAGATCGAAGGCCCGTTGACGTTCAGCTTGGGGATTGTCGAAACCGTTCCAGTAATCGACATTGAGCTGGGTTTCGATGTACCCCGGTGCAATGGCGTTGACCCGGATACCCTTGGACGCGTACTCGATACCCAGCGCCCGCGTCAGCCCGAGCAGGCCATGCTTGGCCACCGGGTAGGGAAAACAGCCAGGAATGATGTGACTGGAATGGGTCGAGGCGATATTGATGATGTTGCCGATGCCCTGCTCGATCATGTGTGGCAACACAGTGCGGCAACCGAACCAGGCGCCGTCCAAGTCGATGGCGAAACAGCGTCGCCAATCCTCGTCGCTCATCTCCAGCGGGTCGCAGAACACGTTCACGCCCGCACAGTTGACCAGCACGTCCACGCGCCCGAAACGCTCAATGGCCAGGTCCACCAGGGCACGCCATTGCTCCTTCGAAGTAATGTCCACGGCCTGGGCATGCACTTGAGCGCCACGCTGACGCCAGCGGGCCGCCACACGCTCGACTTTCTCACCCTGAATATCGCCAATCACCAACCGCGCCTGTTGAGCCTGGAAGCAGGCGACAATCGCCTCGCCGATACCCTGGGCTGCACCGGTCACCACTACAACTTTGTCTTTCAGCCGGTCACCGTACTTGGGCTCCGGAACTTCGGGTAAAAATAGCAATTCAGCCATTACAAATACTCCAGTAGGTAAGGTAACGGGCACCTTGGGTAAGTATTACTTCAGCCCGTAAAGCGCTGACAGGACAAGCCTTTCACCCCGACTTGGGCCATCAATAACGCACCGTCCAGCGTCGAGTCTTTCCCCCCCTCAATGCTCGCAGGCCGGGCGCTGGTGACGTAAAGCGTGGATAAATCGGCCCCCCCGAAGGCGCAGCTAGTGGGGTACTGGACGGGTAATTCGATCTCCCGATCGATCGTGCCATCGGGGGCATAACGGATCAGGCAATGGCCTCCCCAGCGGGCATTCCAGACGTAGCCCTGGCTATCCATGGCCGAACCGTCCGGCACACCGCGCGTGGACGGTTGCGCCCAGAGGCTGCGCGCCCCCAGGGAGCCATCAGCGTTGATGGCATAGCGATAGAGTTGGGCATCGAGGCTGTCGGCACAGTAGAGCTGGCTGCCCGTGAAGTCCCAGAGCAAGGTGTTGACGATGCCCTGCCCCTCCAGCAGACGGGTGACGCGGGCATCCTGATCGACCCGGAACAGGCCGCCTGAGCGCCGGGTGATCGGCAGGTCGCCGCCGTCGGCGGCCAGGTTATTTTGCATGCTGCCCAGCCACAGTCGGCCCTGCGCATCGCAACGAGCCTCATTGGCTCGGTTGCCGCTAACGGAGTCGGCCACACAGAACAAGGTCAGGGCCGGATGCTGTGACGGGGAGTCGAGGTCAAGTCGATAGACCCCACTGGTCAGGGTCACCAACGCATCACCGCGCTCGCACGGAATGAACGCCGACACGGCTTCGGGCAACTGCCACTGCTGGTAACGCCCCTGACTCAGGCGGCAGGCCAGACGAGTGGCAATATCCACCCAGTACAAAGTCTGGGTGGGGTTATCCCAGAATGGGCCTTCCGCCAACATAAAGCGCTGATCGCTCACCGGTTGCCATTGCACGTCAAGTTCTCTCGTGTGATCCATGGCCTTACATCTCCATCCACTTGAACTTGCCGAACAGAAATAAGTCGGACAGCGCACCGATTAGCGCCAGCACAGCGATATAGGTAATGACCGGAACGAGGGAGTCATCGCTAACCAGCGAGCCCATGACGATCGGCGTAGCAATCAACAGGTTGCTGGGGACCAAGTAATTGATCGCCACAGTGATTAGCAGCAACACCATGATGAACAAACGTTTACGGCTTGGCGGCACGAACGACGCCTTCTCGGCGAAAGTTTCGGGGAGCATAAGCAGCCTCTTCTTATAATTATTGAGGGCGTAGGTATTGATCGCTGCCCCCACTTTGTATGGGGGAGATCAATGCAATCACTCAGCAGTGGCTTACCATTCGGCAAAGCTACCGTCGGCATGGCGCCAGATCGGGTTGCGCCAGCGGTGGCCGACCGCCGCGCGTTCGATCACGTATTCCTCGTTGATCTCGATGCCCAGCCCCGGGCCATTCGGAATCTTCACGAAGCCCTTGTCATAGTCGAACACCTGTGGGTCTTTGACGTAGTCGAGCAGGTCGTTGCTCTCGTTGTAATGGATGCCCAGGCTCTGTTCCTGGATGAATGCGTTGTAGCAAACCGCGTCCAGTTGCAGGCAAGCGGCCAAAGCAATCGGACCCAATGGGCAATGCAGCGCCAGCGCCACGTCGTAGGCTTCGGCCATGTTGGCGATCTTGCGGGTTTCGGTGATGCCGCCGGCGTGGGATGCATCCGGCTGGATGATGTCGACGTAGCCTTCGCTGAGCACACGCTTGAAATCCCAGCGCGAGAAAAGGCGCTCGCCCAAGGCAATCGGCGTGCTGGTCAGCGGCGCCAGTTCTTTCAGCGCTTCATAATTTTCGCTGAGCACCGGCTCTTCGATGAACATCAGTTTGTACGGATCAAGCTCCTTCATCAGCACCTTGGCCATCGGCTTGTGCACCCGGCCATGGAAGTCCACGCCGATGCCGACGTTCGGGCCAACCGCATCACGTACAGCAGCGACGTTGGCCAGGGCCAGGTCGACTTTTTCGAAGGTGTCGAGGAATTGCAGCTCTTCGGTGCCGTTCATTTTCACTGCGGTGAAACCACGGCTGACCGCTTCCTTCGCTGCCCGTGCGGTGTCTGCCGGACGGTCGCCACCGATCCATGAATACACACGAATCTTGTCGCGCACCTGACCACCGAGCAGATCGCTGACCGACACGCCCAGCGCCTTGCCCTTGATGTCCCACAACGCCTGATCGATACCGGCCAGCGCGCTCATGTGGATCGCGCCGCCCCGATAGAAGCCGCCGCGATAGAGCACGGTCCAGATGTCTTCGATGTTGCGTGGGTCCTTGCCGATCAGGTAGTCGGACAATTCTTCAACGGCAGCCGCAACGGTGTGGGCGCGACCTTCAACCACAGGCTCGCCCCACCCGGTCACGCCCTCGTCGGTTTCGACCTTGAGGAAGCACCAGCGCGGCGGAACGATGAAGGTGGTCAGTTTGGTAATTTTCATCTTCTTTTCTCTCTTATTAGATGCAGTGCTCGCAGCGCCAAAAAGTCTTAGCGGAAGGCTTTCCAGGCAGCGACGTAGGCCTTGGCATTGGCCGCCACTTGCTCCGGTGTCATGCCCGGTTTGAACAACCCGGAACCGAGGCCGAAGCCTTTGACGCCGGCGTCAATGAACACCTGCATGTTGTCCGGGGTGATCCCGCCAACCGGCACCAGAACGGTTCCGGTCGGAAGCACCGCGAGCCAGGCTTTGACGACGGCTGGCCCCATCTGCTCGGCCGGGAACAGCTTCAGCACATCTGCGCCCAGAGCCAGGGCCGCGAACGCTTCGGTCGGTGTAGCCACACCCGGTGACAGGAGCAGCCCGGCTGCCTTCGCTGCGCGCAGGACTTTCGGGTCGCTGTGGGGCATGACGATCACCTGACCGCCCGCCGCTTTCACCTGCTCGACCTGCTCCGGGGTCAGCACCGTACCCGCACCGATCAGGCAATCGGCAGGTAAGGTACTGCGCAGGATGCGGATACTTTCGTACGGCTCAGGAGAATTGAGCGGCACTTCGATGACACGAAAGCCTGCGGCGTACAGGACTTCACCGATGGCAGCCGCTTCCTGCGGGCCCAGGCCACGCAGGATCGCGATCAGGCCGTTTTGCGCCAGCGCTTGTTTGAGCATGTCAGACCTCCAGGCAGGATTAACGGGATGCGGTGGACGTGACTAGGCCGGCGGCGAGCGCCAGTTGCCACAAGCCACGTTCAGTGGCCTGTTCGGCCAAGGTCACTCGGGAAAAACCGCAGGCGTCGAGCGCGCGGTTGTAGCGGGCACAGAGTTGCGCGTTACCGATGAGGATGACCGACGGCAAATCCACACTGTTGCGTCGACGCCGCTGAACGCTGGCCAAGGCTGACAACTCGTGGCCGATCAGCAGGCCGGACAGGTAATCCGCTTGGGCCGTGGAACTCAGTTCGCCGGTCAATCCCAGGCTGCGAGCGCTGAACAAGGTCGATAGCGGACCGATTTCACCGTCCGCCGATAAGGCCACTTGCACACCGCGATCAAACGCATCGCCATCGAAGGCCCCGCCGCGCTGCTGAGTGCGTCCCAAAATGCTGTGTTCGCAGAGCACGGCGAAGACTTCGCCGGTCATGAACGTATCGAAATGCACGATGCAGCCATCGGCCACTTCCACCCATTTCGAATGGCTGCCTGGCAAACCGATCAACAGATCAGCACCCACCTCTGCCGACAGGTTTTGCAACACGCCGAGGACCTGGGTTTCTTCGCCACGCATCACGTTAGGCAGGCTGGAGCGTTGAATCACACCCGGCACGATGTGCACATCGACGCCACGCCGGCTGCGCACAGTGTGCAAGGAAGTACCGAGAGTGGCGACGTTCGCCGGCGTGTCGCGGTAGGCCGCTTCGCGCCAGCCTTGAGCACTGCCGACCATGCCACAAGCGATCACCGGCAAATCAGGTTGAGCATCAAGCCAGTCACCGCAGGCCTCATCGAAGGCCAGTTCAAAGCCGTCCGCGCATGCCTGACCGTTAATGATTCGCGGCGTCCGGGGCAGCTGCATGATCCCCGACGACAGTGAACGCTGTTCGAGCAAGTTGCCGTCTGCGGCGAGTTTGTAAGCACGTAATGAGGTTGTCCCCCAATCAAGCGCGATCAATTGCGCATGCATCGCTTCACCTGTGAGTTGTTTTTGGCAGTGACTGCGTTGAGCTGAGGACGGGACTATAAAGAGCGACGAGTATAATCTCAATATGTATTTTGCCGTCCCATATAACGGGATGAATTACTCTGGATGCTTGATCTAAATCGGCGTAAGGGACGGCCTTCATAGAACATATTTACAGTGAGAGGCCGGACACCCAGTTAGACGTGAATGCTCGCTAGATAGAGGTGCCTATCGGTGCCGCCATCTCTTTAGGCTTGGCCAGCGAAGGTGCCATCCCGGTCATTTTCGGCCATAGCCCGCTGTCGGATGAACTAAGGCGAGAACTGGATCAGCGCGGCTCGCAAAGCCTGTTTGTTCAGGTCGAGCTACGTGACGAAGAGGCTTGTCGCGCTGCTGCCGCCAGCGTGCAGCAGCGCTTCGGGCGCATCGACTGACTGGTCAACAACGCCGGGGTCAACGATGGCGTCGGGCTTGAAGCCGGTCGTTCGGCATTCGTCGAATCGCTGGAAAAAAACCTGATCCCCATTACTACTTGATGACTCACTTGTGCTTGGACGCGCTCAAGGTTACGCGCGGTTCCATCGTCCATGCCCAAAGACCTCCTGACGACCCTGTTTTGCTCAAGCAACTGCTTGAGCAAATGCTGAGTTAGCGCGAGTCGGATAAAGTTAAGATCGTTCATCTTGACGAAGTAAACGCGCTGTTGCGTCAGCGCCTTTTCGGGCGCAAGTCAGAGCAGACAGCCGATTCCGCGACTCCGCAAATGGCCTTGTTCAACGAAGCTGAAAGCGTGGCCGAGTCTGTCGACGAAACAATGGAAGAAGAGGTCGTAGCGCCGACCAAGCGACGGGGCAAACGCAAGCCTCTGCCCGTCGATCTTCCGCGCATCGAAGTCATCCACGAACTGCCCGAGCACGAACTGATCTGTGTCTGCGGTTGCGGTAAACACAGCATTGGCGAGGAAATCAGCGAGCAGTTCGAGAACGTGCCGATGTAAATCCGCATGATCAAACATGTGCGCAAGGTCTACGCCTGCCGTGGCTGTGAAACCGCGCTGGTCACCGCCGACAAACCGGCGCAGCTGATCGAAAAGAGCATTGCTAGCCCCAGCGTTTTGGCGATGTTGCTGACGACCAAATACGTCGATGGCCTGCCACTGCATCGTTTCGAAAAAGTACTCGGACGTCACGGCGTCGATATTCCGCGATACCTTGGCACACTGGGTTATCCAGTGCGGTGGACACCTGCAACCCTTGCTGAATTTGATGCGGGATCGACTGCTGGAAAGTCACGTCATCCATTGCGACGAAACGCGTGTCCAGGTAATGAAAGAGCCAGATCGAGCGCCAACCAGCCAATTCTGGATGTGGGTGCAAACCGGCGGGCCGCCGGATCAGCCCGTAATCTTATTTGACTACTCGACCAGCCGGGCGCTGGAGGTTCCATCGCGACTGCTCGCTTGTTCAAGTGCTTAAGGTCGTAAATCCAATCTGGCTAAAGGTACCGCAGATCCGAGCATCAGGTGTATTTCATTACTTTAATAATAGCCAATCGCCTCCAGTGTAGGGGGCGCACTACGAGATTATAAGGGGGGGACTATATGTTTCAGGTGAGAGCCCTGAAATAATAATAACAATGATGATATTGGGTTCAAGTGATGTGTTGTTTAAGCTGCCTTGTTTGTATGGCCGTAAAAAGCAGTCTTTTTATATGGTTTTCAGATTGCCGTTATGTCAGGTGTTGCTTAAAGTTTGCGCTGTGAGGTCCATATGAAGTGCCTAAAGTATTATTCTGTTGTATAATTATTTTTGGCTTTATTTAGTGAGGCGGTTCGAGCGCAAAAAATCGAACTTCCTGAATTAGGCGGTGAGAGTAAGAAGTCTTT
>Ga0247819_10001355_pt1 | contig 13305 bp, 17 predicted proteins | sample 13C_Xylose_Day6_FD_193428 | JGI IMG/M metagenome (GOLD analysis project Ga0247819, IMG submission 193428) | Soil microbial communities from agricultural site in Penn Yan, New York, United States - 13C_Xylose_Day6 | ecosystem: Environmental > Terrestrial > Soil > Agricultural land | place: USA... | reverse complement strand
AGTTGGTTAGAGCACCACCTTGACATGGTGGGGGTCGTTGGTTCGAGTCCAATCGCGCCTACCAAACAAAATCCGCTCTGCTGGGCGGTCTAGAAGGGCTCACCGAAAGGTGGGCCCTTTTTTGTTGCCTTGGATTTCATGCAGAACGTTCACAAAATATCGGGGTTGTTCACACTGGGCAATGTGAACGCCGATATCAGTTCGTTTTCGGGTGGGATTCTGCTTTGGGGTGGTGGTGGGGGGTGTTGAAAGTAGTAATCAGCCCTGCGACTGCTTGATGGCAATATCTCGGATGGTTTGGATATTCTGATGGATTGCTGAAAGTACAAACCACACTCCAGAGCCTAGGCAGCCTACGGCGAAGCCAATCAGGGCGCCGATGTACTCGTAGTTGCCCTTCATTGCAAAATAGCCCACAACCGTTGCAACGATGATTCCTGCCCAAGCGAAGAAATTCACTACGGTAATCACGATGTCTTTCATTATCTTTGCTTCCTGCGTGGTTAGAGTCGGGTCACTTTGCCATCATCAGGTTGAGCGGTAAACGGTGGTTCTAAAAGGGTCTTGGCTCGCAACTATATACAGCGGAATTTTGAGATAGGGTTCGCGCCCTTAAAAATCCGAATGACTGTTTTCAATCGCTGAAAATCAGTGAAAAAAGGTGCGCTCCAGCTAGGTCGCGGCCTACACGCTCGTTCCATCTTTCACACACAATTTACGCACAGGTTTATCCACAGGTAGTACGTTGCAACACCCTGGGAAACGCATTATCTTGTATCTCGGCGGCGAAAAAACCCTACATGTAGGGGTTTGCCGTTAGCTGCTGACCTCGAACGAGGTGCTTAGAAAAGTCTGCGAATGGTCGTGCTTCGGTCTCCACAACTTAGAACACAACCATCCGCACCAACTAAAGCTAAACAGTAGCGATTACGTTAGCCCTAGGGGGACTGCATTGAGCCAAACATTGACGTGATCGTCAACGGTTCTCTGCTGGCCGGTAATCCTTAGGGCTGACAAATCTATCCTTTGCTACAAAGGTAAAACGTCATGCCTAGTAATAAAAAGCAGTCCTCATCGAAGTCGGCCAAACTGGCCTCTGAAACCCTCCGCGATCCGCATGCCTCTAAAATTGCCAAAAGTCTCGCTGCCTCCACGTTGGCCCAAGCCAACACTGGAAAGCAAACGAGTGCTGAGATGGAAACGGTTGCGGGCAAGGTTCTCCAGAGCGACAAATATAGCGAGGAAACGAAAGCCCTCGCTGCGTCTGTTGTCTCCCAATCCAACCAAGAGCGGGGGAATTAATCATGCCTTACCACGCGGTTGTAACGGTCGATTTGGATAACGGCGTCAGCTCAACAGCTCGCACGAAATTCAATGAGGAGCTGAAGAAAAAGAACTTCAGCAAACACAAACTCACGACTCTCTGGACAGCGGTCTTTACGCCAGCGACAACGAGGGAGGGCGCAGTCAAATACGCCCGCGACAGCATTGATGCTGCGGCTGCATTGGCAGGGATTTCCACCTACGAAGCCTTCGTGTCAATCAGCGAGGCGCCGCCAGTCGAGTGGAAAAAAAGCGCGACAAACCCACTGTTAGAGGGGCTGTTGCGGTTCCAGAAGTAAAAAGCTTTAGACCCCACTTCGGTGGGGTTTTTCACGTCTGGCCATCTGGTTTTTTGCTACTGATGATTTTGACGAAGCTTCTCTATAGCAGGGGTGATCGCGTCTGCATTCAAATCTAACGTTCCCAACGCGGTGGTGATGTTGTCGTGAGTATCCAGAGAGCCGCGTGCCTCGATCCACAGCGCCACTTCTTCAAGTCCCGTAGCGATTGCGTGCTGGTTCAGTAGAAGCAGTTCTAATGCATCGGCCATCGTTTCGTTGCTGTCAGTCATGAGGCGTCGTCCTTGATTGCGTCGAATGAGGATCGTAGCTCGGTTCAAGCTTGATTTCCCAGTCCCGGCGAAAATCGAGATAGCTCTTCTGATTCGATTTCCCAAATTCCCGCCAAAAATAATGGCCCCGAGTTTGGAAGGCACCCCCCCCCTCCATTCTGAAAACGGTCGTCGTGTCCCAGGTGCTAAGCAAGAAACGACGGGCTCAAATAGAAAGCTACGGAAAACAGAAATAACCCTAGGTCGCTGGAAGCTCTCACAGCCTCAGAACGAGACGTTGAAAGCGAGTAGGCATTGTTCCTGTACTCCCCGATGAACGAGCCTTAAATGTAGCAGTATTTACTGTGCCACTTGGGCAACTGATGGCGATTTGCAATGCTTGCGGATAACCTCAGTAAACTACACATGGACGATAGTCGTTAAGGGGGGGCGTTATGAGGCGAGGTGAAGGTAATTGGCATGAGGCCATGGAGAATGCCGTGGAGTCGGTGGTGAATGAGATCAACGACATCAAGAAATTTCAGCAGGACTGCGAGCGTGACAAAAACATCGCAATGATGATGCAGATGGCTGAAAGGCAGATGACGCACTCAACCAGCTATACAAACCTCATTTTGGTTGCTGGGTACGCTGGATATTTTGCGTTTTGGTCAACGCTGGTGACCAAGCTTCCAGGCTGGCTGTACGCTCTGAGCGGCCTGCTTGCTCTCCTGTCCCTCCTGCTTTTCATCTCTTGGGAAGTGACCAAGATGACTTGGGGTACAGTACGTCTGAACCGCATCAATAAAATGATTATCAAGACGGTACGCGGGCCAAATGTCCTGCAAATCATCGATGCAGCTTCGTCCTTGCACAATGTCAGGATCAACAAGCTTTGGCTGTGGTTCTTGGTGCCGACTCTCACATTTGGGATAGGTGCTGGGCTACTGCTATTGGGGTATTTCGCTATTGAAGTATGGAAGAGCGTTCACTGACTCCTGCCCTGCCAAAGTTCTAAACGCTTCGAACGTGTGGCAAAGTGATACCCATTAACCAAAACCATGGATGAGTTATGGCAATCCCTAACGATGTGCTTCAACAGGTACGTGATAACCCTGTTGAGGGTGGCATAGGCGTCTGCCGTTTTGCTTTGAAGGCGGCGGACTCAGATAGCAATTATTCAGGAAACTGGACCGAGGAGGATCATGGGGTTTTGCTTGAAGCCGCTGCGATTCTTTTGCACCTTGAAGAACAGGAACTGATTTCGCACCTTGTGGCGCCACCTGATGTAGATAGCGGCATGGAGTATGTATGCGGCAACCTTCGGAAGTTTTTGCAGGACGTACAACACGCACTGATTGGGCAAACCTCGGCTAGCAAGCTTGATAGCTTGAAGAAGCAATTCGCCGTTACCTTGACGAATGGATTTGGATACGAGTTCACCGATGGTGACTTGAAGCGTATCCAGCAACTGATAAATGAGTTGCGTGAGATGGTGAGTGCCAACACTGAACTGGACGACGGCCACAAGCAACGCATGCTAAAGCGTCTGGAAAAGATGCAGTCAGAGCTGCACAAGAAAATGTCCGACATCAGTCGCTTCTACGAGTTGATGGGGGATGCTGGCGTTGCTCTAGGCAAGCTGGGCGAAGGCGCCAAGCCATTTGTGGACAGGATCAAAGAGATAGTTGATATAGGGTGGAAGTCGCAGGCTCGTGCAGAACAGTTGCAATCAGATGCCGAGAACCCAATGATCGGGCATGAATCAGAGCCAAAGCTTTTGGATTGATGTAAACCAATGTTCCTGTCTCATTGCCCCGATAACATCGTGCTTCCACACACCAAGAGAACCATCATGAAGTTATGGATTGGGGCGATTGCCCTGTTGGCTGTGGCAGGATGTGCCAACCATCCGTTGGACTGTTCAATGGGTGTGGCAAGGGACGACTGCCTCCCAGGCACCAACGGTTATGCGAACAGACAGGAAAGATTGAACGGCCTTGCAGCGGCGAAACAACTGCAAGCGGCCAAGGACGATGCTCAGTGCCAGTCATATGGGGCAACACCCGGTTCTGATGCTTACGTGAACTGCCGTGTGCAGTTGGATAAGGTCGCGACAGACCAATTAGCACAAGCAGAAAAGGAAAGGCGTCAGCGTATCGGGCAGATGCTGAAGTCACAGAGCCAGCAATACCAGCAACCAGCGCCGCAACCCTACGTGATCCCCAAGCAAACACACTGCACTTCAACTGCTTACGGCCAGACAGTCAACACCAACTGTTACTGACAGGGTAAGCCCACTGCCGGATAGCAGGAAGTGTGGCGCTAAGGAAAGGAACATACATTGACAGGCGAGTCTCCTGACTACTTTTTGAAATTAGAAGTTATACATCCTAAATTGCTGGCACAAATATTTCTTGAGAAGCGTCAACCAAAAGAGTTTAGAGGCTGGTTTCTGAAGAACGAAATCAGACCAGTAGACTTGTATTGTTACTTGTACGCCAAATATGGCCCTCCCAACGGGATAATGAATCTACTAAGAGGGGATACGTCCGACAACCTAATACATTGGGAATGGACCTTGGCTAACGACGATGGAATGGTCATGATCCAAGGGCACAATTTTCGTACTGACGTTCAGTTTCTGGGAAATTTCAACCATCCTCATGTAAGCAAGCAGAGTTTCATTATCCAAATAAAAAACGATCTCAAGAATTATGGCAAGGATATGCGTGCCATTAGAGGACAATTGGAAAAATGGATTGAGTTTGTCAATCCGTTTCACAATATTCAATCAACCATTGATATCCAAATTGCTAAACTTTCTGAGCTTAATCTATCTCCTGTAGAAGACAGAGTTCCAACACCAACGTCGATGGAAGAGCTTAAGACCTATCAAAAGAGGTTCACTGAGGCGTCTCAAAAGTATATATTCGGTACGGGACTAGCATTTGGTCTGCGGTGCATGCTTCCGGTTCTTGCAGAAACCTTCATAAACCTGCTGATTTTTATCTTGGTCAAAAATGAGTTGAAAATTGATCCTGCCAAATACAAGAACTTCGTATCAGACACCATCAACAATAGGTTGAGGTTACTTTACACAAACTGTGTGGGATTTGTTGGGGCTGTGGACGACTCTGATCCTGCATGCAGAGGATTTTATCAGCTAATGAATGACAGGAACGATCTGTTACATGGAAATTTCAATCTGGATAAACTGAAGATTGGAGATGTCTATTTCAATGGAAAAGTCCCTGTATTCTATGAGTACGGCGACATGTGGCAAGACACTATCGGAGTAACCATAGAAACCGTAAAGCTACAACACATTGAAAAGAGCTACGATACCGTAAAGGCGTTCATTTCATACTTGCTGTCATTGCTGTCTCCAGAGAAAAAGGAGTTGGTAGAGGCCGTAATGATGACACGCGATCTTGGGTACTATGAAAAATACAAACGTCTAGGGATTCTCTTCGCCATCGCGACAGTGGATTCATTTGGCTACTTTGAAGATGAATTCAATAACGCTGGCTAGCAGGAGCATAATCCGAGGAATGACCTCGGCGTCATCTGGCAAGCTTCCAACGCAACGGATGGCCGGCACACTGACTTTCTGTCTGGAGATGTGTATGAGCGAAAGGTCTATCACACAGTTCTTCTCTGCCCTGAAGGCTCCGCTGCGCATGATGAGGCAGTCTTGGGGAGCTGTGCGGGATGACGGAGCTGTGTTCCTGCGAGTGTGGCAGGATCGGTGTCAGACCCAAGATGGAGTTCGGTATGTTCAGTTAACGCATCTAGAGAAATATGGCGGCGACAGCAGCAACTTCGGGTACAACGAGCGAAAAACCCACGTTGAAATGATTCGTGGCGGTGCTCCCTGCTATTTGGTGATGTGTTTGGCTAAGGACACAAAAGCCAGTCCGCGTGACATTAAGTCTTTCAACAAAGACATAATCTTTGTGGGTGGGGCATTAAAGCAATTCGATGAGGAGTGGTGGATTGAGCTTTCGGGAAAGGTTGAATCTCATAAGCTGATGTCAGGATCACTATGACAACGCCACACTGCCAACATCCAACACGACAGTGCATCTAAATCAAGCGTCAGTCAAAGTAGAGAACACAGCTAATGGACAAGAAGTTCATCATAGGGGTTTTTTCAGCAATTGCTGTAAGTGTGGCAATTGTCATCATGCCGTGGGCCTACACTTTTTACAGTCCCACATTCAGCAAAGACCCTGCTTCTTGGGGAGTCTTCGGAGATTACTTTGGAGGAGTGCTATCTACGATTGTTTCAGTCTGTGGCTTTGTAGCAGTGATTGTCACTATCAAAAAGCAGGGTGACGGCATCAAAGCTCAGCTTGCCAGCATTGAGCTGGATAAAGAGACGAGAGACGATGAAATCTATTACAGACAGGCCCTTCAGTGTCTTGAGGAAGCCCTTACGATACTTAATGACCCTGAAGATGGTCGAGTCCACAGAGATAGAGTCGCATGGCTTCAATCAGCAAGACTAATCCTTACTGCCAAAGAGTTGGCCAACAAGATCACCAGCGTTAGCATGTGTACGACCTATAGCGCGTCGGAGAAGCTAATCCGGTCAAGGTTTCAAACAAGGCTTGATCCAGTTTCCAATCCAGAGACACAGCAACCTAGCTATTTCAGCGGCCCGAATTGGGATAACTACGTCAACAACCGACCATCTCACCGACTTGAGATGCACTCCGTGTACATCGTTTACAAATTTACGAGCTGGGGTCGTGATGAAGTTGACTTGATTGATTCCATTGTCGGCAATGTCGATACAGATGACATTAGCCCGGCGTACTTCGGGGCAGCTCAATATCTCAGCAGCCAAGGTCAAGTCTGACGGCAGAGCTGGCCCCCCGCCAAAATTTACGATGCACTTCGATAGGAGTTTGGCTTTCGAGCTTGGAAAATAATTCTGGTGGTTTTGCCTGAGGTGCTAAGCCAAGTGCGAGGGCGCCAAATGAAAGCCGCAGCTTTTCTAAAATAAGATGGGGCATGTGGCCTCGAATAGCTTGATTAGAAGTATCTGTGTAGCAACCAGCGTCACGCGGCCTTCGTTTCTTTCTTGATCCTGTACACCGTGGCGACACCGCAGTCAGCCAGTTTGGCAATCTGATCAGCGGACATGGTTGGATGTTTCTGCATCAGCGTCTGTACCTCCGACCATTTGGCAGCGTTCCTTCCTTTACCTGATGGCTTCCATTCAGGGTCAGCAGCTTTCTTGTTTTCCAAACCCTGCTTGATGCGTTCCACACGCTTCTCTTGATCCAGTCGAGCCATGGTTGCCATCAGATCAATCAGCATGTTGTTGATCACATCCATGATTTGCCCAGTGATGCCCTTCGCTTCAACCTGCATGTGACTGGTAGGCAGATCAGCTACCACCAGACGCAACCCCTTGGCCTTGATAGTGGCCTTGAGAGTGTCCCAGTCAGCTTGTGAGAGGCGACTCAGCCGGTCTACAGACTCAACCAATAGCACGTCTCCCTTCTCGGCAGTATCGAGCAAGGCGAGCAGTTCGGGGCGATTGAGCTTGGTGCCACTGATGTTCTCTGCATAGATGCCAACGATACTCAATCCCTTCTCTACAGCGAACAACTCCAGGGCGACTTTTGCACGATGGGCGTCTTGGTCTTTGGTCGATGCTCGGAGGTAGAGGTGGGCGTTCATGGCTCGCTATCCTTTGTCATTCGTATTGATAGGCAAACGATAAGCGAATCATATAGCTTTGTAAAATAGTCTATTGATAGTTTGTTCCTGATCGCTGCCGCACTACCGGATAGGTCTACTTCTCTGATAGTCAGTGAGGCTAGCATTCTACCGAGATGGGGTGGGTATCTAGAAAATCCCGATACTTGGCTTGAAAATCAGAAAATCGCCCCAACCTGAATTTTTGGGCGTCGAAGAAGAGTAACCGTCTCAGCAGCATCGTTACTAAGAGTTGGCCCCGTCCCCCCCTATATATGAGGTATGAGCGTGGCCGTACATCTAGACGAAGCTGAAAAACAAATCCTTGGTGCATTGTTAGCGGATTTTTCCGACCGCACACTGACTGCCGATCAATTGACCGACGGATATGAAGGCCCTCAAGTATCTGATCTCACTGCGGCAATCTGTGCAGGTGGAGATATCACACAAGTTGACTTTGATATCGCTTTTTCGGACCTTGAGAAAAAGAAATTGATCAACACAGGACCATATGCGATTTATGAGAACGATCCAAACAGTAGCGTGATGTTTTTCGGGGGTTACAGCAAGAGAGAGTATGCGGGTTTGACTCAACTGGGGTACAAGACTGCTAGGCAATCGCCTAATCGACCAAGCCGAGTTCCTCGCATTGTGAATAACGTGAACATTTCTGGCGGCCATTTTTCTAACTTGCAGCTTGCCGCTGGCAACAGCGTCACTCAAAAGATGGAGTCCACATCAGGCGTGGATAGTGACATCTTAACAACATTAGTTTCGATACTTGAAAAGCAAGGGCAAGTGGTTTCAATAGATCAACGAAAAGATTTAGCATCAGCTTTAGAAGAAGCAAGCGAGGGTAACGGGAAGCAGGCCAAGAGTATGCTTGAAAAAGTCTGCGGACCAGCATGGGAATCCGTACAACCTGTGATGTGGCCGATTGTTGGCGAGCTTGTTAAGAAAAGCCTCGGTCTATAGACGCCTGCTACCGAATATCTCCTCAACTAAAGAATTCCGGCGGTGATAGCCGCCGCGTTCTTGCCAATGGTTTAAACGTGGTTACGAGATTCAACTGAACCACGGGCTCACTCTACAACTGCACCCACAGGGAACTCTTCAATTGCTGTGGCTAACGCGTGCTGGTTATAGCTGCACCCTGCACTCCAATTCCTCTTCCACCAAGAGGATCAGCGAAGACGGGCTGCACTTCAACGCATTGGCAAGCTTGAATAAGACAGCAATCGTAGGCTGATTGATGCCCCTTTCGATCAGGCTGACGTAATTTCGCTGCACATCTGCTTCCAGTGCCAACTCTTCTTGGGTCAAGCCCGCTTCCTGTCTTCTCCGTCGTAGTACGCGCCCAAAGGCTGCCCCGATCTCCAATGCAATCACTCCACGCTAGTGAACGGGCACTGTCGTGGTTGAGCATCAGCGGGTCTTCACAATATACTGTGAATATCGCACCCGCATAAATGAAGCCTCACCAAAGGAACGCTTGATGAACACCATTACTCGCTTGCTGTGCATGCTGCCCATGATCGCGTCTGCTGCCGCTATGGCCGACACCTACCCAAAGCGAACGCTCATTGCTGGTTCAATGGTGTGCTACAAGGCTGGTGACTGGACAAAGATGGTGGAGGCGTCGCTTGATCAGGACGAAGATGAGGCTGAGCGCTTGATCGGTTCGGGAAAGTGCCGAACGATTTCAACTGCCACTAAGGTCAATTTTATCGAAGGTCCCAAGGACGGTGACAAGTCTGCCCTGATACAGCTTCCCAGCGGTAAAACCGCCATGACAGCTAATGGTTGGCTGCGTTGACTCATTATCCAATGAGCCATTGGGCACACCAGCCTCAGACCGAGTAAGGGCAGGACATGAACGAAAAACTGTTTGTACTGACTACCCAGAAGAAGAAAACCAATCACATCCTGCACATCATCATGACCGTTCTAACCGGAGGTCTATGGTTGTTGGTCTGGGGTGTGACTATGCGGAGCAATGACGCACACAACAAGAAGCTGGACAAACAAATCAATCAGATCATGCACTACAAGACGCAAGGCTTGAGGGATGCCGACACTTACAGACAAATAAAGAATGATCAATTAAACTCTGATGTATTTCAAGGTAGAGTGATCTTTGTGATTCTGGTGGTGGTGTTTCTGTACTTCTACCTTCGATAGTTATTGCACAAGTACAGCGGAGCTTTGAGCGGATACCTTACCAGCTCCGTTGAAGTGTCTTCGCACCTAAGTCATTGCACCGAAAACGTCAGTTCAACTGTACCCAGCTACGGCGTGACCGCCGACATTCCTTCGGATGTACTCCAGTAATAAACAAGAGTCACACAAATCCAGCTCTTCGCTTTTGATCTTCCCTTCTTTGTTGGTGCAGAAATGAATACCGAAATATTCAGTGCTCCTTCGTCAGCATGTTGACAGTTAAACACATCACCTTCGGTGGAAGCAGATCAAGAGCTTGGATGTTTGTTGATACTATATTAATTTACTTGAGTGCTGATCCAGAATCTGGACGATACGGCTGATATTATTAAAACTGCACACCTTTCCTAGTAAGGCTCTTAGGATCAATGTGCATTTTTCTTACCCTGTAAACTAAAGCTAGGGTTGCGATGTGCAGCTGGTTTTAACTTAAGCTGCTTGACCTGCTCGCCAGTCCTCTCTCCAGCTTGGTAGTGTGTTTCGATGTACACCAGTCAGGCGAGCAATTTCAGCATTCTTCTTGCCTTGTGCAAACAACTCGCAGACTTGAACTCTACGTACGTCCACAGTCGTTCTACGGTCTTCACCCACCGGACATATCTCAGACAAGCTCCAATCGATAACTGCATCTGGCATGTAGGTGGAGACAAGATACTCAGCTACTCGCCCATCCTGCACAAACAGCTGTATTGGCTTGGTATTGCCTCTGTCTCGTACTGCTGTCCGAGTCGCTGCCTGTAAGCTGGGCTCCAAAAATCTGGTGACGATGAATCCTTGGCGAAACTCTCGACCATACTTTGTTGCCAGATACTCCAGTGCGAGCTGATCGGATGGCGATGGATTTCCACCAAACAGGAGGATGGCATCAGTTTCGCCCTGATACTCGTTTAAGCCTCGACTGTCGATTGAGCAGCGATGCACATTTCCCCTTGGCAACCATCTGAAACCCGCCCAATTGTTGCTGAATAGCAGAGGAGTTCCAGTCGTTCGCTGGAGAGCTGCCTTCAAAATGTCGTCAATCACCAGAAGCTCTCCCTGCTTCTGCTGATCCATCGTGCTGTCACCATGAGCAGTCATAGTCACTGCGGATTTGCTGTAATTACGTCCCTTGGGCATGACAGGGTAGATCGTGACAGCAGACGTGTAGCCGTCAAACGCTGGCGTGAAATCTGACCTTGCATATGTGACGCCATGCACCTGAGCAAAATCATCGAACTGACTACCAATTACACTGGCCGCAAGAACGTGTACCTCTTCCGCCGCAGCGAAGGTGTCCCAGCAGTTGGATTCGACTACTGATCGAACATACCTGTTTCCATTGGGTATCTCGGAATCAATGAATACTGGATGCCCATCCTTCAGGCATTCGTAGATACGAGCCCCTTCTTTGCTCAACATCGAAGTGCGTTCAGCTCCTGCTGATACAGCCTTGAAGGTCGCCAATGATGTTTCAATCGCACCGGCACAACCTTCCCGGATATGTAGACGCCCATCCTGCTCCACTGCATTCACGAATAGTTGAGCAAGCTCCGACGGCTCGAATGGGAAAGCTGGAAAATCAACCACAGGCGGTAGTTCATCGATGACTAGCATCCAGCTCCAGAGCAAATTGGGTCGTACGGCAAAGATGCTCTGATGTGTCGTGATAATCAGATGGCTTTCTTTCTTTTTCAAAGCAGCCATCAGCTCCGTGCCAACGTGATCACAGGTGGTGGAGTTGATGACACGGTAAGGCACACCAGCTGGCAAACGGCTAACAAAGCTATCAGTGAGGTTAAGGGTAGGGAGTGCAAGAACGATGGAGTGTCCCGCAGAAAGCAGAGACGGAACCTGGGTAATGAATGCTTGAGTCTTGCCCGCTCCGGGAGCGGATACGGCGGTGTGGATCACTTTATTGGGGGCGATACTAGTCATCTAGGTTTCTCCTGTTCAGTTTATGTCATAGGCAATTCCCTCGGGGTTGTGCCGGTTTGGTTTGGTAAATCACAGGCGTTAAAAAGCCCCCTTGCAAGGCACCGATTCGGTGGTCGCGGTGGAGGCTTCTAAGTTGTCTGTCTACCTACTGGGTAGACGACGAAGTGTACACATCTTTAGATCAGTGGTCAAGGTTTGACTTGACAAGCCAGATTTCACGAAAAACCGGTTTTCATGGTGAGGAGCGCGCTTTGCTTAATCCAGACCGCCCATCCACTCCGTAAACACTGGGCTGAACGACAGTTGTTCCTCAGGGTATGACGAATCCGGTGCAGGTTATGCTTGGGTTTATCGATGGTTTCTAACGAGTTTTCGGGGTCGCCAACCTTTCAGTTAATCGAGGCTGGCGGCCGATCCGGTTGGTCAATCAATAAGGTGCAGAACATCCCTGACATTCAAATGGGAGTACCGGGCAACGGATCGTGTATCTCGGTGGCCTGAGACGATCATGATTTGTGCGTTGTTGAAGCCCTTCTTGGCGACATTGGTGATTCTGGTGTGCCTGAGCTGGTGCAGACGGACACTACTGTCTAAGCCAGCCTTGACTCGTGCCAATCGCACTGCCTGAGATACGGCGTGTGGAGTGACAGTGAATAGCAATCCATTTGGGTGGCGTTCTACAGTGGCCCACAGTTGGGCCAGCTCAAGAATCTGAACGGCTCGGTGGGTGAGGGGAACTGATCGTGTACCGTTCTTCCCGTCGATCACATCGGCAATACGATCTTTGAGGTGCAGGCAGTCCTTGGTCAGCTTCAGGATTTCAGACCGTCTCATCGCAGTCTCATATGCCAACTCAATGATGGGTTTCATGGTGGGAGATAACTTTGCCAGCAGTCGCTCAAGCTCGGTTGCACTGATCACCTTGTCAGAAGACCGGTCTGGCTTCGGTAGTGCGATATCAGCTACAGGGTTGTGAATGTCGATCAGCAAGCCGCGTTTTGCGAATCGGTAGAACCGCGACATGAAGGCGAGTTGAATTCTGCATGTGGCTGGCTTCACCTTCTTCAATCTCATGATCTTGAAGTCGTTGATCATCTGAGGCGTGATTTCGTGAATAGGCTGAGTGAAGTGTCTGCCCAGATGCTCCACGATCTTCAGTGCGTGGTCGTAGCTGCCTTTCCCCTTGAGCATCGTTTCGCAATACGTCATGCCCAACGTATAAATGGTGTGGTGCTTGCGATCCATCGCCACTGCTTCGATCTGGCTCGCCCATGACTCTGCTTCAGCTTTGGTGCTGAAGGTTTTCGACTGTGGAGATTTACCCTTTATCCGTACCTGTGCATTCCAGTTGCCGGACGGAAGTAAGCGGAAATTGGCCATTTTTAACGCCTCATAATGTGAATGGGCGTTCTGTGAAACCCTTGAGCACCAAGGCTTGTAGCTTGCTCAAGCAGACATTGACATGGTGGGGGTCGTTGGTTCGAGTCCAATCGCGCCTACCAAACAAAATCCGCTCTGCTGGGCGGTCTAGAAGGGCTCACCGAAAGGTGGGCCCTTTTTTGTTGTCTGCGATTTGCAAAACT
>Ga0247819_10001353_pt1 | contig 13311 bp, 11 predicted proteins | sample 13C_Xylose_Day6_FD_193428 | JGI IMG/M metagenome (GOLD analysis project Ga0247819, IMG submission 193428) | Soil microbial communities from agricultural site in Penn Yan, New York, United States - 13C_Xylose_Day6 | ecosystem: Environmental > Terrestrial > Soil > Agricultural land | place: USA... | reverse complement strand
GCCTTCGGCCTTGGCGACCTCGACCGCGATCTCGTCGAACGGGTTCATCGACATTTTGACGTTGGCCAGATCGACACCCGAACCGTCGGCCTTCACACGGGCCTTCACGTTGTAGTCGATCACGCGTTTGACTGGCACGAGAATTTTCATTGTTGATGCCCCTTATCTGGTGGGTACCGGCGTGTTGGCCGAATAATCATAAAAGCCGCGGCCGGTCTTGCGACCCAGCCACCCGGCCTCGACATATTTCACGAGCAGCGGGCACGGGCGGTATTTCGTGTCGCCTAGCCCGTCATGCAGCACATTCATGATGGCAAGACAGGTATCCAGACCAATGAAATCGGCCAGTTCCAGCGGGCCCATCGGGTGATTTGCGCCGAGCTTCAGCGACTGGTCGATGGCACGGACAGAGCCCACGCCCTCGTAAAGCGTGTAGACCGCCTCATTGATCATCGGCATCAGCACGCGATTGACGATGAAGGCCGGGAAATCTTCGGAACTTGCCGCGGTCTTGCCAAGCCGTTCCACGACCCCGACAAGCGTGTTGTAGGTCGTCTCATTGGTCGCAATGCCCCGGATCAACTCGACAAGCTGCATGACCGGGACCGGGTTCATGAAATGGAAACCCATGAAGCGCTCGGGCCGGTCGGTGCTGTTGGCCAATCGCGTAATCGACAGCGACGAGGTGTTGGAGGTCAGAATGGTGTCCGGCCTCAGATGCGGCAGAAGTTCGGCGAAAATGGCCCGCTTGACCGCTTCGCGCTCGGTGGCCGCCTCAATTACCAGATCCGAATTGCCAAGCTCGGTCACATTAAGCGTTGTACCGACCCGCCTCATCGCTGCGGCGCGCTCGGCGGAGGTAAGCTTGGCCCGGTCGACCTGGCGTCCGAGGTTGCGGTCGGTCTGGGCCACTGCCTCGCACAGCGCGTCATGCGACACATCGGTCAGCAGGACGTCATAGCCGGCGCAAGCAAAGACCTGGGCAATGCCCCGCCCCATCTGACCGGCACCGACAATGCCTACGCGTTGGATCGGTTGCATGGCGCGCCCTCCGTAAAGCTCCAGTACCCCTCACCAAGCACAGGCGCCGCGCGCGAGGTATTCAGACGGCTGCGGGACAGATTAATTGGCGTTCGCAGACCCGCGATGCCCTCGGGAGCGATCCGAAGGCCCCGCGCTTCAATCTGCGGATCGGCGAAACCTTCGGCCAGATCATTCACCGGCCCGGCGGGAACGCCTGCTTGCTCCAGCAGCGCGATCAAGTCCTGTCGCGTCCTCAGCGACGTGGCCTCCGACAGCAAGGGCACAAGCACAGCGCGATGCGCGACACGCTCCGGGTTGGTCGCATAATCCGGCTTCTGCGCAAGATGGTCCAGCTCAAGGGCCCTGCAGAGGGCCGCGAACTGGCGGTCATTGCCGCAGGCGATGATCGCGTGGCCATCGGAAGTCGGGAACAGCTGATAGGGCACGATATTGGGATGGGCATTGCCCAAGCGCTGCGGCACCTGCCCGCCCAGCAGATAATTCGTCGCCTGATTGGCCATCACCGCCATGCCGCAATCAAACAGCGACAGGTCCAGATGTTGCCCCAGCCCCGAGCGGGCGCGCTCGGCCAGAGCGGCCTGCACGGCAATGACGCCGTAAAGCCCGGTGAAGATGTCGATCCAGGCCACGCCGACCTTTTGTGGCTCACCCTGCGGATCGCCGGTCAGGTCCATGATCCCGCACATGCCCTGGATCAGGAAATCATATCCGGGCTGCGCCGCACGCGGACCGTCCTGCCCGAAGCCGGTGACCGAGGCATAGACCAGCCGTGGGTTGTCGACGGCCAGAGTTTCGTAATCCAGCCCGAAGCGGGCAAGACCGTCCAGCTTGAAATTCTCGACCAGCACATCGGCATCGGCGATCAGCGCCTTCAGCCGCGCCAGATCCGCCGGATCGTTGAAGTCGCAGGTGACCGAGGTCTTGCCGCGATTGGCGGCATGGAAATAGGCCGCGACCCGTTCCGTGGTGCCGTCCGCACGCGGTCGGTCGATGAAGGGCGGGCCCCAGCGGCGGGTGTCATCGCCCTCGGGGGCCTCGATCTTGATGACCTCGGCACCCAGATCGGCCAAGGTCTGACCGATCCAGGGGCCGGCCAGAATGCGGGCCAACTCGACGACCTTCAGCCCTTTCAGCGGCGCCTCGGCCATCAGTAGAACGCCTGCAATCCGGTTTGTGCCCGGCCTAGGATCAGCGCATGCACGTCATGCGTCCCCTCATAGGTATTCACCGTCTCAAGGTTCTGGGCGTGACGCATGACGTGATATTCGATCTGGATGCCATTGCCGCCATGCATGTCGCGGGCCTGCCGCGCGATCTCCAGCGCCTTGCCGCAATTGTTGCGCTTGACGATCGAGATCATCTCGGGCGCGAACTTGCCCTCGTCGAACAACCGCCCGACGCGCAGGCTGGCCTGCAGCCCCAGGGTGATCTCGGTCTGCATATCGGCCAGCTTCTTCTGGAACAGCTGGGTCGCCGCCAGCGGGCGATTGAACTGATGGCGGTCCAGACCATATTGCCGGGCGCGGAACCAGCAATCCTCGGCCGCACCCATCGCGCCCCAGCTGATGCCGTAGCGGGCGCGGTTGAGGCAGCCGAAGGGGCCACCCATGCCTTCAATGCCGGGCAGCAGCGCGTCTTTGCTGATCTCGACATCCTGCATGACGATCTCGCCGGTGATCGAGGCGCGCAACGACAGCTTGCCTTCGATCTTGGGCGCGGACAGGCCCTTCATGCCTTTTTCAAGGACAAAGCCGCGCACCTTGCCGCCATGGGCCTCGGATTTGGCCCAGACCACGAAGACATCGGCAATCGGCGCGTTCGAGATCCAGGTCTTGGCCCCGTTCAGCACATAGCCGCCGTCGGTCTTGCGGGCGACGGTCTTCATCCCCGCCGGGTCGGAACCCGCGTCAGGTTCGGTCAGGCCGAAGCAGCCGATATACCCACCGGTGGCGAGTTTAGGCAGGTATTTGCGCTTCTGCGCTTCGCTGCCATAGGCCTCGATCGGGAACATCACCAGCGAGCTTTGCACCGAGGCCATCGAGCGATAGCCGCTGTCGATGCGCTCGATTTCCCGCGCCACCAGACCGTAGGCGACATAGGAGGCCCCGACCCCGCCATATTCCTCATCGACGGTGACGCCCAGCAGGCCGACGGCGCCCATCTCGCGGAAAATCTCGGGGTCGGTATGCTCGTGCAGATAGGCATCCTTGACCCGCGGCATCAGCTTTTCGGCGGCAAAGGCGGCGGCGCTGTCGCGGATCATCCGCTCTTCCTCGGTCAACTGATCGTCCAGAAGAAACGGATCCGACCACGAAAACGCGGTGCCTTTGTGGGATTTTGTCGACATATCCGACCCTTTCGCCAAGTTGAGGACCGCATCTGCGGCAGTTGTTCATGTATTAGATCGTTGCTGAACAGGCTAAAAACGGATAATCCTCATAAGTTCATGCATAAAGTGAATGAACTATGCGGCATCGACGTTTCCTGCCCAATCTCAGCCTGCTGCTGGCCTTCGACGCGGTGATGCGCGAAGGCTCGGTGACCCGTGCGGCCGCAGATATCGGGCTGACCCAAAGCACGATCAGCCGGCTGATCCAGAACCTTGAGGAGCAGTTGAGCCTGCCGCTGTTCATCCGGCACCGCAAGCGGCTGGTGCCCACCGAGGCCGCGCACCGCTACTACCGCGACATCTCGGCCGCGCTGGACCTGATCCAGCGATCAAGCATGTCGCTGATCGCCAATCCCGAAGGCGGCACGCTGGATCTGGCGGTCCTGCCCACCTTCGGCACCCGCTGGCTGGCCCCGCGCCTGCCGCAATTCCTGTCCGCGCATCCGGGCGTATCGATCAACCTGACAACGAAGTTCAGCCGTTTCAGCTTCGATGCGGAACCGTTCGACGCGGTGATCTACTACGGACAGGACGACTGGCCCGACGCCGCCCATCTGAAACTTTTCGACGAGAGGCTGACCGCCTGCGCCTCGGCCAGCTTTCTGGCGCAGACCCCGGTGAGTACCCCTGCGGATCTGGGCGGGATGGTGCTGTTGCTGCTGCCGACGCGGCCCGACGCCTGGGCGGCATGGTTTCGCGGACAGGGGGTATCGGTCCCTCCGCAGGTCAACGGCATGATGATCGATCAGTTCTCGATGATGATTCAGGCCGCGATTTCGGGCATGGGTATCGCCTTGCTGCCGGATTATCTGGCCCGCGTCGAGATCGCCGAAGGCCGGTTATGTCCGGTGCTGACCCCGGCTGTGCCCGGCAACGGTGCCTATTGGCTGGCCTGGCCCCTGCGAAAGAAGGAACTCAAGCCGCTTCAAGCCTTCAGGAACTGGCTGTCGACAACCCAAGCCTGACGGCAGTGCGGCAATGATCGGATAGTGGTGTTCCGTCGACGAAGATAGCAGAAAAATTATCAGTAACTCACAAGATATCCCTGACAAACTGCCGTTATAGCGGAGTAACTCCTATTTATAATCGAATTTATTTGACTATATAACCTTCCAAGCCTATCCATCAGACAGGTTTGCGCACGCCGTCAGCGCGTCAGCTCAGGCCCGACAATGCGCAGGAGGCACCAAGCATCATGAAACCGGTCTATGGCATCGTCTCGGATGATTTCACCGGCGGCCTTCTGGTTGCCAGCTACTTCGAACAAGCCGGGCTGGAATGCCCGGTCTATTTCGACCCGATCACCGCCGTGGCCGAGCCACCCGCTGCCCCGATCGCCGTCATTGCCGGGCGGATGCGGCTGGCACCGGTGGCCGAGGCCCGCAGCGAACTGACGGCAGCGCTGGACGCGCTGGATGCATTGGGCTGCGACTGCGTGGCCTACAAGGCCTGCGCGACCTTCGATTCCACGCCCGAGGGCAATATCGGACCTGCCGCCGAGATGCTGTCCGCGCGTTACGACCAGAAGCCGCTTCTGATCAGCGCGGGCTTTCCCGAATTCGGCACCACGGTCTTTCAGGGACATATGTTCGTGCGGGACACGCCAGTGAATGAATCGCACAAACGCTTTGACCCGGTAACGCCGATGCCCGACCCCAATCTGGCGCGGTTCCTGTCGCTGCAAACGGAAACTCCGGTCGGCCTGATCCCACATGACGTGCTGATCAAAGGACCCGCCGCCGCGCAGCTGGCGCTGACTGACCGCCTCGCGGCGGGGTTCCGGCATGTCCTTCTGGATACCGCCGATAAAGGCGATATCGACACATCGACCACGCTTGTCCAGCAAAGCCGCGCCTTTGTGGCCAGCGATCCGCTGGTCGTTTCCCATGGGCTGGCGCGTTGTGCCGCGTTGACGGGAACCGCGCCCCCTACGTGCCACGCCGAAGGGCCGCTGGCGGTTCTGGTCGGCAGCGTCGGCCCGGTGGCGGAGGCCCAGCTTGCCGCCTTTGCCGCCCAGCATCCGGTCCACCACATCGACCTGCTTGACCCAGACAGCACTGCGGCACAGATCGACGCCGCGCTTACCTTTGCCGCCCTGCATCTGGGTACGCGCCCCTTTGCCATCACCACACAGACCGATGCCGATGGCGTGGCTGCGGCTCAGGCGCAGCTGGGCCGGATCGGCGCGGCGCGCAAGGCCGAGCATATGCTGGCCGAAATCGCCCGCCGCCTGCATGCCGCAGGGGCGCGGCGTTTCATCGTGGTCGGCGGAGAGACCTCGGGCGCGGTGGTCGGCGCGCTTGGGATCACGCGGATGCGGTCAATGCCGCGCGGCCCGCTGGGCGGCGGTTTCTGTGTCGCCGAAGGTCCGGACCCGGTGTCCTTCTTCCTCAAATCCGGCAAGCTGGGCGTCACCGATGTGCTGGTGCGCGCCATAGATGCCATGCGCAACTGAGCTTGCTCAACCCTTCCGATCCGGGACACGACAACATGACGACGGAATACGAATACCGGCAGGCGCTTGTGCATTACAGCCGCGAATGCATCGCGCGGGGCCTGTCCAATGCCACCGCCGGGAATATCTCGGTGCGGTTCGGGGCGGGAATGCTGATCACGCCATCGGGCATCGACCCGAACGCGATGCAGCCCGAACAGATCGCCGAAGTAACTTTGGACGGCGGCTTTCATGGCGGCTGGAAACCCTCGTCGGAATGGGCGCTGCATGCGGCGCTGTATCGCGCCCGCCCCGAGGCGATGGCCGTTCTGCATGCCCATCCGACCCATTGCGTCGCGGTTTCTACACTGCGCGAGCCGATCCCGCCCTTTCATTACATGGTCGCCGGTTTCGGCGGCAATGAGGTGCCTTGCGCCCCCTATGCCCTGTTTGGATCGCAGGAACTGGCCGATGTAACGGCAGCGACCATGGGCATCACGTACAGCGCCTGTCTGATGGCCAATCACGGCATGATCGCGCTTGGCCCCGATCTTGGGACGGTCTTTGCCCGCACCGACAAACTGGAGGCGCTGGCCCGGCAATACCAGGTGGCGCGCTCCATGGGCCAGCCAGTGCTGCTGACGGCCGAGGAAATGGCCGAGGTGCGCGCCGCATACAAATCCTATGGCTACGGCAAGCCTACGGCAGTGAACGGCGAATAGAGAAACGGGAGCCGACAAGCCCCCGCCCTATGATCCGAAAAAAGGCACCGGCCGCAAGGCGACCGGTGCCTTTTCGGTCAATCCACGGTGATGTCGGACAGCACCAGATTGCAGCAGGCGCTGTAACGCAGGCCGGAAATCCCCTTGCGTGCGACAAAGACCGCATCCGGGCTGACAATCGGCAGGATAATGTTTTCTGCGGCCATGATTGACGCCAGTTCGCTGTAATACTTCGCGCTTTCCTCACCCTCGCTGGCCAGCGCCTTGGCCAGCAGTTCGGGGGTCTGCGGATTGGCCAGGGTCGGGTCGTTGGCACCACCGGCGCGCTTGTACCAGACGGTGCCGTCCATCATGCCGAAATACTGCACGTATTGCGCCGAGCCGTAATAGTCGGGCGCAAAGAACACCGCCGTCAGCGGGATGCCATCGCCATTGATCCGCTCGCGCCAGACCGAGAATTCGACCGGTTGCAGGTTCAGCTGAACATTGATCGCAGCCAGATCCTGCTGAACCTTCTGCATCATCAGCGAGTAATCGACGCCATATTGGTTCACGTTCGGATAGACCGCATCCAGCGTGAAGCCATCGGCGGCACCCGCCTCGGCCATCAAGGCCTTGGCACCTTCCAGATCGAAAGCCGTGGGCTCGACCTGACCCGATCCGGGGAAGCCATTGGGCAAGGGCGAGCCGAGCCGCTTGCCCTGCCCTTCCAGCGTGAAGTCGATCAGCGTATCGTAATCGACGGCCTTGGCGATCGCCGCGCGGATCTTGGCGTCCAGCGAATGCGGTAGGTTCTTGGCACCGGGGCTGAGCACCAGATAGACCATGTTGAACGACGGCACGGTCGAAACGGTGATCTCGGGATTGGTGATGCTGCCCGCCGTCGTCGGATCGACGTTCATGGCGATGTCGCCATTGCCGCTTTCCAGAAGCTGGGACTGGGCGACGGCATCCTTGGTCTGGCGGAAGACGAACTCGCCAACGGCAGGCTTGTCGCCCCAGTAATTGTCGTTGCGCTTCAGCCGCAGCTCATTGTTGGGGCTGTAGGCTGACAGCACATAGGGACCGGCACCGGCGGAATTCGCCAGCAGCCATTCCTCGGCGGTGTCGGTCGAGGCCGCGTCGGCATTGGCGTTGCCGCCATGCTGGGCCACCAGATCGGAATCGAGGATCCCGGCATAGGGCGCGGACAGCGATCCGACGAAATCGGAATTCGGCTTGTCCAGCTTGACGACCACGGTAGCCGCATCGGGGGCCTCGACGCTGATGACGCCGTCCATGATATAGGAGAAGCCGCCCTTGATATTCTTCAGGCGCTCAAGGCTCCATTTCACGTCCTTGGCCTCGACCGGGCTGCCATCGGCGAAACGCGCGGCGGGGTTCAGCTTGAAGGTGACCTCGGTATGGTCGGCGCTGATCGTCCAATCGGTGGCCAGCATCGGTACCAGCGAGGTATTGTCCGCGCCGATATCGACCAGCCGATCATAGGTGGCGCTTAGATAGATCTGGCAGGTGTCGCAGAAGGCGCGCGCCGGATCGAGCGAGTTCAGATCCATGTCGCGGGCGACGATCAGCGAGGGTGCCTGATCCTGTGCAAACGCGGGGGCGCCGCTCCATGCTGCCAGCGTGGTCGCGGTGGCCAAAGCGGCGATCATGGCCATGGGGCGCCGATGTGGCCCTCGCATTTCCGAACGTCTTGTCATGCTATTTCTCCCAGTCGGTTATGTTATCTTTCTGGTCGTCTTCACCCGACCCGCTGGTGGGGATCAGGATGAAAGTCTTGCCGCGGCACCGTCGGGTTCCGGTCCGGGGTGGTGGCAGGCGACCTGATGACCCTGTGCTTGTTCGGTCAGCAGCGGCACCACCTCGGCGCATCTCGAGGTCGCGCGCCAGCAGCGTGTGCGGAAACGGCAGCCGCTGGGCGGCTTCATCGGGCTTGGCGTCTCGCCCTTCAACGGCAGTCGGCGGCGGGCGCGTTCGGCGCGCGGATCCGGTAGCGGGATGGCCGAAAGCAGCGCCTGCGTATAGGGATGCTGGGGTCGGGAATACAGGTCGTCGACTGTGCCGATTTCCACGATCCCGCCCAGATACATCACCCCGACCCGATCCGAGATGTGGCGCACCACCGCCAGATCATGGGCGATGAACAGATAGGCCAAGCCCAACCGGTCCTGCAGCGATTGCAGCAGGTTCAGCACGCTGGCCTGAACCGAGACATCCAGCGCCGAAACCGGCTCGTCCAGCACGATGACCTTGGGTTCCAGTGCAAGGGCGCGGGCGATGCCGACCCGCTGGCGTTGCCCGCCCGACAGCTGGTGCGGATAGCGTTCGCCCATTTCCTGCGGCAACTGCACCAGATCCAGCAATTCATCCACCCGCGCTTCGGTCGCGCGCCGGTCCAGATGGCCAAGGCGCAGCGTCTCCTTCAAAATCCGGCGCACCTTCATGCGCGGATGCAGCGAAGCCAGCGGATCCTGAAACACGATCTGCAATTCCTTGCGCATCTCGCGCAGCTCGGCGGGGCCAGAGCCGGTGATCTCGCGCCCGGCCAAGGCCACCCGGCCCGAGGTCGGCTTCAGAAGCTGCATGATGCAGCGCCCAAGCGTCGATTTCCCGCAGCCGGATTCCCCGACCAGACCCAGCGTTTCCCCCGAAGCGATATCAAAGGATACGCCGGTCACTGCGCGCACATGCGCGGTGGGCTGGCCCAGAACAAGGGATTTCCCGACCGGAAAATCCTTCACAAGGTCCCGGACTTCCAGGACGGGGACGGATTGCTGCATCTGGCTCATGGTGTCATCCCGGACAGGCGGTCGGAAACGTAGCAGGCGCTTTCAAGCTGACCTGCGCGAAGAAGTGGCGGTTCCGCCGTGGCACAAACCGCCTCGGCATGGCTGCAACGGGGTCGGAACGCACAGCCCGCCGGGCGATTGATCAGCGAGGGCGGCGTGCCGGCGATCCCGACCAATGCCTCGCGTGCGCCATCAAGTTTGGGCAGGGCGGCCAGCAAACCGCGCGTATAGGGGTGGCGAGAGGCGTAGAACACGTCATCCACCTGACCCCGCTCGATGACCCGGCCCGAATACATGACCATCACCCGGTCAGCGATTCCGGCCACAACGCCCAGATCATGGGTGATCATGATCATTCCGATGTTCAGTTCTTCGCGCAGCCGCTGCAGCAGTTCCAGAATCTGCGCCTGCACCGTCACATCCAGCGCGGTCGTGGGTTCGTCCGCGATCAGCAGTTGCGGCCGGTTCGAGATTGCCATGGCAATCATCGCCCGCTGCCGCATCCCGCCCGAGAACTCATGCGGATACTGATGCACGCGGCGGCCCGGCTCAGGGATGGCGACTTCGGCCAGCAGCTCTACGGCCCGCGTCCAGGCCGCTTTGCCGGACAGGTTGCGGTCATGCAGTTGAAGCGCCTCGACGATCTGCGCTCCAATGGTCAGCACCGGATTGAAGGCGGTCAGGGGGTCCTGAAAGATCATGCCGATCCGGCCGCCGCGGATGTGGCTGAGTTCCCGCGGCGACAGCGACAACAGATCGACGCCATCGAAGCGGGCGATTCCGCTGACCCGCGCCGCAGCCGGAAGCAAACGCAGCAGCGCCATCATCGAAATGCTCTTGCCCGAGCCGGATTCGCCGACCAGACCGACGACCTCTCCTCGTCCGACGGTCAGATCGACGCCGCGGATGGCCGTCGCGTAGCCGCCGGGGACACGAAAATCGACGCGAAGGTCGCGAACTTCGAGAAGGGGTTCCTTGCTTTGTTCCATCATGGTCATCCCCTCACTGCGATTTCGGGTCGAAATAGTCGCGCAGGCCGTCGCCAAGGAAGCTGAAGCCCAGCACCAGCGTCAGGATCGCCATGCCCGGCCCGAAGGCGATCCACCAGGAATAGAAGCGGCTGGCCCCATCATAGATCATCGAGCCCCATTCCGGCGTCGGTGGAGTGGCCCCCAGCCCCACGAAGCTGAGCGAGGCGGCAAGCAGAACGACCTGACCGAAATCCATCGTCGCGTTGATCAGGATCGGAGCCCAGCACAGCGGCAGGATATGGATGCCAAGGATGCGGATATGGCCTGCACCACCGGCGATGGCCGCCTCGACATGCTCGCGCTCCTTCACCTCCAGCACCTGTGCCCGCATCAGCCGGGCATAGATCGGCCACCAGACGATGATCATGGCAATGGCGGCGTTGACGATGCCCGGTCCAAGCGTCGCGGTGATCGTCATGGCCAGCAGGATCGGTGGAAAGGCCACGGTGATATCGACCAGCCGCATGATCGCCGCATCGACCTTGCCGCCGACATAGCCGGCGATGGCGCCGAGCGCCGCGCCGATCACGACGCCTGCCAGCACCACGATGGTGGCGATCGGCATGGAATAGATCGCGCCATGCAAGGTCCGCGACAGCACGTCCCGTCCCAGCGCATCCGTGCCCAGCCAGTGATCCGCACTTGGCGGCTGCAACCGGCGGCCCGCCAGCGCCAGCGGATCATGCAGAGGCCAGAACTGCACTGTCAGCGCCGTGACCAGCCAGAATAGCACGATCGCCCCGCCGAACAGCACCGAAGGCGGCAATCCGGCCAGCAGGGACAGAACCCTGCGGATGACCCCCGGCTTGGTCCGCCCGTCCTTGCGGGCCTCGATGGTTACCGTGTTCATTGCAGTTTGACCTTCGGATTGACGAGACCGTAGGCGATGTCGGTCGCGAGATTGGCAAGAAGAAAGGCCAGAGATCCAAGCAGGGTCACGCCGATGATGGCCGGATAATCCAGAGCCCGCGCCGCACTGACCGCGTAGGACCCGATGCCCGGCCACGAGAACACCGCCTCGGTCAACACGGCACCGGTGATCAGATAGGCAAAGGCAAAGCCGATGATGGTCAGGGTCGGGATCAGCGCATTGCGCAGCGCGTGATGAATCATGACCCGCCCCTCCAGCGCGCCCTTGGCGCGGGCGGTGCGAATGTAGTCCTGACCCAGCACCTCAAGTAGGCTCGACCGCACCAGCCGGGTGATGACGCCCACCACCGACCAACCCAGCACGATCGCCGGCAACATCAGGCGATGCAGGCTTTCCAGAAACACCGGAATATTGCCGGTCAGCAGGGAATCGAGCGTGTAGAGCCCGGTAATCGGCGGCGGCGGCGGAGTATGGGCGCTCAGCCGCCCCGGTCCAGGGAACCAGCCGAGCTGCACGGTCAGCAGGTAAAGCAGGATCAGACCCGACCAGAAGACCGGCAGGGACGATCCCAGCAACGCGAAGATCCGGCTGAAATGGTCGATGGGTCCGTTCTGATACCGCGCCGACAACACGCCAAGGCCGACGCCGACAACCGTGGCGAAGGTCATCGCGGCCAGCACCAGCTCAAAGGTCGCGGGCAGGCGTTCGGCAAGGTCGGCGCTGACCGGGCGACGAGTGGTGAAGGACGTTCCCAGATCGCCCCGCGCCAGATTGGAGACGTAGATGACGTAGCGCTCGGCCAGAGTCTTATCGAGGCCCCAACGTTCCTTCGCCGCAGCCACGATCTCGGGATTGTTCATCTGCCTTTCGGGCACCACTGCCGAAAGCGGATCGCCCCGTGTGGTCTGCGACAGGAAGAAGGCCACCGTCGCCACGCCCAGAAGCAGCAACGGAACGGCGATCAACCTGCGAAAGATATAGCGCAACATCCGCCTCTCCTTTCTGCTTGGGCCGTCACGACGGAACGGCCAACTCGTTTCATGCGGCCGATTTTGCCATGCGCGCAATCCGGGTCAGGATCGCCGCATTATCCTGCGCGGGCAGCTTGCCACCGACCGCCTTCAGCGCGGCGAAGGCCCGGTCGGTTGCGGTCAGCGACACTTCCAGATCCGCTTCGGTCATGGCCGAGCAGAAGAACATGTTGTGCCAGGGATGCAGGTAGAGCCCGCCCTCCAGCGCCTCGCGCACCCAGTGGAAACCACGACGAAGATCGGCATCGTCCTCGAACAGGATCTGCGTCATCTGCGCGGGACCGGTCTGCATCACGCCGAAACCATAGGTCGCAGCCTGCACCGCGACACCCGCACGGAAGCGCAGCGCCATGTCCGTGAGACGCTCAAGGTAATCCGTTTCGCGCACTTGACGCAGGGTCTCGACCGCGGCCGCCATCGGCACGGCCGAGAACCAGAACGAACCGGTGGCATAGATGCTGCCCGCCGCGATCCGCGCCTTTTCCGCGCCGAGCAGCGCCGAAATCGGATAGCCGTTGCCCAGGACCTTGCCCCAGCAGGACAGATCGGGGCGCACCCCCAGCAATGACCATGTGCAATCGCGCGACAGCCGGAAACCGGCCCGAACCTCATCCACCACCAGCAGTGCATCCAGTTCGTCACAGACGCGCCGCACGCCTTGCGCGTATTCAAGGCTGGGTTCGGTCTGGTTAGCAAAGGCCTCATGCCGGAAGGGTGTGGCAAAGATGCCGGCGATGTCGCCCTCATGCCCGCGGATCGCATCGGCCAGACTGTTCAGGTCGTTATAGTCGAAATAAATGACATGAGCGCGATCCTCGGCCACGATCCCGGCCAAGCCGGGCGTGTTCCAGGGGGCCGCGCCGTGATAGGCACCGCGCGCCAGCAGGATCTTGCGCCGACCGCGATAGGCCCGCGCTGTGACCATCGCCATCGACGTCGCGTCAGTGCCGTTCTTGCAGAACATCGCCCAATCGGCGTGATCTATCATAGCCACAAA
>Ga0247819_10001352_pt1 | contig 13313 bp, 8 predicted proteins | sample 13C_Xylose_Day6_FD_193428 | JGI IMG/M metagenome (GOLD analysis project Ga0247819, IMG submission 193428) | Soil microbial communities from agricultural site in Penn Yan, New York, United States - 13C_Xylose_Day6 | ecosystem: Environmental > Terrestrial > Soil > Agricultural land | place: USA... | reverse complement strand
AGGCCACCGCCTCCCACAATAGGGTTCTTTTTCTTTCCTTTGATCAATCCAGGAAACGCAACGATCTCTTCAGTTTTTGGAGCAGGATGATAACGGTGACCTGATGTTGGTAATCCTTTACGAGTTGTGCTGAGCACAACATAAACCGGCCTCACCCCCGACCCCACCGGAAACACAAGAATGAAATCCTTGTACTCAGGCGGATAAACCGGATTCACGATGATGCTGTCAGCCTGTTTCGTCGGCGGGTAAACCCAGATATGCGGCGCCTGCGGAGCGGCTTCCAGTTTGGGGATGCCGAGAATGTCGGAACCGTCTTCAGCCGGGGTCCAAATCAGTTCGATGCCTTCTCCCAGGTCTGCGACGTATTGGCTGTCGCGCAAACCGATCTGCACGACATCGACCATTTCCCAATCGCGGTTCTTGCCGGTGTAGAAACCGTAACCCTTGAGGGTGCCGTCGGCCTGCTGTTCGATATGCAGACGCATGCGGGTACGAGCTTGCTTGAGAGCACGAAGTTGGTCTTCGCTATAGAGGGCGCTGTCACCAAGACTGGGTGTCCATAACACAGCGACCATGGCAGCCAAAGCAGTCGAACCGGCCGCGCTGACTGCGCCCACCACCGGCGCCGCAACAGCCGGCGCGCGAAGTGCAAGTCGGCCGATGCCAAGGGAAAGGGTAGAGCCGCTGACCGTCTGCAGATTCAGCAGCCCGCCATCGTCCACTTCCCGAGCGCCGAGCCAGGCAATCTCGCCATAGTCCTGAAGACTGTCGGTCGGCACCATCCCCGAGGGATTGGAGTAATTGATGACCGCGTCCGGCAACTTGCAGGATTTGGCGAAGACGCATCCGACTTGAACCGGTTTCTGTCCGACCTCGGCAACCTGGCGCTTGCGCATGTATTCGTCTTGCGCGGCGAGCATGGCCTCGTAAGCGTGTTGCCGAGCCTCGCGCTCGCCCAGTTCGCTGGGCGTCATGAAGCGATAGGTGACGTGATGACCGTCACCGGAAGGTGGGTTTTTGACCCTGGGGATGTCCTTGTTGCCAGCCACTGACTGTCCTTGTGCGTTCGTCCATCGGCATCCCTGTAGAAGGGTTGCGCGACGTTAGCGAACGGGACGAAGTGTGGCAGTAGGATGGTTCTTGAATGTTGCTGGGAATTGTCTGTGTTTCTCTGGATTGTGGCGAGGGAGCTTGCTCCCGCTGGGCTACGAAGTGGCCCCAAAAAACGTAATTAGTGGAGCTTCAGCCAAACCGACGCGTGCGATTAGACGGTTCGTACTCAGAAACAAAAAATCCGTTGCCTGTATTTCCGGCCGCGGATTTTCGTAGGGGCGAGCAATCAGTATCCGCGCATTACTCGTGATGCCTTCCGCCACCAGGGTTCATGTCGATTGAAAGGATCATCGGCCAGCACGCACGGCATATCCCGCAGCCGAATCCACGGTTCATCTTGCCAATGCAGCATACAGAGCGACATCTTAGGCCAATCGAGCACACTCAGCGTCGGACGCTCCACCAGGCGCGACGGCTGTGCATCACGCAGCGCAGGGACCACCTGATGAGTCAGCCACTCCCGCAGCAATCGATTCTCAGGGCAGTAGTGATAAATCAACAACGCATACGCACCTGACTCGCTCACCATCAAACGTTCTTTGGCGGTGCCGTAGACCTCGACGAGCATCATCTGCCTCTGGTCTGCATCCAGCTTGCGCGTCATGCGTTCATCAAGGTGTTTACCCATCAGTCGTCCTAGATCATGCGCGCAGAATCAAGCCTGGTTCTCCAAAAGAAGCGCATGAAGGTGAACGTTGTGACGGGTAAAAAGGGTTGGTTTGAGTGATTCAGGCATGGTGGACCTCCTGGAGTGGAAGCGCGCCGTTGGAACGGTGGGCAGGGCGATTCACCTTCATCGTGAAGGTCGGATAGTCAGGCATTTCCTTTACCTCTGGCTGCTTTCTTAGGGCATTCGTTAAGGGTGTCGGGAGCTAAGAAACCCACCAGAGACGGGCCGGACATATTCCCCTTTCGGGTCTTGTATTCGCCCACTCCCGACATAACGGGGATTTTTCGCAGGCGTAGAGAAACCGCAGACGAAAAAAAGCCGCATGACTGTTGGGTGCGGAGGACCGCTCTGGTTGAGGCGTTTCTTAGGCGCCGAATTGAAAGCCTAGAGGGTCAATGCAGCGTGGTCAACCGCTTAAAATCGGTCATGACTTTTCAACTGCAAGCTAAAGGGGCTTAATCGCTCAATTCAAATATCTTTCGGATTTCTGTACGTAAAAGTTCTCTGTTTTTGGTGTGGCATTCCCAAATGATTGCCACTTTCCATCCCTGCTTTATTAGCGCCTGCTGCGCATCAGTATCTCGGTTTACGTTCTTTGCGAGCTTTGGCAACCAAAAATCCAGCCTACTCTTAGGCGTATACGCATATTTGCAGTCAGGATGTCTGTGCCAAAAGCAGCCGTGGACGAATATGCACAATCGGTATTTGGGGAACACCAAGTCAGGTTTTCCGGGCAGATCCTTCCTATGCAGGCGATAGCGAAGTCCCATTTCATGACACACCGATCGCACGGTCACTTCAGGCTTCGTGTTCTTGCCTTTGATCTTCGACATGATTCTGGAGCGATGTTCTGGGGAGACGATATCTGCACTCATCCAATGTAGGCACCCGCGCTAGTCCATTGATTCGATTTTTTGATCGAGATTCGTAAGCAGACAACAAACATGCCTTCCGACCTCCCAAAATGAAGGTCGTTCTTACTCGCCTGCCGACGCAACAGGCGGGGGTACTGTGCCGCATCGTGGCAACCGGCCCGCGGCTGTCGGCCTCTGGCAAGAGCGTATTAGTAGATTTGAAAAATATCGTTTGACGGTTATGAAAAATATGCAATCAACAATAAGGCTTGTAATTCATTGCCGCTCGGTAACGGGGTTTGGCAAGGTAGGCGGCGCTATGCCACTATCCTCATCTCTGACTTGGATGTAGGCGATGTTCCTGATTCGAGTTGTCCTCCGAACACAGTAGGGATGCTAATGGCTGATTACAGTATTGACCCAGCGTACGATAAATGTCGCGCGTTCATTGATGGTTGGCGCCTGAAAGGCAGAAGTTGGGAGTATATCGCCGAGCTCGGCCCCAAGGGAGAGTCACTTGAGGAGGTCAATGACTGGTTCATGTCGCAGGAGGATATGTATGACTGGCCTTCTCTAGGCAATAGTCCGGAAGAACGCTTTAAATGCTGGAAGGAGATCGTCCAGCAGAAGGAACTGGCGGAACAGCAATCTGTTGCAGCAGCGAGTCCCTTGATCATTGTGGGGGCGGAGGAGGCCGAGCCGGGCATGGCAGTGCCGCAAGACGGGCGAAGTGCATGGCAACTCTACAAAAAATACCTAATCGCGCAAGGCTGGAAGAAAACTTCGGTAGATAACATTCAGAGATCTGCGGTGCGTGTCTTGCAGCACCTTCGGCAGACCACAAAAGATCGCATGGCCGTTAAAGGGCTGGTGGTCGGGCATGTACAGTCCGGCAAGACAGCCAACATGGCTGGCCTGATTTCAATGGCGGCCGACTATCGATGGAACTTGTTCGTCGTGCTCACCGGAACGCTCGAGAACCTGCGTGTGCAAACCAGCAAGCGTCTGGTCGGTGACCTGTTTCAGCATGATGGCAACCTCAGTTGGAAGGCGATCGAGCATCCCTCTGAGAACAGTCCTTATGGTGCACGTGCGCAGGATATGCAGTTCGACGCTGGCCGAAGAGACCGCCACTTGGTTGTTTGCCTGAAGAACCCCTCCCGGCTGAGACATCTCATTGACTGGATCAAGGCGCATCCGCTGGGGATGTCGCAGATGCGGCTCGTGGTCATTGATGACGAGGCAGATCAGGCGGGCATCAATTCGAATGATGTTTCGAAGGCTGAGCGTACGGTTATCAATAGCCTCATTCTGCAGTTGATCAGTTTGCCGCTGCAATGCGTCAATTACGTCGCTTTCACCGCCACACCCGCCGCCAACTTTCTCAATGAAGGACCTGGCGATACCCTGTACCCAACGGATTTTATAGCGGCATTACCGCAGGCGGACGAACATTTCGGGCCCGTGCAGATTTTCGGTTACGTCGAAAATGAGAAGGAGCCGCTTGGAATCGTTCGTGAAGTCTCGAAGGAAGATCTGGAGCAGATTGGTAGCCTTCACAAGGGAGAGAACTTGACATTGCCTCACGCGCTGAATGAAAGCCTGATCTGGTACCTATGCTGCGTGGCGGTGATGCGATTGTCCGGCGCTGCAAAGCCCGTGAGCATGCTGATCCATACTAGTGCAAGGCAGCTTCATCACGATTTCATGAGCGAAGCGGTGCAGGCAGCGCTCAAAACGTGGGCAAAGTACGACAATGATCAGTTGGCCACCACTTTCAGGCCTGTTTGGGACAGGGTTTCGTCAAATCTGGATATTGCGCAGTTTACCGAGCGTTTCCCTGACTACGGACGGCTGTCCGAGCTTCTTGAGTTGCCGACGTTTGACAGTTTTTTTGCAGAAGTCCGGACACTGCTCGCTACGGTGACAGCTATCCAGCTGGACGCGGACTCCAGACTGACGTACCACCGCGGTATCCACGTGTGCGTCGACAACTGCGCTAATAACGGGGTGACGGATGAGAACGAGGTCCGGCGGCTGTTCTACCCTGAAGTGGCGCATGGACTTGATTTTTGTTCAGCGTTCATCGTTATCGGCGGCGGGACGCTTTCGCGGGGGCTGACGATTGAAAATCTGGTCAGCACCTTTTTCCTGCGCGGTTCGGCGCAAGCGGACTCACTAATGCAGATGGGGCGCTGGTTTGGTTACCGCAAAGGCTATGAACTGCTGCCTCGCATCTGGATGTCCGATGATACGAGAGAAAAGTACGAGTTCATGACAGTCGCGGAGGAGGAGCTTCGTGACGATCTGCAGCGCTTCATGGACGGAGGCGCCAAGCCTGAGGAGTTCGGGCCTCGCGTCCGTGTACATGCGAGGCTCGCTTGGATTCGACCAACAGGCGCAAACAAGATGCAGCGCGCTATCAAGGCGGAATTCGATTTTTCGGGAATAAACCGGCAAACAACCGTTTTCCATGACGGCGATGATGCTGCCGCGGTACTCGATGCCAATTTGTCGTCAACAGAGAGATTTCTGAGTTCGGCAGGTACAAAACTCGAAAAGTCCGAATTGAAGGGAGCCAACAGCCTTGTCTGGCGTAACGTTGACGTCAATCGGGTAGCCGATTATCTGGAAGGCCTGTCGTTCCATCCCGGAAATCAGTTCTTCTCCGACATGAAAGCCTTCCTGAAATGGCTCGGTGAGCACGCTGAGAACGCCAACTACACGAATTGGAATGTCGTGGTGGCGGGCAGCACACCTAAGCCGGAAAACAGCTGGGAGGTTTCTGGCAAGACTGTTGGTCGGGTCAATCGTAGCCGCTTCGCTGATAAACGTTCGGATGATGGTGTATCCATTGGTGCGCTGCGAGATCCGAAAGATCTGTTGGCGGATGCTCGGGGCCTGGAAGAGCGTGACCTTTCGAAGGCAGGTTTCACTAATTCCGAAGTGGCAAAGCTTCGCAGCAAGGGTGGTGTCGGAACAACACCTCAACTGTTGATCTATCTCATCGACAAAGACAGCCAATATGATCGTTCTAGAAAGATCGCCGCTGCGCCTCGCAGAGAGAGGGATTCTCTCAATGCCAAGGCGCACATCGTAGGCATCAGCCTTTATCTGCCTGGATCGCAAGGCAAGCAGAAAAATTACGTCACTCACGTCACGGTCAATATCCCGGAAACTTTCACAGTATCGGAAGATAACCTCGAAGAAACGATAGACGGGATCTGACCCATGAAGTATTACAGCCTCCAACTGCAGCCCATGCAGGAATCCGGTGCATTCCTGCTTCGCGCGCTGCAGAATGAAGAAACGCCTCTTCTGGATCTGCTAGTTCGTGAATCCGTTCAGAATGCGCTCGACGCAGGACGCAACGGAAATCGAGCACTCCCGGTTTCGGTGGATTTCCATATACGCGAGCATTCGCTGGACGCCATCGCCTCCACGTTCAGTGAGGGACTGAATTTACAGATGCTCGAGAAACGTTATCCGCGTACACCGAAACTGCTTGAAATTCGCGATTCGGGTACCGAGGGGCTGACTGGGCCGATGACCTTCGATAGCGTTGAAGCGAACGGTCAGCATGGCAACTTCCTGAAGCTTGCGTTCGAAATCGGTCGGACTCGCGCGGATGACGGTGCGGGCGGCTCGTGGGGGTTGGGCAAGACGTGTTACTTCCGCATGGGCGCTGGCTTAGTTATTTACTACAGTCGGATCAAGACGGTCGAAGGGTATGAAGAGCGGCTGGTGGCTTCGCTGGTCGAAGATGAAAACCGTGTCGACCGCCTACAGCTCACGACGCAAACTGGCATTGCCTGGTGGGTGGCGAATGATAGCTTGCGAGCAATCACAGCGCCGGAGCACATTCACGAAATCTTGGAGGCATTCGGTGCTCAGCCTTTTACCGGCAAAACAACTGGAACGGCAATCATCATTCCACTGCTCAAGGAAAATCTTCTGCCTGTGTTCGATGAAGAAGGCGGGCCGGCGCCATGGTGGTATAGCAGTTATGAAGATTACGTGAATGTTGCAATCCAGCGCTGGTTCAATGCTCGGCTGGATAACCCTTTCTTCGCTAGTGGTAGATATCTGAGCGCATCGGTGAATGGCAAGGAGATCGCCAATGTGGACATGTTGCCGATATTTCGAGTGAGTCAGTGCCTGTATGACCGCGCGGTTGGAGAGGCGCCTGAGGAGGAAGATTATCTGACGGCCAGAGGCGTCAAGAGTAATGATCTGCTCTGTAAACCTGTTCAGTTGCGCGGTGAATTTGTAAGTGGCAGTCAGGCAGGCTGGTTGCTTGCCGTGGCGATAACCTCGCGTCAGTTGCAAATGGATGCGCCAGACAACGCGCCCAGCCCAGAAACCTGCATCTTCTCCAAGACAGACAGCGGTGCGCCCCATCGACCGATCATGACCTTCATGCGCTCGCCCGGAATGAACATCTGTTGGGATGACAGTATTGATTCGCGAAGCTGGTCCGGTGGATTCGCCGGATTTGCGGACGGGCGATACGTTGTGGGGCTCTTTCTACCTGATTCGGAACAGGAGCTCCAGCCATCCGAAGCTCGAGGGTTGCGCTCGACCATACAGAATCTCGAAGGGTATCTGAGAAGTTGCGAGCGTGCGGACCATGCAGAGTGGGTAGATGTAAACGGAGGACGAGTTGTTGAAAAGATTCGTGCCCAGTGTGGCCGGGCTTTGAAGGATTTCGGCGTACCGCCCCAGTCCAGTATGACTGTCAAACCTTCGATGCGGATGTCACGCAAACTTGCCGAACTCGTGCTGCCCAGCCGTGGATTTGGTGGGGATGGGCGGTTTGGTAAAACTACGCCGCGTGCGGCCACTGGACAAGGTTCCAGAGGAGGTGCGGTGCCTTCGCCCGAACTGGAGATAATGGAGGTTAGGCATACCGCATCTGCCATCGTCATGAAATGGTGTTTGAGATGGGGGATGCAGCAGCCAAACATTCCGAGGGAAATCACCGTTTCTGTAGATTCCGAAGCCGGGCCAATCACCTTTGATAAATGGCGTGAGAGCGGGCTCGGTGCGTTTCCGTTTCAACTGGTCTTACCCCGACTCAGTAGTGCGATCCCTTCTGTAAAAAGTATGGAAATCGCGAATGGAACCGGTGTCAGGCTAAGGATTGGTCCTGCATCTATTCAGCAGGGACTGATGCTGGAGGGGGAGCTTCACGTCAAGATGACTGAATCCGGTGGCAAGTTGTTGCGGCCGGTTATTGGAGTTCGGATTTCGGATGCAAATGGAGCGGCGGAATGAGTACTCGACTGCCGCTATATCGAATGCTGACTGCACCACTCGGCGGTGGAAGCGAGTCGGAAGTGAACTATGTTTTCCGATCACATGATGGTCTTGATCCGGGCGCGACGGCTGTGAGTGGCGATCAATATGCCTTGGGTAAGGACAGTGACTGGAATCCGGCTGAACACCCCCTGGTGGTTGAATGTTTGATCGAGCGGGCACCGCTTCTGGAGGCCATCTTCGGTCCCGACGGTGTAGCGAGCACGGACGCCAAGGTGTTGCTGGCGCTTGAATGGGCATCTGCAGATTCTTGCTGGCGAACGCTTGGGCCCGTTCATGACCTGAGGCACGACAAAGAGGGGGTTGTACTGCTCGACATCGAACTGGAACCCGGGACGGTCAGAGGTAGCGGTTTTCTGTCGGTTCAATCGTTTCTAGGCCAATGCAAGGCAGCGTTCGTTCCAGGATTTGCACATCAGCCAGGTGCACGACTGGGCCCCTTGGCACAACCAATCGAAATCGTCATTGACGGCGACGGCTCCCTTTTCCCTGTGCTGGAGGAGTCTCTGGGCGCAGAGGGGCCACTGTGGGAGTTGAAAGCTTGCTGGAGCGATCCGCAGGACGAGCCATTCTCCAGCGACTACGTCGCCCTTGTACTTAACAACGCCCATCCGCATTTCGAACAATTGCGCGACCGCCGGGCTTTGAATATCGAGCAGTCGCCGTTGATGCGTCAGGTGTTCGCAGCCTGGCTTGCGCTGGTCATTGCCCAAGTCAAGGAAGATATGGGCGCACAGTTCGATACGTATCTGGCCGCACCCGATGCCGATGAAGGTATCGCGACTATCGCAGACGCAGTGCACTCATTCATTCGATTGGGAAATTTGAATACAGGTTCACTTCCGGATTTGTTCATATCTACTCAATGCTGGCTTGATCAACGGGTCCGGGAACTGGAGAGCGCGGCATGAGTTTCCCGACACTGAACCTTAAACTGTCGCAGCGCCGCTTTGATGAGATGGTCAAAAGCAATGCGTTTCACCCCGATAAGTCCAGTCCGGATATGGAAAAGGTACGCAGCCAGCTACTTGCCTTTGTATCGCTGTATGACCCTAATGCAGGGAGCAATGCTTCAGGCCCCGGCGCCTATGACGTGAAAGTTGGCCTTGCCCTGTACAGGGTATTAGCAGAGGCTGGCATGGACATCCGCACCGCCGCAGATGATGGCTGGTGGCGCTTCCTCACCCTACACGTACTCCCGGATTTGGTGAAAAGTCGTTGGGACAGCACACCGCCTGTGCGGTTCTGGAAGGGCCGAAGCCGCATCTGGTTGCGGGCGATGTGGTGGACCGTTCACCTGACATGGCAGGGCTCCGAGGAAAGCACTCGAAAAGTACTGGAGAGCGTAACCACGGATACGGTCGTACAACTGGTCGAACGCCCTGGCAAGGGCGGTTTTAGGATTGATCTGACACGGCTGATTTTCAAGATGCGAAGGGTACGAAAACCTTCTCAGGATCAGTTCAGGGCAATCATGAAGCTTAATACGGCGCAGATCGTGCTCAAGGAACCTGTGTTCTGCGCAGGCGGGTTGTCTGGCTACGTCGACGCACTTTTCGTCGACGTGGGATGCGCGCCCATCGATTTGAATAGTGACCATGACTGATTTACTGAAAGATATTCAGGAAGGCTTTGCTAACCTTGACCGGAGTGGCCGGATTTTGCCCATCAAGGCGATGCCAGCAGCGTGCCCTGCGTGGGTCTTTCGTGAAGGTGACAGGTTCGGCGTTGCCGTTGAGTGCTCCGTACCCCTAGAGATTTCAGAAGGATTCGCCGGCGCCAGGCTCCGGACAGTGGAACGGGTTGTCGCGGGGAAGCATCGGCGCTTCCTGCGGTTGGAGTCGTCCATTGAATGGCTTCGCAACGAATTCGGACTGATCTGCGAGCATATGATCAGCGTTGAATCAGGGATTGCTGCACGTCAAGCGTTGCTGGCAGACCCGCTAGCCTGGTGGCAACGGTGGCGGCACCTACTGGGCAATGCATTGGTCGACAGGCATGGGTATGACGTGCTTGCGGAACTGCTGGCCTTGGAAATGCTAGTCATCAAAGGGGCTACTTATGAGTGGAGCGGCCCTTTTGGCGGCGTAGTTGACATCAAGACTTCAGCGACAGATTACGAGATCAAGTCGACGATCAGCCGCTACGGGGCCGTGATCAACATCTCCGGGCAGTTCCAACTGGCCGCTTCATCTGGTAAACCGTTAAATCTGGTTCACTTCAGGTTCGAGCCGGTCAATGATGGTCTGTCGATCGATCTCATCTGTGATCGTCTCATTGCGCTCGGCGTTGATGCAGCCATGCTGGAGGGCGCGTTGCAGCGGCTCGGGATGGAGGCGGGATGTTCTGCTCGGAAAGAGGAGTACAACCTGCTCGAGGCAAGGTCCTATACGGTTGATGACAGTTTTCCTCGGATCACGCCTGCTAGTTTTATCGGTGGAGTGCTGCCAGCAGGCGTTGTTCAGTTTGAGTATAAGGTTGATCTTTCTGGTCTGAAGTCTCAGCCGTATTAGATATTGACTTTAGTTGCGTACCAGTTAGCGATTCAACGTGCAGCCCAGCTGTATTCCAGTACCGACTCAGGCGTGCACCTGCTCCTGCAGCAGTTATCGAGGATTGGATAAACCAAGCACACAAAACAAGGACATACCAACTGCCCATCGCGTGCTTTGACTGGCTGATAGAAAGGCGTCTTGCGGAAGGGTACGACCTTTAAAACTTCGCTAGCGCTCCCGAAACGAATATAAATCGTTGATCTTTTCGCTGGGTGCGCCTTGAGGGCATGATCGTCGTTAGCGCTGTTACAGCTGCGCTGCTGTCCCAATCCTGGTAGAGTATCGCGACTCGGCTGCTTACGCTGTTGCCATTCCTGATTATTAACCAATGATGCCCATGATTGAATACCAAAAATCCCTTTTCCCACCTAGGACGATCGCCGAGCCAGCTGATGTAGTTGAGGACGCAATTCAGATCGTCGACCTTTTCGCTGGCCCTGGGGGGTTGGGTGAGGGTTTTTCATCCTCCGGTCATGGAAAACACTTCGAAATCATCGTTTCTGCCGAAATGGATCCCGTCGCGAGGAAGACGCTCAGGCTGCGTGCTTTCTACCGTTTGCTCAAACGCGAGCATCCCAAAGGGCTGCAGGATTATTACCGGTACTGCAATGGAGAGGCAGCGGAACCGAGCACCCCTGAAACAGCAGAGTTCTGGAATCGGGCGGAGCAGGAGGCTCGGCAGATAACCTTGGGTTCTGATGAGGGCGACACGGAGCTAAATGAACTCATCAAGGCCAGATTGAAAAAGGACGGACGCCCTTGGGTCCTCATTGGCGGCCCTCCATGCCAAGCGTATTCGATCGTTGGTCGAGCCAGAAACCAAGGCAAGCAGGGATATGTCGCCGAGAATGATCATCGACATTTTCTGTACAAAGATTACCTACGCATCATCAAGGATTATCGCCCTACTGTTTTTGTTATGGAAAATGTGAAAGGGATCTTGTCTTCAAAAGTTGGAGGTAAAGGAATCTTTGCCCAAATTTTGGAGGATTTAGTGGACCCTACCAAAGCATTGGATAACGCAGAAGGCGGCCAAAAATACAAGATTTGCTCTCTGGTCTCCGAGGAGTCGTTCAGCTCTTCAGATTGCATGGACAGGGTAAACCCAAAGTCTTTTATTATCGAAGCAGAAAAATACGGAATTCCACAAGCTCGCCATCGTGTCATCCTTCTGGGAATAGCGCTCGACGAGCACGGTAATGTTCCACCCCATGACCTTTTGAAAACAGCCGACCCGGTATCAGTGCAGCAAGCTATTGGCGGTCTGCCCAAGCTTAGAAGCAAGTTGTCAAGACGTTCGGACTCCGCAGAAGCTTGGTATCAGGCTGTTGCTGACGAAGTAGACGATTTGCTGCATCACGCGGAACTTGAAAGTGGCGAACTGATTGCACCTCTACGAGCTACTCGTAAAGCACTTTTCAATTCGCCACAGAGTTCAGGTGGTGAGCGAGTGCAAAAGGAGCAAGGTCAAGGTAGTACAGGTATTCCGTCCTTGGATGCTTGGTATCAGGATTCCAATATCAAATATTGGATGAGTCACGATGCACGCAGCCATATGCGGTCGGACCTTCGGCGATACGCTTTTGCGAGTACCTTTGCTGAGTACAACAAATACTCACCGAAGGGCCATCAGCAATTTTCTCTTCCTGGTCTCGCTCCCGCCCACAAAAATTGGGAAAGCGGTAAGTTTAGTGACCGCTTCAGGGTGCAGCTAGCAGGGCTTCCTGCAACTACTATCACTAGCCATATCTCGAAGGATGGGCACTACTTTATTCACTACGACCCTGCGCAGTGTCGAAGCTTGACCGTTCGCGAGGCCGCGCGACTTCAGACGTTCCCAGACAACTATTATTTCGAAGGGAATCGAACCCAGCAATACCATCAAGTGGGTAATGCGGTACCGCCTTTATTGGCAAACAAAGTCGCGAAAACTGTTTATGATCTTGTCTGTCGGCGGGTTGCCGAATGTAAAGATGCTAAGGCTAAGCGATCTGAACAAAATGAATCCACCTTTACTGCTGTAGATACTCACTGATCACTTATGGCCAGGGATGTGTAAAAAACGCCCTCGCGACCCCTTGCTATGATCTCTGAGGATTTCATCGCAGGGATCGCCAATGAAACGCTTTATTTAATGCGAGCTGGCATTTTACTTCTTGGGATTCTCGACGACTACGTCAACGATGCCAACGTGGTGCGCGTAGTAGATTAGTCAAAATGGGTTTGAAGGGGGTTATTTCGGTTGGCACTGACCGGCCTGCTAACTATTCTTCGGCTTTGTTGAAAATCTCCATCTTATGCTCGGACGTTTACATTGCTGTATGAGTTTTAGGGGAGAGGTTGAAGTAGTTTCAAACTCAATAAAAAGCCCCGATCAGATCGGGGCCTTTTAGTTTTCGATTTGCCGATTCAAGTCGTCAAATCGCGGCTAGCTCTGGAATCAATCCCAGCTAAGCGCACCACCAGTCTGATACTCAATAACTCTCGTCTCAAAGAAGTTCTTCTCCTTCTTCAAGTCCATGATCTCGCTCATCCAAGGGAACGGGTTAGTCGTCCCTGGGTACTCTTCCTTCAGACCAATCTGCGACAGACGACGGTTAGCGATGAACTTCAGGTAGTCCTCCATCATCGCTGCGTTCATGCCCAGCACGCCGCGAGGCATGGTGTCGCGGGCGTATTCGATTTCCAGCTGAGTGCCCTGCAGAATCATCTGCGAGGCTTCTTCCTTCATTTCGGCATCCCACAGGTGTGGGTTTTCGATTTTGATCTGGTTGATCACGTCGATGCCGAAGTTCAGGT
>Ga0247819_10001351_pt1 | contig 13317 bp, 12 predicted proteins | sample 13C_Xylose_Day6_FD_193428 | JGI IMG/M metagenome (GOLD analysis project Ga0247819, IMG submission 193428) | Soil microbial communities from agricultural site in Penn Yan, New York, United States - 13C_Xylose_Day6 | ecosystem: Environmental > Terrestrial > Soil > Agricultural land | place: USA... | reverse complement strand
TCGAGCTGCTCGCCAACACCTCGCGCGTGCTCGCCGACAAGACCATCGACGGTCTCGAGGCCAACGTCGAACGCGCGGCGGCTTACGCCGGGATGTCGCCGTCCATCGTCACGCCCCTCAACAAGCTGATCGGCTACGAGGCGGCGGCCAAGATCGCGAAGCACTCCGTGGCGAAGGGCATCACCGTCCGCGAAGCCGTGATCGACCTCGGGTACGTGGAGCGCGGCGAGCTGACCCTCGAGCAGCTCGACGAGAAACTCGACCTGCTCTCGATGACGCACGCGGGCTGATTCGCCCGCCCTATGCCGCTGCCCCTGCGTCGGCGGGATAATCGGGACATGGCCCGAACGTCCCGCCCGGTTCCCGCGCGCGTCAGGATCCTTGGCGCGATCCTCGCCGTCGCGTGCGTCGGCCTGGCGATCGTGGGCAGTGTGACGTTCCTGGTGCAGCGCGAGCAGGCCCTGGCGAGCGTCAACGATCGGCTCAAGGCACAGGTCGCGTCTCTCGAGACGGTGTCCGATGACGACGTGGCGGGCGCGACCGACGGCGCCCCCGCCGCGACCGAGGACCTCGACAAGGACGAGTTCGAGTCCATCGACGACTACCTCAACGCGGTCGTCGCGCGGCTGGTTCCCGCGCGCAACGAGGGGTCGCTGGCGCTGATCGACGGCGCACCGCGCTGGGTGCCCGCGACTCTGTCGGGCTTCGACATCTCGGAGAACCAGCAGCTCATCGAGCGCGTCCTCGATGAGACCGCGGATGGCAGCACACAGATGGGTACGGCGGTGACCGACCAGGGGCCGCTTCGCTACATCGCGATCCCGGTGCGCATGGAGGGCGACCCGAAGCAGGGGCTCTACGTGCGCGCCGTCGACCTCGGCAAGGAGCTCCAGCCGGTGACGTTCGCGATGACGACGTACGTGATCGCCGCGGTCGCGGTGCTGTTCGCGATCGGCATCGTCGGCTGGTTCGTGACGGGACGACTTCTGTCGCCGATCCGCCACCTCCGTGAGACGGCCGACGCGATCTCCATCAGCGACCTCTCGCGGCGACTGGAGCCGCACGGCAACGACGACATCTCGGACCTGTCGCGCACCGTGAACTCGATGCTCGACCGCCTGGAGGACTCGGTCGACGGTCAGCGACAGCTGCTCGACGACGTGCGCCACGAGCTGAAGACTCCCATCACCATCGTCCGTGGCCACCTCGAACTGATGAACCCGCAGGATGCCGCGGATGTGGCCGCCGCGCGCGACATCGGCATCGCCGAGCTCGACCGGCTGACCCGGCTCGTCGAGGACATCGATCTGCTGGCGACCGCCGAAGCGGACTCCAACAACGTCGCCCCCGTCGACCTCGCGTCTCTGACGGCGCGCGTCAGCGAGCTCGTCGCCGTGATCCCGGGCCACACCTGGACCATCGAGGCGATGGCCGAGGGCGACACGAGCGGTGACCAGGACCGCCTGCTGCAGGCCTGGCTTCAGCTCGCCGACAACGCCGCCAAGTACACGCCCGCCGGCAGTCCGATCGAGATCGGCAGCGCGCACGATCTCGAGGGCGCCCGCCTGTGGGTGCGCGATCATGGGCCGGGCATCCCGCCGGGCGAGCGCACCCGGATCTTCCGCCGCTTCGACCGGGCGCACGTCAAGCGCTCCGTGGGAGGATCGGGACTGGGCCTCGCCATCGTCGACGCGATCGCCAAGGGCCACGGCGGTCATTGCACGGTCACCGACACACCCGGCGGCGGGGCCACTTTCACCATCCATCTGCCTCCGACGGAGGCCGAGCTGCCGGTGCCGGTGCGCGCCGGTGACGTCGTACTGCAACGGGAGGCCGCCGGATGACCAGGATCCTGATCGTCGAGGACGAGCCCCGGATCGCCGCCTTCGTCAGCCGCGGGCTGGAAGCCGCGGGATACGAGACCCTCGTGGTCGAGGACGGCCCGGAAGGACTCGAGGCGGCGCTGCGCGGCGACGCCGACCTGGTGCTGCTGGATGTGGGCCTGCCGACGATGGACGGGTTCGAGCTGCTGCGCGAGCTGCGCGCCCGAGGTTCGGCGATCCCGGTCATCATGCTCACGGCACGTTCCAGCACCCGCGACACGGTCACCGGATTGGATGCCGGAGCCAACGACTACGTCCCCAAGCCCTTCACGTTCGAAGAGCTTCTGGCACGCGTCCGCTCCCGGCTGCGCGAAAGCGTGCCCCAGCCCGGAGTGTCCATCTCTCACGGCGACGTCGTGCTCGACATCCTGGCGCGGCGGGCCACCGTCAACGGCAGGGAGATCGACCTCTCGGCGCGCGAGTTCTCGCTGGCCGAGCAGTTCCTGCGCAACCCCGGGCGGGTCCTCAGCCGTGAACAGCTGCTGAGCCGTGTGTGGGGGCTGGACTTCGATCCGGGATCCAACGTGGTCGACGTGTATGTGCGCTACCTGCGCGGCAAGCTGGGCCCGGACCACATCGTCACGGTCCGCGGCGCCGGCTACCGCTGGGAGTGACACCGGAGGGCACGAAGAAGCCCCCGGTGCTGGGGGACACCGGGGGCTGTGAAAGGCCGGACTGGGGAATCCGACCGTTATCAGTCGCGCTTGTCTGGGGAATTGCGCGACTGGTCTTTCTTCGCGTCGTGATCGGCGCCGTTGCCGTTCCCGACGTTCGAGCCCGCATGCGCGGGACGTTCTTTGCCGACCGGTACCGGGTCGGGAGCGGTCTGGCGGGCGTACTCCGTTTCGGCCTGGACCTGACGCCGCTGAGTGTCGAGCTGGCTGGGCACGGGAGCCTCGGCGAGTTCGGCGTTGCTCGACGGCTCAGGCGATTTCTCAGCAAGTTCGCGTTCGAGTCGCGACACGAGGGCATCGGTCCGCGCGGCGGTCCAGCCATGTGCCTGCGTCCAGGCGCGTAACTCATCCCACGAGCCCGAGGCCTTCGCCGCCGCGATCACAGCTTCGATGTCGGCTGCCGTGGCGGGCACCGACGCGTCCGGCGCGGTCACCGGGGCGGGCGGGGTCACCGGCGCCGCCGGGATCCTCGGCGCGTCGGCCGCGAACGGGGGATCCACGACGAGCGGAGCGGGTGCTTCGACGACTTCTGCGGCGGCCGGAGGGACCACCTCGAGCGTGACGGTCGGCGTCGCTCGAGGAGACGCGGTCGGCGATGTGGTGGACGGCACGACCACGCCCTCGGACGCGAGGCTCGTTCCGGGCGACTCCTTCAGGGCCATGGTGTTCGCGAGGGCGACCGCGGTCACGACGGCGATGCTCGCTGCGACGGCGGTCACGCCGCCGATCACGAGCCCCGTGCGTGCCTCCACGTCTCGCCTGCCTCCCCTGTGCGCGGAACGATTCCCCTTACATCCATGGTGACAGACCGATCACCTCACCGGAGCCACGGGCGATGAGACTCTTCTCATGCTGATCCGGCGCGGCGGGCAGGAAATGCGGCATCCCCGCCCGCCGCGCCGTCAGCGCATCGGCCGGTGTGTCAGGCGAGCTCGCCGGCCTCCAGCAGGTCGGTGACCAGTGCCGCGATCGCGGAGCGCTCCGAGCGCACGAGCGTGACGTGCCCGAACAGCGAGTGCCCCTTCAACGTCTCGATCACCGACGCGACACCGTCGTGACGACCGACGCGCAGGTTGTCGCGCTGGCCGACATCGTGGGTGAGCACGACCCGCGAGCCCTGGCCGATCCGGCTCAGCACCGTCAGCAGCACGTTGCGTTCGAGCGACTGCGCCTCGTCCACGATCACGAACGCATCGTGCAGGGAACGGCCGCGGATGTGGGTCAGCGGCAGCACCTCCAGAAGGCCCCGCTCGATCACCTCGTCGAGCACGTTGCTCGACACGACCGAGCCGAGCGTGTCGAACACCGCCTGACCCCAGGGGTTCATCTTCTCCTGCTGGTCGCCCGGGAGGTATCCGAGCTCCTGCCCGCCCACCGCGAACAGCGGCCGGAACACGATGATCTTCCGCTGCTGCTGCCGTTCCAGCACCGCCTCCAGCGCCGCGCACAGCGCCAGCGCGGACTTGCCGGTGCCGGCGCGGCCGCCGAGCGAGATGATGCCCACCTCCGGATCGAGGAGCAGGTCGATGGCGATGCGCTGTTCGGCGGAGCGCCCGTGCAGCCCGAACACGTCCCGGTCGCCGCGGACGAGACGGAACTCGCCGTCGCCGATGACGCGCCCGAGCGCCGATCCCCGCTCGGAGTGGACGATCAGCCCCGTGTTCACCGGGAGCCCCCGGACGTCCTCGCTGACGGCGACTTCGCTCTCGTAGAGATCGCTGATGTCGTCACCCGACACGTCGATCTCGGAGATGCCGGTCCAGCCCGAGTCGACGGCCTGCTCCGCGAGATACTCCTCCGCGGTGATGCCGAGCGAGGCGGCCTTGACCCGCATGGGCAGGTCCTTCGAGACGACGGTGACCTCCTGCCCGTCCTTCGCGATGTTCATGGCGATGGCCAGGATGCGGCTGTCGTTGTCGCCGAGTCGCATGCCGGACGGCAGCACCGTGGGGTCGGTGTTGTTGAGCTCGACGCGCAGCGTCCCGCCCTCGCCGACCGGAACCGGGAAGTCGAGCCGGCCGTGCTCGACGCGAAGCTCGTCGAGGTGGCGCAGGGCCTGCCGGGCGAAGTAGCCGATCTCGGGATCGTGCCGCTTGCCTTCGAGCTCCGTGATCACCACGACGGGGATCACGACGCTGTGCTCGGCGAAACGGAAGAACGCCCGTGGATCACTGAGCAGCACCGATGTGTCGAGGACATACGTGCGCAGATCCTGGTCGGGAAGCTCCCGATCGGACTGGACGACTTCCTCGAGATGCCGACTGCGCTGCTCGTGTGGTGCTCGTGTGGTCACAACCCACTCCCGCCCCGGGTGTTTCACCCGGCAGTCACGAGTCGACCAGGGTAGCGAGTCGAAGATCGTGAAGTCGCGATCCGTGAGGCCGACTCGACCGGGCTCTTTGCCCGATGCGCTCACGCTACGTCCGCGCGCCGACATTGTGCGCGCCCGACACGCAGGAAACATGTGTCGATTCGATGAACGGATGCTGTGACTCATCGCCTCGCCGACGGCCCTCGCTGGGCGAGGCGACGTCAGTCGGCGAGAGTCACCAGACCCGTGCGGAGGAGAACGCCGCGAGCGCGTCGCCGAACAGCCGTAGCGTGTCGGCGCCCGTGCCGACATGGGGTGCGACGCGGATGCGTCCCGCCCGTGTGGTCACGGTGAGGCCGTGGTTGGCGAGCGATGCCGCAAGGGGCGCGGCGTCCTGCGCGGCGGGCTCGAGGGTGACGATCCCCGCGCGGCGCTCCGGCTCCCGCGGCGTCACCACCGGGATCTCGTAGCGGTCGGCGAAGAACATGACGTCGGCCGCGCGTGCCGACAGCACCGACTCGATCTGCGCCACGCCCACGTCGGCGACCTCGCGCAGCGCCGCCGCCAGGCGCGCGGCCGCGAGCGTGTCGGGGCCGGAGACCGAGAAGGCCTGGGCCGATGCGGACGGCGCGGGCACCGTGTCGACGGGCAGGTCGCCGTCGACACCGTGGAATCCTGACAGCACGGGCGCGATGCGCTCGAGTGCACGCTCGCCGAACCAGGAGAAGCCGGTCCCGCGTCCGGCGCGCAGCCACTTGTACCCGTGGCCGCAGACGACGTCGGCCGCGAGGTAGTCCGCCTCGACCATGCCGAAGCCCTGGATCGCGTCGACGATGAGGAGGCGATCGCCGATGACCTCGCGCAGTGCCGACAGATCGGCGCGGTAGCCCGTGCGGAAGTCGACGAGGCTGACAGCCACGGCGCGGGTGTCGTCCGAGAGCGCCGACCGCACCACGTCCGGTGTCACGAACCCGTCCGCCGGCTCCACCCACTGGAGCTGGAGCGATCCGAAGGCCTCCGAGGCGCGGGTCGCGGCCACGGTGAGGCTGGGGAACTCGCCACGGCTCAGCATGAGCCCGCCCGCGATCCCGTAGACGGCGTGCATCAGCCCGTACGTGGTGGACGGCTGCAGCACCACCTGCTCGGCATCCGTGCCGATCAGCTCGGCGACCAGCTCGCGGGCCTCGCGCACGTGGTCGGCCACCAGCTCGATGCTCGTGCGGCGCCCCGAGCCGAGCAGCTCGGTGTCTCCCTGCGCCTCGCTGCGGACCGCAGGCGAGAGCGGGCCGAACGCCGCCCAGTCCAGATACCCCGGTTCCCCATCGAACGACGCCAGATACGAATCCAGATCGGTCACGGGCATCAGTCTGTCAGAGCGGCGAGCGCCGGTGGGGCAGCGGCCTCAGCTGCCGAAGCGGCGCTCTCGCGAGGTGAAGTCGCGGATGGCGCGCAGGAAATCCACCTCGCGGAGATCGGGGCCCAGCGCCTCGACGAAGTAGAACTCGGAGTGCGCCGACTGCCACAGCAGGAAGTCGCTCAGCCGCTGCTCGCCTGAGGTGCGGATCACGAGGTCGGGGTCGGGCTGCCCGCCGGTGTAGAGGTGCTCGCCGATCTGTTCAGGGGTGAGGCTCGCGGCGAGCTCCTCGAGCGAGCCGCCCTGTTCGTCGTGCTGCGCGATGATGCTGCGCACGGCATCGACGATCTCGCCGCGTCCGCCGTAGCCGACGGCGAGGTTGACGTGCATCCCGGCGTTGCCCTTGGTGCGGGTCTCGACCTCGGCGAGCACGCGCGAGAGGTCGCCGGGGAGCGCGTCGGCGCGGCCCACGTGCTTCACGCGCCAGTCCCGCTCGTGCGACAGCTCGTCGGCGAGCTCGGCGATGATCTCGATCAGGTCCGACAGCTCACGGGAGTCGCGCTTGCGGAGGTTGTCGTTCGAGAGGAGGTAGAGCGACACGACGCGGATGCCGACGTCGTCGCACCAGCGCAGGAACTCCTTCATCTTGGCAGCCCCGGCACGGTGGCCGTGGGCGGCCGAGTCGTAGCCGAGCTGCTTGGCCCAGCGGCGATTGCCGTCGATCATCATCGCCAGGTGCCGCGGCACCGACGCGGGATCCAGCCGCCGGCGCAGGCGGTTGATGTAGAGGCGGTAGAGGGGTCCCCTGCCCTCGTTCGTCTCGCCGCGCGCCACACGCCTACGCTACCCCGCGTGCGCCGGTGACCCTAGCGCGAGCGCGGGCCTCGGCATCCGTCCGACAGGGCATGTTCCCCGGCGGGCATGCGCCGCCGTCTACGCTGAGACGATGAGCCGCCGTCGCAGTATCTCCCGGGCCCCCGAGGTCCCCGTGCTGCCGCTGATGGATGCCGCGGCCGTCGATGCCGCGACGCCCGACATCAAGCCCTCGTGGCGCGGGTGGATCCATGCGGCCACGTTCCCTGTCGCGATCGCGGCCGGGATCGTGCTGATCGTGGTCGCGGAGGGCGCACCGGCGAAGTGGGCGTGCGCCGTGTTCATGGTGACGTCGCTGCTGCTGTTCGGCAACTCCGCGCTCTACCACCGGTTCGACTGGAACCCGCGGACCAAGACGATCCTCAAGCGCATCGACCACGCGAACATCCTGCTGCTGATCGCCGGCACGTACACCCCGATCGCGGTGCTCGCGCTCCCGCCGCAGCAGGGTGCGCTCCTGCTGGTGCTGGTGTGGAGCGGCGCGCTGATCGGCATCCTGTTCCGCGTCTTCTGGATCCACGCGCCGCGCTGGCTGTACGTCGCCCTCTATCTCGCGCTGGGCTGGGCGGCGGTCATGTACCTCGTCGACCTCTTCCAGGCCAATGCCGCGATGATGATCCTCGTCGCCGTCGGCGGGCTGCTGTACACCGGCGGAGCCGTCGTCTACGCGCTCAAGCGGCCCAACCCGTGGCCCGGCCACTTCGGCTTCCACGAGATCTTCCACGTCTGCACGGTGCTGGCGTTCCTCTGCCACTGGACGGCGTGCCTGCTGATCGCGCTCAGCCCGCTGTCACCGTCGTTGGGCATGCCCGGCTGACGACGGACACGGATGCCGCGGCCCGCGGCATCCCTGTGCCCTCCGCGTATCGGGGGTCAGGCTCCGGGTGCCCCGTCGCGGCGCGGGTCGTCATCGTCGCTCCGGTCATCGGCGGCGTCGGCATCGATGTTCTGGTCGTCGGCCTCGGTCGCCTCGGTGGCCCGTGCCGCCTGCTCCTCGGCATCCAGCTCCTCCTGGATGTCGGCCCGCACGCGGCCGCGGCGGATGCGCCGCATCATGTCCCACACCAGCAGGATCACGGCGATCGCGACGAACGCGGTGACGAGGAAGCCCACCACGCCGGGGGTCACGATGTCGGGGTCGACCTCGGACGGCGTCGGCGTCGGTGTCGGAGTCGTCGCGGCGCTGAGGATCACGGCGATCGCGTGCTGCATGGGGTCCTCGCTCTGCCCGGGAAGGGCGGTGTCGTCGGGGGTGCGCGCGAGCGCATAGCCTGGAGTTCCAGCCTAATCTTCCGATCCGACCTCTTCCTCCGGTAGGGGTCCCCGACACATCAGGGGCGGCGTGACCACGCAGGACATGCTCGACGAGCGCTACGGCCGTCGTCGTTCGCCTGCCCGCCGCTGGGCGATCGGCGGCGGCATCCTCGTCGCGGTGGGCCTCGTCGCGCTGTTCGGCTGGTTCACCGTGCAGAATGCGCTGGACTCCGTCGACGCCGACACCACCTCGTTCGAGGTGGCCGACGAGCATTCCGTCTCCCTCGGATTCCAGATCACCTCTCCCCCGGGCTCGGCCGTCGCCTGCGCGATCGAGGCGCAGGACGAGGACCACGGCGTGGTCGGCTGGCGGGTGGTCGAGCTCCCGGCATCCGATCTGCACGCCCGGGCGTTCCGCGAGGTGATCCCCACGACCGCGCTCGCGACGACGGGATTCGTCAACTCGTGCTGGGTTTTGTCTCCGTCCGCGCAGTGACGTAGTCTGTCGGGACATCAGTCGAATCGCGCCCTGGCCGTGAGCCGGGGCGTTCGGTTTATGCCCGGGCCGCACGTCTGCCGGGCCCAACGAAGGAGTCAGCCGTGTCCACCGACGCCCCCGTGACCTTCCTCACCCAGGACGCGTACGACCGCCTGGCCGCCGAGCTCGAGCACCTGTCGACGACCGGCCGCGAGGAGATCGCCAAGCGCATCGAGGCCGCGCGCGAAGAAGGCGACCTCAAGGAGAACGGCGGCTACCACGCCGCCAAGGACGAGCAGGGCAAGCAGGAGGCCCGCATCCGCACGCTCCAGCATCTGCTGAAGACGGCCACGGTGAGCGAGGCTCCGCAGAGCACCGGCGTGGTCGAGCCCGGCACCGTCATCACGGCGATCATCGCCGGCGGCGAAGAGGTCTTCCTTCTCGGCAACCGCGAGATCGCCGTCGGCTCCGAGCTCGACGTCTACAGCGAGGCCTCACCACTGGGCACCGCGATCCTCGGCCGCAAGGAGGGCGAGAAGACCTCGTACACCGCCCCGAACGGGCGTGAGATCGCCGTCGAGATCGTCAAGGTCGAGACCTACAACGGTCAGTGACCACCCCGGTTCCCGGCGGGCGCGCCCTGCGCGTCAGTCGGGAACGACGGTCGGCGCGTAGCCCGCGCCCTCGAGCACCGAGATGACGTGTGCGCGGTGCTCCTCGCCGCGCGTCTCGACGCTCAGCTGCAGGATCACCTCGCTGATCTGCAGTCCCTGGCCGTGTCGGGTGTGCAGCACCTCGATGACGTTCGCCCCGGCGATGGCCAGCAGCTCCGACACCTGCGCGAGCTGACCGGGTCGATCCGGCAGCGGGATGCGCAGGGTCATATACCGACCGGATGCCGACAGCCCGTGCGCGACGACGCGCTGCAGCAGCAGCGGGTCGATGTTGCCGCCCGACAGCACCGTCACGGTAGGACCCTCCGCGACGATCTTTCCCGCGAGGATCGCTGCCACCCCGACGGCGCCCGCCGGCTCGACGACCTGCTTGGCGCGCTCGAGCAGCACGAGGAGGGCGCGGGCGATGTCGTCCTCGGTGACGGTGACCACCTCGTCCACCAGATCCCGGATGATCTGGAAGGGCAGGTCCCCTGGCCGGGCCACGGCGATGCCGTCGGCGATCGTGGGGAGGGTGGGCACCTCGAGCGGATGCCCCGCCTCGAGCGACGGCGGATACGCGGCCGAGTTCGCCGCCTGCACGCCGATCACCCGCACGGTGCGGCCCTCGGCGGCGGCGCGGGCCTTCACGGCCGCGGCCACACCGGCGATGAGCCCTCCCCCGCCGATGCCCAGCACGATCGTGTCGAGATCGGGCAGCTCGTCCATGAGCTCCAGGCCCAGCGTGCCCTGGCCGGCGATGACGTCGGGGTGGTCGAAGGGATGGATGAAGACGGCACCGGTGCGCTCGGCGAACTCGGCCGCCAACCGCAGCGGCGTCTCGACGGTCGCCCCCTCGAGCACGACATCGGCGCCGTACCCGCGCGTGGCGAGCAGTTTCGGCACCGGCACGCCGAGCGGCATGAAGATCGTGGCACGGATGCCGAGGGCCTTGGCCGCCAGCGCCACACCCTGCGCGTGGTTGCCGGCGGAGGCGGCGACGACGCCGCGCGCGCGCTCCTCTGCCGTCAGTCGGGACAGGCGGTACGTCGCGCCGCGGATCTTGAACGACCCCGTGCGCTGCAGGTTCTCGAGCTTGAGATGCACCGGCACGCCGAGGACGTCGGACAGGTGCTGCGATTCGTCGAGGGGCGTGTGGGCGATCACGCCCTCGAGCGTGGCCCTGGCGTCTTCGAAATCGGCGAGTGTGGGAACCGAGGAGGCGGACGAGACCGCGTCGTCGGAGGCCGCAGCGGGGCCGGCGGTTCCTGCGGAAGACATGGCAGTGGTCACGGGCGGATTCTCCTCTGCCGCGGAACGGTGCTCCAGATGAGGTCGCCGGAGGGTTTCACTCCGGTCTCCCACGCGCGTTCTGCGAGATAGACGGCGACGACGTTGACGAACGCCGCAAGCGGGACGGCGAACAGCGCGCCGGGGATGCCGGCGATCATCGCACCGCCTGCCACGACGAGCACGACCGCGAGCGGGTGCACCTTGACGGCCGAGCCCATGAGCAGCGGCTGGAGGACGTGCCCCTCGAGCTGCTGCACGCCCAGCACGACGACGAGCATCCACAGGGCGATCCAGGGGCCGTTGTACACGAGCGCGAGGAACACGGCCACGGTGCCGGTCACCACGGCGCCGACGATCGGCACGAACGCGCCGAGGAAGACCAGGACCGCGACGGGGATGGCCAGCGGGACGCCGAGGAGAGCCGCACCCAGGCCGATGCCGATGGCGTCGATCGTCGCGACGAGCAGCTGCGTCCGCGCGTAGTTGACGACGGTCACCCAGCCGGCGCGCCCCGAGCCGTCCGCGGCGGGCCGGGCCTTCTTGGGGAACAGGCGCAGCGTCCACCGCCAGATGCCGGCGCCGTCGGCGAGCAGGCACAGCAGGATGAAGAACGCCAGCACGGCGCCGGTGACGACGTGACCGATGGTGGAGCCGATCGCCAGCGCACCCGACCACAGGAGCTCGGCCTGTTCCTGGACGAAGGCCCAGCCCTGGTCGAGGAGGTCGTCGATCTGCTCCGGGCTCAGATGCAGCGGCCCGTCGATGAGGTACTGCCGGAACTGGTCGATGGCGGCGACGGTGCTGGCCCGCACGGAGTCCCACTGCTCCATGATCTGCCAGACCACGAGCCAGAGCAGCCCCGTCACGATCGCGAGGGTGCCGACGACCGAGATGACGATGGCGAGCCAGCGGGGAACGCGCCTGCGCAGCATCCAGGCGAAGGCGGGCCACAGGAGCGCGGTGATGAGGATCGCGATGAGCAGCGGGATCACGAGCAGCTTCAGCTGGATCACGAGCCACACGACGATGCCGATCGCCGCGGCGACGACGATCACCCGCCAGGAGTACGCGGTGGCGATGCGAAGCCCACGCGGCACGGCTGCGGAGGTCTCGGTCGAGACCACCCGGCTGCGGTCGCGTACCGCCTCGAACAGCGAGCTGCGGGGCTTGTCGTCGGAGCCGCTCCTACGCCCAGTGCTCATTCGCCCAGTCTAGGCGCGTCGCATTCCGCGCCGGTCATGAAGGCGCCGGTCGGATGTCGGAGCCCCTGGCTAGGCTGACGCGCGTGAAGTCCTCGCTCAGCGCCGTGGAAGCGCGTCGCGTCGCACTCGCCGCACAGGGGTTCGCGCGCCCACGGCCCGCGACCGCGGGGACGCGGCAGCTGAACGGCGCGCTCGCGCGCATGGCGACGCTCCAGATCGACTCCGTGAACGTCTTCGCCCGCTCGCACTACATGCCGCTGTTCTCGCGGGTCGGCGCCTACGACACCGCCGCGCTCGACCGTCTGCTGTTCGCGCGGCGATCGCCCTACGTCGAGTACTGGGCGCACGTCGCCGCCTTCATCCCGGCGGATGACTGGGGACTCTTCGACTTCCGCATGCAGGCGATGCGCGCGAAGTACGGCTCGAAGCCCGGCGGCTGGTTCGACAGCCACCGTGAGATCGTCGACTGGGTGCGCGCCGAGCTCGCCGACCGGGGCCCGCTGCGCCCGGCTCAGATCGAGCACGACGCCAAGAAGGGCGCCCGCGGGCCCTGGTGGGACTGGGATGTCGTGAAGCACGCGCTCGAGTACATGTGGCTGTTCGGCGAGGTGGCGATCGCCGGCCGTCGCGGTTTCGAGCGACGCTATGCCCTCGCCGAGCAGGTGATCCCCCGCGAGGTGCTGGACGCCCCGGTGCCCCGCGACGACGCGGTGCGCGAGCTGGTGCGGCGCGCCGCCCGCGCCTACGGGGTCGCGACAGCGGCCGACGTCGCGGACTACTGGCGCATCGCCGACCGCAAGGCGGTGACAGCGGCCCTGAACGACCTCACGGATGCCGGAGAGCTGCACCCGGTGGCGGTGGAGGGGTGGACCACCGCGGGCCGCCCCGCCAAGGCCTGGCTGCACGCCGACGCCGTCGTTCCGCGTCGAATCCGCGCCGCCGCGATCCTGACGCCGTTCGACCCGGTGGTGTGGTTCCGCGATCGTGCCGAACGCCTCTTCGACTTCGAGTACCGCATCGAGATCTACACGCCGGCTCCGCAGCGTCGGTTCGGCTATTACTCGCTGCCCGTCCTCATCGACGACGACATCGTCGGCCGCGTCGACCTCAAGGCCGACCGCGCGGCGTCGACGCTCCGGGTCCAGTCGGCCTGGTGGGAGCACGGGCGACCCGCGGATGCCGCGCCCCGCCTCGCCGAGGAACTGCGACATGCGGCGAGCTGGCAGCGACTGGAGTCGGTCTCGATCTCACGGTGGGGCGATGCGGTCGAGGACCTCGCCCGCGTGATGCCGGAGGCCGCGCGCCATGATGCCGGGCCCGCCGAGGCCGTGGCCCTGGGCAC
>Ga0247819_10001349_pt1 | contig 13330 bp, 13 predicted proteins | sample 13C_Xylose_Day6_FD_193428 | JGI IMG/M metagenome (GOLD analysis project Ga0247819, IMG submission 193428) | Soil microbial communities from agricultural site in Penn Yan, New York, United States - 13C_Xylose_Day6 | ecosystem: Environmental > Terrestrial > Soil > Agricultural land | place: USA... | reverse complement strand
TGCCCTTGAAATCTCTCATCGGAGCTTACCGTGCTGGTGCGGGCCGCCGTCGGTTCAGGACGGGCAGGACCCAGTTCGTCGTTCCGTTCGGTCGGGGCCAATCCCCGTATCGATGTGCTCGGAAAACAGTTCGCCGCCCTGTGGTCCGCCAGGCTGACCAGCCCGACCGTCACTGGCCCAGACGCGCTTGAGCGAGCAAAACTGCCCGAAAAGGATGCGTATGAGTGGGAGACAAGAAACGCCTTAGCGCGCGGCGAAGCGGTTTCCAAGGATTTTTATTGCTGGATCGCGTCGCCCCGGTCACGCTTCCGGGATGGGGTCGACGCGCGGGTCGGGGCCGTTGGTGACGACGCGATCACGGTCGCCTAGGTCCTTGACCACCTTGACCCCCGCGAAGCCGGCGGCCTCGAACAGGGCCTTGACCGCCGCACCCTGATCCCAGCCGATCTCGACGGCGAAGACGCCTTCCGGGCGCAGGATGCGGGCGATCTCGGGGGCCAGATCACGATAGGGCTGAAGCCCGTCGGGGCCGCCGTCCAGGGCCAGATGCGGATCATGCTCGCGCACCTCCGGGTCCAGGCCAGGGATGTCGCCGGTCGGGATGTAAGGCGGGTTGGACACCACCAGGTCGAAGCTGTCGTCGGCGAAGCCGGTGGCCCAGTCGGTGCGGATGAAGGTGCAGCGACCGTCCAGGTCCAGATTGGCGGCGTTCTCGCGCGCCACGGCGACGGCCTCGGTCGAGATGTCGGTGCCGACGCCGCGCGCCCCGGCCCGCTCGACCAGGGCGGCCAGCAGGATGGCCCCGGAGCCCGTGCCCAGATCGATCATGTCGAAGGCGCGATGCGGCGGAAAGGCGCGGACGATGACGTCCAGCAGGGTCTCGGTGTCCGGACGCGGGCTGAGCACGTCAGGCGTGACGTTCAGCATGATCTTCCAGAAGCCCTTCTTGCCGAGGATGCGCGACACGGGTTCGCGCTTCAGCCGACGCGCGACCATGGCCTCGAAAGCGGCGAATTTTTCGGCGTCGAGCACGCGATAGGGATCATTCAGAATGTCGACGCGCCCCACCCCGGTCGACGCCTCCAGCAGCAGGCGGGCGTCGATCGACGGGCTGTCGACGCCGGCGGCTTTCAACTGGGCTTGCGCGCCCTTCCAGGCGGAGAGCAGGGTCGGGGCGGCGGGAGCGTTTTCGGACATGAGCGCTGATTGGCGCGGACTGCGGGCGATTTCAAGACGGAACGCAGCGGCAGCGTAGCCGTTGGGGGCGGATGGGGATGAAGAACCTTTGGAAACCGGCGCCCGGTCGGCGCGGACGCGGCGGCGCCCTCTGGCGCTATCTGGGCGCGGCGGCGGGCGGTCTGGCGGCCGGGGCCACGGCCGCTCACCTTCTCTACACGCAAGGCCACAAGTACGGCGTCGAGTTGCGACCCAGACGCCCCGCGCCGCTGGAACCGCGCGATCCCACGCCTGAAGACTATGACGCCGAGGAGCCCGGTCGCGGGCGCCTGGCCCGGCACCCGGTCCATATCCCCCGCAAGGGCTGGATCGACATCGCCTGGCGCGTCGGCATGGGTTATTTCGGCGACCGGGTCGGCTTTGTCGCCGGCGGCGTGACGTTTTTCATGCTGCTGGCCCTGTTTCCGACGCTGGGCGCCTTCGTGACCATCTATGGCCTGTTCGCCGATCCGACAGACGCCTGGAGCCAGCTGAGCTTCCTCTACGACGTCCTGCCGTCGAACGTGGCCCAATTCCTCGGGGCCGAGATGACGCGGCTGGCGGGGGGCTCTACCGGGCAACTGACCTTCACCCTGGCCTGGACCCTGGCCCTGTCGCTGATGGCGGCCAACGGCGGGGTGAAGACCCTCTTCTACGGCCTGAACCTCGCCTACCACGAGGTCGAGCGGCGCAACATCATCACCTACAACCTGATGTGCATGGGCTTCACCGTCTCCGGTCTGCTGGCGGTGCTGCTCAGTTCAGCTCTCGTGGTCGGCGTGCCGGTCGTCCTGTCCCTGTTCGGACTGGAGGAAGAGTGGTCGCATCTGGCGCCCCTGCGCTGGCCCCTGCTCTACCTCGGCTATGTCGGGGCGCTCGCCCTGATCTATCGCATGGGGCCGTGCCGGGCGCGGGCCCGTTGGCGCTGGCTGACGCCGGGAGCCCTGTTCGCGGCGGCGCTGAGCCTGCTGGTGTCCTTCCTGTTCAGCTGGTTCCTGACCACCTTCGTGCGCACCGATTCCTATGGTCCTCTGGCGGCGGCCATGGGCTTCCTGCTGTGGACCTGGTTCTCGGTTCAGGTGATCCTGATGGGCGCCCGGCTGAACGCCGAGATCGAGCACCAGACGGCGCTGGACACCACCACCGGCGCCCCCCTGCCCATCGGCGAACGCGGAGCGGTCATGGCGGATTCCGTCGGCCCCCGTCGCGGCAATCCGGCAGCCCTCGTCTTTACGCTGAAATACGCCGAGGCCCTGGGAGACCGGGTGCTGAAACGGCGCATCAAACGTCGCTGAAGCGGAATCGGTCCAGACGCGATCGCGCTGTGGTGATGTTCAGCCGAACTCGGCTTCCAGGTCAGCCAGACGTGCGGCCTGGTCCTCGGCGATCAGGGCGTTCAGCAGGGGGTCGATGTCGCCTTCCAGAATTTGCGGCAGGCTGTGCAGGGTCAGACCGATGCGGTGATCGGTCACGCGGCCTTGGGGGAAGTTGTAGGTGCGGATGCGTTCGGACCGGTCGCCCGAGCCGACCTGCGACTTGCGCGCGTCCGAGCGGGCGGCGTCCTTGGCCTGACGTTGCATGTCGTAGAGGCGCACGCGCAGGTTCTTCATCGCCTTGTCGCGGTTGACGTGCTGCGACTTCTCGGACGAGGTCACCACGATGCCGGTGGGCAGGTGGGTGATGCGCACGGCGGAATCAGTCTTGTTGACGTGCTGGCCGCCCGCGCCGGAAGAGCGGAAGGTGTCGATGCGGATGTCCTGATCGCGGATCTCGATCTCCACGTCCTCAACCTCGGGCAGAACAGCGACGGTGGCCGCCGAGGTGTGGATGCGGCCCTGCGCCTCAGTCGCCGGGACGCGCTGGACGCGGTGGACGCCGGATTCGAACTTCAGGCGGCCGAACACCCCCTCGCCCGTCACCGTGGCGACGATTTCCTTGTAACCTCCGGCGTCACCCTCGGCGATGCTGTCGACCTCGACGCGCCAGCCCCGCGACTGGGCGTAACGCGAATACATACGGAACAGGTCGCCCGCGAACAGGGCCGCCTCGTCGCCGCCGGTGCCGGCGCGCACTTCCAGCACGGCCGAGGCGTTTTCATCGGCGTCGCGCGGCGCCAGCAACAGGGCGACCTCGCGCTCAAGCTCGGGCAGGCGCACGTTCAGAGCCGTCAGTTCCTCAGCGGCCATGGCGGCCATTTCGGGGTCCGAGGCCATGGCCTGCAGGTCCTCGACCTCGGCGCGGGCGCGGGCCAGGGTCTGAACCGCGTCCGCCACCGGCTTCAGCTCGGCATGCTCTTTCGACAGGCGCACGATCTCGGCGCCGTCCGAAGCCGCGCCCATGCGCGCCTCCACCTGGTGGAAGCGGTCGAGCACCTGATCGAGCCGGGCCTGAGGCAGTCGCAAGGGAGCGTCCTTCGAAGGAAAAATCGAGCGCGGAGCCTTACCCGCCAGACCGCCCCCTGTCGATGAAAAGGCCGGAACACGCGTCGATGGAGCGATTGTGAACAGCCGTCACAAGCCCGTCAGGGCGGTTCCTTCGCAGGTGCAAAACCCCTAGCTCCACAGTGCTGAAACAAAAACGGAGACAGGCATGTTCGATGGAAACGCGGACTCGACCGCCGGCGCGGACGCCAATGTGGCGCGGCTTTGCGCCCTCTACGACGGCTTGCTGGAGCGTTCGGACGCCACGGTTTCCTCGGAGGCCGAAACCGAGCTGAAGGCCCTGGCCAAGATTTTTGATCTGGACGCGGACCGTCCCGTGGCGGAGCTGTGGCCCGCTGTACGCGCCGTCCTGGTGCGCCAGGCGCCAGCGGATATGCCCGACACCGCCCCCGAGGTCGCGCCCCTGACTGTTCTGCTGGTCGAGGACGACGCCGAGGCGGCCGCGGCCCTGACCGAGGCGCTCGACGCCGCCGGACACCGGATCGTCGGCCCCTTCCACAGCGCCGAGGCCGCCGAGGCGGCGACCGCGCTCCACCCCATCGACGTGGCCTTGCTGGACATCAACCTTTCGGGCGAGGCTACCGGCGTCGACCTGGCCCGCAGTCTCAAGGCGCGCTGGGGCGTGCCGGTCATCTTCCTGTCCGGCGACGTCAGCGCCGCCGCCGCCAACGCCGAACTGGCGGCGGCCATGGTCATCAAGCCCTACACCGGCCGCGACGTGCTGGACGCCATCTCGCGCCTGGAACCCGCCGCCTGATCGGTCACAGGCGCGGCAACCAAAAGCGATTGGAGGCCATTGCCAAGTCGGGCGCGCGATGCGCCTGATATGGCCAGGGGGCTGAATGGACACCTTTTTCCTGTTTCTGTTGGTGGGCGTTCTGGCCCAGGCGGTCGATGGCGCCCTGGGCATGGCCTATGGCGTGATCTCGTCCTCGGTGCTGCTGGCGCTCGGCGTGCCGCCGGCCACCGCCTCGGCCAGCGTTCACGCCGCCGAGGTCTTCACCACCGCCGCTTCGGCGGGCAGCCACGCCTGGCACCGGAATGTCGAGTGGCGATTGTTTCTGCCTCTGGCCATAGCGGGCGTCATCGGGGGGGTGTTGGGCGCCTATGTCCTGACCGGGATCGATCCCGCTGTCATCAAGCCCTTCATCATCGGCTATCTGGCTCTGATCGGGGTCTGGATCCTGTGGCGGGCGGGGCATGACGTGCCGCACCGCCGCCTGCCTGCCTGGATCACCGGCCCCATCGGCGTGGTCGGCGGCTTCCTCGACGCCATCGGCGGCGGCGGATGGGGGCCGACGGTGTCCTCGACCATGGTCGGGGCCGGGCATGATCCGCGCAAGGCCATCGGCACGGTCAACACCGCCGAGTTCTTCCTGACGGTCGCCATCTCCGCCACCTTCGTCTGGGCCCTGGTGACAGGTCATTGGGAAGAGGCGGGCGCGCTCGAGAACCACGCAGCCGCTGTAGCCGGTCTGGTGGTCGGCGGCCTGATCGCCGCGCCCTTCGCCGGACTGATCGTCAAGAAGGTCCCGCGCAAGGCACTGACCTATGCGGTCGGCGGCCTGCTCCTTTTCCTCGCCGCCTTCCAGGCCGCCCAGCTGGCCGGGTTGATCGGGCGATAGAAAAGGGCGGGACAGGCCCTGCGCCCGTCCCGCCCCCTCATGCCTCTCGCCCGGGTCAGCGCGCGGTGTGCGTGCGGAAGCGTTCGATAAAGGCCTTGATGTTCTCGCGGATGGCGTACTCATTCGCCAGACGCAGACGTTCCGTTCCGATCAGGGCCTCGCCCATCTTCGCCGTGCCGGTGGCGGCGACCGTGTCGTCGAAGACCATACGGCCAGAGGCGTCCACCACTGTGTAGCGAACACGGCTGGTCACCGACATGTCGAGACCCGCCATCGGCTGCTTCAGTTCCAGCATGGCCGCCGTCAGCGACAAGGGGGCGGCGTCGGTCGCCCCCAGATAGCCGGTCGCCTTGAGCGAGCTTTCCAGAGCCTCGCGGAAGTCGCCGCTGGCGACTTCGGACCACAACAGGGGATTGGTTTCCGTGCCGCCCGAAACATTGACGATCCTGACCGCCTGATAGCCGACGTCGCCGGACCTGGCGGCCGTGACGGTCGAGGGCAGGACCGTCATGGCTTCCGGACGGGCAGCCGAGGCGCAGGCGCCCAGCGACAACAGGCCCAGGGAAACGGCGACGACAGCGGCGCGACGGAGCATGACGGCGCGGCTCACGGTTGGGCCTGCGAAGCAGCGGCGGCGGGCCTGGCTTCAGCCCCGGCAGGTTCGAGCGTGACCACGAGAGGGTTGGGCGTAAGGTCGTTCAGGGCGCCCGAGGTGGCGTCCACGCCGGCGCCGATCAGACCGCCGACCAGGACGTTGCCGGCCAGGGCCGCGCCGCCGCCGCCCGACATCTTGCTCTCGATCGAATGGGTCTGCTCGACATAGCCTTCGCGCGCGATGGTCACGGTGAAGGCGTCCTTGCGCGGCATGCGGAAGGTGCAGGGCGTGGCCTCGCACGAGAAGCCGTTCGAGGTCGAGGCGCGCGCGCCGGGCGGGCTGCTCTCGATGACGAACTCCTGGGTGGTGCCGCGCGTGATGGTGGCGCAGGCCGGCAGGCTGACGCCCAGCCCGGCGAGCGTCATGGCTTGCACGGCGAAGCGTGCATGACGTTTGGAAATCATAATGATCCCTGGAAGAAACACGGCCCGCCCCCCCGGCGGACCTGCGATCAGGCTCGCATCACGATGTTCACCCGTCAATCACAAAACCGTGACCCGTGAAACAAGGTTCAGCGGCGGTCAGGCCGGGACGGTCGCCTGGAAGCTGGGACGCCTTTCCAGGGCGGCCTGAAGCGCGACCAGTCGGGGACGGCCGGATTTCCAGTCATAGTCGGGGTGGCGGAAGCTGATCCAGCTGACCGCGATCCCGGCGCTGAGAACACCCATGTTGAAATCGTCGGCGTTCGGCGCGGCGGCCTCAAGCGCATCCAGCGCCCGCCCCATGTTGAAGGTCCAGCGATCCATCCATGACGGCGACCGCTCGGCCTCGGGGCGGCGTTTCTCGAGCACCAGCTTGACGCCCATCTCCAGCGTGGCGTTGGCCAGGGTCTCCAGACGCTTGACGCGGAGGCGTTCCGCCCCCTCGACAGGCAACAGGCGCGGGCCGGAGCCGAGAGCGTCCAGATACTCGGCGATGACCGGGCTGTCGGTCAGCGGCAGGCCGTCTTCGGCGATCAGGGTCGGCACCTGGACCACCGGGTTGGTCTCCAGAAGCTCCGGCGCATTGGCGTAGGGATCGACCGCGATCTCCTCGATGCGCCCGGAAAGGCCCTTCTCTCGGGCGACGATGCGAACCTTCCGCGCAAAAGGCGACGGGCTGGTGATGTAGAGCTTCATGACTACTCGGCCGCGTTGAGGGCGGCGGTCGCGGCGATCGCGCGCGCGGCGTCCAGTTCAGCGGCCTTCTGTTCGACCAGTTCGACGATATGGTCGATCATGCCCTCGTTGGCCTGCTTGCCGGCGATCTTGCCGTTCAGATAGACCATGCCCGCCCCCTTGCCGCCGCCGGTGAAGCCGACATCGGTGTAGAGAGCCTCGCCCGGGCCGTTGACGACACAGCCGATGATGGACAGCGACATGGCCGTCGAGACGTGGGCCAGCTTCTCTTCGAGAATGGCCACTGTCTCGATGACGTTAAAGCCCTGACGCGCACAGGACGGGCAGGCGATGATGTTCACGCCCCGGTGACGCAGGCCCAGCGACTTCAGGATGTCGAAGCCGACCCTGATCTCCTCCACCGGGTCAGCGGCCAGAGAAACGCGGATGGTGTCGCCGATGCCGGCCCACAGCATGTTCCCCATGCCGATGGCCGACTTGATGGTGCCCGTACGCAAGGGTCCGGCCTCGGTCACGCCGAGGTGCAGGGGGCAGTCGATGGCGTCGGCCAGCTGCTGATAGGCGGCGACCGTGAGGAAGGGGTCGGACGCCTTCACCGAGATCTTGAACTCGTGGAAGTCGAGGTCCTGCAGGATGCGGGCGTGGTTCAGCGCGCTCTCGACCATGGCGTCGGGACAGGGCTCGCCGTACTTCTCGAGCAACTCCTTTTCCAGCGATCCGGCGTTGACGCCGATACGCATGGAGCAGCCGTGGTCGCGGGCGGCCTGGACCACCTCCTTGACCCGGTCGGTGGAGCCGATGTTGCCGGGGTTGATACGCAGGCAGGCGGCGCCCGCCTGGGCCGCCTCGATGCCGCGTCTGTAATGGAAGTGGATGTCGGCCACGAGCGGCACGCGAGCTTCGCGCGCGATGGTCCTGAAGGCCGCCGTCGACTCCTCGTCCGGGCAGGAGACGCGGACGATGTCGGCCCCGGCTTCTTCCAGCTGGCGAATCTGGGTCAGGGTCGCCGCCGCGTCGGTCGTGGGCGTATTGGTCATCGACTGGACGCTGATCGGGGCGTCGCCGCCGACCGCGACAGAGCCCACCATGATCTGGCGGCTCTTGCGACGCTCGATGTGGCGCCAGGGACGGATGTGGCCGAGTTCGGAATGGTCGCTCATGTCGCGCGGAACATAGGCGAGGAACGACGGCAAAACCACGACATCAGTCGCGGACCGCGACGATTCATCCGGCCGGAGCGGGCGCCGGGGCGACCGGGGGCGGCGCGGCCGCCAGTGCAGCGGCGGCCTGGGCGGCGCGGGCGCGGGCCTGGGCCTCGGCGGCCGCGGCGGCGCGGGCCTCGGACTGACGGGCGTCGGCCTGGGCGCGATTGTTCAGCGTCCCGAGCGGCGACTGGGGCGCCGGCAGCGCTCCGCTATGTTCGCCATTCAGATAGACGTCAAAGGCCGCAGGGTCGGACACGTCCACCGTGGCCGAGACATCCGGCGGCGCGCGCCAGGCTTCGCCGGCCGCCAGCTGGCGCGCGAACAGGATGCGACCGTCGCCCTGACGCACGACCAGGGTCGCGGGCTTTTTTGCTTGCAGGATGACCCGGGAGGTCGTGGCCGAGGCGCCATAGACGGCGCCGCGCGGGTTGAAGGCGGCCTGCACCGGCGGCGCGGGGGCCACGGCGGCGTTGGGATCGTCGGGATCAATCCCCGTCAGTTGGGCCTCAAGGCCGGGCGTGATGTAAAGGGCCGGGGTGGTCTGGTCCGGCGGCGCGGCGCGCGGCGCGCCCAGATAAAGGGCCCGGTCCGCCTCGGAGTCGGCTTCTGAGGCCCAGTTTTCGGGCACAGCGACCAGATCGGACGGATGCGGCGGCTCGATGCGGACAACGCGCTGGAACACGTTCCAGCCGACCACCGCCACGATCAGCACGCCCAGCGCGGCCAGAACCTTGGGCGATGTGCCGCGCACCTGTTGCAGGGCGGCGCCGGTCGGGGCCTGAAGCGGCACGGCGGCTTCGGGGAACTCGCGCTTGAAGCGTTCGACCGCAGTCAGTTCGTCCAGTCCCAGGGCGCCGGCGTAGGCCCGCACATAGCCCATGGAGAAGATACGCGACGGCAGGACCGAGAACTCGTTCTGCTCCAGCGCGGTCAGATAGCGCGGATGCACCCGCGTCATGGTCGACAATTGAGCCATGGAGCGGCCCGAGGCGAGACGGGCCGCACGCAGGGCCTCGCCCAGCGTCTCGGCGTCCTCGAGGGACGGCGCGTCCTGCCGATCCTGATCCATGCGGGGTTCCGTGCGTGCGGACGCGGAGGCGCCCTCCCCTTCGCTTAGACGAGGCGCTTGATGCGGGCAACGCGGGAAAGCGGCGCCGCTTCCAGTCTATGGCTCAGACGATGACGTTGAGCTTGCGCGCCAGGGACTCGATCTCGCCGCGCACCGAACCGGCCGAGGAACCGAGCAGGACGGCCATGCCGCGCCGCGCCGCCGGCAGATCGGCCGACAGGATCATCCGCTTGACCGGTCCCACTCCGCCCGCCGGAGCGGACAGACGGGTGTAGCCCAGGGTGATCAGGGCGAAAGCTTCCAGCGGACGACCGGCCAGTTCGCCGCAGACGGAGACGGGCGTGGCGCTGTCGGCGCACTTCTGCTGGATTTCGGCCAAGGCCCGCAGGGCGGGCGGCGACAGGGGATCATAGCGATCCGACACCAGGGGATTGGTCCGGTCGGCGGCGAACATATACTGCAACAGGTCGTTGGTGCCGATCGAGACGAAGTCGGTCAGAGGCAGCAGGGCGTCCAGGTGCCACAGCAGGCTGGGGCATTCAACCATGGCCCCGACGCGCAGCAGGGACGGCAGAGGCCGTCCGCGACGCCGCGCCCAGTCACATTCGACATCGACCAGTTCACGCGCAGCGCGGAACTCGTCCACCGTGGCGATCATGGGGAACATGACGCGCAGTTCGCGCCCGGCGGCGGCGGCCAGAAGGGCGCGCACCTGCATCCGCAGCAGGGCCGGGCGATCCAGCCCCAGACGGATGGCGCGACGGCCGAGCGCCGGGTTCTCCTCCCGCTCGTTGTCGAGGTAGGGCAGGACCTTGTCCCCGCCGATATCGAGCGTCCGGAAGGTGACCGGCCGGTCGCCTGCTGCGTCGAGAACCAGCTTGTAGAGGGCGGTCTGGGCGTCCAGCCGCGGCAGTTCATCCGAGACCATGAACTGGAACTCGGTGCGGAACAGGCCGATGCCCTCGGCGCCGGTCGCGTCCAGGTTCTCCAGATCCACCGCCAGACCCGCGTTGGTCAGGATGGTGATCCGCGTGCCGTCCCGGGTGACAGCCGGCGTGTCGCGTAGCAGGTCGAACTCGGCACGGCGCTGGTCGCGCACGGCCATCCGGGTCTGCACCGCCGCCAGCATGTCGGGGCGGGGACGCAGGTAGGCCTCGCCCGTCTCGCCGTCGACGATGACCTGATCGCCTTCGGACAGGCGGTCACGCAGGCCCTGCAGGCGGCCGACGCACGGAATCTGCAGGGCGCGGGCGACGATGGCGGCGTGGCTGGCGGCCGAGCCTTCTTCCAGAAGCAGGCCGCGCAGCTTGTGTCGCGGGTACTCCAGAAGGTCTGCGGGACCGAGGTTGCGAGCGACCAGAATGGCGTCGTCGGGAAGGTCTCGCTGGCCGGGATTGTCGCCCGCCAGCACCCGCAGCAGGCGATTGGCCAGATCCTCGAAGTCGTGCAGCCGCTCGCGGATATAGGGGTCACGGGCCTTGGCGAAGCGGGCGCGGTGTTCGTTACGGACACGGTCGACGGCGGCCTCGGCGGTCAGGCCGGAGCGCACCGCCTCCTCCAGCGACCGGTTCCAGCCACGGTCGTCGGCGAACATGCGATAGGTTTCCAGCACCTCGAACGAGGTGCCGCCCAACTTGCTCTGGCCGCCCTCCAGCATGTCGTCGATGCTGGCCTTGAGCGCCGACAGGGCCTCGGCCAGACGCCGCTCCTCGGCCGCCGGATCGTCGGACAGCAGTTGCTCCGGGGCCAGAGGGGCCTCGTGCTGGACGACCACGCCATAGGCCAGACCTTCGGCGAACTTCTGACCCTTCAGTCGTTCAGGACGGTGAGGCGCCACCTCAACGTCGCGCAGTTCGTCCTGGGCCAGAAGCTCGCCCGAGGCGACTGTCTCCGCCAGAACCATGGCGATGGTCTGGATGTCCTCGACCTCTTCCTCGTCATAGCGACGGGCGACGCGGTTCTGGACGACCAGAACGCCGATGGCCCGGCCGCCGCGCAACAACGGCGCGCCAAGGAAGGCATGGAAGGGATCTTCGCCGGTTTCCGGGCGATAGGAGAAGCTTGGGTGGGACGGAGCGTCCGACAGGCTGATCGGCTGGGCCAGCCGGGCCACCTCGCCAACCAGACCCTCGCCGGGACGCAGGCGCGTATTGTGGACGGCTTCGGGGTTCAACCCCTGCGTGGCGAACAGTTCAAGCTCGCCCGAGGCGCGCCGCAGATAGATGGAGCAGACCTCGGCGACCATGGACTGGGCGATGACGCGCACCACCATGTCCAGCCGGTCCTGCGCCGGACCGCCGCCGGCCATGGCTTCGCGGATCTGGCGCAGGAGGTTGCGAGGCCCCCTCGTCGTCAATCCGCCCTTCACCATGTCGCCTCCCGCCTGGCCGCCCGTCGATCAGCCCACTGACCAGATAGGGCGGCCCTCGTGTTCATTCTATACTGCGTCGAGTCCGTAGGCCGAGTGCAGCGCCCGCACCGCCAGTTCGGAATAGGCGTCCTCGATCAGCACGCTGATCTTGATTTCCGAGGTCGAGATGGCCTGGAACTTGACGCCCTTGTCGGCCAGGGCCCGGAACATGGTCTGCGCCACGCCCGCATGGCTGCGCATGCCCACGCCGATGACCGAGATCTTGGCCACATCGGCGTCGATGCGCAGTTCCTCAAAGCCGAGCTCGGCCTTGGCGGCGGTCATCATCTCGGCGGCCCGCTGGGCGTCGCGTCGACCGGTCGTGAAGGTCAGGTTCACCGCGCCTTCGGTGCGGGCCTGGCTCTGCACGATCATGTCGACATTGACGTTGGCCTCGGCCAGACGCGTGAAGACGTCGGCAGGGGCGTCGGTACGGTCCGCCAGACCCAGCAGCGTGATCCGGGCTTCGTCCCGGCTCATGGTCACGCCGGAAACGATGCGCTTTTCCACGATCTCATCCTCGTCACAAATCAGGGTGCCGGCGTTTTCCGGCAGATTTCCATTCTCATCCGGCTCGATGAAGCTGGACAGGACCCGGACCGGGACCTGCTTGGCCATGGCCAGTTCAACCGAACGCGTCTGCAGCACCTTGGCCCCCAGCGAGGCCATTTCCAGCATCTCCTCGTAGGAGACCTTTTCCAGACGCCGCGCGCGGCTCTCGATGCGGGGGTCGGTCGTATAGACGCCGTCCACGTCGGTGTAGATGTCGCACGGGGCGCCGAGCGCCGCCGCCACCGCTACCGCCGAGGTGTCGGAGCCGCCGCGTCCCAGGGTGGTGATGCGTCCGTCGCGGGTCACGCCCTGGAAGCCCGGCACGATGGCGATCTGGCCGCTGTCGACAGCGGCGCCCAGGACGTCGCCCGGCACGTCCTCGATACGGGCTCGGCCGTGGGCGTCGTCTGTCAGAATCGGAATTTGCCAGCCCATCCAGCTGCGCGCGTTCAGGCCCATGTTGCGCAGGGTCAGGGCCAGAAGGCCCGACGTCACCTGCTCGCCCGAGGCGACCACCACATCGTATTCGTCGTCGGACAGCGGCAGGCCGGCGGCCGCGGGACCGGCGCCGTCGGTCCAGGCCACCAGCTCATTGGTCTTGCCGGCCATGGCGGACACCACCACGGCGATCTGTTTGCCCTTGGCGGCCTCGGCGGCGATAATTCGCGCCGCACGACGAATACGCTCGAGGTCTCCCATGGAGGTCCCCCCGAACTTCATCACCAGTCGTGTCGTTTCGGGCCGCGTCATCGTGGCGTTTCGTCCCCTGCTTGCATGGGCGGCCAAGGCGGTTCATGCCTGCGGCCATGTCCGCTTCTAACGACAGCCTTGAGCCGCGCAAACCCCAAAGCGAAGAGGGTTTTTCACCCTTTGCAACCGATCGTGCCGAGGGGCCCAGCATTGATCCCGCCGACGTGGCGCGCTTTTCGGCCCAGGCGGCCGAATGGTGGGACCCGAAAGGCCCCTTCGCGCCCCTGCACCGCTTCAATCCGGCGCGGCTGAAATTCGTCCGCGACCGCGCCGGATTGAAGCGGTGCAGG